>Ga0172362_10006285_pt1 | contig 10212 bp, 7 predicted proteins | sample LakKivs1_kivu2a2_FD_114534 | JGI IMG/M metagenome (GOLD analysis project Ga0172362, IMG submission 114534) | Sediment microbial communities from Lake Kivu, Rwanda - Sediment s1_kivu2a2 | ecosystem: Environmental > Aquatic > Freshwater > Lake > Sediment | place: Rwanda: Western Province, Lake... | reverse complement strand
CTCTTTTCATTGCAGGTTAAATTTCCAGTCTTGAGCGCTCTTTTTCTGAACATTCTGATTCTGGTTAGTCTTGTCGCAGTTCTATATAGGATTCTGAGCAAAAGGAAAAAGGGAGAAAAAGAAATACTTCTGAAAAAAATCCGAGACCTTGAGCAAGAAGTGCAAGCCCTTAAAGGAAAAGCGAAATAATAAGCAAATCGACTTAATTCCCGATAAAACCTTCCCTCCCCCCAAATTTAGTGCTTGCCAATCAAGTATTCTTAAAAAGCTCTATTTCGTGCTCATTTCCTCTGCCACTTGAGCTAAGGCCTGAACATTCTCCCTTTTTGTATAGGGAGCGATCGAGCAGGCTGTGCTCAGGATATAGCCTCCGCCGGGCCTTCCCACTTCTATTTTTGCCGCCGCATCCTTTCGAACGGCTTCTTGAGTGCCTAAAAGCAGGACATTGACAGGGTCGATATTCCCTTTAATGAAGACTCTGTGCCCGATGCGCCTTTTCGCCTCATCCAGCCGGACATCGCCCAGCGGCGGAGGGTCCAAGCACTCTATTCCTGAAATTCCTGCTTCAACCATCATCTCCAGCCGGTCATTGATCGCCCCGCAGGTATGAGTATAGACATGGGTCCCACCAGCACGGACTGCCCTGGCAATCTGGGACTCATAGGGAAGGACAAATTCACGATAAAATGAGGGAGAGATGAATCCTGCTCCGGCATAGGGTGATGAAATTTTTACGGCATCGACTCCGTGCTCAACCTGCCCCAGAGCTATTCTTTTCACGCCTTCTGTGTAGCGCTGGAGGACCTCCTTGGACTTGGAAGGCTCTTCAATGAGATTGATGATGGCCTTCTCAAAGCCGAAGAGATTGAGGTAATAATCAAAGGGAGATGTGACCTCGCCGTGGATGGAGTAACTCTCCCCTGCCTTATTCTGGATATAATCAAAAATATCGTACTTATGCTCCTGGTCGATACGAAACTCTAACCCTTGCGAGACGGGAATAAAGTCGATCTCTTCTGCTATCGATTCCGGGTCAAACTCTTTTATGGACGGTGAAGATGATATTTGAGAAGGATAATGCCGCGGAAGGTCGTCAAAAGGAAAAATTGTTTTATCGCCGTTCTTCCAGGTTACAACTTCTTCCTTTCCTTCTCGCTGGATCTTCGCCGTCTCTTTTCTCCACCGGGCGCTTTGGCCATGAAGGCTGATGAGGATTCCGTCAAAATCATACATCCTTCTCAGCCCCAGCAATCCTTCTGCAAAAATTTCAGCAGAGAACCAAAACTCGGAAGGTGAAAGACCTGTTTGGAGAAGCATATGGCCGATGCTCATCTGACACATCACCGGCACCCGGGTCTGTTCCACCCGGTCCATGGCTTTTCTCATCCGCTCTTTGGGCGTCATAGATCAATACTCAAAATTCAATACTCAGAACTCACCAGCACTTCCTCTCCAAAGCGGCCGGCTTTGGGCAGTGGTCTATGCGAAGAGTTTCCGGCGCGCATGACTCTAACTGCCCGAATGCCCGCTGCCTGAGCCGCCTTTATATCAGAATCCGAATCTCCATAAAAAATTTTAATTTGATATTCTTTAATCGGTTTGATCTTGGGATTTTCACCAGCACCCGAACCGGTGAAAATGACTCTGTTTGGATTTTTTAGGCCAAATGTTTCAGCAAGAATCTCTGTCACTGTTTCAGTTTTTGTTTCTTTTCTTCCCGTAATAAAATAAATGGAATCTCCCCTTTTCTTATGCAATTCAATCAGCTTGCGCCCGCATTCCTTGGGAAGGCTGAAGCGGTCAAGACAATTGTTCATTTCATTCCAGAACTCTTCCATATTCAAATAGTCATCATTTCCTGGTGAATACCTATTCTGTCCATAATAATAGCCGGGACTCGAAAACAAGAGAGTGTCATCGATATCAAATCCGACATTTAGCCGAGGCTCGCCATCAAGGCTCCTGGCAATGTCCTCCATTGTCACCCAGCGGATGCTGTCCTTGAGAGCGGCCGGAGTGCAGCTCAGCCAGAGAATAGAAATAAAGGCAATGATAAAGCTTATTTTTTTAAACAACCGTCCCTCCTGTCTTAAACTATCTTTATTCTGTGACAACAAGAAAAGATTCATGACTTATCATGAGAAGGATCGGGCTGGGGTCTCGAAAATACCCAAGCCTTGCAGTATCAAGCGAAAGCAGAGCGGCGGGGAACCTGCTTTTCATTCTTTTTGATCCTGGTGATGACCTCCGCCCGGAAAGAAGCGATAGTTGCCCAAATCGACAGATTTACCTCTTCTTGCCCAGGAAAAACCTGCTTCGCTGGGCAGGACTCCTTTTTGATAGCAATCATAAAATGCTTCAGCCAGCCCTTTGGCCCAACATTTCTGTTCCTTGTCATCCCTTTGAATCATCGACTCGGCAAGGGTTACAATCTCAGGTGCTGATTCTTGAATGCCGTTGATACACAGGGTTTGTGAGCGAGCTGCTTCTGGCCCGCAGAGGACAAGCCTTGGCTCTCTGACCGAAGCCACAGCCTCAAAAAGCTTGTAAAAAGGATGTTCTGCTTCTGGAGAACCGTAGTTCTTCTCTTTGCCCAGCCGGTCGACGGCAAAAATCTCGCCCGAAACCTCGCCATAGGTGATTGTTGCTTTTTCAAATTCAAATGAAAATAGAGGGCCAAGCTCTTTATGAACAGCATGGGAAGCATAGAACAAGAGTTCTGACCCTTCTTTGGTAAAAGCTCGGCAGGCGATTGAATCAAAATTTTCGATAGGATAGACGCGGTAGAGCTCTGCTTCGACTCGGGCAGGCTCGGCGCTGCTGTCGACTCTCTTGCCCAAGACATAAAAAAGATTGTGCAGAAAATGGGCCATGGCGTTGTTGGCCGGGCTGTCCAGAATCCAGTTTCCCGATTTATCTTTTATTTTACCCGCCCAATCGCTCCTCTTGTAGTAGGCTTCATCCCTTGGCCAGAGGCAAATCGTTTTTAGGCGAAGCGGCTTTCCAAATAAGCCGGCAAGAATATCTTTTTTCAGGGCCTGGATCGCAGGTGAAAAGGACCACTGATAGCCAATCATTACCCACCGCCCGGATGCATCTCTTGTCTGAATCAGGCGTTCGGCTTCTTGGATTGTCGCGCCCAGCGGCTTCTCGCAAAGAACATGACTTCCAGAGCGAAGGGCTTCGCAACTCTGGGGAACATGATGATGAATCGGAGAGGAAATAATGACAAGTTCCACCCTGCGGCCGCTTTGCCCAAATTTCTGGAGCGAATCAAAGATCGGAATTTTCAATCTTTTCAACTCGGGGTAAAGCTCCGACCTCTCTGGAAAGGGGTCGACGACTGCCTGAAGGTCTACTGCACCAGAGGGAAACTCTTCAAGCAAGGTCTTAAGATAATGGAGTCCCATGCCGCTCGTCCCAACAAGAACTATAGAAACCGGCTTTTTTTTCAAGCGGCGGCGAGGACCAAGCTTGAAACTCATTTTTTATTCCTTTGACAACCTTTTCTCCATCAGGTCAACCTCAAAAATATCTTTGGTGGCAAGGTCCACAGCCACAGTCTTAATTTCAAAGCCCTTGAGGGTGATATCAAAGCTTAGAGCTAAGGATGGAATCGCAATCTCAGTTTTTCTTTCCTTGCCTGTCGGCTCAAAAAGGCGAATAATCAGCCAATTTTTCTCTTCTGCCATCTTCAAGGCTGTCATCTGGACTATCTCATTGCTGAGAAGGACTCCTGGCAAGATTTTTTTCCCTTTGCCAGGAGGAGAACAGCAGAGCACCATCGGGGCTTCATTCTTGGCCGCAGCTTCGAGCTCAATCCGCAAAGTTCGGTCTTCGGCTTTGCCGCCGTTGAACCAGAAACGAAAAATTCTCTCGCCCTGGTCAATCCTTGGCTCGAACCTATTCTGAGGAACGAGCGAAATTCCTTTTTCAACAGGGTGGGCTGAGTAGGCGGCAGAGCGGAGCAGAGAAAGGCGAAGCTCTCCTTCATAAAAATCAAAGCCATATGTTCCGCTGTTGATGGCAGTCAATGCAAAGCGCTTATCCTCTGAAAAAACTCCCACCCATTTCTGCGCGACCAGCTCCTCACCCATTCTCTTAAATTGCTCGAGACCGTAGGCTACCTGGCCAAGACAGCTTCCTCTTTCGAAAGCAGTCGGGATGGAGAGCTTGAGCATGCGGTCCTTTTCATTCCAAGAAACTCGGACCTCAACTTCAAACTCAGTCCCTTTTTTTGGAATCTTATAGCACTGGCAGAGAGATGAATGGTTGTATTTGAATAAGGCTTCAACGACTGTCCTCACCGGGCCATCCTCGATGATCCGCACCGGCTCCAGACCTGGGGAGGAAACACCTGAAAAGAAGGCAGACTCCTCTTTGCTCATTAAGGCAAAGGAACCCTTCACCTTTCGGAAGCTGCGAACAAGCAGTCCCCAAGGATCAGGATAATCCTCTACAACCAGGAGGCGAAAAGAATCCGGCTTTAAAAAATCAACGCCGCTGACGCCGAAGCTTTCGACCAGTCCTGTTTCCTTGGAGATGACGATTTGGCTTGTATCAGATTTGAAAACAAGAGGTGATTCTACCGGCCTTTCCATCCCCGGCCTGGATCTGACTTCTTTCAGCCGACAGGAAAAGCGGTTCATCTGGCTCGGCCTGAGTTCGGCTCGAAAAACAACTCTTTTCCGCTGTTCTAAAGAAATATTGCTGCTCTCCTTTTCGAGCTGAAAAGGGATGAGCATACTGCTGCTGTCCTTAATTTCAGGAAGCCAGAAGGCGCTCCGCTCAAAATTCGGCTCAGCAGGTTGGAACTCGCAGATGACTATTTCATTTAGAGGATAGGGATGGGGATTAAAGACAAAAATCGGGAATTCTCCTTCTTCGGCTCTGGTCTCACCGCTGAGCAGAGAAAAGAATGCCCTGGCTTTCAGGCGAGAAAGAATCTCCAGGCCATGGTCCATCCTCTGCAGGGCATAAGCTTCGACTTGAGGAATGGATGAGCCAGGGAGGATATCATGAAATTCACAGAAGAGCAGGTCTTCCAGGGCAGCTTGAAGCTCTATTCGAGGATAATCTATCAAAGCCTGTAATGCGGCCTGAGCGGCCATCTTTTCTGTTAAAAAATAAGTATTTTCAAGTTTTCTGTGCTTTTGCTTGACCGCAGCCATGGTTGTGTAGCAGCCGACTGCCCAGGGATTAAGGTCTTCAGCGTGGCGGGGAACCTTGCCGGACTTCCCTTCCAATTCATGAAAATAATCTTCAGGTCTGGCATGGCGAATTTGCCACCCGGATTCTTGGCTGATGAGCTCGCTGAGCTGCTCAAGGTCTTGACGCGAAGGCCCGCCGCCGTGGTCTCCAATTCCCCAGAGAAGAAGCCCTATTTCTTGCTCTGCATTCTCAGCCAGCCATTTTTCCACTCGTTTTCTCGCCTTGCCTTTCTCCGAATTGTAATGGTAACGGGCGCGATGGGCGAGAATTTCAGAGCCGTCATAGCCAACCCAGACAAAGTCATCTGAGCGAAGGCTGAGCTCTGTCAAATCCGGCCTGCAGAAAAGATAGGAGGTATAACCAGATTTTTTCAGGATCTGGACCAGCCCTCTCGAGTGGCCAAAAGGGTCAAGATTGACGGCTGTCTTGGGCTCCACTCCAAACTTATTCTTGAAATAGAGCTTGCCGGCGAGAATCTGGCGGACAAGAGATTCGCCGCTGGGCATGTTGCAGTCAGGCTGCAAAAACCATCCGCCCATGATATGCCACCTTTTTTTTCTGACCAATTCCTGGATTTTTGAGAAAAGCTCTGGCTCATAGCTTTCCACCCATTTATAGAGCAAAGCTTCGTTATGGTTAAAAATAAAGTCCTTGAATTCCTGGCAAAGACCAGCTGCTGTGCGAAAGGTGGAGAGGGCTTCAGCCGCGCCCTCTTCCCATTCCCAGAGCCAGACAGGGTCGAGGTGGGCGTTACAAAGGAGAAAGAGAGTTTTTTTCTTCATCATCAGCTTCTATCTCTTCGACATCTCACCTGGATATTTCAAGGAAGAGAAGCCTCTATCCAAAGCTCTTTTTCTGGATAAGAAAACCGCGCTTCTCTTTCTGATGACTGCTTGATTGTTCCATTCGAGCGAAAACCAGCTAAACTGGCATCCCGGACTCTCTTAATTTCAAGGTTAATTCTCCCCCCTCTCAGCCGAAATGAGGATTGGATTCTTTTTATCCCGGGCAGCAACCGGGGTCTAATCCTAAGGCAAGCGGCTTCAGGCCTGATGCCGATGAGATGATGAACAAGCAAGATTAACATTTCTGCCCATGTCCAGGGCGTTATTCCGACCTGCGGAAAAGGGGGAGAGAGACGCGTGCCGTAGAATTCAAACCATGAGCCGGCTCTTGCTCCTGGCAGCGTATTCATCCAGCGCAGAACTCTCCAGACTTTCTTTAAATCTCCGCTTTCAAGATAGGCTCGGGCAATGAATAATGAGGGAAAAGCCCACGGACCAGGAGAGTCAGGCTCAGAGCTAAAATGATATCGTCCATATCCGCCGCCATCCCAGGCTTGATTCCAGAGGCACTCAAGATTGGCTAAAGTCTTCAGGGCAAGGGATGAGCGAGGGGAGATGAAACCTGTGGCTATCGGCAGCGCCGTCGAGGAATCAGGATTGAGAAGATGAATACCTGGAAGCGCAAGGGGCACACCGGCCGGCAGTCGGGCTTCAGGCATTGGCTCGATTGATTCCTGAACCGAGCCATCGATATTTCGGCGCTTGATGAAGCCCTGGCTCGTCACCAACCCGAATCGGCGGTCATTAAGCATGGCCCGCCTTATCCTTAGAGCTTCCTTTTCCCAGCGGCAAGCTTCTTCTTGGCGAGAAATCAGGCGGGCGAGCATAGCGGCTGAAGCCAGGCCTATCGAGGTGAAAAGCTGGTGAACAAGCTCCATCCCTTTCTCTATCCCGTGGGCCTGATGGCGCTCCCAAAACTCCCTCTTGTTTGCAAGCAGGCCTGAGGGCTGATGACGAAAAACCTTCGAAAGCGGAAACTCAGCCGCAGCGACTATTTTTTTCCAAATTTCTTTTGCCAAATCATGATCGCCGCTCCAGAGAACATAATTCTTCAGGGAATCAAGAAGAACACCGTTCTGGTCGAGCTCGACCTCATCCTTGTCCCGTTTCTCGCTGGAATCAATTGTGTCTCCTTTTTCTGTAACAAATTCTTCAAAGAGCCGCTTGAGTATCCTTCGCGCAATCTCAAAGCTCCCGGACATGCTCAAAGCTTGGGCAATCATTGCCTGGTCTCGCACCCACTCCCTGTTATACTGCCAAATGCCGCCGTCGACCTTGCCTGACTTCGAAACCGCGGCAACCAATTGAAATCTTGAAGCATTAAAGTAATGGTCAAGGAGCGGCGAGCCGAAAGATGAAGAAACCTCATTCCAGCGATGTACGGCTTTCTGGCTCCATAAAGCTTCGGGAATTGAATCGATAAGTATTTTTTTTCCAGAATGGCCCAATTTATAGCTGAAAAAGACTTTTTCTTCTTTTCCAGGGCCTAAAAAAAGTTCTCTTTCTAATGAAGTTCGAAGGACACCGGTTTGGATACAGACTCGAGTCCCCCGTCCTTTGAGATTTTTTATCCACACTTCACGGACGAGAAGAGGCTGAGAGAAGTCGGGGCAGTAGAATATTTCTTTTATCTGGAAATCTTGGGTGTGCCACCGGAGTCGAACAGCTGGAATCCTGTGTTTATCGACCCATTCCGCTTTTAAATTCTTCGAGTGAGCTGTGCTGACCTTTTCCCCGCTAACGATGCGAATCAAGGTCTTCTCCAGTCCGCGCCTGGAATCCATAGTTAAGGCTTCTCTTTTTTTCCCGAAGCTCTCAGGATTCATAATCAACAACCCTGTGGCCGTCCCTTCTCCGGCTGGAGCTATTTGCACCGCAGCCTGGATGTGTCCGTTCCCAAGAAAAAAATAAGATGCATCTCTGAGTCTTGTCCGGACGTCCGGATGACCGCTCAAGGGATCATCTTCATAAAAATGCTCTTTAACGTCAATCATGGAGCTGCCCAAGCCTTGAGTGCAGTAAAAATAGAAGTATAAACTTAAATTTATTTATCCAATCTGTCAAGGAAGCGTAAGCTTCTCGGCTTGTGTAATTTTATTTCGGTGTCGGAATCGCCCCACGGCCCCCCAGGGAACCAGTCCCGTCGGTTCCCCCCGTCGAAAAAGCGACGGGGCCCCCTCCGCTAGGGGGCCTTAGGGGCGATTCCAACGCCTCTTTGAAATCGCATATTTGGAAATTCTTCCTGCCAAACTTATTTTGCAAAAGATTCGTAAATTGTATTATAATATTTACGCATTAATAGTGATGAAAAAAATAGCAATTATAATAATTATTATCGCCTGTCTTTCTCTTGCCCTCTCTTCTCTAAACTTCGCCGAAGAAAAAACAAAGGATTATGATTCTGACTATCAAGCCCAAATTCCAAAACTCGCATTTGACTATAAGAATTTTTCTCTTTCTCCCGCTTCTGCCCAGGATGAAAAACGTTTGGCGGGTACCGAGAATCCCGGTCTTGGAAATTTCAATCTCGATCATGCCTTTCAAAGAATAAAAGATGCCATTTCCCAATTCAAATTAGCTCCAAAAATGGATCAGAGATTTTCTCTTAAAAAGTATCCTCTTCCTATCTCAATTCCAGAAAAAAGGACGTATTATTCAAAAACAGCTTTTGAGATTTTGGAGCTTAATTTTGGCCTATGGGCTTTCGATAGATATCTCATGAACGAGACTTGGGCCAAAATTAATCTAAAGACGATTCTTAATAATATCGGCGATGGCTTTGAATGGGATTATGACACTTTTGTCACCAACCAGCTGGGACATCCCTATCATGGCGCAATGTTCTACACGCTGGCCAGGACAAACGGGCTTGGTTTCTTCGAGTCCACACTCTATACATCCCTGGGAAGCTATTTCTGGGAAGTCTTTATGGAATCGAATCATCCCTCGACAAACGACATGATTATGACCTCGTTTGGAGGGGTAACCTTGGGTGAAGCTCTTTATAGAATGGCTGAGCTTATTGACGACGAAAATACAACGAGCCTTGGAAGAGCATTCAGAGAATCTCTATGTTTTTTTGTTAATCCGGTTTATGGCCTTAAGGTCCTTACGGCCAACGCCTATAAACTGAGGGATTCTCAAGGCAGACGAAATTATGTCCTCAATTTTCCCTTTGGAGCTTCCAATTCATCATCGAAGGAAACAAGTTTTGTTCTTGAAGCCAATATGGAATACAGGGATTATCTAAGAAACAATCCTTCCGGTGTAGGCCCTTACGACTGGTTCTCTCTCAACTGCAAGTTTGGCCTCCATGATAACGGCTTCCATGATAAAGAATTATGTACAAGCGGAGTGCTGATCGGGAAAAAAATAAAAGACAATCTGGCCGGTCTCTTCGGAGTCTTTGATTATATCAATACTCATCTCGCAGAAAAGATGTCTGCTCTTGGTTTTGGACCGGGCCTGGTGACGTCCTTCACTTCCGATTCAAATTTGTTTTTCAACAGTTCTGGCATTCTATCAGTCATATTTGGAGGCAGCAGCCCTTCAATTGACTTAGAAAACTATCATCTCGGAAAGAGGGATAAGGGTCCCTACTTTCTCGGGACCGGAATGCTGGGAAAAATTAATCTGGAGTTCGGGAAGGAAGGGCTGGGAAGCATTCAAACTGGCCTTTCCCGCTACTGGGTTCGTTCCATGTCCACCCCAGCCAATGAATATCTGTTCATTTCCTCCTTAAACATCAATTACGACTTGTCTGCTAAATCCCAGATAAGATTTGAGTATGATTATTATCTTAGAAACGGGACATTTGAAGAGCAAAGCGCAAGCCAGGAAAGCTTCGCTCTTCGCGCCCTTTACGTTTTTAAATTTTAAAATTCACCTTCAAAGAAATAAATCTTTTCCTTATAAACTCCATCTTAAAAATAGATCAGGCTAGGTGTTGAGAAAACCGTTTGAAGGCTGAGCGGGCATGGTTCCTCGACCGAAGGGAGAGGAGAGCGAAGCCAGAAACCGAGTCGCTTTTGTCTCGCTGGGACAAAAGCGACGTGTTTTCGAAACACTTAGCCTGATCTATAAAAACCCAAACTCAGAATCCAGGAATTAAAGATATCTGGAAGCGCCAGCCCGAATTAGGCCTGTCAAAGGGTTT
>Ga0172362_10006284_pt1 | contig 10212 bp, 13 predicted proteins | sample LakKivs1_kivu2a2_FD_114534 | JGI IMG/M metagenome (GOLD analysis project Ga0172362, IMG submission 114534) | Sediment microbial communities from Lake Kivu, Rwanda - Sediment s1_kivu2a2 | ecosystem: Environmental > Aquatic > Freshwater > Lake > Sediment | place: Rwanda: Western Province, Lake... | reverse complement strand
CTGAAAATTCCCTGTATTTCTTGTGGGTATGTGGTCTCCCGCAGGTGCTTTGAATGATTTTAATGATTGTTTTGTTGTCTATTTTTTTAACTGCAATTAAGTCTCCAATGCCAAAAAGGTCTTTTTCCTTTATAAATTTTCCTGCTCTTTCTGTTTTGGCTACTAACCACCCTTCCGATCTAAGCTGTTTTATTATCTTAAGCTGTATCCTGTTTCCTTTTGCTCTGGTGTTCACCTTTTTATCCTCAATCTTTTATTGTAAATGCCAAGGTTCATATCATACCCAAATATCTGAAGACAGTCCTTGCAGGGAAAGAAATCATTCATCTCTCCCTTTAACATCTTCTTTCTTATTTCTTTGTACTTTTTGCTGTTAAACAATTTTTCTATTGATCCGTCTCTTATGTTTCCTAGCTCTTTTACATATCTGTCTGCATCCCAGCAGCATAATCCAAGGTCACCATTCCAATAGATTATCATATACATAAATGGCTGCATGCATGGAAGCAATTGTGTTTCTGATTTCTGTTTTGTAAGATAAGAATTGGCTGCATTAAGGAAGCTGTGCATCGGCTTTACAACTTTAGTAACATCTTTATTTTTCCAATATTCCTCAAAAGCAGGAACTTCATCTTCATTTAGCTTTGACTTGATAAACTGAATAACAATTTTAAGGTTTGATCCTTTCTTTGCATTAAGAAGCCTGTCTACTTTGTATTTTAGCTCTTCTAACTTAAACCCTCTTAATTTTGTATAAGTCTTCTGTGTTGCAGCATCCACGCTAATAGTCATATAATCAAGCCCTGCTTCCACTAATTCCTTAGCAGTCCTTTGATCCAGCAATTCACCATTTGTGCTGATCCCCACATTTGAGTTTGGAAGTTTGTTTTTTAAGTGCTTAATTTTTTCTGGCAGGGTAAGATCCATAAGAGGCTCCCCCATGTAATGTAAAAAAATCTCCAGCCCTTTTCCTTCTATTGGAACTAACTTTTCAACTATTTCCTCAAACAGCCACCAGGGCATAAATCCTAATGGCCTTTTCATTGTCTTTCTAGGACACATCGGACAGTTAGAATTGCAATGATTCGTAACCTCAATATAGATTGTATTAGGAAGATACTTTTTATTTGCAGTAATTCCTTTTGGAATATCTACCCTTATTTTTGTGTTTACCTTGTTTGATAGAATTCCGATTGCTTCTTCCCCTTTGGGCCTTTTTCTTGTTAGAATAGAATATTTATAACCAAGAGATTTTATGAATTCTTCAAAGTTATCAACAGTGTAAATCCTTAAATGCTCAGAATAAAGGGTATCGTTCAAGGGAACTGCTACAATAATAGTGCCATCTTTTTTTAATGATTTGGCCCATTTATCCATGTAACTCTTTGGATTTTCAATATGCTCAAGGGTGTGGCTTATAATTATCACATCAAATTCTTTCTCATTTATTTCTGTAGGCTCAAAAGGCATCTTTATTGTTTGAATGTTTGGTATCTTCTTTTTTATTATATCAAGCGAGACAGAGCTAATATCTGCTGCATAAAGGTTTTTAGAAATATTATGATAGACAAGATAGCAAAGATCTCCTAATCCTGCGCCTATCTCAAGGACTTTAGAATTCTCTGGAATGAATTTCTTTATTGCTTCAAAGTGATCTCTTACATCAGCTATATGCCTATCTCTGTTTTTATTATGCTTATTATCCCAATATCCTTCTGTATTAATGTTTACCATCTTGAATCTCTTTTTTGATTATGTTTGGTTTAAACCCCTCCATCATCCCAATTGCTATCATTCGAAATCTTATGAGTGCAAACTGTGCTTGTATCTAAAAGTATTTTATATCCTTTCTTTAATGCATCTTCGCAGTAACATACATCCTCCGCTTTTCGTACATCTCCATACTTTCCCCTTTCACATCTAAACTTTATGTCTTTGAATATTTCTCTTGGAATCAGACAGCAACCCATTCCAACAAGATCTACTTCGTGGTATCTGCCGTCTAACAACTCATTTGGAAAATGGGCTAAGGTTTTACCTACATATATCTTGGCTGCAGGAGTTGGAAATCCAAATTCGTCTGTTACTATATAAGTTCCTGAAATCATTGTAGGCACAGGCTTGCCTTTTTTACTTGCTGCATAGTCCGTTTCCACCCAAAAAAGATTAATAAGTGTCTCTTTAGGGACAATTACATCGCTGTCAAGAAACAAAATATAACTATAGTTATTTTCCAAAGCAAAGCCTATTATCTCATTTCTTGCTTTGACTACCCTATCCATTCTCTTTTCTTCCTGAATATGCTTATAAAAGAAGCCTTCGTCTTCTGCATCATACCTAAAGAAATCTATTTCCTCGCTTGTATCAACAAGATAAACATGAACTTTGCAGTCTTGCAAAGGGCTTTTAATCTTCTTGATTGCTTTTGCAAGATCCTTCCAGGCATACTCTTTTTTATCATAAGTTGGAATGCCTATCAATATTGGAGCTTTCATTTGCTAGTCACCATTTTTATTTCAAATTGGTTTCCTATTCTTTCTTCATAGTCTTTTAATAAGTTTTTTAATATTTTCCTTTCTTTGTTAGTTAAACAAGATAATGTTTCTGGCCTTGCCTTCAAATCAAAGGACATCCAGGACTTCTCTCCGTTGCTTCGTTCAATTATATATTCAGCAGACTTCTTGGAAATTCCTGCTTCTATCATTTTATTTAGAGAAAGCTTTTCAGTTAGTATATTTGGTGGTTTTTTATAAAAATCAATCATCTTATGTTCCTATTAACAAAATCATACCTTGTTATTACCCTGTCTGTTATGTGGCCGCACTCTAGTTCTGTGTCTACAAAGATTTTTATTCCTTTTTCCTTTAGTTTCTGGCAGAATTTAATATCCTCTCCTACTGCCTGTCCTTGTTTATATACGCTGAAATCAAAATAAGGGGGATCTAGTTTTTTGAATACATCTGTTTTTATAAGCAAACATGCGCAACCTACTGCATCTACCTCTTGTAATTCTTCTTCTATCTTGGCCGGAGCATAATCAGCAGGCTCTTTCACAAGCTTTAATATAGTCGGTTTAAAGGGATATTTTCTCTGATAGGCCATAGCACTAACAACCTCTTTATCGTGGCTCAGAAGCCTTTCAATTAGGTCTGGTGGCATTACCATATCGCTGTCAAGAAACAATAGATAATCTGAATCCTTGCTAAACTCCACTAATTTGTTTCTTGCTATTGCTATTGTTGTTCCTGTAACTACTTGTAGTTTAGTTTCTTTCGGTTTCCTCATCTGCTCATAAGACTTCCAAAATCTCCAATGAACATAAGGAAACATCATTGGCACTCCGATTGTTAGTTTAACTTCTTTCATTTTCTCTGGTTCTATTATAATACTCCCTATATATTGAATGTTACTTTAATTCCTCTTCCTTTATATCAAAAAAATGTTTAATCCATATTTCGACAGCACCATCACAATCGTTCAAATATGGATTATCACTTTTGCACCATTTTATCGCTTCTTGTTTTAAATTCAAGAAAATTGTATCTCCTATCTTATGTCTTTTATATTCTGCTAAGCTACCAAAAATATCATTTGATTCTTTTTGAAAATCTTTCAAAGTTTTTAGTTTAGCCATTATTCTCCTCCTTCCATTTTTTGTATTTAGGCAGCTTGTCTTCAAACTGCTCAAAGATTGTGTCCCTAATCATTACCAGCTCTAATGGTTGAAGCTCTCTAATCATTATCACTATTTCTCTTATTAAATCTCTTTTTTGGTTTCTTCTAACCGTATTTGGCTCTGCCTTTTCTTCCATTATCCTGTTAATTTCTTTCTGCAGTTTCCTTACACTCCAAAGTTCCTTTTTTCCTTCCTGCTCTAGTTCATACTTTAATCCAGGATCAAAGTTGTATTTGTTTAAAACAAAGTAATATTCCCAGAAAACTGTTCCGTCTCTCTTAAGATAAGGTTTATCGCTAAATGGAGTCGCCTTCATCTCCTCTGGAGTTTTATTTTGCCATTCAAGAAGATCTTGCCCTATCTTTGAATTGACTAACCGGATTCCCTGCATTATCCTATCCTTTGAATGTGCAGAAGACTTGAGGTCAGGATGCTTTCTTACCTTGTCTATCAATTCACTTATTGTCTTGTCAGGATAACCCTTAAGAAGATCTTTAACCCTTAAAGCAAAAATAATAGTCTTATTTTCATATTCAGTTATTATTTCATTCCAGATATTCACAAGTGACTCAACTATCTTGTCCTGTTCTTCAATGATTGCATTATCCTTGTATTTAGAATTACTGACTATCTCTTCTGGTGTTTCCATAGTTAAACAACCTCCTATACATTTCAGACATTTCTTCTTTGGACCAATAAGCGACGATAACCATATTTTTGTTAAACTCAACCGGAGGCATTTCAGAATTGGTATCAAATAGTCTGCTTATATACATCTTCTTGTATGAGTCTACTGTAGAACTAGCTTTTGTAGGTGTCTTTAAGGCATTGAAAAGCATATCTGTTTTTCCTATGTTCTGCTCTGCAGACATAAGCTTTCCAACATAACTCATTCCGTTTGCTTTTACATCCTTCAGCAATTCAGTTAGATTTTCTATTTTTGGTTCCATTTGGCTTCCTCCAATTTAGGCAATTCTTGCAAGTTACTTCATTCCAGTTTTTAGTTAGTTTCTCTGGCTTTCCCTTCCCAACTGCGTGATTGCATCTGTATCTCCCCTTTGGGTGTTCATAGTGGATACTTAGTTTCTTGCAGCACGAGGGGCTTAGTTTCTTGCAGCACGAGGGGCATTCCCAATATTCTATCTTTCTTCTATGGAAGATTCCCCAAATCCATTCAACAGCTGCCCTCTGTAATTTAGTATAACCTAAGAACATCCAGAATTTATTTATAAAAACGAGCTCTGTTATCAATAAATTTTTCCTGTCCTCAACCCTGTATAACCAGTAATTAAAATGGCCAGCAGGCATTTTTGCATAGAAACATTTAGTTAATATTTTGTTGTCTGAGTTTCTGATCTTGATGTTAAACTCCTTGCCACACACAAAACAACTTCTTCTGATTGTTCTGTATCCCATTTTTACCCCATGATGTAGCTGAATATTTTCTCAGCCATATCCAACATTTCATCTATCTTTATCTTATCTGCTATTACCAAGTCTTTTGCATAACTTGCTGCCATTGCCTTGTAAGAAGAATCATTTGGTTTGTATTCCTGTTTTGGATTAACCTGTTTCTGTGGCTGCTCTTCCAATACCTTGACTGCCTCATAAGTATCTGGTTTTTCAGGATTAAATATCACTTCCACCCTTGAGCCCCTCTTTGTTTTTAGATCTTCCAGCACAGAAGGATCTGCTGAAATCTGCTGCTTAACAACGGCTGTAGGATTAATCCAGTCTCCATTGTCTATTTTAATCCCTCCTGTCTTTGCTACAGTAGTTAAGATCCCTTCCTTTTGAAGGGGGGAAGTCAATGTGCCATCCTCCTTTTTTGGTGCATCCTCAATCTCTTCTATTGGTACATCATCTGTTGGAACATAAGGAACAATTGCTTTTATCTTCCAATACTTGCCTTCTTTATCTTCAGGCTGAAGGAATATTCTTACTTCATCTCCTACTTGGAAGCCCCTGTTTAGCTTTGAACTGAAAAGAAATTGCTTTGTTCCTTCTGCAGAATCAGATTTTATGTTGTGCCATTCATTGTTTATGTTTACTCCTATAGACCAAACACTGAAGCTGGACCCATCACGTTTTGTGAAAGTCTTGCTTACAGGAAGGGTTATTTTGCTTATTTTGCCTGTTATTTCTTTTTCCATAATGTTTCACCTGTTATATGTATATTATACTTATATTTAAAGTTATCCCATATAGCTGGGAGCAGGCCTCTTTGGCTTTAGCATTTCAGAGATTCTCAGATCTTCTTTCTCTGTTTTCTCGTCCCTTTTCTTCTTACTTAAATACTTAAAACTGAATTTCTGAGTCTTGCCATAGAAAACCCCCGCAAAAAAATAAGACTGCAATAGCATAAACAGCTGCTTTATTCCTTCGTCCTTGTCATTTATTCTGCTTGTTAAGTAACCCATTGCAAAAGAGAGATCTTCCTTGCTCATGGCTGCTTCCTCGCAGTATTCATTTACAGCTGTGGCTATAGGCTTGTTTGTTTGAATGAACAGAATTTTCTTTTGTTTTTTTTTAGCCATATTTATATTATCTTAAATTTCAGCCTTTTGGGTTCTATTACCTCTCCTTCCCTTGAAAGCTTGTCTATCATCTCTTCAAATTTGGGTTCATCTATTCCTTCCTGAATAGCTCTTGATCTTATCTCATCAAAGTTAGCCAGGCCATCCCCAGAAGCCTTCTGGATTATCCTTATTATTTCAATTATTTGATACTTTAAATCTCTTTTCTTTTTAGGGGTTATTGACTCCGCCCTTTCGTAATCAAACAACCCTGCAGGGGTTATTATATCCTGCGCCTTCAGGCTGCTAAGAAGTATATCCATAGCTATCCTTGCGTCGTTCATATCGGCTTTGTTAGATAACCTTGATCTTGAAGCTGCTTGAGTTAGCCTTACTATGTTCGTTAAAAGCCTGTAAGAAAAGTAAGCAGAATCTTCATCTGGATCTGCGGGCTTAACTATGCTAATAAAATTGTCCACTATATAATTTTCAACTTCTTTGGGAATAACAGGATTGAAATTGTTTCTTGCGTAAGAAATGTACTTTGTTATAAACTCGCTTGAATATTTCCTTTTTGTTAATTCTGACTCAGAGTCATATTTATTTACAATTAAATGGGCCACTTTTCTTTGCTCTGACTCCTCTTTTGATGAATGTATAGGAAAAACCAAATCAAATCTGTCAAGAAGATCTTTAGGTAATCCTATTTGCTTCCAGACTGGCTCCCTTTTATCAAACACCCTATTCTTTGGATTTGCTGCTGCAAGAATGATAGTATCTGTCTGGAGTGTGGAATGTATTGAGGCCTTGTGGATTGTAACCTCTAAGTCTACCATTGCATTATTTAAATAAGCAATATCTTGTTGTGAAATCTTATCCATCTCATCTATTGCCACAATGCCTGTCCCGCTTGTTTGGGGGATTACTCCTGCATCCAAAACCCATCCTCCTAAATCTTCGTCTTTCACTACTGAAGCAATTAAACCTACCCCGCTTACGCCCCTTCCAGATGTAAATTGTGAATTAGGCATTACTTTTATTACACTTCTAAGAACTTTTGTTTTGCCTGCCCCTGGCGAAGAAACTAAAAGGATATTGATAATCCCTCTTTCTTCTAATTTATTATCCATATAAAGATGAACTCCCCCAAATAATTGAAGTGTTACTGCTTTCTTTACTTCATCATGTCCCCTTATAGTTGGCACTATTGACTGGCTTAAATCCAACAGGAATGTTTCCGACTCCGATGCCTTGTGAAACTCTTCTTCCTCTTTAGGGGTTATCTTGATCTTTCTGAGAGACTCATCTATCACTTCAATGTTATTTGCCTTTAAGTATTTTCTGCACTCTGTGGAGTTTGGCTTTATCTGCCTGTCTAAAAGCATTCCAGAAATAAGAACTTTCTTGCTTGGCTGTAGGTCTTTGTTTATTCCTGTTCTGCATAAGTCTTCCTCTAATTCAATCAATAAGGACTTTGGCTTTTGAGTAGGAGATAAATCTTTTGGATCTTCCTCAATAACAAGCCTTTGAATATCTTTTAGGGTTTTGCTTAATAAGGTAAATCCTCCTTTCCTTCCACAAGAACATTCTTTTGGCTTTTTAAATATTCCTCCACTCATTAAGATGTTTAAAGTATTACCGCATGAAGGGCATTCGAACTTGGCAGTTACTATCTCGTGCTGAACATCCCCAATCCTTCTTATGAATCCAGAAATTGTAATAAAGGTATTTACTTCCTTAGATCTTATCTTCCATATATTCTTATGTATTGCTTTTGGAAGGTCTTTGAACCTTGGATTTATTTTCGTTCCTGTAATCTCTTCAAGGGCAACCTTGAAAGACCGGCAGACAAACTCAAAATGATCTAGGGTTTCTTCAGCAAGCTCAAGGCTGGAATCCATAATATCTCTGTAGGATATTTCCAGATAGGGGTTTTTATTTAAATTAAGAGAATAAATCTGCTCTGAATATTTTTGGTTTAGAAGAGAATCAATTTTGCTTAGCATGTCTTTTGTATCCATTCTAATTATCCTCTAGGGGAGGTTATTTAAATATTTTTGTTTTTGCCCCAAAAATAGGCAAAATATATAAATACTAAAATTAATTAAGTATAAAATTAAGCCATTAAAAACCACAAAAAAATAAAAATAGGTGAGGCACACATGAAAAAAAAGACAGCCCGTTTAACGGGAATTGGCTTTTTGGCATTGGCTTTAGTGCTGGGATTACTGGCAGGAATTTGGTATGGAAACGTATCAAACTATTCCGAAGCTGAGCTTAATTCTGCTGTTGAAAATGCAGTAGAAGAAGTTAAAGCTGAGATGTATACCCAGGCTGAAATCGATGAGAAGATAGAAAAAGCCGTAGAAGGACTTCTAACGCCAGAGGAAGTACAGGCGCAATTAGATGAAAAGGACGAAAGAATAGCAGAGCTTGAAAGTGAGCTTGCTACAACAGAAGCAGAGATTGAAGTGGAAGAAGCTGGTTATCTCTTAGATGGGCTAAGGATAAACAATGCTGTTCCAAACAAAGTGATTTCTGATAAGGAAATACAGTTATTTGATGGAGAAGTTGAAGTTGATGACGAAGAATTTGATGCTGAAGAGTTAGTCAGATTATCTGGATTATTCTTGGCAGCAAATGAAAACGACTTCAAGGAAGATGTATTCTTGACAATACCAGAAGAAGCCATTAAATACCAGTTTGTATTGGACTCCAACTTTGACAGAGATTTAGTAACAGAAGACGAACCACTTAAAATCAGTTTGCTTGGTGAGGATATTAAAATAATCAACTGGGAAGCAGACAAGATAGAAATAGAGAAAGGAGAAGAATATCTGTTTGTTGAAGGAGAGACCAAAGAGATTGAAGGCAGACAAGTAGAAATGGTAATGATTGGTGACGACTACATCTATATATCTGTAGATAGTGAATCAAAGAAAATAGATGAAGGAAAGAAAGCAAAGGTAAACGGCCTTGAAATCTTAGCAAGTGAAGTCTTAAGCGACGATGAAGTAAACGACATTGCTACAATAAGAGTTGGCGAAGATGTTCTGGAAGTGATAGAAACAGGAGACGAGTTTGAAAAAGACTCTGCTTGGGAATGGCAGATTGATCCAAAGAAAATTACTCTGCTTAACAAAGAAGAGTTCATGTATTTGGATGAAGATGAAGATTTCCATGCAATCGCACCAGGAGAGCAAGTATGCTTGCCTAATGACTTTGTATGCATAAGGTTTGACGGATTGCTTGAAGAAGACTTTGAAAGCTATGACTTTGATGTATACACAAAAGGTGGAGCAGGAGACTTTGTAAGAGTTAAAGGAAGCTTTTTAGCTGGAGTGGAAGACTACGACAAAATTTACATAAACAAAACAGGGATATATGATGCAGACTTGGATTTAATAGACAATGCAGAGATAAAGCTTGGTGATGGAGACATGAAGATTGTTCTTGGTGGAGCTTTCATTAAGATTGAAAACGCAAATTTTGAGAAAGAAGTCCAACTAGCATACGACTTATCTGATGTATGGGCAAATAACGGAGTCCATATAGATGGCAACGAAGATAACTACAGGACAGATTTTGGAATAATTGTCTTTAATCCTGAGGATTCATGCGAAGACCAGAAGTTTAAGATAGATGTTCCAGAAGAAAAGCTAGAAGCATCAATTACTGTTTTCGGACAGTAAATTTTTTCTTTTTTTTAAATAATACTTTTTGAGGGGCGATTGATATGTTAAAGAACAAAGCAGCAGAAAAACAATTTCCTTCATGCCTAAATGAAAGATGATCGTGGGCCGTATTGCCCTTTTTGTTATGACGGAGAAATAGTCTACCTTAAGAAGCATAACATCTTTGTCTGTAATCATTGCTATAAACAAGTTAAAATAAAATGCATAGCCCATCTTTAAGATAAGAGGGATTCAAGAAAAATTGGATTTCAATTCTCTATAATCTTTCTTGTTATATCAAACACTTCTTTTCTGGATTTAGTTGCATCTACTTTATATGCCTCAT
>Ga0172362_10006282_pt1 | contig 10214 bp, 8 predicted proteins | sample LakKivs1_kivu2a2_FD_114534 | JGI IMG/M metagenome (GOLD analysis project Ga0172362, IMG submission 114534) | Sediment microbial communities from Lake Kivu, Rwanda - Sediment s1_kivu2a2 | ecosystem: Environmental > Aquatic > Freshwater > Lake > Sediment | place: Rwanda: Western Province, Lake... | reverse complement strand
TTTGGATACACTGTGTCGGCATCGGGCCGTCTCCTCCCTGAGCACAGGTTTGTTCTTGACAAACAACTTATGCCAAGGAGGGCGGCCTTTTTCAATCCACATGGTGAGAAATGCGGGCTAGTAGTCCTCACGCCCGAACGACCGCATCGAAGCGATCAGCACGACGGCGGCAAACGCCACGGAACTCGCGATCGAGAGCGTCATCGAGAAGCCGTGCGCGGCCAGTGCCTCGGCGTCGAATAACTTGCCAAAATGATCGCCCGCACCCAGCGTGTTGTAGAACAGGGCGCCGAGATCGGCCGGCTTGGGCAGAATCCAATATCCCGCATCCACCACCCAGGCCAACAGGGGCGACTTCAGCGTTTCGCCCGCCAAATCAGTCGCCGAGAAAAACGCGTGCCGGCCGAAGTTCATACTCCAGGCTACGACCCAGAATACCAGGCTCCCCAATACGCAGACCACGGTGCTCCGCGTGGCCACGGCCAGCAATACCGAGAACGCGAAGAAGATCGAAAAGTGAAGCAGTAGCAGCGGAACGGCCCACAGATAAGCGGGCGTCCAGATGCCGGTCCGCACGCCGATCGCCAGCCAGGTTCCGACCACGAACAGCACGGCGTAGCACAGCACGAAGAGCAGCACCCCCACGTACTTGCCCGCCAGCAGCACCCACCGCGGCGCGGGCTTCGCCAGCAGCACGCTGATCGACCGTGGATCGAGGAACGTCGGCAGAAAGCCCGCCGTCCAGATCAGCGCCAGCATCAGTCCCAGCGTATCAGCCACGCCGCCAGCCAGCAGCAGTTGCAGGAAGTGCACCGCGCCGTTTCGGGTCCGCGCTACCGGCACTTCGATCGCGCCGAACCCCAGCGTCAAGGTTCCACCCGCCACGACCACGCCCGATTGCTCCAGCCTGGCCGTGTCCGTTACCTGCGGATCGATGCGCGGCAGGAAGTCGTCCGGATCGCCGCCGATGTTCAGCGACTCCGCGCCGCTCACGCCCACCGTGCAGCACACGGCGATTGAAATCACGCTGATCGCCAGCAGCACATAGAGGATGCCGTTCGCCCGGGCTTGCCGGAACGTGTCGACCACCAGCCAGGCAAATGTCGATCGAATGGGTCGGTCCATCAGCATGTTATCGCTGCGCTCCTGCATAGAGGGCCTCGACCGCGCTTTCCAGCGGCGAGTCGTCGTTGTCTTGCATGTCTTGTCCGGCCAGTCCGGCCACGGTTCCCATATAAGCCACGCGTCCGCCACGCAGCACCGCGATCCGATCGCACAGCCGCCGCACGTCGGTCAAGGCGTGCGAAACCAGGATGACCGTGTGCCCCGCATTGCGGCGCTCTTCGATCACGTCGTCGAGCAGCCTGCGCGCGGGCAGATCCATCCCTTCGGCCGGTTCATCGAGCACAAGCAGGCGAGGATCGTTCACCAGCGCCTGGGCCAGAGCGAGCCGCTGGAGCATGCCCTTGCTGAAGTTCTGGATTCTCTCATCGAGCCGATCGGCCAGTCCCACGCGGTGCAGGAGCTCTTCAGACCGCTCGCGAACTTCGCGCCGCGGCAACCCCGTCATTCGGCCGTAGCCTTCGACGACTTGCCGGGCGTTCAGGTACCGGGGGAACGCCGGGTTCTCGTGGACATAACCAACCCGGGCCAGCGTGCTGCGATCCGAGATCGAGCTTTCCATCCGCATGATGCGGCCGCTCGTCGGATGGCAGATCGAAAGCAGCTTCTTGACCAGTGTCGTCTTACCGGCGCGGTTCGGACCGATCAGCCCGAACACCTCGCCCCAGGCGATCGAAAGGCTCACCTCGTCGAGCGCCGTGATCGAGCGCGTTCCCAGCCCTACGCGAAAGCGTTTGCTAACTTTCGAAAACACCGCGGCAGCGCGGGCATTCAACCGGACATCCATATCGTTGACTCCACTAGGGCGGGGACGGGCGCGTCGCGAATGCCCGTAAGAAAAACGTAGCTCAAAAGCTACGTCGACCGGTCAACAGACAGCGATGAATAACCCGCAGAACCGGCACAACGAGTTGCAGTGTAGGGGTGGCACGTCCCTGAGGAACGAAGGGCGTGGTCGTTGCCAATAGTAGGCATCCACTTGGATTGCGCCGGGCGGGCGAATCACCACGCCCTTCGCTAGGGCTCAGGGACGTGCCACCCAATTCAGCGGCCAACGAACTTATGGCGTCTACCGCCCCGCTCGCTGCGGCTCGCGGGCGAGAATCCCCATCAGCGAGTCAATCGTCAGCGGCTTCTGCAGGTGCCGGTCGATCATCGCCGACGCCCAACGCTCTTCGTCCAGGGCGTTACCGCTCACCGAGATGAACGTCGCTTCGCTCATGCCGGGTAGCTCGCGAAGTTGCGGCGCCAGGTCGTAGCCCAGCATGTCGGGCAGATGGATGTCGATGAACACGGTCTGCGGACGGAACTCGCGGGCCATGCGAAGGGCCGAGCCGCCATCGTAGGCGACTTGCGTACGGTGGCCGTATGCGCGGATCAGAGCCGCGAAAGTGAGAGCGACGTCGGGGATGTCTTCGACCACCAACACGTTCACGTGATAGCCCCCAGAGCAGTGCGCCTAACTGCTGTCCCTGTCTATCTCGCACTATACTCCAGCCTGCGGATAGCCAAGTCGCTGGCTTGGTTTTCACTCCCCAGCGGGCACTTTCCACTCCTCGTCAAACACGCCGGCGGCGAGTATCTTTCCCGGCGTTTCGGCCGTTGGCGCTGCGCGAACGTCGACAATTGCCCAGTCGCCAAGCTTCGGGTTCTGCAGCGAGTTCGTCCGATCGTGGGCCTCTCGATGCGTGGGACCGCTGTTAATTACGAGGTATTTCGCCCGGTTCAGCGGATTGGGCGCGATCAGTAGCGGCACGTGCGTGCCAGCATCAAAGGCCTGATCGCCAAGCTGCCACTTCTCGTCTTCAAGCGGAATCGGCAGCTTGCTTGCCACTTCGCGCAAAACAAAATTCGACTTCGCGTCACCGAAGCAAATCAGGTGATTGTGTGCCCGCTCGTCGTGCGTCAAGTTCACGTCCAGCACCTCGCGAAGCGTGCCGCGATAGACATTCTTCCACCGGCGCCGCAGGTGTTCCAGCTCAAACGCCACCCATTTGTCTACCTCCGGCGAGGACTTGCCTGAGGGCGTCACCACCAGAAACGGTTCGAGCAGCACGTCGTCGATTGGCCCCTGCAGTCCGGGTCGCTTGCGATTCAACTTTCGCAGTGCGGTGGCGGTAGTGACGCTCCACTGGCCGTTCTGCTTGACGAGTTCGACGGATTCCGTCTTCGGCACCGCGAGTTTCTGCCCATCAATTGTGATTCGCTCCACAGGCCGCGGCGGGGTCAGGCTCAACGAATGGATGTTCTTCGTCGTCACCTCAAGCCCGGCAGGCGAGGTGAGCTTCGCGTCCACGCGGCTGTCCTGCCAGTGCTGGTCCAGCCCCAGAATTTCGACCCAGTGCATGCGGTTGTAGCGCAGCGTGCGCGTTTGTAGCGACACCGACTCCGGCTTCGTGTTTCGTCCCGCGCGAACCGCTTCCTCCAGCTTTGCCATCACCTCTTTCAGCACTTCGGGATGATACTTATGCCCCATCCCAGGGCCGATGAGATGCGTCAGTTCGCGCCCTTCGGCGGCAAACGCTTCGCCCATGAAGTCGGCGGCGTCCTTCTGCTTGTCGACTTCGCCGCTGTAGGCCACGACCGGCAGGTTGAACAGGTTCCGCACGTACTTCGGCACGTCGTACACGTCCCACATCCGCTGCTCATACTCAGGCGGCATCTTCGTGGGAGTCAGATTCTGATATCGCTTGACGTCGACGAAGCCCGCCCCCGCATGCACGGCGGCGAAACGATCGGCGTAGTGCGCGCCGATATGCCACGCGCCGGCTCCACCCATCGAAAACCCGGCGAGTACGATCCGGTCGCGGTCGATCGGATAGCGGCGGCACACATCCTCGATCGCCTCCAGCACGTCGATCTCGGCCGTGCTTTTCCAGCCCAGGCAGCTCCGCCCAAACGGATGCATGACGATCGCGTTCTTGGGCTCCAGTTGCCCTGGCTTCTTGCTGCGCTCGCTGATGAACGCCAGGTCCGTCAGCTTATCGTTGCGGCCATGCAGCCAGACATACAGCGGCACGGGCTTTGACAGGTCGAGATCCTCGGGAATCTCCAGGGCATACGGCTGCACGGAACCGTCTATCGCAGAGCGATAGCCAAGCACCAAGAGTCCTCGATCGTCAAACCAATCGCCCGTTCGCCCGTTGTCTTGCAGTTGCTCTAGCCGAGTGCCAGCCGCTTGCAACAGCGAGTGCGCCGCAACAACATCCTGCGGGCCATAGAATTCATTCTCTTGCAGTGCAAACTGTACCGCCTTCAGATAGATTTCGATGTCAGCCTTCGTCGCATCCCGCGCTCCGGGAAGTCCGAAGATCTTCATTCGCGGCCGCAGCGTATCGAGTTCTGCGTTTAAGGCCTGGCGATCGGCAGCATCGATCTCGATCCCCGCCGGCGGCAACGCCCTGGCAATCGGCTGCCAGGGTTCATCGGAAAGAGCGTGCGCTCCAAACACAAGCCCGAGCAAAAGCGCAGCAACACCGCCCGCCAGCATTCCCCATCGACGCATCACAAATCCCTCACCATTGAGCAAGCGAGGCCGGCTACCCACTTGTATGAGTAACCGGCCTCGCTGTGTTTCAATCTGCAAACAAACTGCCGGCTCAGACCACCTTTGTCAGGCCCGGCACCGCCAACTGGTACATGCCGTTCGCATCCGGCAGCGACTTGGGCGTCGTGTCGAATGAGAACGTCTCGGGCGCCAGGTCGATGTTCGAAGCCAGGGCTTCATCCCAGGTGAGCTCCTTGCCCGAGTAGGTGCACATCCGGCCCAGGATTGCCGTCATCGAACTCTTCGCGCCCGCTTCGCCTTCATTGATTGGGTTGCCGGCCCGGATGCTGGCGAACAGGTCGTCATGCTCGACCTGATACGGGTCGGGACGCGGACCACGATAGCGCCAATCCTCACCACCTTTGACCGTGATTTTCGCACCGCTGATGTCGGCGGTTCCGTTCGAGCCAATCGCATACTCCGACACGCTATTCCAGCAGCCCGGAATGTGGCGGCATTGGCTGAACATCCGCGAGCCGTCGGCATACTCGAACTCCACGGCGTGGTGATCGAACGTTTCGCCGTAGTCCTTGCCCTTGCGGACCTCGCAGCCGCCCATGCCGTTGGCCTTCACCGGGAAGGCGTTCTTCAGCCAGTTGCTTACGTCCATGTTGTGGATGTGCTGCTCGACGATGTGGTCGCCGCAGATCCAGGTGAAGTAGTACCAGTTGCGCATCTGGTATTCCATCTCGCTCAGCTTGCGGCCGGCCTTGGCTTCCAGATCCTCACGGGAGTGCATCCAGGGAGTCGAGCCGTTCCAATAGACGCGCGTGGCCAGGATATCGCCAATCGCGCCGTCCTGCAGTCGCTTGATTGTTTCGAGGTACTGAGCCTGATGGCGGCGCTGCAGACCCACGCCCACGCCCAGGTTCTTCTTCTTGGCTTCCTCGGCCGCGGCCAGCACTTTGCGAACGCCCGGCGCGTCGGTGGCCACGGGCTTTTCCATGAACACGTGCTTGCCGGCCTTCACGGCGGCTTCGAACTGCGAAGGACGGAAGCCCGGCGGGGTGGCCAGAATCACGAGGTCCGGACCCGCATCGATCGCCTTCTGGAAAGCGTCGAAGCCCACGAAGCGGCGTTCCTTCGGCACGTCGAGACGTTCCTTGATGCCGCCTTGCTTCTCGAGCTGCTGGTATGCGCCTTCCAGCCGGTCTTCGAAGACGTCGGCCATGGCGATCAGCTTCACCTTCCCTTCGGTCCGCAGGGCCTGGTTCGCGGCGCCTGTGCCGCGGCCGCCGCAACCGATGAGCGCGATCTTGATCTCGTCATCGCCAGCCGCGTGGGCGCTTTTGGCGATCGACAGATTCGCGGCCAGCGCACCGCCGACGATGGCGGCCGTCGAGCCCTTCAGAAACGTGCGCCGGGAGTCCGACGAGTTCGGACGGGAAGCTTCGCTCATAGTTTGGGTCTCCAATACCTTTGGTTCATAGGAGGGAGGTCGTTGGTTAGTGATTGTTAGCTTGCCTCACAACCCGAAGCGTGAGCGAGGACGATCTGCCGAGCGTTTTCCCGCTACACCTCGCTCACGCTTCGGGTTGTGATTCGATCGCTGCCAGAAAGGTTCCTGACACCATTCTTATTCGAATACGCCGGCGTCCCAGAGCTTGATCTTCTCCTCAGCCGAGGGCTCTTCCAGCGGACGCACCACGCGGAAGCCCTGAAACAGCGCGTCCGTAAAGTACCAGATGCTCTGCGGCAGTTGCGGGTCCTGCTGCTTCCAGTCTCTGCTCGAGCCGCGGCGAGCGGCGCTTCGCAAAGCCTCGGGATCATCATCCCAGCTTCCGCCCCGAACTGCCATAGGATAAAGCTTCGTGGGCACGATCCAGGGGTTCAGCGTCGTCTTGCCGGCAAACTGCTCATAGAAATTCGGCACGTACTGGTCGAGCGTCCACTCGGACACGTTGCCGTGCATGTCGTGCAGGCCCCAGGGGTTCGGCTTCTTCAGCCCCACCTTGTGATACTTGTCTTCCGAGTTGTCGTAGTGCCAGGCGTAGTCGTCCAGCTCTTCGACGTCATCTCCAAAGGAGTAGGCCGTCTTCGTCCCGGCCCGGCAGGCATATTCCCACTCGGCCTCGGTGGGCAGGCGATAGAAGCGGCCCGTCTTCGCGCTCAGCCACCGGCAATAGTTCTTCGCCGCGTGCTGGGTCATGCAGATCGCCGGAAAGCCTTCCTTGCCCATGCCAAAGGTCATGTCGGTATACGGCTTGGTCGGCCGGGCATAAGCGTCGGCCGCTTTCTCGCGGTCCGTCGCTTCGACCTTATTCAGCTCGCGGCGCTGTACATCGAGCGCGAACATCCAGACTTCATATTCGTCCCAGGTGACCTCGCACTTGCCCATCCAGAACGGCTTGATCTCGACTTCATGCTGCGGGCCTTCGTCTTCCTTGCGGCCTTCTTCGTCGTCGGGGCTGCCCATTTCGAATTTGCCACCCGGAATCGGCAACATCTCGAAGGACACGTCGCCGTTGGTGACGATCTCGGTATAGGGCTTCATCTCCTCGGGCGCCTTGGCATCCGCGTCCTTCACTTCGACGGCGGGGGCCTTGATCTCGTCTAGCGGTATCGGTGTCTCTTCGGCCAGGGCAGGTGAGATCGCGCCAGCCGCCAGCACCAGCAAAACAGCCGACAACCGACGGCAAAGTTGCCACGCACACCAGGAGGGAACTACGCTAGACATACAGGATCCTCGAAAGCCTTCTCTCGGTTGGTTCAGTTTCTCTGCACGAGCCTCGCATGCCGACGTTCCACCACCAACTCATGCAGTCGCGATGCATTCTGTACGTCGTCGAGCGCGAGTTGTTGCGAAAGGTGGATGCAGCGTGCCGATTACTCTGCGGATTGTTGTGGGGAGTGCTGCTCGCCTTGAGCGGTCCGGCCGCACTGGGCCACGACCCGCCGCTGGAGCGGTTCCAAGCGACTCAAGTCGAGATGGGGGTGCCATTTAGAATGTTATTGTACGCTCCCGACAAATCGACTGCAAAGGGCGCGTTCGACGCGGCTTTCGCCCGGATTCAAGAGCTCAACGCCATTCTCAGCGACTACGACGAGCAGAGCGAATTGAGTCGCTTAAGCGCCGCCTCGCCAACGCCAAAGCCCGTTCCCATCAGCCAGGACCTGTGGAACGTTCTCGACCGCTCGCAATCCCTGGCCCGCCAGACGGACGGCGCCTTCGACGTAACCGTTGGCCCCTACGTCCGGCTGTGGCGCCGCGCTCGTCGGCAGAAGGAGATGCCTTCGGCCGAACGGCTGGCCGAGGCCCGCGCTGCCGTGGGCTACGAGCATCTGGTGCTCGACGCGAACGAGCGCACCGCGCTGCTTAAGGTTCCACACATGCGGCTCGACCTGGGCGGAATCGCCATGGGCTACGCGGTGGACGAAGCCATGAAAGTCCTCCGCGAGCATGGCATCACCCGCGCCCTGATCGACGCCAGCGGCGATATCCTGGCCTCCGATCCGCCGCCGGGTGGGCAAGGCTGGACGATCTCGGTGATGCCGTTTGCCGACGACGATTCGCTTGCTCGCGAGATCCTGCTGGCCAATGCCGCGGTCACCTCGGCTGGCGACGCCTACCAGCACGTCGTTCTCAACGGAAAACGCTATTCGCACATCGTGGATACCAGGACCGGACTGGGCCTGACGAATCAAACCGCGGTGATCGTCATTGCGCCCGACTGCCTCACCGCCGACAGTCTCGATACGGCAGCCAGCGTGCTCGCGCCGGAGGCCGCGCTCAAGCTGATCGAGTCGGCGCCCGGCGCGGCGGGCCTCGTCGCGCGCAAAAGCGGCGACACTACCGAGTCCGTCTCAAGCCTCGAGACGAAAGACTTCGCGAAGTACGCGATGCCGAAGAAGTAAGGCTTAGGGGATGGCAAATCATGGCCCGCCGCACTACCGGTTCGCGCTCTGCAATCCCTGCTGGTAGCGGCGGATGACGTAGTTCTGCATCGGGCCGGACAGCTTCGAGAGCTCGCGTTTTGAGAGCCGGCCGTTGCGATCGCGATCGAACGGCAGCAGTTGTCGCACTTTATCGGCGAAGATCGGAATCCCGTCGTTCGGATACCCCGAGGCGTCCACGCCCCCTGCGCCGGGATCGGCTTCTTCGGGAATGCCACCTTCCAGACCGACGGCCAGTTCATAGCCTGGCATCTTGGCAATCTTCTCCAGATCCTCGGGCTTGTCGGTATAGACCTGCACACCGCACAGGCACATCTCGTCCGAGGCCTCTTCGCCCCAGGTCACTTCTTGCGGAGGGCTATGGGGGTTCTTCGGATTGCCGGCCGAGTTGTCGTAGATCGCGTGCAGGCAAATCACCGAGCCCTTGGGCAGCTTGAGCGGCCTCGCAAACTGATAGGTACCCTGCCAGTTAAAATCCCAATCCTTGATCCAAATCAGCGGCAGGTATTCTCCGCCCGGCAACTTGGCCGAGACGCGAAACTCCTTACCCAGGTCGTGCATGTGGGGCGAGATGCCCAGCACGTTCACGTCGACAGGCAGCGGGGCGCAACGAGTCTTGACGTCGCAGTGCGACTTGCCCGCGGGCAGCTTCAGCATCGGCTGCGTGACGGCAATCCCCGTCACGATGTGTTTGGTAGGCTCTTTGGCGAAGTAGATGCCAATGCTCGACCGATCGCTGGTCGCTTTACCCATCGGATGGTAGTGCACTTGCAGCACCAGATCACTGCCGGCTTTGACGAACTTGGCCATTCCGCTCGGCAAATGGCGGGGCACCGTGCCGGGAAGCCAGGCTCCCAATCCACCGGTCGGCCGGACGTTCGCTCCGCCCCACGACCGGTAGCCGGGCTGGCCGTCTTCGCCGTCCAGCTTGCGCGCGGCGCCGTTCGCATCCAGAAACATGATCGAGTGATGGATTACCGCGCGGTTGCCGGCCCGAAACTCCACGGCCGAAACCATCCGGTCTTCGGCCAGGTTCATGGGGATCACGAAGCAGCGGTTGATGTCCGGTCCATCGGCCGGCACCTGGAACGGCTCGCGCATCGTGAGCACCAAGTCGGGCTTACCCAACCGCCAGCCATCTTCGAACTTCGGCGCCGGCGGCAACTTGGCAGGGTCCCCCTGCGGTGCGCCGTCGTCGACCCACCGAGTGATCAGCGCCAGTTCATTTTTCGAAAGCCGCCGCTCGCCGTGCAGCGGCATCACGCCTGGCTCGGGTTTCCAAGGAGGCATCCGCCGATCGTGCGTGATGTTTTTGAGAAACTTGGCGCGCTTGGCCGCGTCTTGATACGTCAGCAGCGAGAACGGACCGACTTCGCCCGGCCGATGGCAATCGACGCAATGCTGCCAGAGGATCGGGGCAATGTGCTCGGAGAATGTGATGCTGCCGGACTCGAGCGCGGGTTCAGCCTGGGGTTCATCGCAGAGTGCGATCCCACCCAGCACCAGAGTGCAGACAACCACCAGCAGCGGAAGCGCGAACCGCGTCCGCTGTTGCGACACCGAATTGGCCAAACAGCTTCCTTTCAATCGGCAAGAATCTGTTCCGCTTGGGTGCTTGGCCTCGTTGCCAGCACGGTGCCTTCAAAAGCGT
>Ga0172362_10006280_pt1 | contig 10215 bp, 14 predicted proteins | sample LakKivs1_kivu2a2_FD_114534 | JGI IMG/M metagenome (GOLD analysis project Ga0172362, IMG submission 114534) | Sediment microbial communities from Lake Kivu, Rwanda - Sediment s1_kivu2a2 | ecosystem: Environmental > Aquatic > Freshwater > Lake > Sediment | place: Rwanda: Western Province, Lake... | reverse complement strand
CCAAAGAAGAGACATCTCTTGATGTTAAATTAAAGGAATTATTGGGTGTTTATTCTGATCCCAAAAGAGACCCTAGACTCCATACTGTTACGCCCGTATTCATAGGTGAACCTGTAGGAGGTTTTGTAAAAGGTGGTGACGACGCTGCAGACGCCTTCTGGATGAAAATTGATGAAATAAAATCTCATGATTTTGCTTTCGATCATAAAAAAATTCTCATGGATTACTTGAAATGGAGAAAGAAAAAAGGAACATATTGGTCTACTAAGTAGATGTACATGTTAATAAAAATTTATGAAAAGTTGTTAAATCATTTTGGAAAACAGAAATGGTGGCCTGCTGACACAAGGTTTGAGGTTATTGTTGGCGCTATTTTAACCCAACAAACATCATGGAAAAATGTTGAGAAATCAATCAAAAACTTAAGGGATAATAATTTATTGGAACCGAAAAAATTATTTAATTTGTCAGTAAAAAAGTTAGAAAATTTAATACGACCTTGTGGATTTTTTAAAGTAAAATCAAAAAGACTCAGAAGTTTTTTGAAATTTTTTATTGAAAATTTTGATACAGATTTAGAAAAAATGTTCAACAAGGATTTAAATGAATTACGAGAAGAATTGCTATCTGTACATGGTATAGGACCTGAAACATGCGATTCGATACTACTATATGCTGGTGAAAAACCGATTTTTGTCGTCGATGCTTATACAATCAGGATTTGTGAAAGATATCCGATAATAAATTCAAATGATTATGAAGAATTAAGAGATTTTTTTGAAAAGAAACTACCGAAAGATGTTAATTTATTCAAAGAATTCCATGCTTTAATAGTAGAGCTTGGGAAAAATTATTGTAAAACAAAACCTTTGTGTAAAAAATGTACGTTAAATAGAGGTTGTAAACATGCGATTAGTGTTAACGACATGTCAAGTTGATAAAGCCCATTTTTTGATAAATAAAATTCTAAAATTAAAACTAGCAGGATGCGGAAGTAAAATAAACATAGATAGTAAATTTTGGTGGAAAGGAAAAATATGTGGAGAAAAAGAATGCTTAATAATTTTTAAGACTAGGAAAGAATTAGTTCAAAAACTTTTCGAAAAAATAAAAGAAATCCATCCATATGAAGTTCCAGAAATTGTTGAGATAAAGGTTGAAAAAGTTTACGATAAGTATTTAGAATGGTTGAAAAGTGTAATAGAATAATTATATTGAGGGCCCAAGGGCCCATAACAACTAATGTTGTGGGCAAAGCTCAGCATGGTAGAGCAGGTGGCTCTTAACCACAAGGTCGAGGGTTCGAATCCCTCTGGGCCCATAGTATTTCAGATATAGAGCCTCTGGTCACATTCAAAAAATTGTATAAAGTCGAAATTTTAAAATAATATCATGAAGTACCTTTTGATTTCATTCCTGATTATACTTATTACTATTATTTCTGGCTGTATAGGTGAAACTTCAATACCAATGACCTCTACTAAAGATGGTGTTGTCATCACAGATTTCTCGTTCGAACATTCCCCTGTTTATGCGAATGATAATGTCGGATTGAGTTTAGAAATTCAGAATGTAGGCGGCAATAAGGCTGAGCTTAAAAAAATTCAAATTTATGGAGTTGATTTTACTGCAAGTAAATCTACCGACAGAGAATGGGGTGTAAAGGGGGATGAACTTCAAGAGTTGAATGAAGGTTTTATTAAAACTAATCTACCATCGAAAGGAGAATTGTTTCAACCCGATCCTGACATAAATCTTGAGGGAGCCAAAGATTATTATGAGTGGAGATTACAGGCACCTTCTGGAGTTACTTCAGAAACAAATTATGATTTTCAAGTAAGAGTGGAATATGCGTATAACACAACATATTCTGGAACTATTCGAATTATCGATGATACTTATCTTCAATCTTTAAAAGAAGAAGAAAAACAGGAATTATTCAATACAGGTGGTATTGCTTCTTCTAAATTGACAAACGGTCCAATATCAATAACACCTTATAGTGGCAGACATTTTATTGTTGATGTACCTAATCCAGAGTCTAGACCAATGAAATTCAAGATAGAAAATGTTGGGAGTGGTTTTCCATACATAAATGAAAGTACAAAGTATTATATCAAAATAACAGACATCGCTGGAATTTATTGTCCCGAAGAAGAAATAAAACTTAGTAGTGGGAAATCATATACAATTGATTGTCTATTCTCGCCTCCAGGCACAAATGACTTTACGAATAAAATTGATAAACCATTTCAAATAACATTCAACTACAACTACTATATTGATGGTTCTACTTCGATCACAGTAAAACCTGTTTATTAAAAAATTACAAAAGTTTTTATTTATCAACTTAATAATGAAATTAAGGTGATTAGATGAGAGTTGTTGTTTCAGCTGTAAAAGGTGCAGGAAAGACTACCGCCATAAAGTTTGTTAAAGAAAGAAAAAAAGATATTGGGATTATAACTGTAGGCGATTTTTTTGCAGAGGAATACAAAAGACGAAATCTTAAAAGAGACGAAGGTGATAAAGCAGTTAGTAAAGAAGAACATGAAAAAATACAGAGAGATATATTCAAAAGAATTGGACGAGAAATCGAAAAATATGATAATGTAATCATAGATACGAATTTATTCTTTTTAAAATCAGAAGGTTATTTCCCAGGTTTACCGGAATATGCATTAAGAGAAATTAAACCTGATGTAATAGTTGTCATGGAATATAAACCTGAATTCATTCTTAAAAGAAGAGAAAAGGATAGAGAAAGAATAGGAAGAGAAAGATCTGCTGCTTTAACATTACATGGTATTGAGGAGGAACAAAGCATACAAAAACATTATGCGTTTGTAGCTTCGGGATTAACTGGATGCACAGTGATCATACTAAAAAGATATGAAACTGAAAAAGTAGAGTTTGAACATAATAAGAAAAATGCTGAAGAAATCCTAAATCTTTTTAAATAGGACTTATAAATCTTAATTTTCTAATTCTTTATTGGAGCTGGGGTGGCTTAGTGGTTAAAGCGCCGGACTCATACTCAATCGAGGAATGAGTTTTGATTCAAGATGATAAGAAATCCGGAGATCGCGGGTTCAAATCCCGCTCCCAGCAATCGAAACAAATGAAAGAAAAGATAATGATTTCACTCAGACATCCGGGCAAATGTTCTGTTTGCGAGAAAAATAAAGAAGTTGTAACATTCGGCAATACAAAAACTAGAAGAGTTGCGTATGTATGTGAAGAATGTTCAAAGAAATTAAAAATGAAAACTTCCACATTCGTAAAAAAATATGGTAAAGAGGATGAAGAGCCATTCAAGCCTGGAATAAGATTTTTACCAGGCAAGAAGGGTACAAAGGATAAGTAATGTTTATAACCGAGAAAAACTAATATATATTATTACAATATGGGGGGACCTTACAGTTAGGTTTTTTTGGTGAGTTTTTGGCGCGTGAAGTCAAATATGTGACGGAGACCATTGGTAAGATAATGGGCGAATGGACGAAGAATGGAAAAAAAAGTTTCATTGTAAAAGTTCCCAAATCACATCATGTTAAAGAATTTGAATTATTACTTAGACAGATGCTCATTCATTATCAAGTTCCTGTTAAAGCCGTAGTACAAGAGATGCCTGTTGAGATAAAATGTTCTTGTGGTTATAATGGCGAAATTAGGACATCAAATCCAGAGGATATTTTTAAGATATTATGCCCAAATTGCAATAAAAATAAAGGAAAAATCATTTCAGGAAAGGAAATAGAAGTTTGTTGATAAAAGAGTCAAAAATTCTGTCTTCTTTCATATGTTTTAATACAGTTTTTAAAATGAATGGCTAAAACGCCTAAGACCCCCGAGAAAGCAAAGCTTTTTATATAAGTATATGCGTATAAAATAATAGAAAACATGCCTTTTTAAGGCTTTTTGACCTCAAAACGAGGGGGTGAAAAATAAATGGCTGTAATCGTAAAGAGTGCAATAAGAGAGTTGGTAAAAGGAAAGTTCAACGTCAGTGACGAATTCTTGAAGAGGCTTGACGCAGATGTAGCTACTATGGTTAGAAGAGCAGCTGACAGAGCAAAGGAAAACGGAAGAAAGACGTTGAAAGCAAGAGATTGTTAATTCAATAGGGGATTTCATTCCCCTGTTTTTTCTATTTTTATTAATGCATTTTTCTGCTTAGTTTAAACAGAAGATATAAATATATCAGTACTGATATATCAATATTGATATAATGGTTGGAGAAAAGATAGTACCACGTGGTTTTCTTAAATCGTATATTTTAAGATTACTTCGATCTGGGCCTAAACATGGTTATAATATAATAAAGTCAATAGAGAATGAAACCGGCTGGAAACCTAGTCCTGGAGGCATATATCCAACTTTGCACGAATTGGAGAAAAGAGGTCTTATAATTAAATCCAAAGAAGGTAGGAGAAAATATTACAAACTCACTAAAGATGGAAAAAAATTCGTTGAAAAATTTGACAAGAGTTTGAATGAGATGAAAGACAGATTCAGAAACTTTATCGGTGTAATGAGTCAAATACTCGATGTAAGAGAATACGAATTAAGAAGAACGATTGAAGCTGGTATAACATCTCAAAGAGATATAATTTTTATGTTGTCACCAAGTTCAAGAAAGTCCTTACTAAAAGCTAGAAAGTTGATATTCAAAATTACACAAGATAAAGCCAAACACAAAAAACTTGAAAATTTTTTAAAAGAAACTATAGAAGAACTTGAAAATCTCGCAGGTGAATGATTTGATTGATTTAGCAATAAAAAACATATTCAGACAAAAAACCAGAACATCGTTAGCTATAATAGGAATTCTCATTGGTATTGGAGCAGTAGTCGCTTTAGGTTCTATCTCAGAAGGTATATACACTCAAATAACCGAAGAAATGCAGTTCATGGCAGGAACTATAATGGTTTATAGCAAAGGATCATCTGGTTTTATGACTGGTTTCGAAGGGTCAGAAATAACAGAAGAAAATATTGAAGAATTTGAAGATTTTTCTGGAGTGAAGGAAGTAGTTCCTTATGTGATGAGAATGGGGGAAATAGAAATTGGTATGGGTTCCACGATGCTTATAATAGGTATTGATCCAGAAGATGTAGAATTTTTCAAGAGCAGAGGCACTGACTTAGAATCAGGTAGAGAAATAGTAGTGGGGGATACTTATCAAGCTTTAATCGGTTACACATACGCTGAAATGAATGGTTTAGAGGTGGGAGATTCAATCGAATTAAAAAAGAATTCATTTGAAGTAGTTGGTATAATAGAAGCAACAGACGCTGATATCGACAATTCAATCATAATTCCTATCGATACTATGATGGATGTTTACAACATGGATAACTACAGGGCTCTATTCATAACTCCTGAAGATATTTCAAAGGTTGATATTCTGGCCGACGATCTGAAGAGCAGTTTCGATGATTTTGAGTTTACAACAACTTCAGACTTGGTTAAACAAATGGCTCAAATTATAGATATGATACGATTTTTTACGATTGGTATAAGTTCCATTGCTGCAGTGGTCGGGGGACTTGGTGTGATGAACACTATGATAATGTCTGTTCTTGAAAGACGAAGAGAAATTGGAATTATGAAGGCTATAGGAGCTACGAATAGGTATATCTTAACTCAGATCTTGATCGAAGCTGTTATGATAAGTTTAATTGGTGGTTTAGTCGGAATTTTGGTGGGCAGTTTGGGAAGTTACTCTTTAAGATTTATTTCAGGTGGGTTAGCAACAGCAAAAGTAACAGTTAACTTAGCGGCTGGTGGATTATTGTTCGCGATATCCCTAGGATTGGTTGGTGGGTTTTATCCTGCTTGGAAGGCTGCTAAACTTGATCCAATAGAGGCGATAAGGTATGAATAATATAATAGAATTAAAAAATATCGAGAAGACGTACAATCCAGGAAAACATAATGAGTTGAAAGTTTTGAAAAATGTAGATTTAAAAATTCAGAAGGGAGAGATGATTGCATTGTTAGGTCCTTCAGGCTCAGGTAAATCTACTCTTATGCATATAATCGGTTGTTTAGATAAACCAACAAGTGGTAAAGTTTACATCGATGGAAAAGATGTACACAAGTTATCGGACGATGAATTAGCTTTAATAAGGAGTAAGAAAATTGGTTTTATTTTTCAACAATTTAATTTGATTGGCGTATTCACTGCATTAGAGAATGTCATGATGCCGATGAGACTTGCTGGTTTTAATAAAAAAGAAGCTGAAGAACGTGCTAAGAAGTTATTAAAAATGGTAAAACTCGGTGAAAGATTTGATCACTTTCCAAGACAATTATCCGGTGGTGAATTGCAAAGAGTTGCTATTGCTAGAGCTTTAGTGAATGAGCCGTTAATAATACTTGCAGATGAACCGACCGGTAATTTGGATACAAAGACTGGTGAAGAAATCATAGATTTGATGAATAAATTGAATGATAAAGGTTATACCTTCCTCATCGTAACCCATGATCGTTTGATAGCAAAATCAGCAAAAAGAATAATAAAAATAAAAGATGGTAAAATATTAGGAGGTTAATTTTATGAAAAATTTGGTTTTGTTTTTAACACTGATTTCGATGATTTTAGTTTTTAGTCTACCTGAAATTTTAAGTGCAGGATCTACATATGAATTAGTAGTTGAGACTACTTTTACTGATCCCTATCCGGTCGAACCTGGTAAGAATCTTGTACTATCTCTATCTTTATTTAACAATGGTAGCGCAGATATAAAAAACGTAGTAATAGAACTTGAACCAAGGGAACCTTTTACTCTACTAGAGAGTTCTAAAAAGGAAGTAGGTACAATTGGAGTTAGAAAAACAAGAATAGTTGATTATGACCTCTATGTAGATGATTCAGCGGTTTCTGCCGTACATGAAATACCTGTTAGAGTAACTTATGATGTGAATAAGGGATTTGTTAGAAATGTGCAGGTTCGTGTACAAGGTCAACCTCAATTTGAATTATTGGATGTTAAAAACGGTGTTATAAGTCCTGGAGATCAAGGTGAAATAACAGTGAAATTGCAGAATGTTGGAACGGGTAAAACAAGAAGAACTAGTGTAAAATTCAGTTCAACATCTGACTATGTAAAATCTGTTCTGTCTGGAGGAGTTGCTTATTTAGGAGATGTTAATCCAGGGGAAGAAAAGGAAGCGACATTTACGTTACTTGCTAGTCCAGATTCAGAGTATGGAGTTTACACAGGGAAGATAAATGTGACTTACAACGATGAATCTGGAAATGAGTTGACAGAAGATTTTGATGTAGGAATATTAATCAGCGGGAAGCCAAAACTTCAAGTCTATAAGATTGAAGTGGATAAAGAAGAGTCCGACCTAACTATTGAGGTAGTGAACATCGGGAATGCTGAGGCAAAAGCTATTGCCGCAAAGTTGTTGGTCAATGGTAAAGTATTCGACGTAGATTATGTCACTAGTATAAAGATCGATAAAAGGAGTACTTTGAAGTTTGCTCTACCGAACAGTATGAGCGGGAAGTTAGAGCTTTCATACGAAGGGCCAGATAACAAGAAGTACAGTCAAACAGAGGATGTAGCTTGGGTTACACCATATACGTTTCCGACATGGATTGCAGTTGTCATTGTGTTAGTAATTGCTTACATTGTGTGGAAGAAGAAGTTGTGGAAAAAAATATTGTAGTTGATTTTCTTGGCGATAATAGAAGTAAAGAATTTGGTCAAAGTTTTCAACGACGAGATTAGGGCAGTGGATGGTATAAGCTTTCAAATTGAACAGGGAGAAATATTCGGTTTTCTGGGACCAAATGGAGCAGGTAAGACAACAACTATAAACATGTTATGTACATTGATAAGACCCACTAGTGGAGTGGCAACAGTTTGCGGACATGATATAATCAAACAGCCTGATGAAGTCAGAAAATGCATTGGTTTAGTATTTCAGGATACGACTCTTGATGACAGGTTAACTGCTAGGGAAAATTTAGAATTGCATGCTAGACTTTATGGTGTGCCAAAATCTGATAGACAAAAAAGAATAAACGAAGTTTTTGAATTGGTTGAATTATCAAATAGAGCTAATTCTTTAGTAAAAACTTTTTCTGGAGGAATGCAGAGGAGACTTGAAATAGCTAGAGGTTTAATTCATTACCCAAAAGTTTTGTTCTTGGATGAACCTACTCTCGGCTTAGATCCACAGACTAGGAAACATGTATGGGATTATATTCTCAAGTTGAAGAGGGAGTATAAGATAACTATAATGATGACAACACACTACATGGAAGAGGCAGATGAACTCTGCGATAGAGTGGCGATAATAGACCATGGAAAAATTATTGCTTTGAACACGCAAAAAAACCTGAAGAATAGTCTTGGCGGCGATACGATAATTCTTGATATACCGGATGAAGATGTTGAGAAGGTAAAAAAAGTTTTTAAAAAGTCAAAAATCTTTGACAGTCAAGTTCTTTTGTCAGTGAAGAATGCTGGTAGAGAGATAAAAAAAGTTTTGGAAAAGGCGAAGAAAAATAAAATAGAAGTTGTTGAAGCGAACATTAGAAAACCAACTTTGAACGATGTGTTCTTGCATTTGACTGGAAGGGAGATTAGAGAAGAGACTGTCAGTTTGAGAGAAGAGTTGAAGAGAAGGAGAATGATGAGGGGTCATTGAATGCGTGAAATAGAAGCTGTTTACACTGTTTGGTTAAGGGAGATGCTAAGATACGTCAGAGAAAAAAGTAGAATGATCGGTTCTTTGGCAATGCCAATATTTTGGTTACTGATATTTGGCAGCAGCATTAGAACTTCTATTGATGTGGGTGTAGATTATACTTCTTTCATAGCTCCCGGGATAATTACTATGGCGTTGATGTTCAATTCTATCTTTTCTGGAATAAGTGTGATATGGGATAGAGAGTTAGGGTTTATGAAAGAGATGTTGGCTGCTCCAATTTCTAGGTTGTCGATCGTTGCTGGTAAAGCTTTGGGTGGGGCGACAACTGCATTAATCCAAGCAACATTCATGCTCTTGTTAATTTTTGGGATAAAGAGTTTTGCAAGTGAGTATTTCATAGCTGTGAAAATGGATGCCCTTGTTTTTTTGATGATGATACCTATGATGGTCTTGATCGCTTTAGGATTAGTTGGTTTAGGGATTGCTATAGCATCTAGACTTGATACACTAGAAGGGTTTGGACTGATAATGCAATTTGTGATAATGCCGATGTTTTTCTTGTCAGGGGCTTTGTTCCCTATAAACAACCTTCCAAATTCGATAAGAATTGTAACTTATTTGGATCCTATGACTTATGGGGTTGAAATGCTTCGTTCAATATTGATTGGTTTTTCTAGTATGAGCATCATCTTGAGTTTCAGTGTGGTCTTAATATTTTCTTGTTCCATGCTCTTGATTGGAGCTTATTTGTTCAACAAGAGAAGTTAAAATCTCTTTCAAAGTATCGTTTAATTTTTATTCTTTTTCTTTTTAGATCCGCATCTTCCACAACCCATATGATATCATTTATTGTTTATTTTTCTTCTCCAACCAGTGTTTCCACAGCCTTCGACATATTTAAAGTCCTTAAAAGTTTATCTGTTGAAACTATGAATGATTCTACAGTCTCCCCGAAACCTTTACACTGAAGTCTGGCTCTCCTCATGAAATCTGTGTAATCAGAAAAGTCATTGTGGAAGGAAATTAAAATTCCTGTCTTACCTATACCTTCGCCATGTCCTGCGAATACGATGTTCGGTTGTTCATCTACAAACTTTCTGATATTATCCATTAAATCAGATGACGGCGATGGACAACTCGACAACGTAAATGCTATTATTTTGATGCCCAACCTAGATAGATCTGGAACAACCGTATATGATTTAATGAACCGATTCTCTAGTTTATGTCTTGTTCTAGTTATCGTAGACTGTGAGGTTTTTAGTTTTTTAGCTATTTCTCTATCACTCAATTTACTATTTCTCAACAATTGGAAGAGCAGTTCTCTTTCTCTATTTTTCATACATGCATTATTATGTTAACATATATTTAAATATTTGCATTATTAATCGATTTATTTTGTTAAAGTTTAAAAGAATAACATACTTAAACGAATCAATAAAATGATTTCAGAATAAATTTGATACAAAATCATCATTAAGTCAAAAGGAAGGTTTATAATCCATTTTTACGGTTTATTTGGTTAGAGCATAAATCAT
>Ga0172362_10006279_pt1 | contig 10215 bp, 12 predicted proteins | sample LakKivs1_kivu2a2_FD_114534 | JGI IMG/M metagenome (GOLD analysis project Ga0172362, IMG submission 114534) | Sediment microbial communities from Lake Kivu, Rwanda - Sediment s1_kivu2a2 | ecosystem: Environmental > Aquatic > Freshwater > Lake > Sediment | place: Rwanda: Western Province, Lake... | reverse complement strand
TTGGAAATACCGGGATCCTATTGGATTTGCACAACAATTATGTTTCGGGGTTTCGGCCAGCCGACCCGTCCCCGTTAATACACAGGTGCCTTCAACGGGGCCCCTGCTCCAGTTCCCGTATGCTCACCGAGGGATTGTGGTACCGGGGCCTCTTTTTCGTCCCGGAGCCTGCCTGGATTGCACGGACAGGGCAGAGGTGAATGCAGGCACAGCAGACCTCGCAACGGTCATCCCATGAGGGACGCCCGTCCACGAGCTCGATGTTGCCTGCAGGGCAGACCTTCACACAAGTCCCGCAGGACGTGCACGCATCGTTTACAGAAAATTTCTTCGCCCTTGCATGGGCGCCGGCCGCAAACCGGGAATACAGAAGGGCATGGAGGAATCCAACCAGCATGCTCCGGGGAATTTGCCGGGTTTCACAACGCCCGACAGATGCGGCGATGGCCTCGAGCGCACGTCCTGCCGACGCAAGTATCACTGCCTGTTTCTCTCCTGTCGGTGATCCGTACATGAGGATGTAGTTGCCGGGCATCTTGACCGAGAACGCCCCGTCAAGCCCCCGTCCATGGCTGCCCTTCATGATCCCGTCCAGCTGCCGGAGGGCAGGGCTGCTCCCGCTACCCCCGTAGTTTAACACGGCGAAGGTATACTTCACCTGGCTGCAGTCAAGCCGTGCGGCGAATTTTGCGACCATCACGGGTAACCCGGCAAAGTACACCGGGCAGATAATCCCGGCCCGTTCTGCCCCTGGCCGGATCTCCCCCTGACCCGCGAGCGATTGCACCGGTACAAGCTCGCAGTCCCCGAGGGTACCTGCAAGCGTTTTTGCGGCAGAGAGCGAGTTGCCGGTGCCGGAAAAATAATAGATGACTGTCTTCATGGTTCCCTCTCCATTTTTGCAATCCCGTTGCGGATCCCTGTGCCGGACCTTCCAGGACCCGGTGATGGCATGTCCCTGTATTTTATCCGCTCAGTGACCAGTAATTGTGTTACACGGTGATCCATATGAAGAAACGGTACTATCTATTGATCGTCCTCCTGGCAGTCCTCATTACCTGCACAATACCGGTGATCGCGGAAAAGCCGGATAATGGCAACCATGGAGGAGACAAGGCTGAAGGACCGGGGGTCCATGCCGGCCAGGATGTGACAAAGGGTCCCGACCTCACTCCCGCAGAGAACAGGACGCCGCCGGGCCAGTTGGTCATGGACACTGTCCACGAAGTAAAAGCCGGGATCGCAGAGAACCAGGGCGAGGCCGCCCGCAACATTTCGCAGCAACTTGAACAGGTCAGGCAGGATCGCGAGCAGCTCAACAGGTCCCTCTATAACGAGACCCCGGTGCGTACCGGCTGGGAGCGGAACCAGAACGAAGTACGGCTTGCAGTCCATACCCTGCTCGGCATGGGGAACCTTACCGGGGGAATAGGGCAAAATATATCGCAGATTGCCCGGGACTTCAATAACTCCGCCATTACCTCGGCGAGGCTTGAGCAGCAGATCCGTGAGCGAAGCACCGTCACCCGCGTGGTATGGGGTGGCGACCAGGATGCCGCACGGGAACTAGCCGGCATCGCAGAACAGAACCGGCTCCGGATCCAGGAGGTCCGGCAGCTGCTTGCAAATACCACCACGGCCCCGGAGGTCAGGGCCTATTCTGAAGATCAACTCCGGGTACTCGGGCAGGAACAGGCCCGGATTGAGGAAGTAGCCTCCCGGGAGTCAAGGGACCGCGGTCTCCTCGGCTGGTTCCTGTAAATTTTTTTACCAGGGGTTTGTCCCGCACAGCAGGATGCCCACCCCGTAGTTTTTTCGTTTCCGCTCACCCATTGAACGTGTACCCGGATCACGACAAGGAGGGACATATGGATCCTGATAAAATACCAGATGATATTGCCCCAGGGGACAGGGGATGGAAATGTACCGTGTGCGGGTTTATTTTTCACGGCGGGAGTCCGCCGAAGGGGTGCCCCCGCTGCCACAGCCCTTCCCGTGAATTTGTGCCATTCACGGAGTACAGGCAACTTTCCTACCAGGGGGAGCCCATCGACGTCCTCCTGGTTAACGGGAGTACACACCGTGCAGGGAACACGGCATTCATGCTCGATATCGCCGAGGAGGTATTAAAAGAGAGAGGAGTGAACTACCGGAGGTTCAACCTGAACGAGTACCAGGTAGACCCCTGCTGGTGCTGCTATGCCGTGCGGGCCGAGTCGTGCAGCTTCCCCTGCAGGAATACCGGGGACGACATGCCTGCATTCCACCAGATGATCGCACGATCCCGGGCCGTGATCGTGGCCTCGCCGATCAACTGGAATGCCATGTCGGCCCGGCTCAAGCATTTCCTTGACCGGACGACCTGCATGCAGAACCTCTATCACCTCGGGAAACCCGGGCTTACGGAGGGAAAAGTCACCGGGATCCTCGTATGCGGCCACGAAGACGGGGCAATCAAGACCGCGATGGATATCTGGCTCCATTTCGAACAGATGGGATTTATTCTGGCCCCGTTCGGGATTGCGTTCAGGACACATGGTGCCGAGTACAACAGCAAAACAGACGCGGAGTTTTTCCAACACGATCCCCTGGTACGCAGGTATACACGGGGTGTGGTCAATAACGTCGTGGAATTGATGAACCTCGACCTTGAGGGTACCTTAAAGGGCCGGATCACCCCGGTATCCGAGTAGCCCTTCCCCGCGTTCTTTATATTCAGGTCTTCACCGCTATGCGGTGTGCCCCCCGGGGAATTAGGATCTCAAACCGGGCCCCTTTTCCATGGACCCCGTTCTCACGGATCGAGAGCCCGGTGATGCCGAGGATCTCGCGGGCAAGGAAAAGTCCAAACCCGGTATTCTGCCCGAAGCTCCGGTCAAAAATATGCTCCTTGTCGGCATCCGGGATCCCGACCCCGTCATCCTCGCAGACGATCACCATGTCCTCACCCCGTTTCTCGGAAAAGAAACGGATTTTCGTGATGGACCCCCCATGGCGGACCGCATTGTCAAGCAGGTTGTAAAAGACCTTTTCCACGAGGAGGTCCGCGTACATCTCCAGGTCGCCGACCTCGATCGAGACAGGGGGGTGGGGGGTGTCGATGTTCCTGTTGGCATTTTTGATCGCGGCCTGCACGTCCACCCACTGGGGTTCCTGGATCCCGAGGTTCTGGTAATCCCGGGTAAAGGAGATCTGCCGGTGTATTGTATTCACGATCTGTGTCTCTTTTGCCACGAGGTCGAGGACCTCCCTGGCATCGGTGATTTTTCTCGTGGCGAGGAGATACCCGGATAGTGCGTTCAACTTGTTGATGATGTCATGCCGGGTGACCGTATTTAGGAGGACGATCTGTTTTTTTGCCATGTTGGCCGCCTCCCTTGCACGTTTCTGTTCCGTGATATCTTCGGCAGTCCCAAGGATCTCCCGTACCCGGCCTGTTGTATCACGGGAGAAGACCTGTATCCTGTTCCGGAGCGGGATCCACGGACCACCCGCGGATTTCATGCGGTCTTCGAACTCCACGACTTCCCCGGGTTGTGTCTGCTGGAGGGCCGGTACAAGGTCCCGGATCCGGTCCCGGTCCTCCGGGTGGACCAGGTCAATTAAATCGATGAGGTCCTTCTCAAGCTCTTCCGGCTTAAACCCGAGTATACGTGTGATATTTGGTGTGACGTACCGTGAATCGTGTGTATCCAGGTTATAGAGGTAAATCAGGTTTGGTGAGGTCTCGATGATACGCTGGAGGAAATGCCGGGCTTCTTCTAAGTCTTTTTCGGCCCTCACGTGGTCTGCAATCTCTTTTTCAAGGGCCCGGTTGGCATCTTCCAGTGCACGGGTCCGTTCGCTGACCCGTGCCTCCAGGGTGTGCTGGTAGGCCACGGAATCCGTGATATCCTCGAGGATAAACCCCGCTCCGCGCTGCCCTTCCTCAAACACAAGCGGTATCGCCTTCATTTTGAAAAAAAACCTGTTTTCACCGAGGGGGAGGGAATCTTCCCACGCACTCTCGTGTCCCTCAAGCGCATACTTGATCGCATCGAGGTACGGTTCCTTGAAAAACGCCATGAGGGGGGACTGGTCAATACGGATCGGCACCAGCTCGTCGCGGGAGAGTCCGAACCGCGAGAGGGCGGTATCATTGACGCTCTGGATGAAAAGGTCGGCATCAAGGAGAATGATAAGATCCGAGGATAGGCTGAGCATGTTCAGGATCGGAAGCCGCCGTGTCAGGTAGAAGAGCTTGGCAGGTCCAAGCGCCCGCATCTCTGCCTGGCCGGACATCAGGAGAGAGTTGAGGTATTTCGCCGCGGTGCTCCGGTTCAGGGAGAGCTTCTTTGACACCTCTTCTATCGTAAGCCCCTTGGGATTCTCCCGCAGGATACCCTTGATCCGGTCCATCTCATTATCGCGTTCGGCCATTCCTGGAATGTTCCCTGTGTACCTTCTCGGTTCGCAGGAATATATATTCATGGGTAGTGTTCACATAATATATTCGTTACTATTAATCGTCAATAGTAATAACATATATATACTAATAATGTCCTCATGCTCCGTGTAGACATAAGGAGATCGTACATGTTCAAAGGAGGGGAATCCATCATGATCTGACTGAAAGATTCAAAGGCTGCATTAGGATCAGGGCGGATTGCCCGGAAACCGGGGCACCCGGATCACGCACGGGTGCGGATTCGACAGGCGAACCATACCGTCCATCCCCTCATCAATAGAGTACCTCCTTCCGATTATTTTTATAATCCCTCTCTTTTTTTATTCGTTAACAAAAACGCCCGTTCGCCACCTGGTGCAATAAAACGGATTTGTTAATTTAGGCATTTTTTAAGGCTACTATGTCCTGTACGCCTGCCAGTTTCCATACCATGGAGCGTTCTTCCCGGGCTATCGACTCAACCGGATCATCAGGAGAATGCCCAAATGCACTGATAACCCCGGGGTAAAGGCCGCGTTTCCGGATCAGCCCGATAAACATCTCCCGTACCCTCCTTGTATCCCCGGGATCCTGCAGTTCTTCCAGCCTTCCCTGCAGGCTGATGAACCGGAATGTTGAAAGGTCAGGTGAGTACTCCTCTATTTCTACTGACACATGAGGGTTGTTTTTAAAATAGAGCACTTTCCTGCCGTACCTGGATGAAAGGAAATACAGGAATTTACCATCGAACACGTAGACAAATGGTGCAACATAGGCTCCCCCGCAGGCACCAAACCCGATCCTTGCGATGTACTGCCGGTGCACCAGGGCATCATATTCTGTCTTCGACATTTTTGGGATTTTTACAGGGTCCATTTTTTTCCTCCATGTCCAGGGTGTGAACCTCTATCCTTATGAGGTCTTATATGGCGAGGGTTTTTCAATATTTTGATTCCTTTTTTCTCCCGATGAGAGATTAGGGGTATACAGGAACCGCCTTTCCGGGAGGGTCAATCCAAAGTACGGTTACCATCCGATCGTATAGGATACATAAATCGCGATAAAGGCGATGATAGCAATGATGATGCCCGCCCTCCGGGTGTTTAAATTCAGGTTCCTCGCCCAGAACATGGCAAGCCCGGCGAGAAGGACGATGGCTATGAAGTGTGAAATAAACACCGCCTCCCGGACATTATCGATGATGAAATAGGGGACAATAACCGGGAATACCAGGGCAAAATCGATCAGGATCGTGGCGATCGCGATATTCCAGTCGTCCCGGGTGAGCGGGAACCTCTTCCCGGTCACCGGGACGCCGGCCGCGAGGGAATCCACTATGGGTACCTGGTCTGCCGGGTCCAGGTTCTCCACGATAGTGCCCTGCATCGCCCGGGAGACGGCCTCCCTTTTTTCCGGGTCTGCAGGGTCCCTGCGTAACTCGTTTACGGTACGGAGGTAGTCAGCCCGGTTGGCAAGTCCCCCGTACATCGAGGTTACTCCGTCGATGACACCCCATGAGATGTTGATAACAAGGGCCCCCACAAGAAGGATCCGGAGCGTGGCCTGTGTGGGAGGCATCCCTGCATTGATTATACCGGTAAACATCACGACCATCGTGACGCCGTAAAAGAACTCGGAGAGGCGGTTTCCCATCGAGAGATTATTCCTGATAAACGCAACAAGACGGGACGACAACCGGTACACCTACCTGAGGGACTGCGGGCTTGATGCCAGAGTATTGGTACCAAAATCCTAATAGGCTTATGCCAGGGGCAGGGACAGGGGCTGTCCTCCCCTTTCACACCGCAGGTTCATCAGGGATTGCATTGGCTGCAGATAGAGCGGAACAGGGTTGTGCTCAGGTACCGGTCCCCGCGGTCAGGGAAGATGGTGACAATGGTCCCGGTGCGGAGCGATTCCGCAACCCTGAGCGCCCCTGCAAGTGCTGCACCGCTGGACATCCCGGTGAATATTCCCTCTTTTGTTGCGATCTTCCGGGATGCCTGGTACGCCTCTTCATCGCCGATCCTGATCTTTTCATCGAGGAGCGTTGGCAGGTAAATCTCCGGGACGATCGCCTCCTCCATGTTTTTTAAGCCCTGGATCGCATGTCCCGGCTCCGGCTCGACACCGACAATGCGGACCGCGGGGTTCTTCTCCTTTAAGTACTGCCCGACCCCCATCAGGGTACCCGTGGTCCCCATCCCACGCGTACGCGAATAGGATACCCTGGAACTGAATGGCGGCACTTACGCAGAAACGGTCCCGGATATTAAAATACAAAAAAAGGTTACTTTTTCTCTTCTTCTTTACCTTCTTCTTTTTTCTCTTTCTTGTCTTCTCTCCGGCCTTTCACCATTTTCACGGCCGCCACCTTTCCAATAAGTCCCATTGTGTGTGTCCTCCTTTCCCGGGGTGCTATCCATGCCCGGGTATAACAGGTATACGCTTACCGGAAGTACATATATGTTTGGGCAGGGACAACCGTTCAGAAGAAACCGGCGCCCGGGTAGGGCACCGGGCATAATCTTTATAATTCGGGGCCCTTTTCACCAATATACCATGAATAAGGGTTCCCATGGTTTATGTAGGATTGACGCGAACCTTGTAGTATGGATCTCGCCATCGCCTTCCTCACGATAGCAGGACTGGTACTATTCGAGACTATTACCAGTATCGACAATGCTATCATCAACGCGGAAGTCCTCAACACCATGGGGGCACGGGCACGGCGGTGGTTCCTTACATGGGGCATTCTCATCGCGGTATTCGTGATCCGGGGTGCACTGCCATGGCTGATTGTCTGGCTTTCAACCCCTGAGCTCGGGCCGGTCGGAGCCCTTACCGCAACATTTTCGAGCGATCCCGCGGTGATCGCCGCGATTGAAGCATCCACCCCGGTCCTCCTGATCGGGGGAGGGACATTCCTCGTGTTCCTCTTCTTTAACTGGATATTTCTCGAACAGAAATACTACGGGCTCCGGGTGGAGAGGTACATCGCGTCAAAAGGGGTCTGGTTTTACGCGGTAGTATCGGTTCTCCTGGCCCTGATCGTCTGGTTTGCCCTCGATAAGAACCCGATCATGGCATTCTCCGCGGTGATGGGATCCACCGCATTTTTCATCGTCCACGGGTTCCGGCAGAATGCCGAGGAACAGGAGAGAAGGATGCTGGGGAGCGGCATGTCGGACATGTCCAAGCTCTTTTACCTCGAAGTGATCGATGCCACGTTCTCCATCGACAGCGTGATCGGGGCCTTTGCATTTACGATGTCGGTCCCCCTGATCATTATCGGCAGCGGGATCGGTGCGATCGTCGTCCGGCAGATCACGGTCTCGAACACGGAAACCGTGAAAAAATACCATTACCTGAAAAACGGTGCGATGTACTCGATATTTTTCCTCGGTAGCATCATGATCCTCGACAGCTTCGGGGTGCATATTCCCCCGTGGGTCTCCCCCGTGATCACGTTTGCCGTCGTGGGGTTCTTCTACTGGAAATCCCTGCAGGATATTAAAAATGCAGAAGGTTCCGGCGCACCCTGATCAGGGGCATTCCCTTTTTTCTTCATCCCAAGGGCACTCAACCTTTTATACCGGGAGAAGGCATCTATCCCTGGTGATTTCATGAAGATCAGCGCACGAAACCAGATCCCGGGCACAGTGAAGTCGATCAAGAAAGGCCCGGTCAGTACCGAAGTCGTGATTACCATTTCAGGGGGCAACGAGATCGTCTCCTCCATCACTACCCACTCGGCGGAATCCATGAAGCTGAAAGAGGGATCGAAGGTCTATGCCATCGTAAAGGCATCCGAAGTGATGGTAGGGATTGAGTAACTTTTTTTCTAAAAGCGGGTTTCAATAAGGGCGTCCAGGTATTCGGATGCGTATGCACCGGATTCCGGGTTGATCCACGCTTCGATCCGGGGTTCTCCCACGATCAGGTTCAGTTCCACGAGCCCGAACTTGTGGATAATCTTCCGCTGGCACGAACCCGTGTCCCGTACATAGAGGTCTTCATTCCCAAGGAGCGATGCGATGTCCTCTTCGGTGACCGGCCGGGAGAGCCGGTATTCACGCCGTAGCCACCCGGGGTAGGGCGCCACCGGGTCGCAGAACCGGGATGTCATTATCCTACATTATACCGGACCAGGGACAATAAAATCTCCCTATGGTTTCCGGAGGTCTCATTCACCCGGGTGGGCTGCAGGAACCGAGATTTTTGGCATGAAAATGGAAATCCCAATTTATTGCGGCTCACCCGCAATCACGTGCACGGCAGAGGCCTTGAATGTGGCATAGACCCGTTCACCCTGCGTTAAGTCCAGGTCATGGCAGCTCTCCCTCGTAAGTACTGCAGTAAGGGGAAATCCTGCGTCAAGGATTACCCGCACGGTATTCCCATACGGGATAATTTCTGACACGGTGGCAGGGAGGGAATTACGGGCACTCGAAGTGAACGGTTCCCTTGAAATGATTACATCTTCTGCATGCAGCGTGGCAATAATGTCCCCGGTGGCGGTGGCCGAGGAATAGAACACAGGGCCTTTTACGGGTTTTATACAGACAAGGTTCCCCTCCCTGGCCGAAAAACCCCGGATCAGGTTCCCGATGCAGAGAAATTCCGCCACGGTTTTGCTGCAGGGATGGAGGAATATTTCCGAAGGATCACCCATCTGGATGATTTCCCCTTCAACCATGACTGCCAGCCGGTCGGCCAGTGCAAAGACCTCGTCAAAGTGATGCGTGATATGGATTATCGCGGTCCCGGTATGCCTGCGTATCCGGGAGATTTCCGCCATCAGGCGATCCCGGGTACGACTGTCCAGTGCATTCATCGGCTCGTCAAGCAGCAACACCCCCGGGCGCAATACAAGGGCCCTCGCAAGGGCCACCCGTTGCTGCTCTCCCCCGCTTAACGTCCCGGGATACCTATCAAGGAGGGGTATAATCCCGAGGAGACCGCCGATCTCATGGACCCGTCTCTGCTGCTCATCCCGGGGTACACCCCTCTGGCGCAGGCCGAATACAATATTTTTTTCCACGTTGAGATGGGGAAAGAGCATATAGTCCTGGTACACCATCCCGATATTCCGCCTGCGGGGTTCAAGATTCGTAATATCCTTGTCGCCAAGGAATATCCCCCCGGAATCCGGGCGATGGATACCTGCAATGGTTTCAAGAAGGACGGTCTTTCCCGCCCCGGAAGGCCCGAGAAGGATGAAATATTCCCCGGGGTGGACCTCAAGGGAGATATTCTTAACCCTGAATTCACCCAGGGAGATTGAGAGGGATTCAAGCCGTAACATCCTGCACACCTAGAACACGTTCACATCCTTCGCAAAGAATTCCACAATGCAGAGCGAGAGGATCGAGATAATGATGAGGATCGTCGCCGCCGCCACGGCGAGGTTTAAGTCCCCGCCTGAAATGTTGAGATAGAGCGCGATAGGCAGGGTTTCAGTCCTCATCGTGGTGGCACCCGCAAGCATCAGGACCGCCCCGAACTCCCCCATGGCCTTAGACCATGTAATCACCGTCCCTGCAAGCAACCCATGGCGGGACATCGGGAGGGTGACCTGGAAAAAAGCACGGGAATCCGTGCAGCCAAGGGTCTTTGCGACATATTCAAACCGGGGGTTAACCGCAGAAAAAGTCGAACGCATGATCCGGACCATGTACGGCAGGTTCACAAAGACTTCCGCCACGATAATGCCGAGCGGCGTGAATACCACCGCAAACCCTGCCCCTTCAAGCCAGATCCCGGCCGGGGTTGTTCCGAACAGGAGG
>Ga0172362_10006277_pt1 | contig 10220 bp, 11 predicted proteins | sample LakKivs1_kivu2a2_FD_114534 | JGI IMG/M metagenome (GOLD analysis project Ga0172362, IMG submission 114534) | Sediment microbial communities from Lake Kivu, Rwanda - Sediment s1_kivu2a2 | ecosystem: Environmental > Aquatic > Freshwater > Lake > Sediment | place: Rwanda: Western Province, Lake... | reverse complement strand
TCTCTTTCAAATTGGGCAAAGGTAAGCATTATGTTTCTTAATAATCTGCCAGCCGGAGTAGAGGTATCAAATCTTTCGGTGATAGAAATAAAGCTAACATTGTGGCTTTCAAAGAATTCTATTAGTTGATAAAAATCTTTTGGAGAACGGGTTAATCTATCAATTTTGTAAGATAAAATAATGTCAATTTTATTTTGCTTTATATCTTCAAGTAATTCTTGTAGGGCAGGGCGATTAGTATTATTAACAGGTAAAGTCTTATTAACCTAGCTTTTTTGTGGTATAATAAAATATATGATTCTTCTTAAAGAAGGTAAAACTAACTGGAAATATGTTTTAGTTATAGTTTTTTTAGCTTTTATAGTAGGTGGGGGGATTTTATGGTTTTCCACGAGAGAAAAAATCTTTATTGAATTTCCTGAGATAAAGCAACCAGAAACGCCAGAAGAAATTGAAAAAATCACTAAAACACCAACAATAGCCGGATTCATTAACGATTCAAGATTTGATTATACTAACGGGATTTATATTTTGGATAATTATGCCTATGTAATAAGCGACGATGGATTAGTGATACTGGATGTTTCTAACCCGCGAAGCCCTACAATAATAGCTTCATTCGAAGAATTAAAGAATGAGAGGAAATTCTTTAACTTAAAAGACAGCGAGGGGATATTTGTTTTAGATAAGTTTGCTTATATACTTAATGACTCTACCTTAGCTATAGTAAATGTCTCCAATCCAAATACCCCAATATTAACGGGCTTAATCAGCGATCCAAAACTGACAGGATGGTCTCGGAGAATTTTTGTTTTAAATGGATATGCCTATATAATAGGAGACTCTTACCAGGCTCTTTATGTAATTGATGTTTCTAATCCAGAAATGCCAACTATTGTAGGCTCGGTCTCTTTTGAGAGCGGCTCGCGCTATTGGCATTATCAGCTATTTGTTCCAGAAAAGTACGCCTATATTGTTTCTAAATACCGTCCACGTTTTTTTATAATTGATATCGCCAATCCTAAAGCCCCAGAACTTGTAGGTTCAATTAGCGATCCAAAATTAGAAGAAGCTAAAGATCTCTTTATCTCTGATAAATATGCCTATATTCTTACTGAAGAAAATAGATTATTAGTTATAATTGATATTTCTAATCCAGTCACTCCTTTGATAGTAGGTTCAATTGAGGTTCCAAGATTAGAGTTTTCTTGGGGAATTTATGTCTCAGGTAAATACGCATATGTAAATGGAGATTCCAGTCTAACCATCGTAGATGTTTCTGATCCAAAAAAGCCAGAAATTGTAATTTCAATTTTTGAACAGAAATTAGAGAGACCGAGAGCGATTGATGTTTCCGGGAGATATATTTTTATGGTGGCTTCTGGTGCTAAGAACTTTGTAATATTGGATATTAAAGGTGAAATTGTTTTCTCTCCAAAATCTATTCCTGTTCTTTCAAAAGAAGTTCTTGAACTCGAAGAAAAATTTATAGGGAAAGATGAGAGAGAAGTTGCTTTTATTCAGCAGAATGGTGACGTTTGGGTGGTAAGTAAAGATTTAAAAAAGAAATATAAAATCACCGATACTCTCGAAAGAATCTATTTCTCTTCTTTAGCTAATAGACGATTATCATCGGATGGAAACTACATTGTTTCTGAGGAACTTGAAGGATATACAGGTTGTTGCGGCGCAGAAATACCTACTATTCCTATTTATTCGTTATGGATTGAAAAATTAGATGGGACAGAAAAAGCAAAAGTCGAACGACCTGCTGAGGTATGGAGGTCTTTAATATTTTTTGATGGGTGGCTTCCCGATAGCAGAAAGATTCTTTTTCATTTTTCAGATCCTGATGAAGCCACTCAAGGATCAGCTTATTTTGAAGTTGGAATAGATGGGAAAAACCCTAAAGTTTATACTGAGATTTTTAAAATTTTTAAAGAAGGAGTTGAGGTTAACGTTGAAGATCTTACTGCTAAAGATATTGCAGACATAACCATGACGGTGGTTGGAACTGAACCAGTTTATTCTCCAACTGGAGAAAAAGTAGCTTATATTAGAGAAGAAACTGAGATTCGGCTAAAAGATATTAAGACGAAAGAGACAAAAACCATTTTAGCATTAGAAGAATTTCCTGTTGCTTTTGGTCCAGCCTCAAGAGTTCTTATCTGGTCAGAGGATGGAAGTTTATTATCAGTCAAAGGATTGAATAAAATCTTTATTTTTAATAAAAAGGGAGAAATTATTTTAGAAACAGAATTTAAAGAAGCAGAAGAAATTGAAGATGTAGTTCTTTCTCTGGATAATAAATATCTTGCAGGAACATATAGAATGAAGGGAGAAAGAATTGAAATTGTTTTCTTTATTGATCTTATTACTAAAGAAAAGAAAGAATTTAAATTGCCAGAGTTTAAAGATTACCCAGAAAAGATAAATATCTACTCTCCAACTTTTTCTAAAAGCAATCGACTTTATTATTGTTTAGTTTTCGAGCCAATAAGTTCGGGGGCAAAAGAATCAACTTCTCAACTTTGGGTTATAGATACTAATACTTGGAAAAATTACAAGATTACTGAAAATGTCTCACAAGTAGTTAATGTGCCTTAGTAAAAAACTCCTCATTCAGAATGCTAAGTTTAGATTGACCCAAAAACTTGGCGTTCTAGAACGCCAAGTCAATGCCAACTTTCGAAAAAAAACTCGTCATTTGGGAATGACGAGTAAATGACGACTTTAAAAAACTTGTCGTTCGGGAACGACAAGTCAACGACAACTTTTTAAAAAGTCTGCATTCCAGAATGCAGAGTGAACGCAGACTTTTTAAGATGAATTTTGACCATTTTTACCTTAAAAAACCCCATTTTTGAAGATAAAATAGGGCGAGGGAGCCCCCCACCAAATTTTGGTGGGGGCAACCGAGCCAAGAGAAAGAAACACTAAAAATGTATATAGTCCTGGGTCAGTTTTTGAGGTTTTTTTGTTTTGATTTATGAATTAAATTTGGTAAGATAAGAGAGAAAGTTTAAACTGATTTAAGTTCGAGCACGGGCACTTGGCGCAGTGGTAGCGCGTCCCCCACCTTTTGGGCGGTTAGCTCAGTTGGCTAGAGCGCAAATTTGACGTATTTGAGGTCATAGGTTCGAGTCCTATACCGCCCACACTTCGACCGCCCACACTTCGAAAATTTAAAATGCAAAAGTCAAAAGTCAAAATTATCTACGAAGACGATAATTTATTCGTAATTGATAAGCCGGCGGGAGTGGTTGCTGATGATATTCCAAGACGGGTTCATCGATTAGACAAAGAGACTTCAGGGATCTTATTAATAGCTAAAAATGATAAGGCCTTAGAGTTTTTCCAAAAACAATTCAAAGAAAGAAGAGTAGCAAAAAAATACATCGCTTTGGTAGTTGGTAATCTTAAAAGTCAGAGGGGAGTGATTGAAACCCTGATTTCGCGTTCGCCAAAAGATAGGAGAAAACAAAAAGTTTATTTAACCGGAGAGCCCGGTTCTCAAGGAAAGAGAAGGGCAGTTACCGAATATAAAGTATTGCAAAGATTTGAAAATTATACTTTAATTAAGGTTGAGCCAAAAACAGGTAGAAAACATCAAATTCGAACTCATTTGGCTTACCTCAGCCATCCTGTTGCTGGCGATAAATTATATGGATTTAAAAATCAGCCCCGGCCTAAAGGATTAAAAAGACAATTTTTACACGCCAGTTATCTAAAAGTTAAATTGCCCAATGGCGAAACAAAAGAATTTAAATCAAATTTACCCGAAGATTTGAAAAAAGTTTTAAACCAGATTTAAAATTATGCCCCGTACCACACAAAAAGGTGCGTGGGCTATATCTTAATTAATAAACAACAAAATATACTACACTATCGATCGTTTATTGAAAATAGTGTGGTACGGGGTATGTCTACAAAATTTGAAACTTTTATGAAAACGCAACTAAAAACCGAATTGCCCGACATTCGGCCGGGCGATACAATTTTGGTTTCCCAAAAAATTAGAGAAGAAGACAAAGAAAGAATTCAAGATTTCGAAGGTTTAGTAATTGCCAGAAAGCACGGCAAGGAAGCCGGGGCAACGATTACGGTAAGAAAGGTAATCTTAGGCATTGGCGTGGAAAGGATTTTTCCTCTTTACTCCCCTACTATTAAAAAAGTAGAAATTTTAAAAAGAGGCAGGATAAGAAGGGCAAAGCTTTATTATTTAAGAAAAGCTAAGGGAAAAAAGGCGAAATTAAAGAGAAAGGAATTTACCCAAGCAATGAGTGAAGAAATACCAATAGAAGAAAAAACAGAAGGGGCTGGAAATAAATGAATGCGGACGTGGCGAAATTTAGAAAACGCGCTACTTTGAGGGGGTAGTGGGAGTTAATCCTTTGTGGGTGCAAGTCCCACCGTCCGCACAAAGGATTTTGGGCGGTTAGCTCAGAGGTTAGAGTAGCTCTGCACTTTTATAAGGGCAATTAGCTCAGCGGAAGAGCGCGTCGCTTACATCGACGAGGTCGCAGGTTCAAACCCTGCATTGCCCACCAGATAAAAGAAGGAAAAGGTTTTGAGTTAAAATTAAATTACGCCGCGGTAGCTCATTGGTAGACGCACTTCTCTGAAAAAGAAGGGGTAGTGGGTTCGATTCCCACCCGCGGCACCAAGCGGGTGTCGTATAACGGTTATTATACAATCTTGCCAAGATTGAGAAGAGGGTTCGACTCCCTTCACCCGCTCAAGTATGATTTATTCGGGAATTTAGCATACAGGTAAAGATAGTTAGAACCAGTCGCTCAAAAGGCGATTTTTGATTTGTGGATAATACCTCTTGACAAGGTATGGTTATGAATATATACTCATAATAGAGACAACGGGAGTAAAGGTCGATTCCTCTAATAATAAAATTTAATTATTGAAACTATGCCAAGATATAACGGAACAGGTCCTTTGAGTTTAGGTCCCGGTACTGGTTGGGGTTTAGGTCCTTGCGGTGCTGGAATGGCTTGGCGAAGAGGATTCGGACGAGGTTTTGGCAGATTTTGGAGATTTGGTCCTCAAATAACCAAAAAGGAAGAGAAAGAAATGTTAGAAGAAGAAGTTGGAATTTTAGAAGATGAATTAAAGGCCGTAAAAACAAGAATTAGTGAACTCAAAGGACAAAAATAAAAAAGGAAGCCCTGCTTCTGAAATATAAATAAGGAGCAGGGCATTTCCTCAATTTTCATTATATAATAAAAATATAGATTATGGTTAGACCATTAAAACCAAGAAGAGTGTTATTTGACCCAGATGTAGTTTATTTCAAACCAAGGGCAGTACCATTATCTCTGCTGGAAGAGGTTGATTTAAGTATAGACGAATTAGAGGCGCTGCGACTTTGCGATTATAAGAATTTAGAACAAACAGAAGCTGCCAAAAAGATGAAGATATCTCAAAGCACTCTTCAGCGAATTTTAACTTCGGCTCGTAAAAAGGTTGCCGAAGCTTTAATAAATGGCAAAGCTATAAAAATTAGAAAAATATGAGAAAATACACTTTGATTGTTTTTATTACTATTATAGCTATCGCTTTATTAGTAATTAGTTGCATAAAAATTTTTCAAAAACCTGAAGAGGAAAAAGAAATTAAAAAGATAAACAGCTTGATTATGCTGATAGAGTTTGAAAAAATTGAAGGAATTTTGTGGTGGGAAAAAGAATTGGATAATAGAGGATTAAACGCTTTAGTTAGCATTCAGGAGAATGTTTTGAAGGAATATCCAGAAGTATTTAAGAGATTAGCGGAGAAAGGATATGAAATAGCGGGCTCTTATGCCGAGGCTCCATTTTGGGATATGCTTTACGAGCAGCAGTATCAATTTATGAAAGAAACGAAAGATTCAGTAGAAAGTATCATTGGAAAACCAATGAGGGTTTTCGGCAGCAGATATTTTGCCTATGACGAAAATACCTTAAAAGCAGCTGATGCTTTAGGGATTGAATATGTTTTGGCAAGGGGGACAAAAGATGTTGAGGCAATTGTTTATTCGCCAACAGAATATAAAACTAAGATTATTTCTGTTTCTAATATTACCTTTGAAGATATGGGTTCGGGGTCTTTGTGTGACTATAGTCTATGGGCGAGAGGAGCAACAGTTGAAGATTTTGGCAAGGTTGTTAAAGAAAGTATCAATAAAGAACCAACCAATATGATATTAGTTTCCCACGCCTACTTGGGCGGAACTCGCATCGCTTGGTGGAGAGTTTATGAAAATGCATTAAAATCAGACAAAGTTTCTTGGAAAGGATTTAATAATTGGATTTTGAATTTGGTGCCGTTAGTAATGAAAAATGCAGAAATTCCTATTAACAAAGAAGTGAAATATGTTGCTCCTAAACCTGCTGTTCCAATAGAAGATTTAGAATTAATCCCTGATTTAGATAAATTAAAAACAGACGAAACATTTTGCCCCGCCTGCTTTTAGTTAAAAGGTCGTAGTATCTTTATTTTAAGATTTTTGAATTATGGTAAAGAAAAAAAGAGTTTGCCCTGGTTCTAAAATTAGGTCTAAAGGGAGAGGGAGAGGATTAGGTAGAGGAAAGGGAAGAGGACCAATTTCTCCAAGGCCAAGCTGGAAATAAATTAACAAAGTGGTACACGATAGTATAAAAGCCCATTTTAGTTGATTCTTGCTTCTTCTAATGATAAACCCGGTACGAAGAAACGCTCGGTAGCGGTCTTCCAATAGTTTCTAACATCATCCACTATCCCGCTCCCTTGACAATCTCTGTGGATAAGTTATTATGATAAAACCCCTAAAAAGGGGTTTCAAAATGATAGATTGCTTAAAATGCCCCGCTTGGGGCAGAAATCTCGGAATCGTTTTAATTGGAATTGGAGTTTTAATTACTGCTTTGCCAGTTTTCGCGCCAGCAAATCGGGAAGCTGAAGCTAATTCACTCGCTGAAAATAGTGGATTTTTTACCTTAGAAGCTCTAAATGGCGTAGTAATAATCGAAGGAAATAGCTTATTCCCAATAGCCGATCCTTCCAACCCCCAATCCCAGCCAGTTCGGAGAATAAAAGTGGTAATAACTGGTTACTCTTCAACGCCCTGGGAAACTGACGGCGATCCCTATCTAACTGCTGCCGGCACCTGGGTTAAGGATGGAATTGTCGCCAACAATTTTTTTCCAATCGGAACAAAAATTAGAATTCCTGAATTGTTTGGAGATAAAATTTTTGTCGTTGAGGACCGAATGAGCTGGACAAAGGGTAATTATCAGATTGACATCTGGTTCCCCTCCTACTGGGAAGCTCTCAACTTCGGCGCCAAACAAACCTACATTGAAATTTTAGAAGGATGAATTTATTTAAAATCCATTAAATAAAAAGAGGCCACCTTTTTGGTGGTTTTTTTGTGCCCGGGGTGGGATTCGAACCCACATGGTCGTAAGACCGCAACATTTTAAGTGTTGTGCGTAAGCCATTCCGCCACCCGGGCGAAATTCATATTTAAATTTTAAATTTGTTTCGCAAATAATGCCTTCCTTTCTAGCCCTACTGGATAATTAGGATAATACATAAACTTCAATAATTTTATTGTATCATAAGTTCCGTATCCTAATTTCCACGAAGCACCATTATTAAATGGACATATTTTCTTCCGAATAAATCCAAGTGTGTTTACTAGAATATTTTGGAGATCTTCAAGAATTTTTGAATTCCCGGAAGTAAAATTACTTCTTAATTCTGTGCGAGGTTTTTTTGTTTTTGTGTGGATATCGAGAAATTTCTCATTCAATAAATGTTTTCTTTTATGCATCTGTGGAGGCGTCGGCCGGAATCGCACCGGCGTAAGCGGTTTTGCAGACCGCTGCGTAGCTTCTCCGCCACGACGCCATATTCATATTTTATCTTATTTTTCTTCCTTTTTCAACTCCTCTAAAATCTCTTCAATTCTGCCAGCTTTAGCGGTTTCTTTTTCAACAACAAAATAAATTCTGGGAAGAGGCCTCATTTTAAGACGTTTATTTAATTTTTGTTGGATATCGTATATCTGACGATTTAAAATTTGAAGAATTCTTTCTGTTTTATCTTCCGGCATTACCGAAACAAAAACCTTGCCTTCTATTAAATTAGGAGTAGTTTCAACTCTTGTTATTGTTACCAGAACATTCTCTGGAAATTCAACTTCCCTTAAAAGAATCTGACCCAATTCCTTTTTTATTAATTGATTAATTCGCTGAATCCGTTTGCTCATAACTCGCCTTTTCTCCTTTCCTCGATATATATTGCTAAAACATCTCCTTCTTCTACTTTCACATCACCCCCGAATAATATCCCACACTCCTGGTCCTTAATTACCCTATCTACATCTTTTTTATCTCGCTGAAGATTAATTAATTTTCCCTTACCAACTAATTCTTCATCCCTCAAGACTTCAATTTGGGTTCCTTTTTTAATTTCTCCCTCAATCACTTTGCCACCAACAATCTGGCGATTTTTTCCAACTAGAAAAATTGCCGAAATTTTAACCTTTCCCAACTCTACTCTAACTGCTTCTGGTTGTAGAATTTTCTCCATAAACTTGCGAATTTCCTCCACCAGTTCATAAATTACCTCGAAAGTTATTATTTTTACTTTTTCTCTTTCGGCAAAACTTTGGGCTGCAGGATCTAGTTTTACTCGAAAACCTAAGATTACTGCCGGGTAGCTAAGGGCTGGGTGAACTTTAGCAAATTTAATATCCGATTCATTTATCTGACCTACTCCCGATTTTAAAATTCTCAAAACTACTTTCTCTTGGGGCAAGGTGTTTAAAACTTCCTCAATTGCTTCAATTGACCCTAAAACATCGGTTTTCAAAATCAAATTTAAAACTTTTTGTTCTGGATTAAGTTTTAAAACTTCAGGAAGTTTTTCTTCTGCAACTTTAAGATAATTTTTAGCCTCTTCCAAATCAAAAAAAACTTTAAAATTTTCTCCAACTCTCGGAACATCGCCAAAACCAGTAACAATAACCGGATCTGAGGGCAAGGCCTTTTCAATAGAAAGGCCTTGAAAATTTTCAAAACTTTTGATTTTCCCGAAAGTAGAGGAAGTTCCCAAGATATCACCTTTTTTTAAAATTCCATCAGTTAAAATTAAGGTGGCTATTGGACCACGTTGGCTATCCAAATAAGATTCGATTACCATCCCCTCGGCTGATTTTGTAATATCTGCTTTTAAATCTTCCATCTCGGCCACCAATGATATCAATTCTAAAAGGTCTTCAATTCCCTGCCCGGTTTCAGCTGAAACCGCAACTGAGGGCACCTTTCCTCCTAAGGACTCAACCAAAACCCCTTCTTTTGATAAATCTCTTTTTGCTTTTTCCGGATTAGCCTCGGGCCTATCGATTTTATTTAAGGCAATAATGACAGGTATCCCGGCCTCTTTTATCTTTAAAATCGCTTCTTTTGTCTGAGCCTGAACCCCTTTACAACAATCAACTACTAAAATAGCAATATCAGCTACCTTTGCCCCTCTCGATCTCATTGCTGAAAAGGCTTCATGGCCAGGGGTATCAACAAAGGTAATTTTTCTTTGCCCTTCCGTAGCCTTTGGCGAAGGAGGGTTACCAACCTCAATTTTATAAGCTCCGATATGCTGGGTAATGCCGCCCGTCTCTTTTTCTGCTACATGAGTTTTTCTAATACAATCCAAAATCGAGGTTTTTCCTGAGTCAACATGGCCTAAAACCACCACTACCGGTGGCCGGATTATTAAATTTTTTGTTTTTTCTTTCACCATTGTTTTTAGACTTTGCTTTTTCTATAGCCTCTTTTTCCTCGTTAGACAAAGAGTATTCTGAACGACCATTTTTAATTGGTTTTCCATAAACCCTGTTTCCTTCTCTTGTATAAAGACTGGTAATGACTACTCCATTATCATTACCATCTAATAGAGCAATCGAGAAGCTTTGATCTCCGCCGACTTCAGAAAAGGGATTAAATCTTACTATCCCAATTTTTTGAACTGAAAACTTACTTTCTTTTTTCAAATTTTCTAACCCTTCAGAGAGCTTTTCAAAATTCATCTCCAAATCATTCAATTGCGCCAAAATCTCCTTTAAATTTTCCGGTTCCTTTTTTCCTTTTTTGAAAAAATTGAACATGTTATTCCCGTCTTCGCATTTTTAACTTTTAGCGGACTGCGTCCGCCGAAGCCCGCTACGGCGGGCGAAGGCGGAGGAG
>Ga0172362_10006276_pt1 | contig 10223 bp, 7 predicted proteins | sample LakKivs1_kivu2a2_FD_114534 | JGI IMG/M metagenome (GOLD analysis project Ga0172362, IMG submission 114534) | Sediment microbial communities from Lake Kivu, Rwanda - Sediment s1_kivu2a2 | ecosystem: Environmental > Aquatic > Freshwater > Lake > Sediment | place: Rwanda: Western Province, Lake... | reverse complement strand
TTGTGAACTTGACCTAAAGTCCAGAGCGTTGCTAAAATTGAATTTGCGGGGATATAGCTCAGCAGGGAGAGCGCTGCGTTCGCATCGCAGAGGTTGGGGGTTCGAGTTCCCCTATCTCCACCATCGAGGTAACATTATTACCATAAAATAGCTTCAGATTATCACTTTAGTTTTTAAAGTTACCCGATTTTAGACATCAATGTTGGTAATTATGTTAACCTCTCAGCAGTATTCACGGAGATTTCAAATCTTGGCCCAGAGCCTATCAATGGTGGTGTGGCCCTCAATCCATCACCTGAGGTTTGAAATTGGTATGATAACGGTGAACAAAATCAGATTGAGGTCAAAGGTGTAGATGGTGGATTTAGTAACCTCCTCCTTCCTTTACCAATCTAGTTCGCTGGCTTCTGGATAAGTCATTCCTTTAATTTCAATATTCTGGCGGTGGAGGAACTGGGGGCATCTTTTCTTTCTCGGGGATATCAGTCACCAGGATTCTGTAGTCAGAATCATATTGGCGATACTAGCACCATTCTCAAGAGCAGACCTGGTTATCTTGAGAGGATCAATGATGCCTCTTTTCACCATGTCGACGTCTAGTTCATCTTTAAGGGCATCATAACCTATTCCAGGCTTGTTGTGCTTGTTCTCTTTCACGCTATTTACCACTACCGACCTTTCTCTGCCGCTGTTGGCCAGCGATCCTAGGTGCGAAAGATAAGCCATGGCTTTCCCTCTTTCTGAATCTGGAGTCTATAGGGAAAGCGCTCACTGACACAGCGCTCAAGCATTCAAATGCCCTCTGCCATCGTGCCTCCCCAGACACTAATTGTCATTGGCTATTATATACCTTTGAGCTGGTAGGGGCATAGCTAGCAGTTAGCTTGACGAGGCTAGTAGATGTCTACCTTACTGTGTCATATCCATCCCAGCCTTATTTTCGCTGGCAGAATTTGTTGCTGCCGCGGCTTGACGGATGTTACCAGACACAACAAACTTAAGCTGTGGGTTGGGGATGAGAAGGAAGTAGCTGTTGCAGGGCAGGGATAAGCAGCTTCTTATCAAAGAAAAGTTCGGGAAATGTCCGCACTGGTGCACCATGCCCCTGTAGCTCAGGTGGATAGAGCAGCGGTTTCCTAAACCGCGTGTCGGGCGTTCGAGTCGCCCCAGGGGTGCCATAAATTAAATTTGCCCAAAAAAGGGTTTTTACCGCAGATGTGACACCTGAGTTGGTTCATGGTTCTTTGACCTGCAAAGGAGCCCGGTTAGAAAATGTCCTCTAGACAAAAAAGTGGGAATCTGTGGATAAAGCTTCTACACCAATTGCAAGTTTGCTAGATCAATGTCTCTCTGCGTGCCGGCCAGCCGGCATGGCCCCCAAGATTATTCATGATTACAAGTTGAAGAGATATGTGCACATGGTAGGCGGGGCACTCTCAGTAACGGATGACTGCTATTTTTGTCAGGCCGCAGGTGGCAGAACAAGGTAAACAAGCCCTTCCGACTTCAATGTGGAGGCTGAGATACATAGGTAACCCCCCACGGTAAGTCAGTATCATTATTGACCATACCAAAGGTGTTACCTATGTGGTCAGCCAGCACACAGAATGGGAAGGGAAACCAAGGTATGAGCTATCTTTTAGAGACAGGACAGGTTGTATATTTGACTGCCTTGTTAGTGGTCTGGCTTTTCGGGAGCTGTGCTACAAAAAAGCCAAGAGGGATGGTAACGCTTGTTTAAGTGTCTCAAGTAGACTTACTGATTTGTCAAAAAGCGTCGACCGCGTATATCTTCGTTTTCGATTTGGCTCGTCCTTGGATACGACCAAGGTCACGTGAGTTACGATGCTATCTTCAAGTGACTGGTATCTATACCTTTACTGATTACTTAGAAGGGAAATCTTTCGCTGACTTTTTGACTCAATAGTTGTCTCAGACATGTTCTTCAATCAAAATGTAACATAACTACCAAGGCGCTGAACCAAAACAGCATCTTTAAGAAGAAACGCAGCTATCAAGTAGCTAGCTAACCCGCGGTAATGATATTAGCCAATTGGTGGAGCTGATGGGATTCGAACCCACTACCTTTTGACTGCCAGTCAAACGCTCTCCCAATTGAGCTACAGCCCCACCTTTAAAACTATAGCAAGAAATATTAGAAAACTCAAACTAGAAACTTAGCCCCAGCCACTGCAATATAGACCGTAAGCCAAAGTATCCCAGGTAAGCCAGAACCATGCCTTTGATTGTCCTCCCGGCCCAAGTCAGGAGGAAAAACCTGATTAAACCAAAGCGAAGCATGCCCATAAACACAGCAAAGGGATAATAAATGGGATTGAAAACTGATGCCATAAAGAAGACACTCTTAGAACCATGGCGGTTTAGGATGTTGGTAAAACGAGTATAAAGAGCACTGTTGTTATCTCGCAATAACCCCCTGCCACCGTAGCCGGTGAAGTAAGCTCCCACGGCACCTATAGCTTCGCCAATTCCAGCTACAACGCCCACTACCACCGGATTTAGCACCCCGCCTAAGGTGAATGTAACTAAGATACCAAGTCCAGGGACAGCCAGGGTCCCACTAGCAAGCGTGCTGATGATAAAGCAACCAAGATAACCCCAGCGCCTTATCTCACCCAGATAACCTCGATGCTGAATAATAAGAAGACACAGTGTTATAGTAATTGCCAGGGATAGCCCCCCTACGATGGCTTCCCGCTTAGTGGGTTTCAATTTCACAGTCTAGTATTATATCCTTGCCTCAGGAGCTTTTATAGTGGTAAAGCTTAAGTCCTCTCCTTCTACACCAATAGCTATGGTGTCTCCATCTTCAGACTCACCCTTCAATATCTTGGTTGATAGTGGATTTTCCACATATCTTTGGATAGCCCGACGTAGGGGGCGAGCCCCATATACTGGGTCATAGCCTCTTTTTACCAGCCAATCTTTGGCTTCAGGACCGATCTCGATCTTGATGTTCCGTTCAGCCAACCGCCGCTCCACCTCTCGAACGAGCAAGTCAACAATGCTCTTCAGGTTCTCCTCGGTCAAAGGATGAAATATAATGACATCGTCTATTCTATTAAGCAACTCAGGGCGAAAAGTCTGCTTTAAAGCACTTTCCATGGTTTTCCTCATTCTTTGTTCATCTGCTTCGTCCCTATGTTGAAAGCCAATAGCCTGGCGCTGGAATTCCTCGGTGCCCAGGTTGCTGGTCATAATCACTACAGTGTTTTTGAAATCCACGGTTCTGCCATGCCCATCGGTAAGCCTACCGTCCTCTAGTAGCTGCAATAGTATGTTAAATACGTCGGTATGTGCCTTCTCTACCTCGTCAAAGAGGATGACTCGGTAAGGGCGGCGCTTCACCGCCTCAGTTAGCTGACCACCTTCTTCATACCCCACATAGCCAGGTGGTGCGCCAATGAGGCGAGATACGGTATGTTTTTCCATATATTCTGACATGTCCAATCTCACCATGGCTTCTTCATCATCGAAGAGGAATTGTGCCAAGGCTCGAGCTAACTCCGTCTTGCCTACGCCAGAGGGCCCCAAAAAAATAAAGCTACCAATAGGGCGCTTAGGATCCTTAAGTCCAGCTCGGCCCCGTCGGATAGCTTCGGAAATGGCTGCCACCGCCTCCTCCTGATCCACTATTCTCTGGTGGATCCTTTCCTCCATGTGAACCAATTTGTCGCTTTCACTTTCAAGCATTCGAGAGACCGGGATGCCTGTCCATTGGGAAACTAGCTGAGCAACATCCTCCTCGTCCACCACACCGTCAATTTTCCCCTCCCGCTGCCACTGAAGTGTGGCATTATTGTATTCCTGTTCTAACCTCAATCTTTCTGCCTTCAGCTCTGTTGCCCTTTGGTAGGCTCTCCGTTGCGAAGCAGCTTCTTCCTCATCACGCAAATGCTTTATCTCCCGGTCTAGTTTTTTAACTTCCTCTGGGGCACTTTCCATGTCAATGCGTAGTTTGCTGGCAGCTTCGTCGATTAGGTCAACTGCCTTATCAGGCAAGAATCTATCAGAGATATATCTCTGGCTCAGCTTGGCAGCAGCTACTAGAGCTGAATCATTGATTTTTATCTTATGATGGGCTTCGTATCTGGGGCGGAGTCCTCGAAGCATCTCTATGGTTGCTTCTACACTGGGTTCGCCAATGAAGACAGGTTGGAATCTCCTGGCCAATGCGGCGTCCTTCTCAATGCGTTTTCGATATTCATCAAGAGTGGTAGCTCCAATGCATTGAAGCTCACCACGAGCCAGCGCTGGCTTGAGCATATTGCTGGCATCAACTGCTCCCTCAGCAGCCCCGGCTCCTACTACGGTATGAAGCTCGTCAATAAACAGAATGACTTCTCCACTCGCTTGGCGAACTTCGTCTAAGACCGCTTTTAGCCTTTCCTCGAATTCCCCTCGGAATTTGCTCCCTGCTACCAGCGCTCCCATGTCCAAGGCAACCGTCCTTTTCTCTTTGAGGGAGTCAGGGACGTCTCCAGCGACAATCTTCTGGGCTAATCCTTCGGCGATGGCTGTCTTGCCCACGCCGGCATCACCAATAAGCACAGGGTTATTCTTGGTGCGGCGTGAGAGTATCTGTATTACACGCTTGACTTCCTTCTCCCGGCCAATTACCGGGTCGAGTTTACCCTGGCGAGCTAGGTCGGTGAGGTCATGTCCATATTTCTCCAAAGAGCGATATTTGCTTTCCGCATGTTGGTCAGTAACTCGATGAGCGCCGCGAATTTTGCGTAAAGCTTGGTAAATCCTTTCTTGGTTGATGCCAAATTCATTTAGGATTCCTGCGGCTTCGCCTCTGCTTTCGGCAGCAACGGCAATGAGGAGGTGTTCTGTGCTGATGAACTCATCCTTAAATCTATCAGCCTCTTGTCGAGCATTCTCTAGAAGGCCTTGAATGCGTGGCGTAGCATAAATTTGCGTTCCCTCGTAAGCTATTGTAGGAAAGCCTCTTAACGTGGCCTCTACCCGGCTTTTTACCGCTGCAATATCCACGTTTAACTCGCGCAATATTTCCTGAGTTGTCCCCTTTTCTTGCTCCAGCAAAGCTAATAAGACGTGCTCTACATCCCATTGATTGTGACGATAGCGTCGAACTAACTCCTGTGATGCTGCTAAAACCTCTTGAGCTTGCTCGGTAAATTTCTCCGGTGTCATGATTCTATTCCTCCTGATATACTTCAGCTCGTTTAATTTCTCCCATCCCTCTTTATATTATAAACATTTTTACGCACTTGGCATAATGCTTATCGGGCGTGCTGGCGGGGGTACCTAGGAAAATGGAAGTGGTGTTTAGAAATGTAGTGCCAGGCTTTAGCCTCAATAGTTTGGCAATCTGGCATATACTTGCGTATGAAAGTTGCCAACAGGGCCCTTTAAGGTCTATACTAAAAAGTTGGGGTTGACTAACTATGGCGATAAAACGAGATTATTATGAAGTGTTGGGCGTGCCGCGGAATGCCAGTGATGAGGAAATCAAGAGGGCGTTTCGCAAACTGGCTTTTCAGTATCATCCCGACCACAATAAAAATCCTGGGGCAGAAGATAAATTTAAGGAAATAAACGAGGCTTACCAGGTCATTTCTGACCCGGAGAAAAGGAGTATTTACGACCGCTATGGTCGAGTAGCTACGCAAGAATGGCATGGTTTTCCTGATTTTGGTGGGCTAGGTGATGTTTTCGAATCCTTTTTCGGTAGTTTTGGTGGGAGTGCCTTTGGTAGGACTGCCCAGCGTGCTCCACAAAAAGGGGATAGTCTTGAAACCCACCTCAGTCTTTCTTTTGAGGAAGCAGTCTTTGGCTGTCAGAAAGAAGTTGAAATACAGCGTATTGAGAATTGTCCTTCATGCCATGGCATTGGTAGCCAGCCAGGGACAAATCCTCAAACTTGCTCTGAGTGTCGTGGGACAGGACAGGTGAGAAACGTTCAGCAGAGCATTTTCGGCCGCTTCAGCCATATTACCACCTGCCCCCGTTGTAAAGGCAGCGGCATTATAATACCCCACCCCTGCTCCCAATGCCGTGGCAAGGGAAGGGTAAAGATAAAACGCAAGCTAACGGTGGATATTCCAGCTGGTGTGGATGATGGTTATCAAGTGCCCATCGATGGCGAAGGGGATGCTGGCTTGTATGGAGGAGCGCCGGGCGATCTCTACATTGACCTTTCAGTAAGGCCACATAAGTTGTTTCGTAGAGACGGGAGCGACATTCTTTGTGAGTTGCCCATTAATTTTGCTCAGGCTACTCTAGGGGATGAGATAGAAGTGCCCTCTTTAGATGGGAAGGCAAGCCTAATGATACCACCAGGCACACAAAGTGGAAAGGTTTTTCGCCTTAAAGGCAAGGGAGTGCCACAACTTAATGCTAGGGGAAGGGGTGATCAGTTTGTCAAAGTTGTGGTAGTTACTCCGCAACATCTAGATGGGAAGCAACGACGCCTTTTCGAAGAGCTGGCTAAGATATTGCCCCAAGCCAAATTACCTTAAGGCATCTATGTGTGACAACATAAACACTGGCGCATGGGATATGAGGAAATTCTAAATACTAAAATCTCTGTGGGCTTATGCGCCACTACCTAATCCGCTTTACCTAGTGAGGGTTGATTGTGGCTCTTTGTTAGGTCAGCGAAATCAGCCAGTGCCTCACTGGCTGACAAGTTTTCAAAAAGGACTCGATAAATAAGATTGATAATAGGGGTTTCCAAATTCAACTTCCGTATTATTTGGTGAACTGCCATGGCAGTGTAAACCCCCTCGGCAACCTGCGTCATGGAAGCAGATATTTCCTTCCAGGAGCGACCTTTAGCTAATTCGTAGCCAACGTAATGATTACGGCTTAAGGTGCTGGCGCAAGTGGCTATTAAGTCGCCTAAGCCAGCTAAACCGTAAAAGGTGCTAACCTTAGCTCCCAAGGCTACCCCGAGAGAAATAACTTCGCTCCAGCTCCAAGTGATGAAGGCAGCCTTAGCATTGTCACCTAGGCCCAACCCATCGATCATCCCGGCACCTAAGGCTACGATATTTTTTAAAGCTCCTCCCAACTCTACGCCGACGACATCATCAGTAGTAAACAGAAGAAATTTAGGCGAAATCATCAGGTCTCGTGCTCTCTCAGCCACAGTTATATCCTGTGCCGCGATTACCGAAGCTGCCGGCAGGCCTTGAGCAATTTCCTTGGCCAGGTTTGGGCCGGAGAGAACGCAAACCTGCCCTCTTAAAGCAGGGGCGATTTCCTCTGCCATTACTTGAGACATTCTCTTACTGCTATTCCCCTCTAATCCCTTGGCAGCACTCACCAAAAGCATCGAATTGCTTAAGTAATTCTTAGCCTGGATGACATTTTGCCTTAACTTTTGTGAAGGAACAGCCCAAATTACCAGGTCAGCCCGGTCTAATGCTTCCTCAATGTGGCTGGTAGAGGAATAGTTATGTAATTTTCTATTCAGCTCTTCAGCTGCGGCTTTGCTGCGCGCCCATAGCTTTACTGCTATTCCCTTGTCACTCAGCAAAGAAGCTAAAGTGTTACCCCAGGTAGTATTACCTATAATGGTAGCTTTAGGCATGGTTTAAGGATGATTTATGTTTTGTCTCCCTACCATAATCGGCGTTCTGTGCCCTGCTGCAAGCGGCTTATGTTGCCACGATGTTGGTAGATAAGCAAGACTATAGCTGCTAAGCCGTAAGCTAGATAAATGGGGGGAGAATCATAGATAATAGTCAAGGGTACCAACAAACACCAGGCAGCGAGAACTCCAAGTATAGAGCCTAAGGACATATGCCGGCTATGCAACGCCGATATAGCTAGAACTTCCACTCCAAATATAGCTGCCGGAGGATAGATAACAAACAATGTGCCAAAGTAAGCAGTCACGCCCCTGCCACCTTTGAACCTGGCAAATACAGGCCAATTATGTCCTGCCACTGCTGCAAGACCAGCTGTAACCTGAGCCATCTGGTGGAGGGGTATGCTACCGATGGTCAAGGCACCGCTGTCTATAATTGCCCCGGCTAGCACCACCGCTCCAGCGGCTTTGACCACATCAAGAATCATGGTCAAGATGCCAAATTTGGTCCCTATAGTTCGCATTACATTAGTGGCGCCTGTCTTGCCACTTCCATATTTCCTGACATCAATACTACCTTTGAGCTTGCCTATGAGCAGCCCAAAGGGAATAGAACCGAGAAGATATGCAATGACCACCGCGGCGATGAATTTAGCAGTCATCATGTTCTCATCACCCTTATCCTTCCGCTTGTCTTACTGTTAGCTCTGGTGAAAATTAGCTGCAAAGGGGAGCCACAAAGACCAAAGCTATGGCGGAGTTCATTCTCCAAGTACCTCTGGTAGGAAAAGTGGACTAAATGTGGGTCATTAACTTGCAGCACGAAAGCTGAAGGTCTGGACTCGTCTTGATAAGCTTGGGCAATGTGTAGCTGCCTAGAGCCCATACGAGGTGGGGGATGACTGGCTACTGCCTTCTTAATAACCATGTTAACTGCTGACCTTGGCAAACGCTTCTGCCTTCCCTGCCATACCTGCCAAGCCTGGGGTAAGATTCTGTCAATATTGTGCCCTAACTTGGCGGAGATGTAAAGAGTGGGCACATAAGGCATAAAGCTAAGCCGCTTTTTCATATACTGCTTAAATTGTTGTCTTTGTTCCTGAGAAACAAGGTCCCATTTATTAACCACTAATACCATGCCTTTGCTTGCTTCTATAATATAGCCAGCGATATGCATATCCTCGGCGGTGATGAACTCACCAGCATCGATTAGTAATAAGGCCACATCGCAGCGGTTGATAGCTTGAACGGCGCGGAGCAGGCTATAGTAGTTAACGCCAGTACCAGCCCGACCGCGTCGTTTGATGCCAGCAGTATCAATGAGTAGCAGCTTTTTATCATCCCAATGGACTATGGCATCAAGGGCATCACGAGTTGTCCCTGGAGCCTCATGGACGATGGCCCTCTCGTCGCCGAGGAGTGCGTTTAGCAGTGTTGACTTTCCTACATTGGGGCGTCCCACAATAGCTAGTTTAGCCTCTTCTGGCTCTACGAAGCTGGCGGTTGATGGAGGGAGGAAGGCTAGCACGGCATTCATGAGCTCGTCTATCCCGCGGTTATGATAGGCACTAATAGCTATGGGTCTACCCAGACCTATTCGATAAAAATCGGCCAGCAGTTCCTCTTGCTTGACAGAATCCATCTTATTTACTGCTAACACCGCGGGCTTGCCGGCAGCACGCAACATATCGGCTATTTCTTCATCAGCGGGAATAAGCCCCTCTTTAGCATCGGTAAGGAAGATAATGACGTCTGCTTGGTTGATGGCTGCTTCCACTTGCTGTTTAACCATTTCATCTAGAGTCGTCTGTGGCTTTGCTTGCCAGCCACCGCTATCAATCACAGTTAGCTCTCTTCCCTGCCATGAAACAGGAGCGAAAACGCGGTCCCGAGTAGTTCCCGGTAAATCAGCAACGACAGCTTGGCGATTGCCCGCCAAGCGGTTGAGCAAGGTGGACTTACCTACATTAGTCCGGCCTACGATGGCTGTGATTGGTTTGGTCATTTTCCTGCAACTATTAGCCCAATAGATTGGGCAACTACATTATGAGATAGCGTAATTCTCTCCCGTACGGGCGGGGATTTATGAAGGATTCTGCAATTGCCCATAATTACCCTTGAATTGGCTGGTGAAGGATTTCAGCCAACAGCGCCTTTTGCAGATGAAGCCTGTTTTCTGCCTGGTCAAAAACCACCGATTGGGGGTTATCTAGCAGCCCGGCGGAAATTTCCTCACCATGATGGGCTGGCAAAGGGTGCATAAATAAGGCATCCCCTTTAGCCAAAGATAGCAGCTTAGCATCTACCTGATAGCCGGAAAAGGCAAGGCGCCGTTTTTCTGCTTCTGCTTCCTGCCCCATGCTAGTCCACACATCGGTATATACTATATCGGCCTCTTTAGCTGCCTCACCAGGCTCACCGGTTAGCTGAATTTTGCTGCCGCTGGAAGTGGCAAGTTCTCTGCCCCGAGCCAATATCTCTTTGTTAATTTCATAGCCAGGTGGGGAAGCAATGCAGAAATTCATTCCTGTGAGTGAGGCAGCGAAGAGCAGACTGTTAGCTACATTGTTACCGTCTCCGATGAATGCCAGAGTCAAACCGGCAAGCCTGCCTTTTTTTTCATATATAGTGAGGAGGT
>Ga0172362_10006275_pt1 | contig 10223 bp, 7 predicted proteins | sample LakKivs1_kivu2a2_FD_114534 | JGI IMG/M metagenome (GOLD analysis project Ga0172362, IMG submission 114534) | Sediment microbial communities from Lake Kivu, Rwanda - Sediment s1_kivu2a2 | ecosystem: Environmental > Aquatic > Freshwater > Lake > Sediment | place: Rwanda: Western Province, Lake... | reverse complement strand
CCTGTACCTGAGAAGAGATTCAATCTTTCATTCAAACCTCGGATTTTCATATAATACGGAAACACGTACTGTGAGCCTGTTCCGTACAAAAAGCCCCATCTCGCGCAGCCCCTATTTTGATTCATTCCATAACCTCGACCTTTATTTCGAACACCTATCATGGGATATGGATAATCCGTACATCATAATGTCACGGACGCCCGGCTCATCAATAGGCTCTGCAAAGTTTGAATCAGTCTCTTTTTATAACGAGGCTAATTTTTTCAGGCTCATGCGTCTTGACGATGTCCATCCTCTTTATCGCATAAGGGATTACGCGAAACAGTACGGTGACGACGTTTTTCCGGTTGAAGGCTTTGCAAAATGGATGAAGATGCCCGTTGAACAGGCTACTGCACTCTGCATAGAGCTTGCAAATAATGGCTTCCTTTTTTATGACAGAAACTATAACGAGGTAACCATTAAGAAAAAAGTTGATGATTATATCGCCTCATTTGCCAAGAAAAAGGACTATGATGCCATCACCATCAACAGCGAAGCCGGCGACAAGGAAGAAAATGCCATACTTAACCTGAAAAACTTTGATCTCGGTATCTGGGGTGTGAGAGCTGTCTCATTGAGTGATTCGCAGAATGTCGCTATCAGGCCTCTGGGAGGGCATCTTGTGATCGGGAAGAACCGGTCCATAGCATTCGACGGAGCCGTGCATGCTGGCCTGTTTGCAATATACGGTAAACACTTCTCATTCAACTATGACACCTTTCTCCTTAGACTCGAAAAAATTGATTCAATAAAAATAGCTGTCGAGACTGGTGAGAGAGATGCTTTCGGCAGGCCTGTCATAAAGCAGATCGACAATATGATACAGCTGGCCACAGCCGACCTGTATATAGATGATCCGAAGAACAAATCCGGATTGAGAAGCCTGCAACAGTATCCCATCATACATGCCACAGCTAACTCTTATATCTTTTATGACAAGATACCCCATCTGGAAGGTGTTTATCCGCGTGATAAGTTTTACTTCAGGGTCGATCCCTTCACATACACAAATATAGATCATTACAGCAACTCCGACATGGCACTTGCAGGTGAGTTTGTGGGAAGCGGCATCACCGAGCCTATGAGACAGACACTGACAGTACAACCTGACACTTCTCTTGGTTTCATTATGAAAATCGTTCCGGGCGGAATTCCTATCTACAATGGCAGAGGAAAGCTGTATGACAACCTCAGCATGAGCAACTCAGGATATATTGGCAGCGGAAGGGTTGATCACCTGACCGCTACAGTGGTATCTGACACCTTCCAGCTTTACCCTGACTTCATGGTCGCCAGGGCAAAAAAATTCACGATGAAACCTGATTCACTCAACAGGTTCCCTGTGCTTAACTCTGAAGATGCCGATATTGAATGGCTTACCGGGCCAGATGAATGGTATGCTGAAAACACTGAAGGAAAAGAGTTCTGCATGTTTGACAATGGAACAACCATGAACGGCACACTTATCCTCAGACCTGCGAAGCTGAACGGCAAGGGAGAAGTAAATATCACCGATGCCCGTATCACATCAGAGACATTCTCATTTGCCCCTGCTGTAATTGAGGCTGACACTTCAGATTACTACCTCAGGGCTCTCAGGGGAAACGGCTATGGGTTTGTAGCCAGCAATGCCAGGTCACATGTTGACTTCACTGATCAGCATGCTTCATTCAGCCTGAATACTGATTCTTCATTTGTTGTCTTCCCTGAAATAGAATACATATCGAAGATGACCAATTTTGACTATGACATGAACGCGAAGGTCCTCGATATGTGGCAGAAAGGAAGGGAGACGACGCCGCTCATGGCTGCTGACAGGCTCCTTAAAGTGCCTCATGGTGCCGTCGAAAAACCCACATTCATCTCTACCAACAATATGAAGGATACGCTGAAATTCCAGTCCGGGTCAGCTTCATATTTTCTCAAGGATGAGTATGTGATGGTAAAGGATGTCAACTATATGCCCGTGGCTGATGCCCTGATCCAGCCCGGAGGCGGAGTGCTGTATATCTCAAAGGGAGCCAGGATCAGGCAGACAGACAGTGCACTGGTTGCCATTAACAACAGGTACCTGATACACTCTGCTAAGATTAACATTGAGAGCAGTGCAAACTATTACGGAAGCGGCAAACTTGATTATATCGACGAAACAGGAGGCCGCCAGGTGATAGATCTGTCGGAGATAAGGGTTGACACAATGGTCACAAGAGCCCAGGGATATATACCCGTTAACCGGAATTTCATGCTAAGTCCCGCATTTACATATACCGGCGATGTATCACTCAGGGCAACCAGGGATCAGCTTCTGTTCACCGGAGCAGCAGGGATAGTGACCAATTGCAGGAATATCAACAGCCGGTCTGTTAAATTCAGCGCTTACATCGATCCGAAGAACATTCTCATTCCAATCAGTGACAAGCCGAGGGATATCAATGATAACCTTGTCTTTTCGGGTTCATTCATTACCCTTGACTCTACCGGCGTTTACGGTACATTCCTGTCTGAAAGAAAATCATGGAGCGACAACCCGCTGCTCAACGCTGAAGGGTACCTGTTCCATGACAGGGGCTCCGGGCAATACCGCATCACCTCGCTTGAGAAACTGTCAGATCTTAAGCTGCCTGGCAATATGGTCACATTTGACAGAAACTTCTGTATCCTGGGCAGCGAAGGAAAAATCAACTTCGGGGTCAACTATGACCTTATGACCTTGAACAGTTCCGGTCATATAACACACAACCTCGATTCTTCTTCAGTAAAAGTACATGCTATCCTTGGCCTGTCATTCTGGTTCAGCCCTGATGCGCTCAAAATGATGGCTGACGATATTCGTATGGTGCCCACACTCAAGCCTGTCAACCTTGCTTCGGATTTCAACACCAGGGCTATGCAGGACCTTCTTGGTGTGCAGGCTGCAAAGGCAGTCAGTGAAGAGCTCCAGCTTTTCGGCATTGTAAGATCGCTTCCCAAGGAATATACTTACCAGTTGTTGCTCAATGATGTGACGCTGAAATGGAACCCGGCAACGATGTCATTTATTTCCCAGGGAAAGATCGGTATTGGCTTCATAGGGCAGCAGCCTCTGAACATATATACTGACGGCTGGGTGGAGCTTCAGCGCAAAAGATCAGGAGACCTGCTTGACATCTATATCAAAGCCAGCGATAATGTATGGTCCTGGTTCTCATATTTCAGGGGTGTAATGATGTCCTACTCATCCAACACTTCATTCAATGCCCTGATGACTGACACCAAGGAAAAGGTCAGGAAAGATCCGAGATCAAACTCGCGCGTCGAATTCAGGTATACCATAGGATTACGTGACAGGTTGCAGAGGTTTATCAGGAAGATGGAGAGCGGTGGTACCGGAAATGAAAACGGCTACACAGATCAATGACCGGATCTCCTGCCCCTTTCACCGAACTCAATCACTTCCAGATCGCTTATCTTATCACCCTCAATAATAAACCGGATCAGGGTCATTACCCTGTGCATACCGGTTTTACCGGCTGATCCGGGATTAATGCATAGCATTGCATGTTCCCTGTCATAAATGACCTTCAGGATATGGGAATGGCCACAGACAAAGATATCAGGCTTATGCTCCCTGATAAGCTCCAGGGCCCTGGGCGAATAGCGGCCCGGATAACCACCTATATGTATCATAAGCACCTTTTTCGCCCCTGCCTCAAAAATGAGGTATTCCCTTGTGGCACTCCTGACCTGAAAATCGTCACAATTACCCCATACTGCCCTCAGGGTTTTAAACGCTTCAAGCTCCGTGATCACGCCAATATTTCCTGCATCACCTGCATGCCAGATCTCATCGACCTCTGCAAAATGCTCATATACTGCTCTGTCAACACTGCCATGAGTGTCTGATATTACTCCTATTCTCATTGACCTGAACAAAATAATTACAAATGCTAAAATCAATAAATTTGTACAAAGTAAAACCGTTATGCAGATATTTTATACATCTGATATAAAGGGAGACAATGCTCTTTTCGGCCGGGATGAATCATTGCATTGCGTCAGGGTACTGCGCATGCGCCGTGGTGAGACGATATATTTCACTGATGGAATAGGCAACCTGTATGAAGGGGTCATAAAGGATGACGACCATAATGCAGTGAGAGTATCAATCACTGCGATTAAGCCTCAAGCGGGCAAAAGAAACTACAGGTTGCATATTGCAGTCTCTCCCCTCAAAAATGAAGACAGGTTCGAATGGTTCATTGAGAAAGCAGTGGAAGTGGGAATTGATGAGATAACTCCGCTGATCTGTGCCAGAACCGAGAAAAAGAGATTCAGGAAAGAACGGCTTGAAGGACTGATCCTTTCAGCCATGAAACAATCCGTGAAGACATATCTGCCTGTCCTTAATGAGCCCGTGCCTTTTAAAGACTTCATTTCAGGTATCTCCGGTAGTCATAAGCTTATAGCCTGTTGTGGTGAGGCTTATGAACGTCATCCTATTACTGAAGAAGTACAAGGTAAAAGAGATATTATGATAATGATAGGCCCTGAAGGTGATTTCTCTCCTGAAGAGACAGGCCTGGCTGTCATGGAAGGCTGCATACCGGTTCACCTCGGTACAAGCCGTCTCAGAACAGAAACAGCAGGCGTTGCTGCCTGCTGTTCTGTCTACCTGGCCAACATTTAATCAGCCCCTCGAGGCGAAACCGAATGCCTCATCAATTCTCTTTACCGGGATATTATAGAATTCAGTATACCTGCACCTCTCGCAGATAACAGCGGTATATCTTCTTCCCGGAATGCTGAACGTCTGGCTGAAGGCCGTATTGTCTACCCTTACACCCCTCAGGGTATAATTTCTCCCTCCGCATTTCGGACAGGAATATTTCAGCATTGGTATTTCACTTTTCATTGCTGTTCTCGTTTTTGTTCTCTTTTTTCGTTTTAAGGCGCCCGGACCTGCGCAGTGCCTGGTCAATGATCCATTCAATCTGACCGTTGGTGCTGCGAAACTCGTCAGAGGCCCATTTCTCTATGGCACTCAGCTTCTCCGGATCAATCCTTATCACAAAAGACTTCTTCTGCATGACTACTGGTTAAGCGTACCGGCATTGATGACCGGATTTGCATCCTTGTCACCGCACAGCACCACCATCAGGTTGCTTACCATGGCAGCCTTCTTTTCCTCATCAAGCTCAATAATATGCTTCTCTGACAGTTGTTCCAGGGCCATCTCAACCATCGATACCGCTCCTTCAACAATCTTGAAACGAGCTGCAACAACCGCTGCTGCCTGCTGACGGCGAAGCATTGCCCCGGCAATCTCTTCTGCATATGCGATATAGTTTATCCTGGCTTCAATCACATTTATGCCGGCGATTTTCAACCTGTCACGTATCTCCTTCTCAAGCTCGTCATTTACCTCTTCACCACCGCTGCGAAGAGTGATTTCACTCTCAAGCCCTTCCCAGTTGTCATACGGATAGAGGCCTGCCAACTTCCTCAGGGCAGCATCACTCTGAACAAGAACAAAGTGTTCATAATTGTCAACATCAAATGCTGCCTTGTACGTGTCTTCGACCTTCCATACCAGCACAAGACCAATCTTTATGGGATTGCCGTTCTTGTCATTCACCTTGATGGGCTCACTGTCAAAGTTACGGGCACGCAGCGAAATCTTCTTGCGTGAATAGAACGGAATGGCCCACCAGAACCCGTTTGACTTGACAGTTCCCCTGTATGCACCAAACAAGACCATTACCATAGATTCATTAGGGTTGACCACCATTAATCCCGGAAGAAAAAGGAAGGTAACCACTATCAGCACAGATCCCAGCCAGAAAACCTCTTTGACAAACGCAAAGATCATGGCTGCAATTACAAGCAGGCCGAGCAGCAGGAAAACATATCCTGACCATGCTCTGAATTTTCTTTCTTCTTTCATGACTAGTGATATTAATTTGATATCACAAATATATCAAAATAAATCACAAGAGTCAAGAAAAAACGAAAAAAAATTTACATTTGGATCATGCATGAACGACACAAAGACCGGGAACTCTATTTCAGGGAACAGGCATATACAACCAGGAAGTATGTTATACCATTCATTAACAGTGTATTGCCAGTCACACAATCTCTTTCCGTCCTTGAGATCGGATGTGGTGAGGGCGGTAACCTGCTCCCTTTTCTTGAAGCAAAATGTACCCGGATCACAGGCATTGATATTTCGCAACACAAAATTGAAAATGCAAAGAAGTTTTATGCAGGCATTCCGGGCGGCAGCCTGATTGACTTTATTGCTGCAGACATTTATGACTCGGGATCGGCAGGCACTTTTAACCTGGTAATAATGCGTGACGTACTTGAACATATTCATGACCAGAAAAAGTTCCTTGCTTATGTGAAAAGATTCATTAGCCCGGGAGGAATAATGTTCGTTGCATTTCCACCCTGGAACAGTCCTTTTGGCGGGCATCAGCAGATGTGTGACAGCCGGATCATGTCAAAACTGCCGTGGATACATCTTCTGCCGCGGAAGCTCTATCGTCTTCTGCTCAGCATGTCTGGCGAGAGCAGTGCAAAGATAGAAGGATTTATGGAGATCAGGGATACCGGTATCAACCTCGGCATGTTTGAAAAGACAATAAAAAAAGAGGGATTTCTTACCCTTAAGAAATCCCTCTGGATCGTCAACCCCAATTTTGAAATCAAGTTTGGTCTGCACCCGCGCCGGCTACCCTGTTTCCCGGGGGCTGTTCCTGGTTTAAGGAACTTCTTCGCAACCACGGGTTATTATATCATTTCAGTGCCTCGTCAAGAGAATTAATGATCGGCTGTACCGATATCTTTGTCCCTACTGCCCCGTTCATCCAGTGCTGCGGAGTAAGACGCCCCTGCCTGTACATACGGTCAACCTCGTCAGAGAAGTCTTTCCCCTTCAGGTAATTCTCTATCTGGAACTGTATTATCTGTCCGTATGCATAGTTCGACAGGTAAAGCGGCACCTCAACCATATGTGAGTATATTGCCAGCAGGGGTGAATCACCCACACCGATAACAGGTGCAAAATACTTGTTCCATACCTCAATGGCAAAAGCGATCGTCTGATCCTTAAGCTGTCCGGATGTGGCTTCCGGGTTCTCATAGAGCCATTTCCACACCTTCATCTCAACCATACTTACACCCATGATCTCCATCAGAGACCAGGCGGCATCAAGTGTTTGCATCTTCTCCTTATCCGGATTCTCCTCCTTCATTCCGAGGAGCATCAGGTCACGGTCCTGGAAGAGGAATGCGGTAGCTTCTGTAAAGCCTGTGTTAGGCACCCCTGAGAGCATATAATAATCAACATCATAAAGTGATATTGTCTGTTCCACATTATGGCCGAATTCATGGATTGCAATATTGTAGCCCTTATAATCCATCCCTTTCGGAGAGACACGGGTACGCAAATGTGAGACGGCACCTTTCATGGCTGCTCCCCAGGCATGACCTGAACCCCGTGCCGGATCCACAACCACTTTGTCAGCTATGTACCTGGCTCTTTCAGGCGACCATCCGAGTTTCATGAGAATGTTTGGCATATCAGCCTTGAATGCAGCCGGGTCAGAGTAAAGCTTCGAAGTTTTTGCTGTAAGGAGACTTTCAGGGATGCTGCTGCGCGATTTGAAGCCATCATACCATATATCATAAGGTTTAAGATCGCGCCCCAGGCGTTCCTTTATTATGCCTGCAAGCTGCTTCAGCTGAGGTGAGCTGAGATATTCATCAAAGAGGGTCTCAACCTCTTCCTGTGATATCTCCATCTCGCCTGAGAACTTGCGGAGTATTGCTGTATTCATGCCGGGATTATAAGGGTCAGTGGCTTTCCATGCCCTGAAGATATCTATCACATGCGCATAACGCTTATCTGGCTCAGCAGCAAGATCAACAGGCGCGCCATCCTTTACCGTCTTATTTGAGAAGGGAGACCATTCATAACCGCCGTTGTTTATCACTTCAGCCGGCACCTCCTGCCTGATGATACGCTCCATGACCTTGTATATCATATCCTGCTTTTCGGCGCCCGTTTCCTTATCGGCATAATCAGCCTTGAGCTCGTCACGAAGGTTCCAGTGAGACAACAGGACCATATCGTCGGGAAAAAGCTGGCGACCGTCTTCCGTCCGGAGCTTGCCCATATAGATATTGTATTCGGCAATGTACATTTCCGCATTGCCTGTTGCCGTTGTCACTGCCTGGCTCAGCTCGGCCGGCACCCGCGAGATGAACTGGTCACCAAGCCTGGCCATTGCCCACTCCTCGCGCGTCCAAGTGCTTCCCTTTTCCTCCTTCTCAGCAAGAGTGTAATAAGGGAAATTAAGAGCAATTACAAATGCGATCTTATTGGAATAAAAATCAGACTGAACGTGCGAACCAACAGCATAATTGCCGAACATGAGGTCAATCTCGTCTATCTCGCCGACTGATTCATCAAGCACCTTGCGCAGATCAAGGGTGATCTCGTTCATATTCCCGTTCATTGATTCAAAATAATTGCTGATCTTAAGAAAGACAGCTTTTCGCTTTGCGTGATCAGCGATATAGTTATCAGCTACAAACTTGCTGAATTCTTCAGCTGTTCCGTCTTCAGCTCTCCACAGTGAGGCAGCATGCCTGACGCCTTTTTCAAGCAACCAGGCATCAGCAGATGGTTGTCCCTGCTGCACTCTGGTAATGGTATTCTTTATGACGGTTTCATCAATGATGGCTGCGCCTGATGAAGGTACCTTTCTATCAACCGATGAGCAGGCTGCGAGTATAACAGTCATGATAAGGAATATCTTTTTCATATTGTGTTTGTATTTACCGTTTACTGTTATTCAACCACCTGCATTGCATAATACTTTGCCGTGAGCTTTTCGCCGGTAGCTTTCTCTATCATATCGTTCCACTGGTATCTTGAGCCGGGCATAAACACCTTTGTCCTGAAGAAGTCTCCCATGGCTTTCATATCTGTGTCAGTATCTCCTTTGACAACAGATGTTTTGATATAGTTTGAGAACTGCGATGCCAGCATCTCTCCGAGCAGATAGTTGTGATAGTAGCAGGGATAGAGTGCAACATGTATTTTTGTGGCCCAGTCGGGCATATTGCGGCCCTCGGGTTTTTTGATCATCTGGTATTTTTCAACCAGGTCCCACCACAACTTGTTAAGGTCCTGATCCGGGTCTGCGTACATGGCTTTTTCAAACCTGTACATTACCTGTGCCCAGCGGCTGAACACAAGCTGCTGAAGCCTGAATGCCTTGTTGCTTTCATCGGCTATCTTGTTCATCTCTGTCTCATCGATGATGCCCACGTACTTCATCCATGCCGGATCAGTTGCAAAGCGACCAAAATAATTTGCGACGGCTTCAGTGGTAAAAGCGTGGGCGGCATCTCTCAGCGTAAAGGGAAGTGTCATATCATTATAGTAAGAATACACACCATGTCCCAGCTCATGAAGTATTGTATTCATCCAGTAAGAGTCAGGCCTGATGTTGTCAAGGGTGCGGACGTCATGTGCACGGTCTATGTCAGTTGAGAAGGCATGCTGGTTCTTACCGGGTTTTTCATAAAGGTCGCTTTTTGCCAGGATGGAATCGACCGGAAGACCAAGACTTGCATAATAACCGGCGGCCAGTTTCACCGGATCCTTGTCTGCATAATACTTATTAAAATCCACTGCGTAGATCTCCGGTGCTTCCTGGAAAAACCTGTTCTGGTAATGCCATGGTTTAAGGTCTGCAACGGGTATACCGTATCGTTTTGAGAAATAGCTGTCTATCTCACCTTTAGCCTTCGCAAAGCTTTCTCTTGTCAGGCTGTCGAGTTCATCGAATATCCTGGTGACTTCATCAGGATCCTGGTCTGACAGTTTAAGTGTCATCTGGTGATAATCACTGAAACCCAGCTGGCGGGCAATGGTGTTACGGTGTTTTACAAGCTTTATGACATCTTCAGCCACAACCGGGCCTATCATCTTATGCCCTTCCCAGGCAGCTTCAAGCATCCTGCTGTCCATTGAGTTGCGCAGGATATCCTCTATCTCGTTGTCGCTCATCTGTCTTCCGTTAAGTGAGGCCCTGAATTCCGAATACTTCCGGTTAATGTTGTTTTCCATCTTAACCTGGGCAGCTATGAGGCTGGTGTCAATCTGTCCCTGGAGGAACATGTTG
>Ga0172362_10006273_pt1 | contig 10225 bp, 5 predicted proteins | sample LakKivs1_kivu2a2_FD_114534 | JGI IMG/M metagenome (GOLD analysis project Ga0172362, IMG submission 114534) | Sediment microbial communities from Lake Kivu, Rwanda - Sediment s1_kivu2a2 | ecosystem: Environmental > Aquatic > Freshwater > Lake > Sediment | place: Rwanda: Western Province, Lake... | reverse complement strand
CATGATGACTCGCGGGCTGGCGCAAACAATCCAGAAAGCCGCGGTCAATGCGACTCTGAGCTATGATTTCATCGAAGACGAACACATCCGGCGTCTGTTAGTCAGCCTGCGCCAGATCGAAGGTCAAAGCCGCCGGCCGGAAGTCGCCAACTCCGCAATTGATATTGGCGAATTTGCCCGTCTGGATTTCTATGATCAGCACCTCTCAGCGTTACGAACAGCGGATAGAAACGAAAGCCTCGACCTGATCGTATTTACCAAACCTGCTCCAAATCTTAAAAATCTGTTTCCCCAGTGCCGGGATTCTTGTTATATTTGAACGGGTTTTTTCGTATCGGGTAGTTTAAAATAGGAGACAGGTTTAGCATGAATCGGAATTTCTTTCACAATAAGATCAAACTATTCCTGCAGGTGGCGATAATCCTGCTGATAGTCATCCTGGTGTTCATCGGGTTGGTGAAAAAAACCAGCCGGGTTGATTTTGAATCAGTCTGCCCATTCGGCGGATTAATTGCATTGGGTAGCAAATTCTGGTTGGGCTCGATGTCCTGTGCCATGAGCGAAACGCAGGTGTTCCCGGGTTTGATGTTAGTACTGGGAGTTATTTTATTCGCCAAACTGTTTTGTGGTTATCTCTGTCCGCTCGGCACCGTAACGGAATGGCTGAATAAATTAAGCGCCCGCCTGAAAATAGGTTTTGTATTGCGGGGTATCCCCGATCGCCTGCTCCGGTTCGGTAAATACCTGCTTCTGTTTTTCACCGCCTATTTCACGGCGACATCGAGCGAGCTGTGGTGCAAGAAATTCGACCCCTATTATGCGGCAGTGACCGGCTTCGGCAGTGATACGATTCTGTGGGTAGGCATTCTCACGATTCTGACCGTGGTGGTGTTGTCCGTGATCATCCGCTTCTTCTGGTGCAAGTATGTCTGCCCACTGGGCGCGCTCAGTAACATATTTGTCAACATATTCATTTCCCTGCCGCTCATTGTGCTGTATTTTGCGCTTTATTTCATGGGCGTCAAACTCCATATCCTTTGGTTGATTTTAGCCCTCTGCCTGTCCGGGGCGCTGACGGAAGTTTTCCGCTTCAGGTTCTTCTCACTTTCACCATTCCGGATCAAAGTAAATCGCGACACTTGCACCGATTGCGGGGAATGCGATGACAATTGCCCGCAGGGCATCGCGGTGTCGCAGTTCAAGCAGGTCACGCACCCTGATTGCACCCTGTGCCTGGATTGTCTGCACGGTTGTTCCGCAGGCAGTCTGAGTATGGGGAAATACAAAGCCACCTGGTTGCCACCTGTAGTTTTGGTGGCTTTAATCGGGCTCGGTTTTCTATTTGCCCGGCAATTTGAGTTCAAGACTCTGTCGGAACGCTGGGGCAATTTTCACCAATTGCCGTCTGTCCAGACTTATGAAATGCGCGATCTTGCCTCGGTAAAGTGCTGGGGCAGTGCCAAATCGCTGCAGAATAAGCTGATGAAAAAGAAAGGCATTGTCGGGCTGGACGCCTATGCCAAATCCCATCACATCGTCATCTATTACGACAGTTCGCGGATTGACGAATATGGTTTGAAAAAAGCCGTCTTTTCACCGTATCAATATAAAATCCAGAAGTTCGATCAGTACCAGCCTGCCCGGATTGCGGTGTTCGAGATTCCGATCCAGGGTTTGTGGGATGTGCGGGATAATGCCGATCTGATCCGGATGTTGCGCGTAAATCCGTTTATCGTGGGCTTTGAGACCAATTTCGGTGAACCGGTGCACGCCAAAATTTATCTTGAGCTGGACAAAGTTACGCCCGATTCCCTGATCCGGATCATCGAACAAAAAAGTTATCAAAAACACAATCCCGACGGTAAAAGCGAAGAGGTAAAAGTCGACTTTCGCTGTGAAGGACAAGGCGCTTTCGTTGATACACTGGATTATCTGACCTTCCGCCGGAATCTGTTTGTCGGTTACGATCAGACATACAATGATTATAGCAAATACCGTCCCGAAAATCTCCGGATTTTAGAGATTGGCTTCCCGGAAGCAGAAAGCATCGGCGCCCGCCGCTCGCTGAAGTACCTCACCAGCCATGTCTCGTTCTTTGATGGTACCGTGCGCGTGCGCACTGCTTTTACCGACCGCTCGGTTCTGCAAGTGTACTTCGATCCGCGGCAGGTCAATGCTCAGCAGATCCAGCAAAAATTGTTTGAGAAGACCCTTAAGATTCTGACCTCCGAATCCGAGACCAAGGAAATGGACAATCCGTTTGAATTCGTCCTGCCGGTCAAAGTCTATCAGGTGACCCCGGCGCTGTTCCTGACCAAGAAAGACCTCATAACGGAGTAACCGGCGCTTAGCAGTTCGGTAAATGGGCATGGGTACATTTCAGCGACGTGAGCGCCGTTGGTGGCCTTTTCTGAACATTGTCGGCTTGCTTCTGGTCGCGCCAGTCAGTGTCGTCCTGGCGGGTGAGCCGCTGGCATTCTTTAGCGGCACGGTGACCGACACGAACGATGTCCCACTGTACGGGGCGAATGTTCTGTTGAAGGAAAATTACGCAGGCGCCGCCACCGATTACAACGGTCAGTTCAGCATCCGAACTGCGCCCGGGCAGTATACTCTGGAAATCACCTACGTCGGGTATCAGAAAATTAAAGAGCAAATCAAACTGACGGCGGGGACGCCCCTGACCCGCCACTATCGTTTGAAAATTGCATCTTTTCAGATTGGTGGGATCGTGGTACTGGCCGAACGGGAATTGTTGCCGAGTTCCGCAGAGAGCCGTACGCGCATATCGGCCGGAGAGATCGAACATATCCAGGCTTCCAGTCTGAGCGATGTGCTGAAACTCATGCCCGGACAGAAATTCGACAATCCCGGTCTGCAAAGCCTGAAGCAGGTGGCCGTTCGTACCAGCTCCACTGACACTGACGCCGATCGCAATGCGGCTTTCGGAACGCAGATCATCCTCGATGGAATCCCTATCTCGAATAACGCCAACATGCAGATTGACACCAAAGTCAATGCCGGCGGCATCCAGCGCACGACCGAAAATTCCGGCATTGACCTGCGCCAGATCCCGGCGGATAACATCGCCGAAGTCGAGGTGATCCGGGGTATCCCGTCTGCCAAATATGGCGACCTGACCTCCGGAATTGTCAAGGTCCAGACTCGTGCGGAGACTGTTCAGCAACGCTTCAAATACAAATATAACCTGCAAAATCAGGAACTCAATTTCAACGGTGGATTCCGATTGTACGCTCAGAGTTTCAATTATAATCTGAATTACGCCCGCAGTGTCCGGGATGTGCGTATCGCCGACTATGGCTATTCGCGCGTTGCCGCGCAGTTAGGGCATAGTGCCCGTCTGTACCGGAACCTGTATGTGCTGGATAACAAGGTCTACTATACCCGGGCTTTCGACGAACAGGGTTTGCGGGAGGCCGATGTTCTCTTGTCGGAGCGCTACAACCGTGATTATACGCTCCGTTATAATCATACCAGCAAATTCATTCTGACTCCCGCCCAGAAGCTCGAGTTCAATTACGCCCTCAATTTTACCCGGCAAAACTCATACTCCAAACGCCTGATAACATCTGACAACACTTATCTGTCAGACCGGATGTTGCCCGGGACGCAGGAGGGGATTTATTTCAAAACCGACACTTCCCGACTGTGGGTCAAAGGACGGGCGTACAATCACTTCGCCAATTTGGAATACAATGCCACCTTCAATTTGCTCCGCACGGTGCACAATCTGCTGATCGGGGGCAATTATCGCCTCGAGCGGAATGACGGCCCGGGACGAATCTTTGATCCGCTGCGCCCACCAACGCTGACTTCCATTTTCCGCGACCGCCCCCGTTCGTATAGCGCCGTTCCAGATCTGAAACTCACCAGCCTCTATCTTGAGGACAAGATTAGCGGCCGGGCGGTCATGGAATATCAGGTAAATCTCGGTTTGCGGGCAGAAATGTACGGCAGTGGTGAACGTCTTTTTCCCGACAATCATGGCGTCTTCTGGAATCCGCGTTTGAACCTGATTCTGAAACCCGGCGAAAATACCCAAATCCGCGCCGGTTACGGGGTAACCTCCAAAGCCCCATCGCTGAGCATGTTGTTTCCCAATCCGATTTATTTCGATCTCGACGACATCAATCGCTATTACGGAAACGACTCGCTCAATTTGGTGGTGATCTCGACCTATATCTTCGAGCGGAGCAATCCGCAACTGAAAGGCTACCAGCAATTCAAACGCGAAATGAGCTTCGATCAGCAAATCGGGGCCATTGGTGTGAGTGTAACCGCCTATAACAGCCAGGTGCGGGGCGGTTATGCCAATACCCTGATCCGGCCTATTTTTTTATACAAATACGATTTCCCGAACTGGCCGGACACCAGTGGCCGCCGCACCCGCGATTCGGTCGCAACCAGTTACTCCGTTACCGAGAATTCGCAGGATCTGACAACCCGCGGACTGGAATTTTCCATTCAGACCCGGCCATTGACCGCTTTGAAAATGAAATTCCGGCTGGAGGCCGCCTACAACCAAACCCGCAGTCATTCTCATGGGTATGAACACAGTGATAGCTATTTGTACGACAATCTCAACCACCGCGACGTCAAACCGTTCTGGAATGTCATTGACGTTCAATCCGAAAACCTGCTGATTAATTACCGCTTGGAATTTACCCTCAAAGAGCTGGGAGCCTGGATTACCTGCGAAGCCCAGCAAGTGGTTTTCGATAAAAACCGGGAGCTCGGGTTAGCCGATTCCCTGGCGGTAGGCTACCTCACTTACGGTGGAAATTTTATTTATTTTACTCCTGCCGAACGCACTCCCGACTTGCCCTCGGCCTACAAAAGAATTTATCCCGATTACTGGAGCAAGGCGGAAAACCAGCAAAACGTCTGGCTGTTTAATCTGCGGGTCAGCAAAGCACTCTACCAAGGCTCGGAAGTCTCGTTCTTCGTCAATAACATCTTCAATTCTCATCCGTTGTACCGGCGTCAGCGCACCTCCCCGGAAACAAAATCCTACAGCCGCCTCAATCCTGAGCTGTTCTTTGGAGTCGAGTTCAGCGGCGTTCTCGATAAAATGTTAGGCAAATGAAATGCGCATCCGGCTGACTTTTTTCCCTTGCACGCTACCGATGTTAATTGGATTATTCCTGTCGAGCTATCCTGCGTGTAGCGAGAGCGTGGCGCCGCCGCCTTCCGCGCGTCTGAATTTAAGCGTCACGGTTGTGGACACCTCGCTTTTCAGCCGCACGCTTTTCCAGACCACAGCCGTGGAAAGCGCGCAGGTTTTCATCAATTCCATTTCCTTTTACAATTACCTTGAGAGCCGGAGCGATTCATCAGGCTTAGCCCGCTTTGAGAAGATTTTACCGGATCGGTACAATATTTCTGCCACTAAATCACTTACCGCGGAACAGTGTTCGCTGGTGACGGGCAGTCCGGTGGCGCGTGTCCTGAACGGACAGTTACAGAATGTCGAAATTTCGGGTAGCGAGGCGCAGGTCACGATTTTGGTACAACCGGCACTTTTGAGCCAGGTGGTATTCAGTGAAATTTACTACAATGGCTCGCCGGTGAATCCAATGCCCTATTACTTTCATGACCAGTTCACCGAGATATACAACAATTCCGCTGTCACGGTTTATCTGGACAGCCTGATCATCGCCGATGCCGAATATGGCTACATTGATGACCAATATATTCACTCTGTTCATGCCTATATGTTTCCCGGTGACGGCGATGATTATCCGCTCGCCCCGGGTCAGATGATCCTGGTGGCTCAGGATGCCATCAATCACTCGGCCAACCACAGCGTGGACTTGTCAGGCGCCGAATTTGAGTACTATGTCAAGGATCAGGGCGATGTGGACAATCCAAACTCCATCAATATGATTCCGATTCACCACAAATACGGGGTTGATTTTCTGTATTCGGTGATGAACAGCGCCATTGTCCTGCTGAAAGTCAGACAGCCATATGCCGCCGGATACGACAATTACAATCAGATCATGTTTCCCAAATCGGCGGTTCTGGACGGCATCGAGTACCGGGTCAATCTTTCCGAAGTCGAATACAAGAGACTTGATCCCAGCATTGACGCCGGCCTGACGGGAGGCTTCGAAAGATACAACTTTAAATCCGTTCAGCGACGAATTGAACGCTGGGAAGGTTCGCGGGCCATCCTGATGGATAATAACAACAGTTCCATTGATTTTCAGGTTGTCGATCGTCCAACGCCGCGTTATTTCTTTGAACCGGGTGGGAAAAGATGACTCGAAACCTGCTGATGCGCCGTTTGTTTTTCCTAATCTTAGCGTCGGGGACGTGGCGAAACCTTGCGGCAGACTACCCTGAGGAATATGCGAATTTAACCCCCATCCAGCAATACCTTGTGCTCAATGCCGCGGCGACCTATTTCCAGCGTTATTCCAATCCGGCCATGCTTGCTGCCGAATTCGAATATCGCTCATTTTACACTGTCGCGGAGGATGGCCATCGAGGTGATTTCCGACGCCCGTTTACTGCCCGCGCCAGGAGCGAATACACCGCCACGGCCGGTGGACAGCAGGTTTTCGGGCGCCATAGCCTGCTCGCCGGCAGTTTCAGCTACCGGCGTCAGCGACTGGAGGATAAAATGTGGGTGCACAACCGCGCACCTTACAGCGGACAACCATTTTTATTGGCGGACAGCTCGACGGGAGATTTCCGGCTGGACGGCATATTCTGGGAAGTGTTATGGAGTCGGAATTGGATAGAGCAGAAATTAACCAGTGGCATCGGCCTGTTTTATAATGTAGATGAAGAGTATAAGATGGTCTTTCCCAAACCGCAGAACAAGCATCGCGATCTGTATCTGAAAGCCGGCTGGCTGTGGCGGCCACGTCCGCAGTTTTCTATTGGTTTGACCGTCGGTCATTTCGATTTTCAGGAAATTTTGGCGACGACCCAGTACAGCCTTGACCAGAACCGGACGCCGATTTTCTTCAAAATTCGCGGGCTGGACAATCCGCTGATATTCAAGGGCCAGACTAGCGAGGAGCGTCTTCTGGCCATTCAGGGTTTCCACACCACGCTTGATTTCAGTGCCACCGCCGGACGGCATTTTTTGCAGGGCGACCTCAGTTACGCGGGAGCAAAAGCTCAAAACACCGACGGCGGCGCCTATCCCGTACGCCAGGGCAAATGGAGTTCCACAGGCTATGCCTTCCGGGGTGAATGGTTATTTCGGATCATCCCGACGCTCAGCGGCGGTCTGTTTTCCACCGGCGCCATCAATATTCAGGAAGCTGACCATCCTGAATTGAAAATGAAGATTGATGAATTGCGTACGCGTGCTCTGACAGGTGGCATCAGCTTGCCGGTCAGGCGGCGCGGCTGGGATTTCGTGCCGCGGCTGTACTATACTTCGAAAATGTTGAAGCGCACAGATTTTTATAACGGTATTCTGCTCTATATTCCCGGCGATCAGCTCGCAGGCGAAATTGATTGCCAGGTGCATCACTCGCCGCGCTGGCAGTTGACGCTGAACAGCGGCTTCGGTCAATTGGCCGGGCGAACCTCAAGGATTATTACCGAACGGCAGGACTGGTACTTTCAGGCGATCACCCACAACGACATCGCCTATCTGCAAGCGAATCAACAGCAAACCTGGTTCGAGCTGACTGGCAATTGGAATACGTCAAACACAAGGAAATATTCAGCAAAGATGAAATACTGCCTGTCAGAACCAGTAGCTAAGGTTAAGCCCGGGCGGCAATTCCAATCCCTTACCCTGACCATAACCATCGAGAATTATTGAATAAAGTGTATTCTAAGCATAACCAGGTGATCGGATTATGAAACGCTGTGCCAAATTATTTCTGATTGTATGCAGTGGGGGATTGCTCGGCGCCGCACCCCGGATCATTGAGCCCCGCACCCGGCAGGCGACCGCCCTCGCGATTGTTATTGATTCGGTCACCTACGCCAAAACTTCGACGGCGGTCGAGGCCTATCGTCAGGCAGTTGAAACGGATGAACTCGCGACCTACATCGTCGTTGATCAATGGCGCCGACCGGAGGAAATTAAGGCGGTTCTGATTCGGTTAACCGAACGTCAGCCGATAATAGAGGGGGCGGTTTTTATTGGGGACATCCCCGTGCCGATGCTTCGGGACGCTCAGCATCTGACCACCGCTTTCAAAATGGATCAGGAGCGCTATCCATTCGAACGTTCTTCAGTGCCGTCGGATCGTTTCTATGATGACTTCGACCTGCGGTTTGATTTTATCCGGCAGGACACCGCCAACACCCTACTGTTTTATTATACACTCAGGGCGGATTCGCCGCAGAAAATTAACCGTGAAATATATTCAGGGCGGATCAAACCGCCCGTCGATGACAGCACGAAGTATCAGAGAATTGCCACTTATCTGCAGCGGATTGCCCTTCAAAAGCGCCAACCGGAAATATTGAACGAGATTTTCACTTTTCAGGGACATGGGTATCATTCCGAAGCACTGGATGCCTGGGAATGCCAGGTGCAGGCCTTGCGGGAACAGTTCCCGCCATCCACCAGGATCAAAAATCTGCACCATAGCCGCTCCGGCGAAGTCAAAAACCTGGTAATCACCGCATTGAGAGAACCGGCGCTGGACCTCGCCATTTTCCATGCTCATGGTGATTTCGATACTCAGTATCTGATAGGATATCCACCCGCAGAGAATATCGAGCAGAACGTTGCCGTCGTCAAGCTTTTTCTGCGCAGTAAAATGCGCGAAGCCCGCCGTCGCAGGAAATCCGTCGAAGAAGTAGTCAATTATTTTCGTGAAGCCTATGGTGTTCCTGAAAGTTGGTTTGCGGAAGCCTTTGCAGATTCCCTGGTAGCCGCAGATTCCGTTTATAGCGCTAACCTGGATATCTATGCCACCGATGCCAGGCGCTTGGCCCCGCAGGCGGAGGTGATCATTTTCGATGAATGCTTCAATGGATGTTTTATTAAGTCGTCGTATATCGCCGGGGAGTACGTTTTTGGGAAGGGTACTACCATCGCCGGCGTCGCCAACACGGTCAATGTTCGTCAGGATATTTGGGCTGACGAAATGCTTGGCACTCTGGCCCACGGCGTCCGACTCGGGCGATGGCATCAGACCCGCAACTACCTGGAAACGCACATCATTGGCGATCCGACCTTTCGATTTAAACCTGATGTAAACAACACACTGCCAGGGAAAGATTTACTGGGGCCGAACAAGACGTTAGACTGGGGCAAATTACTACAAGCCCCCGAACCGCTTCTGCGTACCGTGGCAGTTTTTAAAATGTATCAACTGCAGGGTGCGCGCTTTGAAAGTGAACTGGTCAAAATCTACCGTCACGATCCCGCCTTCAATGTCCGCCTGGAAGCCCTCAAATGCTTAGCCGACCTGCGCACACCGGCTTTTGAAGACCTGCTGAAAATTTCAACTGCCGATTCTTATGAATTGATCCGGCGTTTTTCCGCCAACTGGATGGGCTTGTTGGGTAAAGACGAATATTTACCCTATTTAGCGCAAAAAACCATTTTTGATGTTTCTGAACGAGTCACCTATATTGCCCAGGGTGCCATCGAAAAAATCAGCCCAACATTAGCTTGGTCAGCCTGCGAAGCGGCCTTTCGGACTCCGCCGTTCGATCTGCGTCAGCCGCTACTTGAAGAGCGGCTAAAACGCTCTTTTACCCGCTCCGAGGAATGGCTGAAAAAAGAACTGATGTACAGCCTGACCTGTGATACCCTGCCCCTGAAAAAGCGCATTGAGGCGGTGCGCACTTTCCGCAATTATCAGTTTCGCGAAGCTGTACCAGAATTGCTTGAAGTAGCCATGGATGATAGCGCTGAGCCCGTCCTCCGCCGACAAGTACTGGAAGCGCTTGGCTGGTTTGGCTTGTCATCAGAGCGAAACGAGATCATCGCAACCTGCCAGCAGATTATGAAAAGTCCCGGTAGCCCACAGGAAGTTAGACAGGAAGCCGAAAAAACCTGGCGACGGCTTGCCCAAGGCCCCAACGATCCGCTCATTTATTAATCCGGACAGAAAAAAATTTGCATTGAATAGGTCAATAGCTTAAAATAAGCCGGCTCGGATTTGAGGAATTAAAAAGTGGAAGGCTTATATGCAAAAATTATTTTCCCCTTATCTGCCAACTTTCGGGCATAAAAACCCGAAGAAAGTCGCCAACGTGCGTATCTGGT
>Ga0172362_10006272_pt1 | contig 10225 bp, 3 predicted proteins | sample LakKivs1_kivu2a2_FD_114534 | JGI IMG/M metagenome (GOLD analysis project Ga0172362, IMG submission 114534) | Sediment microbial communities from Lake Kivu, Rwanda - Sediment s1_kivu2a2 | ecosystem: Environmental > Aquatic > Freshwater > Lake > Sediment | place: Rwanda: Western Province, Lake... | reverse complement strand
CGGAAGCGCCGCCGTTCCAGCCCTTCTTGACTTCGCTGATGGAGTCGCCATAGAGCACGACCCGCACGGGCTTCTTCTCGGCAATGAGCTGGCGGGTGCGGGGGAGCGACATGGCGGACTCCCTGGTTTCATTGCCAGCAGCCAGAACGACGCTCGCGATGCAGGCGGCCGCCAGCGTGAGCCAGACGCGATTGGGGTAATGAACCGAGATCACGGATCGGTTCCTTGTTTTCATCGCATGCGACCTCACTTCGAGACAGGCGCCACTCGGGCGGCGGCGAAGGCCGCCAAGTCGGGATTGCGCGCCGCTTTCAGCTTCTCCAGGATCCCCGTCATGGACGACTGATCCTGGTCGCCAATCAGGTTGCGGGCGGCCATGATTTCGCGGGTGAAATGCGCCTGGCGCAGCCCCGCCGCAACGGCATCCGGCGCCGTCTTCACCATGGCTTCGACATCGGGCCGGGCCAGGTCGCGCAGGTGGCCGAAGCAAGCGCCCAGGCGGTCCCAGTCGCCAGATTTCAAGGCCCTTGCCGCGAGGTTTCCCTTTGTCCGCCCGCAATAATCCTGGTAGACGCCGGTCTTCAGCCATTCGCGGACGAACTGGGCGCCGTACGTCTTCGCGTCATGCCGGCTGAGGTAAGTCAGCCAGGCGAGGCGCTGGAAGAGCGACATGGCGTCGAGTCCGGGCAGCTCGGGCGCGGCGACTGAGAATCCCTTGCCGCCGGTCCACTTGTCGAGCACGGCCTTCTCGGAGACGTTCCACTCGGCCACGCGCCGTTGTCCCTCGGCGACCAGGTCGGGCGTCTTTACCAGCGGCAACGCCAGAATCAGCGCGTAGGCGCGTCCCCTGGCATCGGTCTCCATGGCCGGGCCGCTGCCGGCCATCTCCCGGGCGAGTGCCGGGGCGTCCACGGCGCCGAGCAACTGGATCGCGTTCTGGCGCACCACTGCGTCGGCGTGGCCCAGGCCCGCCCGCACCCGTTCGGCGAGCGCAGCCGGCGGCCGGCGGCGCACGGAGTCGATGAGGCCCCAGCGCAGGTCGAGGGTAAGTTCACCCGGCTCCAGAAGCCGATCCAGCAGGGTCGACGTATCGACGGCCTCGGGCGGTGCAGCCAGCAGGCGGCGCAGCGTGGCGGTCTTGGCGTTGCGGTGGGCCTCGCTTTCATTCTTTCCCCGGCCCCCGCCCGACATGCCTCCCAGATCATCGCCGGGATCATCCAGCATGCCGGCCAGGCTGTCACCCACCAGCTCGTCGGCCAGTTTTTTCGCTTCCGCCGCGGTTACGGCCGGCGGCCTCGCCTCGACCTTGCCGGCCTCTGGCGCCAGCCAGCGCATGACAGCCGCCGACAGCCGCGGCCACTCGGCCCAGTCGAAAAAGGCGGTCACGTCCTTGCCGGACTTGCCACGGTAATCGACCAGCAGGCACGCCACCCGGCCCTTGCCGAGCTGCCAGCCGACCAGCACCGGGCCCTGGTCGGAGGACAGGAACACCTTGACGCCCGGGTCATCCTTGAGCAGGGCCTGATTGTAGACCCAGAACGACGGCTTGGCCGCGAAGTCGGCCTTGCAGCCCAGTTCGGCAAAGTCCTTGCCTGGCGTCATGACGATCGGCTTCTCGCTGGTGCGGCAATCGTCCATCTCGGCGCAGAGCACGGGCAGCAGCTCTCGGTCGAGCACGGTCTTCAGGTAGCCGCCCTTGCCGAAGGCCCACTCGCCGCCGGTAAAGAAGACCGCACCGCCGGCCTTGACATACTCGGGCAGAGCATAGCAGTTGTCGATACCGATCGCCGCATAGGGAATGCTCGTATAGAGCAGCAGATCGAACTCGGGGAAGCGCTGCCAGGGGACGTTGCCCTCAAGCCACATGCCGCCAAGACCGCCGCCGCGGAAAGACCCCGCGAAGGGTGCGTCGTGCACCTGGAAGCGTCCGAGACGGGCGATCACCTCGGGCATGCGCAGCCGGTGGTCCATGGCGCCGCGGCCGTAGAAGATGTCCACGCGCCCGTTCCGCTCCGGCGCCAGGTTGCCGTAAGCGACCTTCCTGTCCTTGCGCGCCAGGTCGTCGGGCAGCACGCCGCCCTTCCACCATTGGGCGGAGAGGCTTTCGACGCTTTGCGCCGCACGCCGCTTCTGCAGCACCGCCGTCTGCTCCGCCAGACCCATGGCGTCGAACGCCTCACGTTCCTGTCGGCCCTTGGCCGCCCAGTCGGGCTCGAGCGACTGCAGGCTCTTGCTCGCCTCCCTCACATCGCGGTTGGGATCCACTACGACCTCGGGCAGGCGCTGGTCTTTGAGGCTGTCCCTCTTGACCCCGAAGGTCTGCGGCGGCCCGTAGAGCGCCGCCAGCGCGGGCGCGTTGGCATCGGCAACCAGGTCCAGCACGACGACGCGCCAGATCGCCACCGGCGGCACTTCGAAACGGCCGTCGCGGACCGCGATCGGCCGAACGTCCAGCGTCCAGGGGTCGATGAGATGGCCCGACGCCGCCTGCAGACCGGCGGGCAGCGTGACGGCAAAGGTCACCGGGTCGGTGCCCGCCGGCATATCCCACACCGGCGGCTCCTTGCCATCGCCGGAGGGTCGCCGATCCTGGAGCGGCAGGTTCAGGAGGTTGACCACGAGTTGCCGCCGGCCGTTCTCGAGCGGCGTCTCGTAGACGAAGGGCTGCCACCAGAGCTGCGTTTCGGCCCGCGGCGCCAGTATCTTCTCGGGCGTCGCCAGGCGCCGGAGCCGCTCGTCGAGGGTGTACCGCGCATACCGGGTGAGGTAGCGCCGTGTCTCGCGGGTCATGCCGGAGTTGTAGGGCCGGCAGCCGGCGGCGGCCCAGAGGGCGCTCTCGATCAAGTGGTCGCGCGGGCTCTTGGCGAAGCTGATGCCGAGGTAGAAGGCGCCGCGCTCGCGGCTCAGGTCGCCCTCGACCTGCAGGTTCCGGGCGATCTGGGCGAAGGTCCAGCCGCCCGAGGCATTGCCGATGGACTCGTTCATCAGCAGCCCGCCGCCCCGGCACAGCTCGTCGAGCTCGAAGTCCTCCTTGGCCCATTCGTAACCCTTGTCCGGCTCGATCAGGAAATAGTTGTAGCCGTGGCGGAAGCTGGGATGCTTCTGCTCCATGACATCCTTGAAATAGCGCATCAGGGCCTGCGTCTGGCGGGCCGCCCATTGCTGGTACTGGCCGCTGCGGCCGGTGGCGTTCCAGCCGACGCGGATGTGGTCGTCCCAGCGCACCGCGTCCCACCCGAACATGTCGACCGAGGCCGCCATCTCCTCGGCGGCGTTCTTGATCATGCTCAGCGAGGCGTTCGGCGTGACGCCGAGCCACGCGTGGAACCAGTCATCAAACCAGCCCTCGCCCCTTGGCCGCGGGCTGTAGGGCACCTGCTCGCCGTCGCGGAACAGATCAAGAACCAACGCGTAGTGGGGGCTCCAACTGCCGATGGGCTCGCGGTAGGCACGGGTGAAGTCCCACGGACGGTCGTAGATTGCCTCCCAGCCCGGCGCGCCCGAAACACACCACTTGCCGTAGGTGACCATGCCCACGCCTTGCTCGTGGGCGATGCGGATCTGGCGTTGGATGGTCTGCTTGTTCATGTGGTAGTTGGCCTGGCCCGAGAACCAGTAGTCCTCGGCCGGCGTCAGCTCCAGCAGATCGTCCGGGGCCCAGAACGGGTACTCGACCGTATTGTAGTACTCGGCGCGGCTGGCCGCAAGTTCCCGGCGGACGCTTACGTCGTCGAGCGTGGCATCCCGGGTGCTCCCGGCATTGCCGCCGAACAGGGCCACGCGCTGGAAGTTCTCGGCGATGGTGAAATACTCCGCCGCCTCGCTGCGGTCGGCGCCGCTCTTTGAGATGAACTCGGCCACCAGCGCATAGCCAAGCTCCTCCTTTGGAAGCTGGATCTCAAAGGGCAGCGTCTGCGGCTCGGCCTTGAGCGTCACGTCCGGCGTCGCAACTTTCGTTCGCTCCATGACGCCGTGCTCCAGATAGATGTGAATACTGCCCGCGCCGCCCTTGCCGCCAACGTCGGCCAGCGTCGCCGTCCCCTTGAGCTTGTCCCCCGGCAGGTAGCGGGTCTTGTCGGTGGTGACCCGCGTTACCCACCCGCTGCGCGAGAGCGGCCGGAACTCGACCTTGTCCACCACGAAGTAGACGGCGGCATCCGGGGTCAGACTGAGTTCCAGCGCCAGGTCCATCCCCGCATCGCCGTCCTTCTCCAGGAGATCGCCTGTGTCTCCGCCCGGCTTCGGGCCGGTCTTCTTGAGCATCTGAGCCGTCCTGGCGCTGTCCGCAACCTTGGCATCGGCGTAGGCTTCCAGCGTCAGCGCCAGGGGCCCGGCCTTGGCCTGGACCACCTGGAACGTGCGGGTCTCGGCCTCATGCGGACGGGCAAAGAACAGACCGGGGAACTCGCCGGCAACCGTGTCGCCAACCTTGGCGCGCAGCCCGGCGTTGAACGCGATGGCGTCGGCCGTGTGCGAAGGCCGCACGGTCAACCGCACCTCGTAGAGCCCGGCGGGCAGCGCCTCCGTGGTGGCGGCGGTCAGTGCCTTCGCTTCGTTGGCCGGCAGTGCGATGGCCGCGGCCGCCCTGCGCTTGAGCGCCGGCACCTCGACGGCGGTGGCGCCCTTCCACTGGGCGGCCGGGATCTCGACCCACGCCGGTTCGGCGGCCCGTGCGAGGCCGGCAAAACAGATTGACGCCAGCGCGAGCGCCAGCAGGCGGCGATTCAGAAAACGGGAAACGATTGTCATTTCCAAGTTCCTTTCGGGATCTGTCGAGGTCTGTCGGCAAACAAAACATCCAGCGGCGGCTTGGACGTGCCGTCGCGTCCGAAGAGGCAACCATACTCCCATTGCGCCCAAGCGACACCGTATTCTGCAAAAAGCTTTGCTGTGTCACGGAACCAGTTGAGCTGCGATTCCGGGGGCGCGGGATCCCAGCAGCCGAACTCGGTGCAGTAGATCGGTGCGCCCGTGCGCCGCGCGAACTCCGCCACCGGCTCGAACATGCGCTCCATGCGTTCGTAGTCGAGCGACTCGCCCGAGAAAAGCATGAGCTGTTCGCGCCAGGCCGGGTCGCGCAGTTCCGCCTGGCGCGGCGCCAGATCGGGGAGCACGCTCGGGTATTCCACCGTCAGGTCGAGCGTCTTGACCCACTCGCACCAGGGCGCCTTCTGATGTGTGAAGATGAAGGGCTCGTACCAGTGCACGGCATAGGCCACGCGCGGGTCGCGGAAGTCACGGAGGCCGACAAAAGTGGAGGGTACATTCCACGAGTTCGAGCCGACCACGACCCAGCGTTCGGGATCGACTTCGCGGATGGCGGCCAGAGCCTGCGCGGCAACATTGTTCCAGAGCTCGTTATTGGCGGCCGTCGGCTCGTTCAGCAGCTCGAACGCGAGGCGATCGTGGGGTGCCTCACGGAAGCGCTCCGCCAGTTGGCGCCACAGGCCGGCAAAACGGCGCTGCAGCCCGGCGTCATCCCAGAGGCGGTTGCTCTCGGGGGTGAAGAACGACATGCCGGCGCACTTGTGCAGATCGAGGGTGACACACAGGCCTTCGGCCCAGGCCCATTCGAGGGCCTGTTCCACCCAGCGCATCCCCTGGTCGCGCAGGCGGTGCGGGGCGTCGGGCTCCTCGATCAGTTCGTGGTCCACCGGCAGGCGCACGTGGTCGGCCCCGGCGCGCGCCAGCCGGGCGATATGCTCGCGCCGGTAGAAACTGCTCAGGTGCTGTTCATCCAGGACGTTCGCCTGGGAGAGCCACATCCCCATATTGCTGCCCCGGCGGAACGGAAAGGAATCTGTCTTGTTGGTCATCATGAATCCTCCGGTTTGGTGCCTGTCGCGGCAGTCCGCGGATCTCCCGCTCGACGGAGACCGGACCGCCGCTCAGCGTATCGGTGGCGGTGATCGTGGCGGTTTCACCGCCGAAGCCGCGGAAGACGATGGGGCGCCCCGGCTCGCCGGAGCCCGCGGGGCGCAAAGTTTCCCGGTAGACGCCGCCCTCGCAGCACACACGTGTCGTCCGATCCGAGTTCCTGCACGGCCCGCGCCAGCGTGGCCAACGGGCCCTCGCTCCGCTCCGCGTTCGGTTCGCTCAGCCGCCCGCTCCAGGCATCGCTGCCGTTGGGAGCGACGTACAGGGGCTTTCCTGTCGAGTGTGCCCGTTTCATCCGTTGAACGCCTTATGCCAATCGTGTGTAGAAAATGAGACTGCTGCCCGGCAGATCCGTGATCGTGAGGTCCAGGCCGCGCTGCGCCAATGTCGTCCCCGGCTGTCGCCAGCGACGGCCGTCGTCGGCGTCTTCCAATTCATACTCGGCGTTGGGATCGAGGCCACGCAACGGAAACTCGGCGGCGCTGTAGCGGCAGCCGGGCCGGCGGAACGCCACCACGCAGCCCTGCTCCAGGTCCGGCCGGTGCAACTGGTAGGCGGCCCAATGATCGGTGGCCGGCGTCGCGTTGGCCAACGGATAATAGTCACCATGGCAGAGGGGGCGGAAACGCCGGTGGTCGGCCAGCATCCGCCGGAGCCAGTCGAAGGGGTAATCAGGGGTGATATCCCCCGTCAATCCGTTGAACAGGTTGAAGCACATACCGGCGGCAAAGGCGCTCCGGATACTGTAGGTGTCGCCGGGGCGCACGCCGGTGCCGGTCGCGGAGAGCGGCAGCCAGTGCGCCAGGCCCATGCCCTGGGACTGGCTGCCCGTGAGATCGAAGAGATCCGGGCACTGGTAGTCGCTGCGCCACAGGGGGAAGCTGCGGCTGGCGGTCTCGTAGTCGAGGCGCCGTCCGCCGCTGGCGCAGTTGTCGATCAGCAGGCGCGGGAAGCGGCGGCGCAGCTCGTCCCAGAAGGCGTACAGCCCCTCGATGTGGCGGATCTCGTGCAGCCCCTGGCGGTCGGGTTCGTCCGCCGCGCGCCAGTACGGCAGCGGATCCATGTTGAAGTCCTGCCGGTAACAACCGAGTCCGTGCTCCTCGATCAAGCCGGCCACCGTCTCGGTGACCCAACGCCGGGCTTCAGGCCGGCTGAAGTCCACCAGCAGGTTGGCGCCGGGGGTGCGCTCGCCTAGGAACCACTCCGGGTGTTCGAGCGTAACCGGCCTGCCGCAGACCGCCCGTTCCGGCTCGACCCAGAGCAGGAATTTCATCCCCGCGCGCCGGGCCGCGTCGCTGATCGGCCGCAGGCCTGCGGGGTGGATGACCGGGTTAACCTGCCACTGGCCAGCCTGCCGCTGCCAGTCCGGCGCCTCGTCCGGGGCACTGAACCAGTCGGCGTCGATCCAGTAGTACTCGAAGTCGAGGCGCTCGGCGGCATAGATGGCGATGTTGGCCAGGTGGTGGGCGGTCGACCTGCTGCCCCAATGCCCGGCCGCAACCGGCCCCAGCACGGGCTCGCCTTCGATCCCCGGCGAGTGGTGCGCCAGCAGGTACCGGCGCAGCAGATTGTGGCCGTCCAGGCGGTCGCCTTCCCAGAACAGCAGGAAGATGCCCGGCAGCCGGATCTCCTCGCCGGGATGCAGACGCAAGCGCGTCCGCTCCATCCCGGCGCGCATCTCCACCAACCCGTTCTCGCGATGGGCAAACTCCGCCGCCCACTGGCCGGTCCAGCCGATGGCGACGATGACCCCGCCGGGGCCATGCTGCAGGTTGAAGAAGGGCAGCCACTCGCAAGAGGAACGCCCGCCGCCGCCCGGCCAATAACCGTCGCCGCTCTTCATGCGCTCGACGGCACCCACCGGCAGGGGCAGGCTCTGGTAGAGAAAGTCCTCGAGGCACGCGCCCGAGCCGCGCGACCGATGCAGCGTGACCGCATTGCCGCCACACCAGTTCCCGGCCAACGACTGGATATCCTCGATAAGACCGCTCTCGCCGGCGCCGGTGTTCCGCAAGTGCGGCACCCATTCGACCACGGGAAAGCCGGCGCACGTCTTCAGCTCGAGACGCAGTTCCAGGCCGCCGGCTGGATCCCGCCAGATCAGCGAGCGCGTCACCAGGCCGTCCTGTTCCTCTGCCTCTCCGACACTGCGGCTCCAGCCCCGCAAGAGCTCCGCAACGGGCCGGCCATCATACCGGAAATCGATCGGTGGGCCGGCTGGCACGGGTGGCTGCCCGAAAATCCAGGTGGCACCATCGGCACCGACAAGCACCGCCTCCGCCCAGTCGGCGTGGGCGCGGCCGATGCCGCCGGCCACCGACGTCACGCCCAGCACCAGTTCGCGGGTCCCGGCCGGCACGGCGACATTCACCCGGTCGGGCGCATCGTCCACGCCCAGTTCCCGGCTGCGCCAGAGTTCGCCCCCGTCGGCCATGACCGTGAAGACCAGGCGAGCGACGCGGGGTGGAAATCACCCACTGCGGGGAAACTGCGCAACTGCGGCGGACCGGGGGGGCTGGTAAATGACCCGAACCACCCCAAACTCCTAGAATGGCGGGGGGGTTGTCCTCGTTCGTGAACTCGTTGCGGACCCATGTGCCGCCGGGATCAAGGACCAACCAGTCCGGTCTCTCCGGCAGGCGCAGGATCGCCGCGCGCGTCGGCGGGGGCACCCCCCAGTTGAAAAGTCCATCGATTTTCGCGCCGACGGGCCGCCTTCGCGGGTCGGTCCGTCGAATATATTCGCTCAATGCGTCGACGGCCTCGGGATCGCTGCCAAGTTGCCACAATGCAAAGCTTTCGAAGCGCCCAAATTCCTCTATGCAGAAATCTATGGTTGCCTTAGCTTCCTCAAGTGAACGCGTATCGATGCTGAGTGAAATCAAAATATCGCGTTGCCCGCATTGTTCAAGCAGCCAGGCGAGGTTTCGACGAAGTGCGCCGGCGTTTTCGTCAGACAAGCGGATTGAGTCTGATATGAACAGAAAATTCACGCCGTGCGCCTGGAGTCTGTCAAGCCATTGTGCAGGTGTTTGCTCCCAGTTCTGAGTGAATCGCGGGGCATCATCCACAAAGCGATACCCTGTCATGATGTTAAATCCTCTGGGCACCATTATGCTGCCGTCAGCCCTGACGAATCTTCCTTGGGAAACGCTAAGAGGGGGACTTGGGTGTTCATCAGCCGATGCGGTGTGAGCGGCGATTAGCCCGCAAGCCGCGACCATTAAGGCCGCGGCTGTAAGGCAGTTCAGTTTTGCGGATATTCGAGCACTTTTCATTGTTGTTCCTTAATTGCTTGTTACTTTTCTCGAACGGACGAGCATCAGTTCGCCACGTCGTAATACAAATCGTATTCGAGCACATAATCGAGCGTGTCGGAGAGCCGTTCAGGTTCCAACTGCGGGTGTGCGTCAAGCGGTTCGACGACCAGCTCGTAAACCTTGCCGGTTTCGCGTCCTGCCGCTGGTGTGAACTGGCGGTCCATCAGCGTCCAATGCGCAACGTAAATCTTCTCGCCGTCATAGCCGCCGGAGAGCACCTCCTCCACCTCGTATTCGTACACGGATAGATTGCGGGTGTACGGGGCGATTTCCTCAAACGGCGGCGCGGGCGATTTCGCTGAGAGTCTGCCGCGTATGCGAAGCCTTTCGACGGGCGCCGCCTGCTCTCGCTTTTCAACAATCGCAGTGTAGTTTCGGGCATCCTGCGCGATGGTGTCGGCATCGAGTGCAGCCGCGTGGATGGCAATGCCTTCGAGCTTTCCAAGCCACGCGGCTTCGTCGGGAGAGTTGCTGCCAAATACCAGAGCCCCCGGCTGCCATGTGGAGAGGTCGCCGCGAACTTCGTGTTTGCCGACCATATTTTCGCCGCTGAAAAGTTCTATCATGCCATTTCGAACGGCGAGTGTGATGATGACACTGCTGCCAGGTTCGACGCCGTCGAGTGTGAGAGTATTGCTGCCGGCGCTTGTGTTGACATCAAAGAACAGCTGGCTGCCCTGCTGCATTATCGAGAAGTTGTTCCGCCAGCGGATGACCGAAACGAGGGCTTCGGGCGCTTCAACGGGTGCCGTGATGCGGCACTGGAAGGTGAACTCGTTGCTTTCTTTCACTGCGGCAACGATATGCTCATCTGCACCGCTGGCGTGAAATCCGCCGGACTTTGGTATCATGTTGTAGAAGCGTCCGAGGCGGGCGTTGCCGATGATGTCGAGCGAGAAGTTCTGTATGCGGCGTCCTTGCGCGTCAAACGCGAGTGCGGGCAGGTTAGCCGTTTGCCACATTAGCACGAGCTTGTCGCGCCGCAGCAGCCATCGGGTGTCGAGTTCACGCAAACGCGCGCGGGCGGT
>Ga0172362_10006271_pt1 | contig 10226 bp, 11 predicted proteins | sample LakKivs1_kivu2a2_FD_114534 | JGI IMG/M metagenome (GOLD analysis project Ga0172362, IMG submission 114534) | Sediment microbial communities from Lake Kivu, Rwanda - Sediment s1_kivu2a2 | ecosystem: Environmental > Aquatic > Freshwater > Lake > Sediment | place: Rwanda: Western Province, Lake... | reverse complement strand
TGGGGAAACTCCTGGGCCGCAACACCTTGACTTTCGCGCGCTGCCCCACTTAAATCACCACTACAACAAGAACGTTAACCGCAGAGGGCGCGGAGAACGCCGAGAAAGCCAAAATTTCTTCTTTAGAAGCAAGGCGGAGGTTGTTCTCTGCGTTCTCTGCGTACTCTGCGGTGAAAGAGCTCATGGATACCCGCGTTCTAACTGTCGCCGATTCAGGTTCCGAGATCGAGGCGATCCGCCTGGCCGCGCGCGCCTTGGCCGAGGGGTCGCTCGTCGTCTTTCCAACGGAGACGGTCTATGGTGTCGGCGCGAGCGCCGTCCATGCGGGGGCCATCGAAGCCCTCTCGCGCCTCAAGAGCCGCACCCCCAATAAGCCGTTCACGCTGCACCTCGCCGGCGCGGCGGAGGTCGAGCGGTACGCCGGCCCCGTGCCGGCGCTGGCGCGCCGTCTCATTCACAAGACGTGGCCGGGCCCCCTGACGCTGGTGCTGCCGGACCGGCGCCCCGAGCGCGGTCGGCCGCCCGGACTCGTCGAGGAGGCCATCTACTACGAAGGCCATGTCGGCGTGCGGAGCCCGCGGAGCGCGCTCGCGCAGGCGGTCCTGCGCGAGGCGGGCGTCCCGGTGGTCGGCTCGAGCGCGAACCTCGCGGGTCGCCCGCCCCCCTACCGGGCCGCGGAGGCGCTGGCGGACCTCGGCGGCCAGGTCGCCCTGGTGCTGGATGCCGGGCCGACGTTCTACGGCCGGGCCTCTACCGTGGTCCGTGTCGGCGCCGACGATGCCTACGAAGTGATCCGCGAAGGGGTGATCACCTCCCGCCGGCTCGAGCGCCTATCGCACACGCATATCCTGCTGGTCTGCACCGGCAACCTCTGCCGCAGCCCGATGGCCGTGGGCCTGGCGGCCAGGATGCTGGCCGACCGGCTCGGCTGCCGGCCCGACGAACTGCCCGCCCGCGGCATCGAGATCGAAAGCGCCGGCACGGGCGCGGCCGCAGGACTCGAAGCCACGGCGAACGCGGCGGCCGTCATGGCCGAGCGCGGCATTGACATCCGCGGACACCGCAGCCGGCCAATTACCGTTGACGCGCTCCTGGCATCCGATTATATTTGGGTGATGGCTCGAAGCCATCGCGAAGCCGTCGTGCGGCTCGCGCCCGAGGCGGCAGCGCGCGTGGCGCTGGTGGACCCGGCCGGGTCCGACATCAGCGACCCGATCGGCGGGGATCTCGATGCCTATCGGGCGTGCGCCCGTCACCTGGAGCGGGTCGTGGCCGCGCGAATCCTGGAGATCGTCTGATGAAGATCGTCCTCGGCAGCGATCATCGCGGCTACCAGACCAAGGAACGCCTCAAGGGCTTTCTCAAGGAGCACCATCACGAGGTCATTGATTGCGGCGCCAAGTCCGAAGCCTCCAGCGATTACCCGGACTTCGCCATTCCGGCATCCGAGATGGTCGCCAGCAAGGCCGCCGACCGCGCCATCCTGATGTGCGGGTCGGGCATCGGCATGACGATGACGGCCAACAAGGTCCCCGGTATCCGGGCCGCCCTGTGTCACGACGAGTTGACGGCCGAGATGAGCCGCCGTCACAACGACGCCAACATCCTGTGCCTGGCGGCCGACCTGTTGGGCGACGAACTGATTCACCGGATGGTGGACGTCTGGCTGGCGTCGCCGTTCGACGGCGGCCGCCACGCCCGCCGCGTTCAGAAGATGATGGCCGCCGAGAAACTTCACTCCGCCGCTCCCGAGAAAGTCCCCGGCCCCTGCGCCGGCCCGCGCAGCAAAGAGAAATCGAAGTAGCCGCCGGCTAAGTGTTGCCTGTTGCCCTTTCCCTGTTGGGGTGTGACCGATTTTCTGGCGCGATGTAAGTGCTTTGTTATTCTTGTCTTACGGGCAATGTCGCCCCGTGGAGGCAAGATAAATGTCAAAGCATTCAAAAGTGTCGGTGAAGCGGTTGAGGAAAGCGGCGGGGCCGAGGTCCTGGCGCTTGTTGCCGAGGCCCTGGCCGACGCAGACGGCGCGAGCCAATCGCCTTGTCCATAAGAGGACCCGCATGACCTGGAGCGTCCGCGGGGCGGATGGACCACGCATCAGATTCCTTCTTGGAGACCATACCATGATGCGCCACATTGCCTTGCTGATGACGCTGGCTGTCTTTCTTGCCGGGTGCGGCCAGAAACAAGCGGGCCGGGAAGAAAGAGCCGTAAGCGCTATCATAAAGTTGGGCGGCGGCGTGACCAGGGACGCGAAACTTCCGGGTCGGCCGGTTGTAGGTGTTGACCTGCGCGACACTAAAGTCACGGACTCCGACTTGAAGGACCTGAAGGAACTGAGGGGTTTGCAGGTTCTCGACCTCAGCGACAACAAGATCACGGACGCCGGCCTGAAGAACCTGAAGGAACTCAAGGGCCTGCGGACGCTCGACCTCATCAACACCAAGATAACGGACGTCGGCTTGAAGGACCGTTCAACACGAGTCCCCGCTCGGGTTTCAGCTGCCACTGGGTCGCATGGTCCGACGTTTACGATGCCTGCCTTCAGGTCGATAGTGACGGAACCCCCGGGTCGCAACCGTGCACACCGCAGCAGCCTGAGAACATGGGTTTGAATGGATACCTGGACTTGCTGGTTGATCCCGCGGATCGAGCGAACATGCAATCCGATCCGAAACCGGCTCCAGACGTGCAGTAGAACCTTACCTGCCCGATATGCCGGAGTCATGCTTTACAAGAGTGTATCATACAGGGATATACGTCGTCGCCCATGTAAAACCAGAAAGGAGCATCGAATGGCCAGTTCAATAGTCAGAGCGGCAGCCCTTATGTTGGTTCTGTTGGCCATTGGCACCGCGTTGGGTTCGGCCGGGGGCTTAACCTCGGTGCCACAAGAGAAACCTTCGCCTAATGTGGCGGGCGAGGAACGACCCAAGTCGCTGCTGGAGAAGGACTTGGACAAGTTGAAGGTTATCTACGCATTTGCGGAATGGGGGGGAAAGACAAAGATGGAAGGTCTTGTGGCCGCCCTGAATTTCGACGCGAAGACCTTCGGCGATCTGGGAGTCGTAGAAACCATTCACAAAACAGCGAGTTTATTCCAGATCGTAATAAGACTCGATGCCATCACACCGCGCCTCGAAGTGACCGTGATTCGCGCGGAATCAGCCCTAGCGGTGCACGAGAATATCATGGCTGAATTCAGCCTGAATTCTCGCCCGCCGCCGGCTTTCAAGAGGCCAGCAGGGGGAGAATTGTCGCAGGTGGGTGACGTGTGTTTTGTCCCCAGTGCCGAGTGGACTCCTAAGGACTTCGATAAGGCCGTGCTGCCCAGAGTGTATTTTGCTCGCAACAACGTTTATGTCAAAGTTGACCAACTGGAGGACGGGAAGAAGACCTATTGGGACCTGGCTGCCATCGCCAAGCGGATTGACAAGCAGATTATCGAATGGCTGCCCAAGCCACGGGTGGAAAAGCCTGCGACGAAGGCGAAGGCGGAGCCCAATGACGGCGGTAAGGCAGAGCCGGCCAGTCAAACCGGTGCAGCGCCGAAGCCAAGTCCGACTGGCGGAAGCACAGAAAAGGTGGGTGGGGAGAAGTAGATGCAGCTGAAGTGGTCCAAGAGCGCCATGTGTTCAGGACCACGTGCGCCGTGCAAAGGTGCGTTGTTGTGCGCCGTGAAAGGTGCTGGTTCTCAGCAGGAGAAAGACCCGCCCGGCAACTGGGTCGCTCCAGCCGGTAGCAATCGGAGCGGCGGCGGAGGCAACGCAACCGTCGGAGCCTGGGCGACAATGGCGGGGCGAAGGCCCATGAATGGGCCTCCAAAACCACTGCCACAAAGTGCGGCCACACCCGTTTCCAAGGAAGCGTTAAAAAGGCTTGACAGGATGCGGAATAACTTCTAATGTATCGGCTTCGCACTGGTTCAAGGGTGAGTGTCTGCGCGCCCATCGAAGGAGGAGAACGGCTTTTGGCAAACTTGCAGGTTCAAGTGCAGGAGTTGATTGACGCCGGCATCCATTTTGGGCATCCGGCCAGCCGGTGGAATCCCAAGATGGCGCCGTACATCTACGGGCGGCGGAACTTCATCCACATCATTGACGTCAAGGAAACCGTCAAGGGCCTCGTCCGGGCCAAGAAATTCCTGACACGCCTGGTGGCCGAGGGCCAAGACGTCGTCTTCGTGGGCACCAAGCGCCAGGCCCGGGCCGCCGTCGAGCAGGAAGCCAAACGCTGCGCCATGCCGTACGTCAGTTACCGCTGGCTGGGCGGAACGCTCACGAACTTCCGCACGATCCGGTCGCGACTGGCGCACCTCGAGGAACTCGACGAATTGGAGACCAGCGGCCGGATCAACCAGCACTCCAAGAAGATGATCGCCAACATCCAGCGCGAGCACCGCAAGATGAAGCGGAACCTGGACGGCATCCGGACCATGGACCGCATGCCGGGCGCCCTCGTCGTGGTGGACCCGACCCGCGAGAAGAACGCCGTCCGGGAGGCCAATCGGCTGGACATTCCGATCGTGGCGCTGGCCGACACCGAGGCCGATCCGGATGACGTGACGGTGGTCATTCCCGGCAACGACGACGCGATGCGCGCGATCGAGATCGTGATCAAACACCTCGCCGACGCTGTGGTCGAGGGGCGGGCCAACCGGGCCGCCCGGGCCGTGGTCGAGGGCGAAGGACAAGCCCTGACCCGTGCGGCGAGCCGACCGCGCGCCCGCGCCACGGCGCGGCCGGCGGAGGAACCGTCCAGGACGATCCCTGAGATGCCGCTGCCGACGCCTCATCCGGCGATGCAGGAACCGCCGGCCGGCCAGGCGACCCCGGGCAAAGAGTGATGGACCGCTGAGGACGGTTGGCTGATCCATTTTCGATTTTAGATTTTCGATTTCAGCGGTGCCGGCGTAGAAAACCAGGAATCCGGCAACCCGTTTTTCAAATCGAAAATCACACGGGAGGAAACGTTAGATGGCCGTCAGCGCCGAAGAAGTGAAAAAACTCCGCCAACGCACCGGCCTGGGGATGATGGAATGCAAGCGGGCCCTGGAGGAATCCGGCGGCAACGCCGATAAGGCCGTCGAGATCCTCCGCAAGAAAGGCCTGGCGACCGCCGAAAAGAAGGCCGGCCGCACGGCGGCACAGGGTCGCATCCACTCCTATGTCCATCACAACGGCAAGGTGGGCGTCCTCGTGGAGGTCAACTGCGAGACCGATTTCGTGGCCAAGAACGACCAGTTCCTGGCGTTCCTGAACGACCTGTGCCTGCACGTCTGTGCCGCCAGCCCGCTGGCGGTGCGGCGCGAAGAGATTCCTGCCGCGACCGTCGAGAGCGAGAAGGCCATTGCCCGGGCCCAGGTCGCCGGCAAGAAGCCCGATCACGTCATCGAGAAGATCGTCGAGGGGAAACTCGCGAAGTGGTACGCCGACCGCGTCCTCCTCGAGCAGCCTTTCGTCAAGGACCCGGACCGCACGGTCCAGGACATCCTGACGGGCCTGATTGCCAAGACCGGCGAGAACATTGTGATCCGGCGTTTTGCCCGATTCGAGGTCGGCGACACGGCCTCCGAATAGCCTGGGAACCTCCGATGTCCACCTGTGCTTACAAGCGGGTCCTCCTGAAGGTCAGCGGCGAGGGGTTCTGCAAGCCCGGCGGTTTCGGATTGGATCCCCAGGAAGTCCAGACCATCGCCCGCCAGGCCAAGGAAGTCGTCGAGAGCGGCTGCGAACTGGCGATCGTGGTGGGCGGTGGGAACTACCTGCGCGGCGTCCAATTCTCGAAAGAAGCGAACATCAAGCGCGCCACGGCCGACTACATGGGCATGGTCGCCACAGTCATCAACGCCCTCGCCCTTCAGGACAGCCTGGAATCGCTCGGCACTGACACGCGGGTCCAATGCGCCCTCGAAATGAAGGAGGTGGCCGAGCCGTTCATCCGCCGCCGCGCCATCCACCACCTCGAACTCGGACGCATCGTCATCCTGGCCGGCGGCACGGGCAACCCCTTCTTCACGACCGACACGTGCGCCGCCCTTCGGGCCAGCGAACTCGGGGCCGAAGCACTCCTCAAGGCCACCAAGGTGGACGCCGTCTATTCCGACGACCCGAATAAAAACCCCAAGGCCAAGCGTTATACGCGACTGACGTACGACGACGTCATCCGCCAGGGCTTGAAGATCATTGACGTGGCCGCCATCACCCTCTGCAAGGAAAACCAAATCCCCGTCATCGTCTTCAACCTGAAACGCGAAGGCAATATCCGGCGAGTCGTGGGGGGCGAGGAAATCGGAACGCGAATCGGAGACTGACCGTGCCTGCGGACGACATCCTCCTGGAAGCCGAAGACAAGATGGACAAGGCCGTCGAGCGCCTGAGGGCCCAGTTCCGAACCGTCCGGACCGGACGCGCCTCGGCCGGACTCGTCGAGCACCTCCGCGTGGACTATTACGGCAGCCCGACGGAACTCCGGCAACTGGCGACCATCACCGTCCCCGACCCGCTGATGATCCTCATCAAGCCCTACGACCCGGGGTCGGTGGCCGACATCGCCAAGGGCATCCAGGCGTCCGACCTGGGGATCATGCCCATGGTGGACGGCAAGGCCATCCGCCTGGCAATCCCGCCCCTCTCGGAGGATCGCCGCAAGCAACTCGTCCACCAGGTCAAGGAGTTGTCCGAGGAGACGAAGGTGGCCCTCCGCAACATCCGGCGCGACGCCATCAAGCACGTGGATGCCGAAGAGAAGGCCAAGACCCTCAGCGAAGACGAAGCCCGCAAGGCCCACGAGGATGCCACCGAACTCGTCCACAGCCACGAGAAGCAGGTGGACGAACTCCTGAAGCACCGGGCGGCCGAGATCATGGAAGTTTAGATCGGTTTAACTTTGCGTATGGACAGCGCGGCGGGGCTCTGACCTGCCGCGCTCGGTGCCCGGAGCGAACCAAGAAGTGTGCCACAGCCTGCCCGCCTGGGGCGGGGCCGGCTTGCCTGCCCTGAGCGAAGCCGAAGGGACCGGCCGTGTTCTTTGGGCCTGTTAAAACCGCTTGGCCGTTCACTTCGAGTTCCGCGTTCCGCGTTTTTTTTGAAGCCGCCGGCCGCGCACGTCCGATAACCAAGGTGAGCGAGGGCATCCAAATTAGGTTCTGCGCACACATTTCAGGGGCGCCCTCCCGCGGAAAGAGGTGGGTCCGATGAGCGGACTTCTAAAACGCATGAAGGGCTGGTTCGGCGGAAAGCGGGGCACCGGCCGCAGTGCTTCCCCCGCGGGCGACAAGCGATGGGCGCTCGAACCCGCCACCGGAGACGCCGCCCTGACTTTTGCCGGCACGGGCGCTGCAGCGGCCGGCGTCGCGGGGGTCGCTCCCGCTCGAGGTGCGGAGGCAAGTCCGCCCGCGCCGGACGACGGCGACGCGTCCATGGATGCACCGGGCGTACCGCCAGACTCCGCTCCCCTTCCCTCAGATAGCACTCCGGGCCGGTTGGAAGTCCTCGACCCACAATGGATGCGATCGCTGGAAGACCTTCCCGCCCGCCTGGCCGAGTCCGCCGCCAGGACGGCGGCCGGCGTCCGCCGCCTCGAACACATCGGGGCCGAGTTGGAGGGCCACCGCCAGGCCACGCGCGCCATCGCCGATTCCGTCCGGCGGTTGCCCGACCTCGCGCTCAGCCAGGCTCAGGCTCTGCGCGAGACCTGCAAGGGCCTCGAGCGGCAGACCCTGGTCCTGGAATCCATGCTCGACGGCATCTCGGAACTTCGGGCGGCTTTCCGGACGGTTGAGGAAAGTTCGCGGCGGCATCTCCAGGCCATCGCCCAACTGGAGTACGGCCACCGCCAGGTCCTCTTCGAGTACCAGACGATCCTGCTGAAATCGCATCGGCGACTGGGCCGCATGGCCGCTGTGGGCCTGGCGCTGGCCGCCGTCGCCATCGCCGGCGTCGGATACGCCATTTACCTGGCCGCAACGGCGGGACCGTAGCGCCCTCCCCCGGCAGCCATATTCGATTTTAGATTTGCGATTTTCGACTTGAAAAGAAAAAGGCAACGGCTCGCGCGTGCGGGTCCGTTGCCTTTGTCGTTGAATCGAAAATCTCAAATTGAAAATCGAAAATGTATTACTCGGCCAACTTCTGCGGCGCTTCCAAGAGGTCGCGGACCATTTCGAGGAACTGGGCCCCCACGGTGCCGTCCGCCACCCGATGGTCCATGGCGAGCGTCAGCGTCATCATCTGGCGGATGCGCATGCCGCCTTGCCGGCACACCACGCGATCCTCGATGACCCCCAGGCCCAGGATCGCGCTTTCGCCGGGGCTGGTGATCGGAATGAAACTCCGAACGGAGTACATGCCCAGGTTCGTGATGGTCATGGATCCGCCCTGGTATTCGTCGGGCTTCAGTTTCTTGGACCGCGCGCGCTGGACGAGGTCCGCCGTTTCCCGGCTGACCTGGCGGAGGGGCTTACGGTCCACGTCGCGGACCACCGGGACGATCAGGCCCTCGTCCAGCGACACCGCGAGGCCGACGCTCGCCTCGCCGCGACGCTCGATCCCGCCTTCCACCCAGCGGCTGTTGACGGCCGGAAACGCCTTGAGCGCCATGCCGCACGCCTTCAGGACGAAATCGTTGAAGGTGATCTTGCCGTCCTTCCGCTCGGCGTTCATCTCGGCGCGAAGAGCCGCCAGGTCCGTCATGTCGGCGTCCATCTGGAGGTAATAGCACGGGATGGTCCGCTTGGACTGGAGCATCCGCTCGGCGATGATGCGGCGCATCGGCGAAAGCGGGATGACCTTGCCGGGCGCGGCCTTCGTCGCCTCGGCCTGCAACCCCGCGGCTGTCCGAAGGACATCTTCTTTTAGCACCTTGCCGCCGGGTCCTGCGCCTTGGACGGCCGCAAGGTCCACGCCCTTCACGGCTGCGACCTTGCGCGCCAGGGGCGTCGCTTTGACGGTCGGCGCCAAGTTAGCCGCGGCTTTGACGTCGGCCTCGACGATTCGACCGCCGGGGCCGGTTCCCTTAACCTGCTCGATAGCCACGCCGAGTTCCCTGGCGAGTCGGCGAGCGCGCGGCGAGGCCGTAACAGGACCTCCGGCCGGGCGCTCGGCGGCCGGCATCGGCCCCGCAGGGGCCTGCGCGGCTGCCGTCGCCGCCTTGGCCGCCGGCGCTGCCGCAGCCGCCTCGGCCAGGACCTCGTCAGGAATCTTCTCGCCGGGGCCGCCCAGGATGGCGATCAGCGCGCCGACGGGAAGTTCCTTGCCCGTCGGCGCCACGATCTTGAGGAGGGTGCCCCGATGGTAACTTTCGACTTCGAGCGTGGCCTTGTCGGTCGTGATCTCACAGAGAATGTCGCCGACGGCGACCGCGTCGCCTTCCTTCTTGAGCCACTTCTCGATGGTCGAGGTCTCGACGGTCTCGCCGAGTTTCGGGAGGGTGATTTTTTGAATCATTGAACGCCTCAAAACGCGGTCGCCGCGGCGACCGGCTAACCAAAATGCACCTGCCGCTTGGGCGGCTAAACCTCGCAGCGCCGCTATGCCTTGCCCAACGTCCGCTTGGCGGCGGCCACGATCTTGTCGGCCCGCGGAATCGCTTCATCTTCCAGGACCGGGCTCATCGGCACCGGGCAGTTGGCTGCACAGACCCGCTCGATCGGCGCATCGAGCCAATCGAAGGCGAACTCCTGGACCTTCATCGCGACCTCGCAGACGAAGTTGCCGTCCTTGTAGGCTTCGGAGGCCAGGACCAGGCGGCCGGTCTTCTTCACCGATTCCAGGATGCAGTCCATGTCGAGGGGCTTCAGGCACCGGAGGTCAATGACCTCGGCCGAGATGCCCTCATCGGCCAGCGTTTTGGCGGCCTCCTCGGCCCGAAGGGCCATGCGCGAGTAACTCGCGATCGTCACGTCGCACCCAGAGCGGCGGACGGCGGCCTCGCCGAGCGGAATCAGGTACTCTTCGGCCGGCACCTCGCCCTTCGTGTTATAAAGCATCTTGTGCTCGATGAAGAGGATTGGGTTATCGTCGCGGATACATGTCTTCAGGAGCCCCTTGGCGTCGTACGGCGTCGAGGGCATGACGACGAAGATGCCCGGAGCGTGGACGAACCACGCCTCGAGGCTCTGGCTGTGGTGGGCCGCGATGCAGCGGCCCGCCCCGCCCTCGGTCCGGAGGACCATCGGCACCGTGGTCTTCCCGCCGAACATGTAGCGGTTCTTGGCGGCCTGGTTCACG
>Ga0172362_10006268_pt1 | contig 10231 bp, 13 predicted proteins | sample LakKivs1_kivu2a2_FD_114534 | JGI IMG/M metagenome (GOLD analysis project Ga0172362, IMG submission 114534) | Sediment microbial communities from Lake Kivu, Rwanda - Sediment s1_kivu2a2 | ecosystem: Environmental > Aquatic > Freshwater > Lake > Sediment | place: Rwanda: Western Province, Lake... | reverse complement strand
ATTAAGAATGTGGGTTAGAAGAGACTGCTCAGAATATCGTTCTCCCCATTTTGCTGCTTTAACATGAAAACCTTCCTTAACTAGTCTGGGATAAACGACGTCCTTATAGCGTTCTTCTATTTTTGCTATGATATCTCCATTCAATGGGTATTCATCTCTGCAGCAGTCTCCTTTTAACCTAATATTTAAAACGAGATGACTTTGGTTTTATTGTTTTCGCTATAAACTTTGTTACTCCGAATCCTCCTGTCTTGTTTCCTCCGACATTGGTGAACTCTGCAAATTTTGCCAGCATATAAGTCACTTTGTTCCATTCGCTTTCCAAATCCTTTAATTCATATGTTACCCAGCCGACAAAACCGGTTGCCTTCTTCCGCTTCATCGCCGCCAGCCTAGTCCACAGCTCATACTCGCTTTCACCCACACTCTTAGCCAACCACTCTCTATAGGCCAAATACGCCTCCTTATCGAAGCGTCTACCATCACTAAACAAGTTCCAAACACGCATCAGACTCGAAAAAACTTTCACAGCATCGGGAAACATCCAATGAAAACTGCTACCCAGACTAGCCAGATAAGTAGGCGTCCTAAAAAGCAGCCTAAACACATCAACTACCTGCGCTTCTTTCTCCAACCCTTCATAGCTCTCACAATTCACGCTCAAAGAAGCAATTCTGAAGGTCGTGTCAAAAACCAACACACTATTCTGTTTTTGAAAGAAATTGAGCAGATATGTTGCATACTCGTCCTTCAAGAATCTGAAATGTACACGGCAAGGAAACAACGGATCCAAAACATAACCCTTCTCCGTCCGTGCCTTACTCTTGAACCGCAGAGGCGTAACGGAATAGGGCTTGGCAGTATTCAATTCATGTAACAGTCCTGACGCACTGGGATCGACTTGCCTAACAACATGCAACAGCAGACCCCGAGCCACATGACCTGTAAAAGATGGCAGAACAACCTCATTCTCCCCGTACATCTCTAAACCTATCTCAACGGGCAATACCGGTCAACTCCCAAGTTGGGATTAACTCAGCAACAAACATACATCAATGTCAGCGCCCCTATTAAAAAGAGAGGCTGGAACAAGATCATGCTAGAGCAACGTAGATTCGCATACTGCCCAATCTCAGATCTCTCCGAGCTTCCGCGGATACCGACTGTTTTAGAACAATGCTAACTCTGAGCAAATCCCCACAATCTGATCATTTCTCTAATTTCTAGATTTCCTCTCATTCCTAGACTTTTGACGAATAGCTTTAAATCAGTCCCCAGGTCCTCAGTCAGCAGACTCAAGACCAGGAAAATCCCGAACACATAAATACCCAGAGGCGATCCTCACGTCCAGAGGCAAACCATGGACCACTGAAGAGAACGAGCTGACCAAGAGAATGATCGCTGAGGATGCCACCATCGCCGAGATCAAAGAGAGACTGCCCAACCGAACCTTCCGAGCGGTCGAGAACCAGATCCACAGACTCGGCCTGAGTCCCGGCCATAGTGGAGGGGACTCAAAGAAAATTCTCTTCCCCGAAATCGCGGCGGACAAGATGATTGAACGCGAACACGCGTTGAAGATACTCGCCGGCGCCATCGAACGACTGAGAAAAGGCGGAGAAATGGAGAAAGCCGAACTGCTGCGCCTCAAGACGATCAAAGCCCTAGTCCAAGGCTACATAGAGACCTACGACAGCTATGACAAGTACGCCGAAATAAAGGCACGATTCAAGAGGCTGGAGAAGATTGTACAAGCCATACAAAAGACTGAAGAAGATCTACCTGAAGGAGCTCAACAGGCTGGAAACGACGGTAGCCAAAGCGTCTAGACGAGAATTCGACATTCCCTCTGACCCGGTCGAGTTCTGCGAGAAGGTACTGCGCCTAAAGCCTTATCCATATCAGGCTGAGTTCCTCAGAGACCCGTCGCCTCTGCGCGTTCTGCGTTGGTGCCGGCGCGCGGGCAAAACCATTATAGAAACCGCCGACGATATATACTACGCTGTCACACATCCCAGAAGCAAGATCATTGCCACTATGCCCAAGTTCCAGCAGGTCAAGGAAGTATACTTCCAGGATCTCGATGCAGGACTCCACAGCCACCTATCCAGAATGCCCGGCGCGTACTACGATATGCTGATCAAGGAGCAGCTCCAAACCATCATACGCTTCAAGAACGGCTCAGCTATCTTAGCCGAAGTGCCTGAACCCTTCACGATAAGAGGCCATGGCCCAAGCAAGATAACCATCGACGAGATGGGCTTCATCCGCAACGACAGAGATCTCTGGTTGAGCGCGCTGCTGCCCATGACCTTTACGCGGACGGTCAAGATAACAGTCTCGAGTACGCCCTGGAGTAAGGACAGCGTCTACTACGACATGTGCTTCAGCGAACACTCCAGGATGTTTAGCGGAAACATTCACGAGCACGATCCGCCCCGGTACCTCAAGACATGGAGCGATATCCTGAAGCCCAGCGGTCCCATCAACCTCGACCAAGTTGAACTCATGCGCGAACAGTACGCGGGTGAGCCCTGGCGCTGGAAGAGGGAGATGGAGTGTGCCTTCGTGGACGACGAGACCGCATTCCTGCCCAGCAGCCTGATCATAAAATGCCAGAATGAGGAGCTTGAGTTCGTGAAGTTCGAGGACAACATAACAGGCAACTTCTACATCGGCTGGGACCTAGGCAGAGAACGAGATCACAATGCAGTTGCGGTGATCGATCAAAGGGACGATGTAAGTGTACTGATCCATTGTAAGCAGTTCCCTCTAGGCACGCCTTACGTTACAGTGATGGCCTACATCAAATCACTATGCGACCGCTGGAAAACAGTTCATGCGGTCTACTATGATCACACAGGATCCAAGGGCATGGACGAGCAGATCGAGAGGACAGGCTATCCAAACCTGAAGGGCGTAGACTTCACCAAACCCACAAAACATGGCATGGCAACGCTGTTGAAACAGAGGATGATGACCGTCAGAAACGGCGACCGAGGCATAGATCCCGCAGAGGCACGCAGACGCTTCGAGCTACCCTACGACCGAGAAGTCCAAGCGGAACTCAACACCGAGACGTGGGAGCAGAAAACAGGCAGCGAGGTCTACACGTTCTCGCACCCAGAAGGCAGCCACGACGACCACTTCTGGGCCATCTGCCTCGCCGTATACGCCGCAGAAAAAGAGCCTAGATCAGGACCAATCATCGCAAAGACCTTCTAGAACAACTCGTTCTAAGAACGTTTATCGCCAAGGAAACGAGTAGAGCATCGCATAAAACGCTGATCCGGACATGAGCATATAATACGTGGGAGAGAAACACTTCTGCCCAGCTATAGATAAGCACCTGATAACTCATTTGAGCTTCTAAAGATAGATTTCGATTATCTGTTTCTTAACGAATATGTATATGATTATCGCGCTGATCAGAAACTCTCCGAAAAGGTAAGTTGACTCACAGGTTCTCATAAAACTTTTTCAGTTGAACTCCATCCTTCTCATACGCAAGTCCCAAGAATCTGTATTCAATTCTACTCTCAGATACTGCTCGCTTGATAGCATCTCTTAGCGTATGCTCCGTGTTATACTCCCTCAACATTTGTTCAAGGACGTCTCGTTTAATGTCAGCAAACTTCAACAGAGAAATAATGTCCACCCTATCTTTCAACCCCTTTTCTGCATGCCACCTTTCCTGAGCAACCTGAGCCTTCAGCAAGAGCAAGACTTCAGGAATAGCCACCTTGAAACCCTCAATCACCGAGTACAGCTTCCGATTAAACACATCCAGACAAGGAACCGCTAACCTGCTCATAAAAGGCGTGTAAATATCAACCTCAACATCACTTATCAAAGCCTCAAACTTCAGTAGACGAACATTACGCTTCAACGCATAACCCCTCTGCATCAACTCAGACTGGAGCCTGTAAAAGTTCTTTTGATCAACGTACACATCTATGTCCCGACTCTTCAGCTTCCTAGTCCATAAATAGACTCCCCAACCGCCAATCAACACAAAATCCCCAAAACCCTTAAGCTCACCCAGAACACGCCAAGATCTCTCAACAGCTTCATCTCGCCACATTCTAATCACACTCACCACAGACTCAAACTCGGATACACCAAAGCAATATCCCGCAGGAAAGGAGAGGCCTCAGGACCATCCGCTGAATATATATCCACATAAAGTTGCGGAACACAGACAACGCCCTTCTCGGAAGAGCGAGCAAGATGGTCATCGTTAACGCGCAAGACAAACACGTTCGGATTCACCCCGCGAACTCTACTCTTCCTGAAACCAAACCACGACTCAAAACCCTCCATATCCGTTACATAAAAATACAATCGGTCATACTCAGCAGGCCTCCGCCCAGAAATACTAAACCACCCAGAAAAGCCAGTGACCAGCACATCCCTAGGAAGATCCTTCTCCACTTCTGCAACTGGATCAAGCCGAAAAGACTGCCAAACATCCTTCCCTAAATCACGTTCAGTCGCCCACAAATTCAAAAGCCTCGCAGGTGACAACACTCTAACACCGCTTCGCGTGGCTTCCACCGCCATAGCCACCTCAAGCTTCCTCACCGTCTTATTAACCAAACCAATCGAAACCGCACACTCTGAGGCAATATCTTCTTGACGCACCAATGGAACCTCACGTAGGCTACAGAGGAGCAGCTCACGATAAATCCTCTCAAACTTACGCAATGTCAAATCCCCCATTCTCGGCGGATCAGTTTCACTTTTACAAAAAACACATATATAAGATTTTCACCGAAAAGCGAAACATAACACACTGCAAACCAAAATATCAAGCCTTCAACGCCAAAGCCGAGGACCCCGCAACGATCACCCTCTACATATGCCGAAAAATGAAGGAGCCTAATCTGAAGCAGGAAGAATATGAGACACTCGTCCGAGAGGTTGTTACTGAACTCTTCAAGAGATATGTTGAACGCTTAGTCTCAGTGGTGCTGTATGGGTCGGTGGCGAGGGGAACGGCTCACAAACTCAGCGACATAGATTTGATAGCTGTAATAGAAAAACTTCCAGAAAGCTTCTCGGAGAGGATCGAAGAGATGGTGGAGATAGTCGACGGCGTCCGAAGCACTAAAATGAGGCTCTGGAAGGAGAAGGGAATCTACGCAAACATCCAAATCTATCCCCTAACACCAGATGAGGCAGAAAGAGTTAGGCTACTATACCTGGACCTTACTACGGACGCCATCACGTTGTACGATAAAGGCGCCTTCATGGAAAGCGTCCTAGAGAAGACGAGGAAGAGGCTCCAAGATCTTGGAGCTAGGAAGATTACGCTGCCCAGCCATGGATAAGCATCTGATAACTCATCTGAGCTTCTAGAGATAGATCTCGACTATCTGTTTCTTAACGAGTATGAATATAACTATTGCACTGATCACAAACTCTCCAAGAAGGTAAGTACCATTATATATCGCAGATGCAACCGCACCCTCCAGAGTGAGGCCCGTAAAGAAAATTATGCCCGAAAGGAACGAAGAGACGAACCTACCTGCAATCGCCACGCCCACACCGACCAATGGATGCTTCTTGAAGAGCCCAGCTAGGCCCAAGGCTGCAAAAGCCAAAGGATAGTCAAGTAACGCCTGAACAGGATGGATCACGTAGCCGCCGAGCGACATGTGGACCAAGCCATAGACGAAGCCAGCAAAGGACCCGAAACGGGGACCACGCCTCAGGGAAAACCAGAGCAGCGGCACCATACCAGCAACAGTGATAGAACCACCCTGTGGGAGACTATAGATGGGGGGCAAAACATCCTTCAGGATAACAGACAGAGCAACAACAACAGAGGTCTCAGTCAAAATCTTGGTTGGAATCCTCACACTTAATCCCTCCGCCAGCATTATCTGGATCAGGTTCAAGGGGTCGATGGCGAACAGCCATCCTCTCAGCCGGGTAAGCCCAGCTCCCCCAAGATTATTGTAAAAGCAAAGAGACGCATATATGTCTTACCGTTTGTGGCTCCGCCAAATCTTTATCGGATTTAGGTCGCTGTAAAAATTCGTCGGATCGAAGTCTTCGAGACGCGGTTTTCTAAGAGCGGATTGGAGGGGGGAGGGGCACGAGTCTCCCAGAACTTGCTCCCATATTGAAGCCTCAAAAACTCGAACCATTACTTGCGAAAGACCTTGATTTGTGTTCCGTTCTATTCTTCTCGAACGGCTTATATAGAAGATTCTTAACAGTTTTTATATGGAGAATTTGGGAAATTGCATAGGAGAAAGAGGACAGGATGGATACAGATCAAATTCTGGAAGGATTAAAGGACTTTAGTCGAGATATGGATTGGATTTATGAAAATCAAGACCAACTTAGAAAGGAGTATCCCAACAAATACGTTGCCGTAATGAACCTTAAGGTAATAGACTCCGACCCCAACCTTCAGAATCTAATTCGGAAATTGAAGGAAAAGGGAAAGAATCCGGGCGAGATCCCTATAGAATACATTTCCGAAGAACCTCCAAGGCTAATTCTTTAGCCCTTTTTCTTTTTCGAGGAAACGCTTTTGCGGATCATAGCAAGATATCGACGGTGGGGATACAGGCATTGGGGTTTTCTTTCAACTTTACTCGAAATAAAGAATCTTGGATTGATGGGAAGAGTAGATTTTCTCCTTGATACTGGGGCAGGTGAAACCATACTTGGTGAAAAGGATGCCCAAAGAATTGGCTTAACCTATAGGAATTTTCCCAGAGGTAGGATCGCAAGAGGAGTTGGCGGGGCGGCAAAAACTTACAGAATCGATAAGGAAGTCACTCTCTACATGCTTACCTCTACGGGTCAATACTACTCTGCTACTAGGAGGTACATAGAGGTATTAGAGGAGACTGCCCAACAGAAAATCATGCCCAGCTTGTTAGGTTTGGAATTTCTTGAAGAACTCAATTTCAAACTAACCTTCGACATGCCAGTTAGAGCTATTTATCTTGAACAGTAACTGGTTTATTACTGCAACCCTTTGAAAACCCTCCTTAGGATAAGCAAAAGCCATTTAACTTCATTTCATAAAAAAGCTGTTTCTATAACTTAATCCTACTCCATTTTTGCGGACTCGCATCTCTCATTGGAGAGGGAAACTTTTAAAAGGGAGGAAACTGAAATAGGAGAACTCACAAGTGAGACAAATGGTCGAGTACAGAAAGATCAGCATAAAAAAGGAGCTGGCCGATGCGGTAGAGAAGCTCATCGAAGCCAACCGAGAGTATGGGTACCGCAGCATAGCAGCCTTCTTAGAGGACGCAACACGACGGAGGATCGAAGAGATCAATTATAGGAACAGCACAGCTAGAGGATCCGGTTTCCGAAATAAGAAATGAGACTCAGCTACATCCTCTACTGTCTATGTTAAATAATTTAGTCAATTTGAGACTTTATCGATTTTGACTTCTTCAGTCTTCACTGCGCCTTTCTACAAGAAAAGATCCTTCTCTTTGGGCCTGATCAGATCGGTTGCCCTAGCAGTCTCGCTACGTGGGTACATGTAGCCCCTGATGATAGCCACTGGCACGCTTTCCCCTGCTTGACCGATAACAAGTTCCGCTGCGGACGCTAGCTCGTCAACGACAGCCATCTGCTTGACCCTTAATACGTAGCCAAAGAGGTCTTTCTCGCCCCTTCTATCGAAGAAAGGGTTTATGCCTGAGACACCTATTGCGACGTCTACGTGGCCGCAACGGAGCGGTCTTCCAAAAGTGTCCGATATTATGACGGCAACATCCTTACCAGTCAGTTCCCTCAATTGATCCCTGATCTTTGATGCTGACTCATCCGGGTACTCAGGAAGCAGCGATGCCGCGTCCCCACCGGAAACGTTGGATACGTCCACAGCAGAGTTTGCACAGACCCAGCCCTGCTTCGTCTCTGTTATGAGATGATGCCCAGACATCCTAGTAACTGCCTTCGCTTCCATCAGGATCAGTTCAACCAGCTCAGCCCTCTTCTTAGCCATCTTTGAAACCATACTCGCAAACTTAGAAGGCCTCACGCTACTGAACTTCACAATTCTGCCCTCTGCCTTAGATACGATTTTCTGAGCAACAACGATCACGTCTCCGTCCTGAATCGGAGTTCCCTGCTTTTGAGCTGCATCCGAGATGATCCTACCAAGGTCATCGTCTTCTTTGATGATGGGAACACCATGGACCCCGATAATAGAGACCCGCGTGTTCTCTCCCATTCCAGTTGGAGCTGATTTCATATTCTTGAGCCCCATTTCTAAGGTCATCTTCACTCTGATAACACGGCTTTACTTATAAAGAGAAGGTAAAATCATCGGAATTCTACCAGAATAAAAACGTTAAAAAGATGATTAAGACTGTGCTCTAGATCGATGCTGTTGATTTATTGGGCAATGGACAATAAAAAACTTTTATCGCACGCGCAAGCTGTATGAACTATGAGGCCCCGCGCAATTTACCGTTACAAAGTTATAAACTCTAGAAAGGCTAATTGAAAGGCAAGCGGAGAAAATGACCAAGGATGGAGAGGCTTATCTCTGTAAAGTACGTGGCAACGAGGTTAAAGTTTTGGAAGCCGGAAAAGGCACCCTTGTCTGTTGGGGACAACTGATGGCTCCAGTAGGATCTTAGAGATGGGAGGTGTGTAACAGAGTCTATGCGCAAAATTAGCACCAGAGAAATCGCCATAGCTAGCACTCTTGGTGCTCTTTCAGCATTATGGGAAATAATACCAGGGCCACCATTTGATATTCGATTTCCACTCGTACCGCCGCCTACGCGCGTCTCCTGGGACATCACAGGCGTACCTATGATGGTCAGCCTGCTCCTCTACGGACCCCTGTGCTCTATACTTACGTGCTTGATCGGGTGCTCAATCATATTCTTCCGCGGAAACATTTACGGAGGCATCTTCAAGGTCATCGCAGAACTATCCACTCTACTGGGGTTCGCATCGCTCAAAAAAGGCATAGTTGTCAAAACAACGGTCGCAGCGGTTTCAAGAGTCGTCGTAATGACGATCGCAAACTATTATCTGCTTCAACTCTTCTACAGCATGCCAGAGCCAATCGTACTCGGCTTGTTAGCACCTATGGCGGTATTTAACGCTACGCAAGCCCTGATCAACATCGTTCCCGCATATCTTATCTGGTCGCGGATACGCAAAATCTAAGAACATATAAGACAGAAGTTGTACAGGTCTTATCCCCATCTAACCATTCACCAAGACAAAGAGTGGTTATTTTTGAAGCTCCAATTCGCCTCTTTGATTAATACTATATCCATTAGTTTTTAGATTGTTCATTGAATAATTTTAGACAAATCTCCTCTTTCCTTTTTATGTCAATTAGTGGTATTCTTTGTTGTTTGAACGTGGGCGCTTGAAAAAGCCAAGGCCGCCGGATGACCTCAGGGCATCCAGAGAATCTGCTTCTTTCTACTCAAAATTGGATAGAGTCATTTTTATAGAATTGTTGAAAAGGGCATAGACATTTTAAAAAGTGATATGTGTGCTGGATAGAAAATTGAGAGGAAGAAGTTTCCGAAAGTATATCTCAAAAAATATGGAATTAGCAACTTGTGGAAAATGGATTTGGATTCTGGCTACCGTCTTATGTACACTATCGTCGCCTAAAATTCTCGCAAGATTCTTGTCGTATTAGAAGTTTTGTCTCATAAAGGTTACGTTCGGAGATTTGGATATGACTCAGATTAGACTGCTAGATTTTTACGCTTGCTTCTAACAGTCTTTTCAACTTTGGATTGTCAGGAAAAATCCAGATAATGCGGCGCTTGTTGAACATAATTTTGTTAGAACTTTCCAGATAGTCGAGGATGCGGTTAAAGGTCTGGTATTGAACTTTCTTAGGCAGAGCCTCCAGAAGCTCCTTTTTGGTGGGATATGACTCTGCCTCCTTGATTGCTTTCTCTATCATCATGATCGTGTCCAACTGCGGTTCATGAAGGATTTTTGTTTGCAACTTTTTCCACCAATATGATAAAACTAAACCAACTCCCCCTATAAATATTCTGTATAAACTTATACAATTCCCCTGCAATAGTCTCCGATGTTCTTAGTGCAAATAAACAGCCTCAAAAATCGAGATCTTAAATGCCGTTCCGCATCGATTACTTACAGCAAGAATGAAGGGCATCAGAGGAAGGGGGTCTGGTGCGGCGGGCAGGATTCGAACCTGCGAACCCCTACGGGAAGAGATCTTGAGTCTCGGGCT
>Ga0172362_10006267_pt1 | contig 10232 bp, 7 predicted proteins | sample LakKivs1_kivu2a2_FD_114534 | JGI IMG/M metagenome (GOLD analysis project Ga0172362, IMG submission 114534) | Sediment microbial communities from Lake Kivu, Rwanda - Sediment s1_kivu2a2 | ecosystem: Environmental > Aquatic > Freshwater > Lake > Sediment | place: Rwanda: Western Province, Lake... | reverse complement strand
GTCCCGTAAAAGCCTAAATATCGAGTCGAAAAATGCGTCATCCCGGCCGGGTTCCAGAAAATGGCGCTATAATCGTCGGCCAGTCCGACAAAGGCACCGCCCATGGCCAGGGCCCGGCTGCCCAGGCTGTTGAGGTTCAACCCGTTGGCCAGGGCGAGAGAGCTCAAGCCGAAGAGAAGCGCAAGAACGGATAACACCGTCGATTTCTTGATCATTCGAACCTCCTTATAATTTCTATATGTTTACTATAATCCAGGAAGACTTGTCAATCAAAACGCCGTCAGGGTAAGCATCTTTAGACAGCGTCAGGGGACAGCTTGAACATCCTTGACTCCAGGAACCTTCCTTTTGATGAACTGGCTGACTCCCCTGGTCAGAGTCATCTGCCGCATCGGACATCCCTCGCAGGCTCCCAGAAGCCTGACTTTGACGACCCGTCCTCAGTCACATCGACAAGTTCGACATCGCCTCCGTCTGCCTGAAGATGAACTCTAACTTCCTCGATGGCTTTTCTTACCTCTTCTTTCATTCTTTTTCTCCTTTTGATCGACTGGCCCTAAACCTCATGCCTTACCCTAAAGCAGAGTGGGCTCATGACGCCGGGGGCGGCGCTTTTTTAAAAGTAAAATTCTTGTTCTTATCAACCCCGATGTGGATCGTCTCGCCCTCTCTGAATGCTCCTTCGAGAAGCCGCAGAGCCAACGGATTTTGAATATCCTGCTGAATAGTCCTTTTAAGAGGCCGAGCGCCGAAAACCGGGTCATAACCTCTCTCAGCCAGGAGCTCCTTAGCCCTCTGGCTGACTTCAATCCTGATTTTCCTCTCCTCCAGCCTCCGCCGCAATTGATCGAGCTGGATATCGACGATCTTGAGCAGGGATGTTTTGTCCAGGGCCTTAAAAATGACAACCTCGTCAATGCGGTTGAGGAATTCCGGGCGGAACGAGCTCTCCAGGATTTTCTTGACCTCGCGTTCCATTGTCTCATAGTCCTGGCTGAATTCCTTGATCACGCCGCTGCCCAGGTTTGAGGTCATAATGATGATGGTGTTTCGGAAATCAACCGTCCTGCCCTTGCCGTCGGTCAGCCGGCCGTCATCCAGAATCTGGAGGAGAATGTTGAAGACATCAGGATGGGCCTTTTCGACCTCATCAAGGAGGACAATTGAGTAGGGACGCCGCTTGATGGCTTCGGTCAGCTGGCCTCCTTCTTCATAGCCGACGTAGCCGGGCGGCGCGCCAATGAGACGGGAGACGGTGTGCTTCTCCATGTACTCTGACATATCAAGCCTGACCATGGCTCTTTCATCGTCAAAAAGAAACTCGGCCAGAGCCCTGGCCAGCTCGGTCTTCCCCACGCCGGTCGGACCGAGGAAAATGAACGACCCTAAGGGCCGGGCAGCATCCTGGATTCCCGCCCGCGCACGCCTAATCGTGTCAGAGACTATCCTCAGAGCATGGTCCTGACCGACAACTCTCCTCCGAAGGTTATCTTCCATTTTGATCAGCCGCTCGACATCCCCCTCGAGCATTTTGGAGACGGGAATGCCCGTCCAGCGTGACACGACCTCGGCTACGTCCTCTTCATCCACTTCTTCCTTGAGCATTTTCCCCTTTTCCTGAACCTCGGCCAGCTCGTTCGATATCTTCTCCATCTCTCTGGAGATTTCAATGAGCTTCCCGTAACGGATTTCGGCCGCCTTCTCCAGGTCGCCGCGGCGCTCGGCGTTCTGCTCCTCAACCTTCAGGCTATCCTGCTTCTCCTTGAGCTTGTTTATGGCCTCGATCAGGTCTTTCTCCTTCTGCCAGCGGGCTTTCAGGAAAGTGCTTCTCTCCTTGAGCTCGGCCAACTCCTGATTCAGTTTATCCAGCCGTTCCAGGGAGCCGGGGTCCTTTTCTTTCTTGAGAGCCTGGCGCTCGATTTCAAGCTGGAGGATGCGGCGCTCGAGCTCGTCAATTTCCTCCGGCATGCTGTCGATCTCTATCCGGATGCGTGAGCCGGCCTCGTCGATGAGGTCGATGGCCTTGTCGGGCAGGTACCGACCGGAAATGTAGCGATTGGAAAGAGTGGCCGCGGCCACCAAGGCCGAATCTTTGATCTTAACACCGTGGTGAAGCTCATATCTCTCCTTCAAGCCGCGGAGAATGGAAATTGTCTCTTCGACCGATGGCTCGTCCACGAGGACGGGCTGGAACCGGCGCTCCAGAGCTGCGTCCTTCTCGATATACTTCTTGTATTCATTGAGGGTGGTCGCTCCCACGCAGCGGAGCTCTCCCCTGGCCAAGGCGGGCTTAAGCATATTCGAGGCGTCCACGGCTCCTTCGGCGGCGCCCGCGCCGATGATCGTGTGCAGCTCGTCGATGAACAGGACGATCGCGCCGCCCGCCTCCTTAATTTCCTTGAGAATCGCTTTGAGTCTGTCTTCGAATTCTCCCCTGTATTTGGTGCCGGCGACCAGGGCACCGATGTCCAGAGCGATAAGCCGTTTGTTCTTCAAGGATTGCGGCACATCGCCGTTCGCAATCCGCTGAGCCAGCCCTTCAACGATGGCAGTTTTCCCGACTCCTGCTTCGCCAATGAGCACCGGGTTGTTTTTTGTGCGGCGCGACAGAACCTGGATGACACGCCGGATTTCCTCCTCGCGGCCGATAACCGGATCTAGCTTGCCCTGGCGAGCCAACTCGGTGAGCTCTCGAGCATACCTCTCGAGCGCCTGGTATTTGCCTTCGGGCTGGGGATCGGTAATCCGCTGCGTCCCCCGGATCGAGGCCAGAGCCTTCATCGCGGCGTCCTCGCCCGCGCCGTTTGCCTCGAGGATGCGTCCGGCCTGGCTCGACTTATCCTTGAGCATGGCCAGGAGAAGGTGTTCAGTGGAAATGTATTCATCCTTCAACTTATCCGCCTCCTTCTGCGCTTCATTCATGACCTGGCGCAAGGAGGAGGAGAGATAAACTTCTCCGCCCTGCACCTTGGGAACCTTGGCCAGCGATTCTTCGAGATCCTGCCGGATCTTCGCCGGGTTCGCGCCGAGCTTGGCGAGCACCGCCGGGACGACATTCTCCTCCTGGCTGAGGAAGGCCCAAAGCAGGTGCTCGGGCCTCACCTCCTGGTGGCCCAGGTCTTCAGCTTTCCTCTGGGCCATTTGAAAGGCTTCCTGCGACATAACAGTGAATTTATCCCATCTCATTTTCTCATGCTCCTGCCTATAAGTATGCCAAAAAACCCCCTGTTAAGGGAAGAAAAGTGAGAAAATTTTTCTCTTGACAATTTCCTAAAAACTGCTTTTAATTTCTTCGGAGCAGGCCATGGAAGAAATTGAAATCATGAGCTGGCTGACTTTGGATGCCCTTAAGAAGAAGGCGGAAGTCGTGGAAACAGTCGGCAATCTCCAGACCGGCCACAGCATGTCCATTTTCTGCATTATCGAGGATGACTATCTTGAGCTTTGCTACAGCGACTCGGCAGCCAATTACCTGCGTCGCTACGAGGACAGGGAAGAGTTCGACCTGGCGTTAGAGCAGCGCAAGGAAGAGACCGGCGAAGCTCCTTACGAAGAGGAGGAGCACGCCTACGAGGAAGACTACGAAGAGGAAGAAGAGGAAGAACTCGACGCCGAGGATGAATCAGACTCCTACTAAGGAGTCTTCCCTCCCAAAATTTTGCTTATTCCCGGCCGAACTCTTTGAGCTTCTCTTTTAGCTCATTCAGAAAATTGAGAGCTTCGAGGGGGGTCAATCGAGAGAGATCGCAGGAGTCGAGCTCCTCCTTGATTTCTCTGAGCTTCTCCTGCTCCCTCTCCTCTTTGAAAAGGAGGATCTGGGCTTTGTCTCTTTTACGCCTTGAGCGATAGGCGAGGCGGGGCAACCCGGTTTCATCGAGTTCGAGTTTCTCCAGGTTGAAAAGAACTTCCTTGGCCCTTTCGATGACCGAGCGGGGGATGCCGGCCAGTTTGGCGACGTGAATGCCGTAGCTCTGATCAGAGGGTCCGGGGATAATTTTCCTTAAGAAGACGATGTCGTCCTTCCATTCCTTAACCGAGACATGGTAGTTTTTTATCCGCTTCATGGTCAGGGCCAGCTCCGTCAACTCATGATAATGAGTGGCGAAGAGCGTTTTTGGCCAAAGATCTTCTTTCTCATGGAGATACTCGGCCACTGCCCAGGCGATACTCAGGCCATCGAAAGTGCTCGTCCCCCGGCCGATCTCATCGAGAAGGATTAGGCTGCGGGGGCTGGCGTTGTTCAGGATGTTAGCCGTCTCGAGCATTTCGACCATGAAGGTTGACTGACCGATATTCAAGAAATCCATCGCTCCGATCCGGGTAAAGATGCGGTCGACAACCCCGATCTTCGCCTCTGCGGCGGGGACAAAGGAGCCCGTCTGGGCCAGGATGCAGATAAGCGCCACCTGCCGGAGGTAGGTTGATTTCCCGCCCATGTTCGGCCCCGTTACAATCAAGATCTGGTTTTCACCACAGTCAAGCAAAGTATCGTTGGGGATGAACGGCTCGCCGGAGGTTTTTTCGATGACAGGATGCCTCCCTTCCCGGATCGAAATCCTGTCTTCATCATCGACCAGGGGACGTCGATAATTCCTTTGAGCAGCCAGCTCAGCCAGAGAGGACAGAACGTCGAGCCGCGAAACGGCGGCCGCGATGCGCTGAAGCCTTTCCGTCTCTCGGGCAATCTTTTCCCTGACGTCGACAAAAAGCTGATGTTCGAGCGCGGAAATCTTTTCCTCGGCGGTCAGGACTTTCTCCTCATAATCCTTGAGCTCCGGCGTAAGAAACCTCTCCGAGCTCACCAGCGTCTGTTTTCTCATGTAATCCGGGGGGACGAAAGGCAGGTTGGGCTTGGTGACCTCGATATAATAGCCGAAGACTTTGTCATAGCGGACTTTGAGTGAAGAGATACCCGTCCTCTCTCTTTCTTTTTTCTCGAGAAGCGAGATGGTGGTCTTTCCAGACCGGCTGATCGCTCTCAACTCATCGAGCTCCCGGTCGTAGCCGTCTTTGATGATGCCGCCCTCGGTCAGCAGGAAAGCCGGCTCATCCATGATTGCCCTATCAACGAGCTCGGCGATATCTTGACCATTATCCCATTGGCCGAAAATATCGGCGTTCAATCCAGACACAAGCGAAGCCAGCAACTCTTTTATTTTCGGCAGCGGAAGAAGAGATCTCTTCAGGGCTATGAAATCGCGCGGATGGGCTGCGGCCAGGGAAATCTTTCCTGTCAGACGCTCCAGGTCAAGGATGCCCTTGAGGCTCTCTCGAAGTTCTTGCCTCTCCACAGTTCTCTGGAGCCATTCCTCGACTGTTTCGAGCCGAGCCCGAATGGCGGCGCTGTCGAGGAGAGGCTGGAGGAACCAGGCTTTGAGCAGCCTCCCCCCCATCGATGTCACCGTGAAATCGATTGTACCAAGGAGCGAATCCCTAATCCGCCCATCCCTGAGGTTTCTCACCATCTCCAGGTTCTTGATGGTCGTGGCATCAAGCATCATCCCCTGGCTGGAGTGAAAATAGGAAAGTCGCCCGACAAGGGCCAGAGAGTCTTGCCTGATTTTCTTGAGATAATGGAGGAGGGCTCCGGCTGCTGAGGCGGCCCTGGTTTTATCCTCCAAGCCGAACCCGGCCAGGGAAGGCACCTTGAAATGATTCCTGAGCTCGTTTTCTGCGTGAGCCAAGTCAAACGTCCAGGCTTCGACGGGACTCTTGAGAAAAACAGGCATGTTGTTGCTGGCAGCGAGGGAATCAATTTCCTCTTCCTGGCCTTCAGCAAAGACGACCTCCTTGGGCGCGGCGCGAAAGAATTCGTCGGCCAGGATTTTGATATCGCCGACCTTTCCTTCCGTCGCCTTCATCTCTCCAGAAGGCAGGTCGATGAGGGCGAGCCCCCAACCTTCTTTGTCGAGGTGCAGGCCGGCGATAAAGACGTTTTCCTTGGCGTTCTCGAGCTCAACCTCGACGGCCGTTCCAGGAGTCAGGACTTTGACGACATCGCGTTTGACCACCCCCTTGGCCGCTTTCGGGTCTTCGACCTGCTCGCAGATGGCCACCTTAAACCCCTGTTTGAGAAGCCTGGCCAGGTAGGAGTTCGCAGCATGGTAAGGCACTCCACACATCGGCACTTTTTGGCGGGAAGTCAGGGCGATCTCTAAAATCGGCGAGGCTGTCTGCGCATCCTCGTAGAACATTTCGTAAAAATCGCCCAGCCGGAAAAAGAGAATGGCATCAGGGTAGCGCTTTTTGATGCGCAGGTACTGCACCATCATCGGGGTAGTCAGATTGTCCTTGGCCATCGTCTTCTCAACTATACCCGGAGCTCCCTCGTTTTTCAAATTGACAACTCAAGAAGGGTATAGTATATCTCGAAAAAAATGAATGCCCCCCTTGTCCTGACCTCCCTCCGCATCGCCGCTATCCCCATCCTGGTAATCGTGCTTCTCTCCGATTTCCGAGGAAGGGAGTTCATTTCCTTTATCATCTTTTTTTTCGCTACCCTCACGGATATGCTGGACGGTTTCTGGGCCAGGAGAAAAAGACAGACGACAGTTTTGGGTCAGCTCCTCGATCCGACGGCGGATAAATTGTTGATTGCCTCGGCTTTTATCTGCCTCGTCGAGATTGGAACCGTGCCTGCCTGGATGGCCGTGATTATCATCGGCCGGGAAATGGCCGTGAGCGGATTCCGGGCTATGGCCTCAGCTAAAGGGATCAACATCGCGGCCTCTGTCCTCGGCAAGATCAAGATGATTCTGGAAACCTTCACCATCTACATCTTGCTTTTGGGGGAGAAAATATTGGGCCCGCTTTTCATTCTCTCCCGGGTTGGGCTCTGGCTGGTCATCCTGGCCGCCGTCCTTTCAGCTGCGGAATACTCCTGGAGGTTCGGCCGGGCTGTTATCTCAAGCCAAACCTAACAGAGTCTCCCTGCATTTAACCAGAGATTCCCAGTCTTCGACGTTGGCCAAAGTCAGAGGCTGCGGCCAGCCCCGGCTGATCCGTTTCATCAATCCGGCCAAGACCTTTCCCGGCCCCACTTCGACCGCCGTCCTCGCTCCTTCCTGGCCGAGTTTAATCATCGAATCGTACCAGAGCACAGGGCGGCTGACCTGGCGCTTGAGAGACTCCCGCGCTTCTTCAGCCTGCCGGATGATTTTCGCAGCCACGTTGGTAATGACCGGGAAATCCAGGGCCCTGAATACCACAGTGTCCAAGTCCGCGGCCAGCCTCTCCTCGGCGCCTTTCATCAAGGAGGTATGGAAGGGCGCGCTAACAGGCAGCATCACAAACCGCGCTCCTTTAACCAGGCTCAATGTTTCTTCCACAGCCTCTCTGTGTCCAGCGATCACAAGTTGGTCCTGGCTGTTCATGTTGGCGATCTCGACAACTCCTTTTCTGGCCTGACCGATGGCATTTCGAACTTCGTCAAAGGAAGCCCCGACGAGCGCGGCCATGGCTCCCACCCCCACAGGAACAGCCTCCTGCATGTAGCGGCCTCGTTTATGGACAAGGCGGAGTGCGTCTTCAAACCGCAAGGCCCCGGCTGCTACCAGAGCAGAATACTCGCCCAGGCTGTGACCGGCCGCCATGTCCGGAGATCTTTCCAGGAGCTTAAAAGCAATAGTGCTAACCGTGAGGAGCGCCGGTTGGGTGTTCGGAGTCAACCTCAGTGTCTCTTCCGGACCCTCGAAGCAAAGCTGGCTGATCTTAAATCCGAGGATGTCATCAGCCTGGGCAAAAATCTCCCTGGCTAAGGAAGAGCGCTCGAAAAAATCTCTCCCCATGCCCACTTTTTGAGATCCCTGACCGGGGAAGAAATAGGCGACGAGACTCATCGTCTTCCTCCAACCGGCCAAGCCTGTTCAAGACAACGGACATTAATTGAGACCTCGGCCTGTTGCCGGAGGTTCTTTATCCACAGAGAGATCTGTCTCTCTATCTTTTCCTTCCCAATCTCTGATTCTATGTCATCGAGAATTTGGATCATCGGCTTGGGCTCTTCGCCCCTGGCTTTCTGAGCGGCCAGATAAACGTCGTTATAATAACTTTCGATCTCCTTGAGACTGACGCCAACGCTTTGACTGAAGCGGAGGGAGATGATTCTTTCATAGACGAGCACTTCTCTCAAATACGCTTTTAAATCGTCCGCTTCCAGCCCAAACTCGTCGAGCTTTTTTTGCCACTCCCCAGGGCCAAGGTTTTCCTTTGACCTTTGGACCAGTTGATCAACCTCGTCGGCCGTAACAGCGATGTTCTTCGGGACGAGCTCGATCACAACTCTCCGGTTGATCGCTTCCTCCAGAGTCTGACGAAGGGTTTGGGCGTCCACCCTCCCGGTTTCTCCCTTCCCGATGCCAAACGCTTGGATAATCCTGATGTCGGACAAGGTGATAATATCCGCGTTGACTTTGGCCGCGATGCAGTCAACAACTTGAGAAAAACCAGGGCCGGCAATAGCGATGATGGAGTAGACCAGCCAGATGATGGCAGTAAAAAGCAGATTCTTCTTAGAAAACATGACCGATGGTAATAAAAGCTAAAGGCCTTCCTCTTCGTCCGGGATCGCTCAGGTTCCAGCCGAGTTCAAGGCGCAGCGGCCCGAGCGGAGTCCGGTAACGCAGCCCGAGACCGAGAGCATGCTCCAGGTCCCTCAAGTCGAAATCGCTCCGGTTGTAGAAGACATTGCCCGCGTCGTAAAAAACAGCTCCAGCCAGATCCGCCAAGGAAGAGACGATCGGAAAGGTCAGTTCAAGGTTAAACAAAAAGAGGGCCTTCCCGCCGATCGGCCTGGCCGAAGAAGGATCCCTCGGCCCGAGCTCATCAAATTCTTCACCGCGAAATGAATTGCTCCCCCCGGCAAAAAAACGCTCATGAATGGGCATCCTGCCCATGCCGAGGCCCAAGCGAAAGGTGGAGCTGAAATTCACCGCGGGGATGATGCTAAAAAAGTGCTGATGTTTAAGCACGGCTTTTAAGAAGTCGGATTCAGTCTCAAAAAGAGGAAAAGCCCATTCGAAAGCCAAGCTGGAAAAATACCCCTTCTCTGGGTTAAACGGGTCGTTCCTCTTCTCACGGATGAAACTTGAAAAGGCCGAAGTCGTGGAGTAGGGATAGAACTGCCGGTCAATTTCCGAAGGAGTTATTTTCAAGTAGGTCAGCGTCGTCCGGGCGTACCTAAGAGTGGCCAGCAAGGTCAGGTCCGCGGGGATAGATTTTATCCACGACAGGCTGAGACCTTCCCGTTCGAGCCCGAAGCTCTGCCGATCCTCTTCTTCTATCCAGGCGTTAAGGTATGTCTCGAGGGGAAAATCAAACAAAAAATAGGGTTGTTCCCAGCTGATGACAGCCCGTTTTTCAGCCAAACTGAACTGGCTGACAAAGCTCAGATGGGCCGCCCGGCCGAAAACATTGCTCCTCATAAACTCAGCCGTTCCCCTTGGCCTGAGATTGACATCAAAAAGAGCCGACTTCCATGGCTCGTTCTTGGTCTCGAGCCCTACCCCGAGACCGACATAGTTTCTTTCCCCTTCGCGAACTGTGATGATCAGACTCTCGGCCTCGCGGGTTAACGGAATTTCTTCGACTTTTACTTCAGAAAAAATGCCCAGGTTTTCCAGGTTACGTTTGGAGGCGACAATCGAGTCATAAGAGGCATCGTCTCCTTCTTGAAATTCAAGTTCTCTCAGAATCGTGCTCATCCTGGTAACGGCGTTTCCGGAAATGATCAGGTTCCTGATCTTTGTCCGGTGCCCTTCCTGGATATTCAGGACAACCCGGAAAAAGTTCTCCTCCAGGGCTTCGGTGGCGGACTCGATCCTGGTGCCCCTGACTCCCTGGTTCTGGCAAAAAGCCTCCAGTTTCTGGACATCCTTCTGAACGTCCGGCGGAAAATAGGGACCGCCCTCAACCAGACTGATTTGATTCCGGAGCATCTCCGGGTCGAACAAAACCGCCCCCCTGATGACGATTTCCTTGATGATCTGCTGCTTTCCCTCGTGAACATAAAAAACAGCCGTCAGGTGCTTATCTCCCCGGACGAAATTCAAATCGACCTGGACATCGGCAAAACCCCGGGACTGATAAAGAAATCGGATATCACTCGGCAGTTCAAAGACCCTTTTGCCGTCAAGCATGTTGAACAGAAGGATGCGCTCAACGATTCCCAGCTCCTCCTTAATCTGGTCGGGCGTAAAATAATTCACTCCTTCAAACCTGATCTCCTGAATCTT
>Ga0172362_10006264_pt1 | contig 10236 bp, 15 predicted proteins | sample LakKivs1_kivu2a2_FD_114534 | JGI IMG/M metagenome (GOLD analysis project Ga0172362, IMG submission 114534) | Sediment microbial communities from Lake Kivu, Rwanda - Sediment s1_kivu2a2 | ecosystem: Environmental > Aquatic > Freshwater > Lake > Sediment | place: Rwanda: Western Province, Lake... | reverse complement strand
CCTGCAATGGTGCAGGCAATAGCGCACCGGTATCGGTAGGGAACGGATCGTAGTCCATTGCCTTGCGACCGAGTTTCGGAAGGCGTGTCATCGTCACCACCCCTTGAATATCTGGATGCCGGCTTCCAGGGAATCCGGCCCATCGTCGTGAAGTCCGTTCGGAAACTCCATCATCTGCTGGACGGCGAGCCGCGCCCCGGCCGAGTTTTTCTTGAACCGGATCAGGCCCTTGCCCAAGAACTCCGTGAGGAACCGGATGCGCTGCTCCTTCGGCGTGTTGATGAGCGATCCCATTTCGTTGGGACGCATGTTGTTCACCAGAACAATGCGCGAAGTGACGCCCGTCTCCTGGAACGCCTGACGCAGCCCCTCCGCGAAATGATCGCCGCCACTCGCCTCTTCCACGCCGAAGACGTGCGGTTTGTGCCACCTTGCCAACCGCACGCCGTCCTCGCGCATCTCCAACTTGTTCCGGTCGTTGCGCATATCGAAGTCGACGTAGAACAGTCCGTTGTGCCGAACGATGATCGCAAAGGCCGAGTAGTCGCCAAGCCGACCGCCGATGCCCTTGCTCGTATCAAGGAAGATCACGCAGTCGCTCTCCCTCGGGTCCGGCCAGTTGTCAAACCAAACGTCCTCATTGAACCACTCTGCCGGCCACTCGGAACCGGCCGCCATCGGGTTCTGCTGGTGCTGAGCCGCAAATGCCCGCGGATTCAGGTCGCGAAGGTGTCTCAGGCTCGCCGTGTCTTGACGCTCCGGCCAGATCGCTTCATCGGGCTTCGTGCGCGGGTCTTCCCGGTGCGGGTCAACGCCAGTGTAGAGCGACGGCAGATTGATGATCGTCCAGCGCGGGCCGTTACCGTTGGCCATGTCAATGAGGAATCGCCCAGCCGGGTCGTCGAGATGGCGGCGCGTATTGACCAGAATGATTGGCGCATACTTGGGCAACCGATACATGAAGTCGCCAACGATCCAATTCCACACCCGATCACGCATTGTTGGCGAGTTTGCGTCTTCCTCGGAGCCAAGTGGATCATCCAAAATTCCGCACTGAGCCGGAAGGCCCGCGATTTTCACTCCCGCGCCGGCATTTCGCAGTGATCCCTTGTGCCCCTCGATCTCAAAGAAGTCCTTGGTCCGCTTCTTACGGCTGCCGAGTCGCGCCAATGACGTGCCGGGGAACAGATTACGGTAGCTATCGTCATCGATGATCCCTTGCACATCATGGTTCATCATCTCGGCCAGCCCAGCGGTGTGGGAACCGGCGAGAATCTGCAAATCGGGGTTCTTGCCGAGCATGTAGGCCGGAAAACGCCGCGTGCAAAGTTCCGAGTTGTGCGTCGGTATCTCGTCCAGCCCGGCGATGAAGATACCGGTCGGATCTTCCACTTGAATGCAGACCGTCGTACCCCTGTTTTTGCCCGGAGCGATCTTGATACGCACTGGCTTGCGCAGCCTATCGCCCAGGCCATAATCGAGGTCGTTGACCAGCAACTCCTTCTGCCGCGCGACGAGCTTTTCCGTGGTGAACAGTTGCGTAGTCAAGGGGAAATGACGTAGCCGCACGAGCCACAGATGCTCAGCGTCGGCACTCACGACGCGGGTGGAGTTGATGCGGCGGACCCGGAATACTGGACGCTCCTTGAAGTGCTCCGACACGGCGATGACCCGCGTCGGCTGTCCATTGCCGCCGATGACCCAATCGCCAGGTCGCAATGTGCCGATGGGCACAAAGCCGTTCGGCGTCTTGACCGGCGTGCGCACTTCCAGGGCTTTTCCCACTTGTGGACCGACACAGACCATGAGTCTCTTAATCCTCCCCACCGCCACCTGATCCAGCGCTTCCGCAATGATCCGGTGGTGCCAATTCACCATGTAGTCCGGCTTCGTGTACTTCGTGAATGCCAGCAGATTCGACCTCGCTACTCGCCGCCTCAGCGCCTCCAGCGCCATCAGACTGGAGCGCGGGGAGTTCGGCCCCAACAAGCGTTCGGCCTCTTCGACTGCCTTGGAAAGCGATTCGCAGGAGTTGCTCATCACTCATGGCTCCCGCACTGATGTTGAGGTTCACGTTTGGTTGCTGCTGATCGAGTCCACGCAGGTTTGCCTGCCGCTCCATCGCTTCGAGAATGATGCGTAGGAGCGAGGGGTTGCCCGCCTGCCCGCGACGCTTCTCGTCGCAAAGGGTTACGACTGCGCCCCGTGTCGCAATAGTGTTTCCTGCGTCGTCGCGCAGATCGTCCAACTTGTTGATGGTCTGCCGATAGGTCACCGTCACCTCGTCTTCGCATGACCTGTCGAACGCCTTCCATGCCGCCGCAATCACTCGCTCGGCCTTGAGGTACTGCCGCCTCCGCTCCTCTGTCGCATCCTCCAAAAAGGCCGCGCCGTCCATGGCTTGTGTGATCGCCGATTGCGCCGCTTCCGGGGATGACATTCCGAATTTGACCGCGACTTCTTCTGGCGTGTGACCCCTGAGCGCATAGTCGAGAGCCTCGAATGCGCGGGACAGCACTGTCGCCAGGGGGCGTTCGTCCCTGGTGCATGTCGGCGGCGGTACGTTTTTGTGCGGAATGCGAGCCATGCACTATCACCCCTGGGGCCATGTCAGGCCAATCGCGAAATGAGATAGGTCATCAAGCCGCCGGCAAGAGCGCCACCGACCAGATACAGCACCTTGCCTCGCAACCAGTTCATCGTTTCAAGTTTCGTGATCCGCTTGTCCACTGATCCTTCTCCGTTCTTGCCGAGGACCATAGGCCGACAGATGGAACATTTGGCGGCTTCGGCTTCCACCACGCGGGCTAACTGCCCGAACTTGTTGTGTAGCTCGTCCAGTTTGTTCTCAACGCGCTCCAGCACGACATGTTCATTGTTGGTCATCGGATATCCTCGAAAAAGCTCCGGGCGGCGGCGATGGCCGGGTGTCACACGGAGTTCAACTGTCGGGTCAGTAATGGATGCACACTAGGCTTTCTTTCCTCCGTGATGACTTCCCTCTTTGCTGCTCTTGCCTTTCCGGTGCTTCACTGGTTTTGGCCCGGGAGACCCAAGCTTCAGTAATTTATCGACAACGCGCATGATGCGGCGATGCTGGACCTTCAGCCTCCAGATCGCGGCGTCCTCGCGCACGGCTGGGTTGTTGCTCTTCCAGTCCAGGAGGTGCCCAAACAGAAAATGCGCCGTGATCGGCTTATTACTTAAGGCGATCAGGTTACGCGGATCGAGTTCGAGATCCGGGCGGACATTGAAGGGAATAATGTGGTGGACATCCACGTCGGTCGTATCTCCGGTCACTTCGCAGGCCGCGTTCTCCCTGAGATAGGCGATGCGCACCGCCGGCCATTTCGGGGACCGCTTACGTCCAGCAGCGACCTCTCCCGCGTCTCGGTGAAATAATCGCCATGCACGATAGCACAGAAGTAACCAGAGGGATTTTAGCATGGTTTGGATCTCCGCTTGCATGTTGCCGCGCAACGGGGTCGGCGCATCGCCCGGATCAACTCCGCGATGTACTTGTTGCGGAGGCGTTTGCGGAGAATCATCGACTGAACCTCTGGATATTCCACCTAGCCAAAACGGCCCGGAGTTGGGGTAGAGTTAACCGTCCCGGATAGCACCACCGCCTTTGCGCACCGGCACAAACGTAGGTCACTGGCAGGTGCGGGAGGCGCTGCTTGTCCTGTTCAATAGCCTGATCGTAGTCGCGTTCGGAAATCGGATAGTCCTCGCCTTTGAGTACGGCAAGGTCCACTTCCATCGCCCGACAGGTCGCACACCACTTCGCTCCCCAGACTTCGAGGTACGTCGGCGGTTCCGACCCCCGCGCGTAGTGAATCGAGAGGGAGAGCCAGAAGGCCAGCACGGCCACCCATGTCAAGATGATGGTCAGTTTCGCCCATTGCGGCATCGGGGTATTCCTTGAAAGATAAGGCCCGCCCGGCATCGAAGCATCATGCCCGATGCCGGGCGCGGAGGTCCCATGCACGTTACTCGGCCGGCGCCGCCGGAGCCGGAGCACCATCGGCGTTCGGAACGCCATCGGCAGCCGGGGCCGCCTCGGGGGCCGCCTCGGGGGCCGATTGGGCCAGTGTCGGGTCGGCGGCGGGCGCGGCCGATGCATCGGAAACGGGCGGATCAGTGACTTCTCCAGCCACGACGCTGACCACGGTCGGAACGGACGGGTCGGCGGGTGTATCATCGGGCGGGGTGGCGTCGATGCTGAACGTGACCGAGCCGGAGCGGACACCGTGGGGCGACACGTCGGTCAGGGTGCCGGTTGCGGGACCGATGGGAAGAGTGACTTCGACGGTGGCCGCATCAGTGGCGACGGTCAGGGGATTCGGTGAATTAAAGCTGACCGGAGAAAACTCCAGTTCGCGGTGGCCGACCTTGGTCGGGTCGGCGGGCGGCGTCAGGGATAGGGTAACGACTGCGACTCTCATGGAACACTCCTTGTAACGAGTAAGAACTGGTATCGCTGGAGGCGAGGGCACTAGCGCGCGTCGGGCGGCGATGTATGGTGTTTCGTAATGGATCATCGGGGGCACGGAAACTGGCCATGGAGTATTGATTCACAGCGGCGCAGAGCGGCCTCCATCCCAGCCTGAACCCGCCAGTCGCCAAGACCGTAGAGCGTAGCCGAAACGCAGATGAATACCGAAGTCCCGCCATCTGCGCGGCCGAGAACCACCGTCTCCATCGAGAGGGACTTGAGCTTCCGGTGAACGGAAGCAAGGGTGGTCGTGTAGCGGACGGCAAATGGGCGAGATTCGATGGTCTCGCGGACCCATGCTGCGGCGTCACCGCGAGGGCCCAGAGAGACACGGGCCAATCCTCCTTGTCGTTCGATCACGCGGCAGCCGGACTGGGCAGCGATGGCGTCACGGTTGGCAGAGAGCCACGGAATGACGACGCTGGACGGGGCTGGCAGATCGATCTGCGTGCTGGCCTGTGCGGAGATGGCGGCGGCGAGGATCAGGGCAAACATCACCAATCCTGTTCGTTTCGGGCGATCGCGGCATTGGCCCACATAATCGCCTCTTCCGGTTTTGTAAAGGTGCCCGGCGACTTTCGGTTCCGTCGCCGCCGGGCTAAGGGCGGTCCTCTGTTACTTATTCGCGGCGACCGCGACTTGCGGCTGGGGGGTGGTGGGCGTCGGAGGCTGGACTGCCTCGGCGACCTGTTTGGCGATCTGCGAGGCGAGCGTTGCCCCGCCAACGGCCGCCCCAACGGTATTTCCCTTGGCGAGATTCAGGGCGACACCAATGCCCCGTAGCGTATCCGAAAGCGTGGCCTCCAGCGTGCTAACCTTGCTGGAAATCTCCTGCAATTTCTCGTTGTCTGGGTGGCGATCCGCGAGCTTGGCCAGTACGTCACCGCCCACCCCGCGTCCAGTCCTGATAAGGTGGATCACCCCGAAGGCGATAATGCCGAGAATCGCAGCTGCCGCGGCAAGGTGCTTGACTAACTGGCTCTTGAGCACTGGGTCGGCATCGTCCCTGGAGCCTTCCAGCTTGTCGAGAATCTTCTGGGCAATCCTACCTTTTAGTCCGCCCTCTTCGGCATCGGCATCCAGCTTTTCCTTAAGGCGCACCAACGGGCCGACTGCCACCGCGACCGCCTCCAGCTTGTCGGCCAATGGCTTCATGCTGGCCTCCACCTGATTCGGTATGGCATCGGCCAGGGCCTTGATTTGCGTAGCATTGGCGTCGATGAGACTTTTAGTCTGCGGGTCAGGATCGGCAGGAACCACGGGCGATGGAGGAACCTGTACGGGCTCCACTGGCCTGTTGGCGATGGCATCGGCGATTGCCTTGAGGCCATCGTTCATATCTGGAGTAGGAAGAGGGCTCGGTGTAGGAATAGGCGCAGGCGCCGGAAGCGTCGGCCAGAGGTTGCCACCGTCCTGCGGCGCTTGTTGCTGTTTCTGCCGATAGGGGAGCAAGCGGTATTGGGGCGTGGGGCCCGCACTGGGCCCGCAGCCACCAGACGGGCAGCCTTCCAGCCCGCACTGGGTCGGCGTGACCCGTTGCTTGGCCCGTACCTCACGGCCCAAGGCGTGGTAGAGTTGCTGCACCGAGATGCCGATACCATGGCTATTGTCTAGAGATCGGGCCTCGACTAGGCCCACGATCATGGAGCCTGAGGTATCGGTGATCGCTGACCCGCTGCGTCCGTTCGCCGGCGGCGGCGTGAAGCGAATGCGTCCGTCCTGCTCATAGCCGAGAAAATGCCCACGCCACGCCGTAGGCCAACTGCCCCCGGCGCATCCAGCCGAACAAATCGTCTGACCTAGCTGTAGCCGGTAATCGCGAGGAGCGAACGGAATCGGCAGGGGGATATTCTTTCCGAAACTGACCTCGGGGATGGCGATCACCGCCGCATCCATGTCATGGGCATTGAGGATAACCTCTCCAGCAAGCGGTGCCGATTGATGACCTTGCCTCCAGAACTCGCACTTGGCCTGTCGGGCATTGTCGACGACATGTGAGTTCGTGAGTTGGTAGACATAGCCCTGACTGCGCTCAAACACGACTCCGGTGCCGATCCCGCCGGGAACACTCACCCGACACGTAGGCTCGGTCTGCGCCACCACCCGCCCGCATATCGCAGTCAAGGCGAACGCCAAATACACCATGACTCTGACCATGAACATGACCATTACCCCTTGTAGCCGAAAGGAACCAAAGTGAGGTGATACGCTGAGAATCCCGGCGTCGCTAATTCGCCGGGAAAAACCATGAGGTCCGGAAGATCGGCGTGAATCTTCTTGCCGCCGCCGTAGTGCGCGCCATAGGCGACAGCCGCCGAACAGATACGAGGAAGATCGGGATCGGGAGAATCGGTCGGCATCGGCAAAACCCAGCCGAAACCACGCCGCGTGACGATCATCGCGAAGTCAAACCAGCCGTAGTGTTTTCCGCACAACCACAGCATCCATGCCACCGATGCGTCACCATCGTAGGGGGGGACCGGCCGGTAAACGTCGATCACTTTGGGATATTGGCGCACATACTCCGAGAGGAGTTTGTGGCGGCCGCCACGGAACTGAAGCATCTCCAGGGCGCGGAGCCGTGGTTCCGGATTGTCTGGCCCATTGGGTTCGTATCCGGCCATCGCCGCATGGCTGTAGTCGGATCGTGTGCCCCAAGCGATCTTCCGTCCAACGTAGGTCGTCGGAACCATCAGTAACAGGTCGCCGTTGCGGATTTCCGACCTCGCGCGGCTGTACTCGACCAATCGCAGTCGCTTCGGGCGTCTGCCTATTTCGACGTGGGGTCTTTTTCGCGATGCACCGCCCATAGATTTCCGCCCAGCGTGATGGGGTTTTCCCCTAACCACGAACACTTTGGGCAGAATGTAACGATTTACGCAATCCCAAGAGCGATGGGACTAAGATTGGCCGCGACCCCGATTCCATGCGTCCAGATCGGTTTTTCGGTAGTAAACCTTATTGCCGATCAAGTGGTAGCACGGGCCGAACCTTCGCGATGCCCAGTCGTTCAGAGTGTTCCGCGCCACCCCCAAATAGTGGGCTGCATCTGTCCTGCTCATGTAATTGGCGTCGGTGATGGTTCGTTTCGGACGCCTGCCAGTGCGACGCAAATGGCCTATCTCGTCCAGCCAAGCTGCGAATAGACCCGCTTCTCTAGGGCTGGCGTAGCGGCTCTCGGGATGCCACTGGACGCCGACCGCGATCCAATCCGAATCGAGGCACTCGATGGCTTCGATGATTCGTTGGCACCAAGCGGTCTTGATCCACCCCACAGGTATGATATCGACTGCCTGATGGTGATGACTCGTAACACTCGGGCTCTCTTGTCCCCAGACTTGACTAACCAAGGAGCCGGGGGCCATTTCGATTCCATGCCGCAGGTTGGGTTCGAGCGGGTCCATGTGCGGCAGGGATTTCGGCCAGTCATCGGGAATATGGAGCGACGTTTTCCCGCCGCAAGTGCAGTTGAGTAACTGCATTCCACCGCCGATACCGAGCACGGGCAGCTTGGCCTGCCTCACGGCAATGGCGAGCGCTCGGTCAAACTTCTCCCGCTCCTCAGCCATGGGTCGCGTGGTGACGTGTAACTCAAAGCCATCTATACGCGGGTCATAGTCATAGTGACTGCCAGTGAGAACGATTCCATTAAGTCGCGAAAGCATGTGCTGGATGGTATCAGCGACAGGCGGTAGCATGATCGGGGATGCGCCAGCCGCCGCAATCGCTCGGCAATACCCACAGTCTAGGGCGCTTACTAGTCTCCCGTCCTTGTCGCGACACACCTCGGCGTTGACGCCGATCACCAATGGTTCGTCCATGGTCCTGCCGTCCTCCGTGTTCGCACGACATTCATTCGCAGTCGTGTGGCTGCGATTCCGCGATGCGCCGGATCGTGATCTGGCGCACTAGCGAGGTAAACACGACATGCTCAATGCTGGCGCCTGCGGTTGGAAAGACCTCAACGAGAATGGCGGCGTATGCCCCGCCGTACTTCCGAAACCCTGCAAATGTCCCTTCGTACTCCGCGTGAATAGTCTTAATCATAATCGCGTCTCTTGGTGACACATCGTCCCAGACGGTCGCTCGCTTTGTGCCCATGGCATCCTCCATGAAGAATGATTGCGCGTTGGCCTCACACGTTCAGTTGCACCCACGACCCTTTTGCCCGTGACACCATTGTGAACTCGATATGCCTAAACTTGTCGCGGGCCATCTTGTAGCGGAGCTTGTCCTTCTCGCGTAGGTGTCCCTTGATTTCTACGAGCACGAGCCGTCCATCGGGCATCCACACCGCGAAGTCTGCCATGTACCGAACTCCCGGTCTCCGCTTGCCATCGACCATCACAGGATCGGTGACTCGCAAGGTGATGCCCTCGTAAATCCAATCCAGAATCGCTCCGTTCTGTTTCCGGTACTCAAGTTCCTGTGCGTACAGCGCTTCCCATTTCGAGCGAAACCCAGGCCACCTGTCGCTGACTTTGGGCTTCGGCTTGTCGGCTTCGGCCAACGGCTTGCCATCGACGGTGGCTCTGGCGATCTGGTCATCTCCGAACCCCATGTCGCGGAGTTGGTCGGCAGCCGACTTCATTGTCGTGCCCGGGGCTGCTCACCCCGGCTCCTCAGTGCTCACGGCGGGCGGTGATGACAACCATAGACTCTCAATCGGCAGGTCGAAAAACCGCGCCAGCCGATAGGCGGTGGTGAGCAGTGGGTCGCTCCCGTTCTCGATGGCGTGGTATCCGGCCGTGCTCAGCCCAACACCGCCTGCCACGTCACGGATTGTCAGGCCGAGTCGGTGCCGCTCTTGTCGCAGACGGCAGACCCACACGGCATCAGGCCGTGGGCTGACCTCTCGTGGCGTTCTGCGTTTGCAGCGTGCAAGGTCTTCGGCGGCACTCATGCGTCACTTCTTCCTCCCGGCCGCCGCAGCGGCGCTAGTCTCGTCTGGCTACTCGATTTACTATTTTCCGGCTCCTGCGGCTCGGTCTACCGTACATCGTGCAACTTCAGGAGCAGCCTGTCGTAGGCTCGGATACGCCGCTTGGTCCGTTCCACGAGCGGGACAAACTCCCTTGGGACGATTTTGTAGTGGTGGCCTTTTTTCCGGTTTTTGGCCCATTCAATCGTGTGCGCCAAGATGAACTCCTGCTCGTCGCGGATCGCTGTGCGGAGAGCGGCGCAGATCAAGGCCGCTTCGTGTTTTGTGAATGGCATCACGCCTCACTCCTCCTGTGGCTTCTCGCCGCTCGCTAGGTTCCACGCTTTGTTGCTGAGGTTTGCGATGACTATCCGTCTGCTGCCGATAAACAATCCCCATTCCACATCGTTACCACCGAAGAATTCCCGAGATGGGTGCGGGTCGTGTTCCAAGTAAAACCGCGGAGCACTCGTCGTAGGTCGGCACTCATACCGTCCGACCACCGAGTGCATTACGCCATGCGGGCCCATGGCAGACAGGATGCACCATACGTCGTGCGACGAAACAAAGCAGGCCGGCGGCTCTTGGAGCCGAACCTCCATTGCAAACAATCCTTGCTTTCGCAGCCAATCATCAAAGTGCTCGAACCAGTCCCCGGACATTTCCATGAAGTGCGGAACCGCCTCGATTGGCAGCTCCAAGATCGACGCCACGCAGGCCCTAAAGCAGTCGCCTTTATGCGGCCCTGAATCGCCGGCTAAAATCGTCTGATCAACTGGTCGCATCATACCCCCTCCCCCGCCTCGCCGGCGCCGGG
>Ga0172362_10006263_pt1 | contig 10237 bp, 14 predicted proteins | sample LakKivs1_kivu2a2_FD_114534 | JGI IMG/M metagenome (GOLD analysis project Ga0172362, IMG submission 114534) | Sediment microbial communities from Lake Kivu, Rwanda - Sediment s1_kivu2a2 | ecosystem: Environmental > Aquatic > Freshwater > Lake > Sediment | place: Rwanda: Western Province, Lake... | reverse complement strand
GGATAAATATTTAATCAGAATTAAAATAATTAAGAGGTGGCACGATGGCTAAATTCAAAATAGTACAGGATAGGAACGTTTGCATAGGTTGTGGTGCTTGTGTGTCTGTGTGCCCTGATAACTGGGAGATGAAAGGCGATAAATCACATCCAAAAAAAACAGAATTGAATGAAATTGGGTGTAACCAAGAAGCTGCTAATGTCTGCCCTGTACAATGCATAAAAATAAAGAAAGTTTAACTACTAAAGAGAACTACTTCAATAATCCTTCGAGTCTTTTGTTTACTTCATCCCAGTTGACTATGTTCCAGAACGCCTCGACAAATTTGGCCCTTTCATTCTTGTAATCGAGGTAGTATGCATGTTCCCAGACATCCAGAACCATTAGAATTCTGAACATGGGATAAACATTAGTGTTATGCTTCTCTATCTGCATTATTATTGGCCTGTTAGTTTGCTGGCAGAAAGTTAATGCTGCCCATCCTGAGCCTTCTACGCTAACAGCAGCTTGAGAGAATTCTTTCTTGAATCTTTCAAAACTTCCGAACTCTTTATTTAAAGTATCACCTAAAACTCCACCTGGCTTTCCACCACCCTTACCAGTCTGTGCTAAGTTAGGCCAGAACAAAGAGTGTAGTACATGCCCTCCAATGTTGAAAGATAACGACTTTAAAATAGATTTGATATCTAGATCGATGCCATCTTTCCGTGCTTTATCAAGTTGCTCGAGAATAGCATTCGCGCCATTAACGTATCCTTGATGGTGTTTATCATGGTGTATCGTCAGCTGCTGCTCAGACATGTGTGGCTCTAAATCCTTGTATCCGTAAGGCAGTTTTGGTAATATGTAAAACTTATTTTTCTCTATATTATCACCCATTTATTCCGTTAACTCATCGACTTCTTTTTTACCTTCTTCTAGTTCTTTTACTTGTTCTTTATCTTCTTTCAATAGCAAAGCCTGGAATTCTCCGACGTGTGTCTTTTCTTCCTTTGCTATGTCAAAAAGAACTTTCCTAATGTTTTCATTATTAGTCATGGCTGCTAGCTGTTCATAAAGACTTACAGCATCTAACTCAGCTATAATTCCGATTCTAAGTATCTCTTTATCTATGTCATCTTTTTTAACTTTATCAAGATTTATGGGCATTCCCGATAGCATATTATCCCCTCCACGTTTTTGTTTATTTTTAATACTTTTTATAGTTTACATTGAACTTTTTATTAGGAGTTATTATACACTCCTTTCGTTATTAAAAATATTGAAATCCTCTATTTCCATGAATGTGTTAGGATCTATTTTCTTTAATTTCTCTTTTCCTGAGTTACATACCGGACATAATTCAGGAATATTTTGGAACTGATAAATATATCCACAAACCATACATTTCCAATAGTCCGTATTATCACCTTTTTTTATACGAAATCTTTATATATTGTGACTAATAATAGATAATAATAATACGAAATAATAAAATTATGGTACGAAATTCGTTAAAAAATCAATTAAAATTAATGTAATTCGTGATAATAATGGTGGATAAGAAAGATCTTGAGATAATAAAAATCCTGCAGGAGAATTCTAGGATACCGTACATGGAGATAGCGAGAAAATTGAGAGTCAGCGAATCAACCATAAGAAAGAGAGTTAAAGACTTAGAAGAGGAAGGTGTGATAAAAAATTACACGGTCTTGATAGACCCGTCAAAAATTGGTTATGACAGTACAGCCATAATCGGTTTTGATGTCGAACCATCGAAGCTTCTAGAGACAGCACAAAAAATGACTGAACTAGAGGAAGTGAAATGTGTAGCGACTTCAAGTGGTGACCACATGATCATGACAGAGATATGGGCAAGAGACGGAAAGGAACTCTCAATGATAATTTCCAAAAAAATCGGGAGTATAAGGGGTATTAAAAGAATTTGCCCTGCGATTATACTTGAGAAATTGAAAGGCTAAAAAAATTATTTAAGCTCTATACCTTTTTTTGTAATCTCGAATGGGTAAATATCAGAACCATGTTTTGTCCTTCTCATTTTTCTGATGAGTAAGCTTCTAGGAGATCCGCCAGCAACAAATTCAAGATAATTTAGGACTACAATTCCATCGACTAAGAATTCCTCTATTCCAAATGTACTTAAGGCTTTAGAACTCTCAGGTATCTCGCATATCAAAAGGCTCGTGGCATCAGAATGCTTTAATTTATTCAAAAATTCTGACATTTCCGACCTCAATCTTTCAGGTTCTAATTCAGAACAGACAAGAGTTATGGTATCCAGAACGAATCTTTTAGCTTTAATCTCATTTATTCTGTCCAGGACTATTAATGGTAATTCTTCTAGATTCCATGTCGAAAGGTATTCGATTACACACTTTTTCTGGTCCATGTATTTTTTAAAATCCCATCCGAAGATTGCAACATCAGCAAATATATCTTCAGGTTCTTGTTCGAGGCTGATATAAACACCATTTTCACCTTTTTGCAAACCCTCCAAGATATACTGTAAGCCAAAAATCGTTTTACCAGTACCAGTAGCGCCAGAAACAAGATTAATGGAATTTTTGACAAAACCTCCTTCCATGTGTTTATCCAAGCCAACAATCCCAGAAGTAACCCTTTCAACCATAATATGAATTTATTCTGATGCTATATTAAATTATGCAACTATCTGAATTGAGGAATTCTTACGATAGTAAAAAATCTGAAATAAAGAAGGGATTAAAAGATTTTGAGAAAGTTTGGGAAAAATCGGATGAAGATGTTTTCATTGAACTGTGTTTCTGTCTGTTGACACCACAGTCAAAAGCAAGAGCAGCTGACAGAGCAATAATAAGCTTGTTAGAAAAAAACATACTTTTCCATGGAAGTAAAGAACAAATATTAAAAGAATTGACAAACTCAGGTGTCAGGTTTCCAGAGAATAAAGCAAAGTACATTGTTGAGGCGAGGGAATTTTTCACTCGTGATGGAAAAATTGATATAAAAAGTAAATTGAGCGAAGGGACTGCGAATGCCAAAAGAGAATGGTTAGTGAAAAACGTGAAAGGTCTAGGATACAAAGAAGCTAGTCATTTTCTAAGGAATATAGGATTTGGATTTGATTTAGCTATTCTGGATAGGCACATAATGAAAAATCTTAAGAAATACGGAGTTATCGATGAAGCACCAGAATGTTTGAGTAGAAAATGTTATCTATCACTTGAAGAAAAGATGAAAAACTTCTCTGAAAAAGTGAATATTCCTTTGGCAGATTTAGATTTGTTATTTTGGTCTGAAGAAACTGGAGAAATATTCAAATAACTAATCAGATAGATTTTTGTTCTTGAGAGAGAAATAATAAATTATGAATCTGAAGGTTTTGATTGGTTACATTTCGATGATTCTAACCTTTTTACTGATAGGTGTAATTATTTTAATAGATAAATATATGTTAGAAGGTTTTGATTCAGTTTTTATTATTTTTATATTATCATGGTTATTTGGGGTGGCTTATTCAATTTATCTCTTGGTTAAGCCTGAATTTAGATTACATGGAGAAATATTATTTGGGCTATGGATTTTGTTTTTGGTTGTAGGGATTATATTATATTTGTCTTTAAGTTATCATGCTTAAGAGGGATCTTTCAAATCAAACAGAATCAAATAGATTTTATAGAAAATTAACTCATAAAACTGCAATGTTAGATTTCTTCAAGCTCTTTATAAACAACTCGTAGATAGGCAGAGTTATCTTACTCTTGAATTCATTTTCCATAGCTAGAATTTCTTCGAAGTTATTAGCTTTCAGAGTTTTTTTGATTATGTCTTTACCGTTCATTATTAATTGTTCGACCATTCTTGGTTCATCTCTCGAATACCTAGAATTAGCAATCCCAAGTATCTTGTCTATATTGTTTGTAATTATCGCTTTGTAACCGTTCAAAAACTTCAATTGTGTTCTAAACGTGTTTAAATCCCTTTTGAATACTGTTAGTTCGTTTACTAACTGGGCATCTTTGCCTCTAATTATTAGACCATCACAATAATTGTATAAAAACCTTTTAGTGTCGAAAAGCTCTTGGGTTGTAATACATAAGCCTATGGGTTTAATATCATTAAGAGTTAAAGCCATTTTATCACAAATTAAATCTTAACTTAAAATAATAAATAAGTGTTTGGTGTGATGAGACAGCCTATCGTTTCAGTATTGGGTCATGTAGACCATGGAAAAACACTTTTGTTAGATTCGATTAGAGGCACGACTGTACAAGTAGGCGAGGTTGGTGGTATCACTCAACATATTGGAGCATCTTTCATTCCTATCGATATCGTAAAAAAATTCTGCGGTCCTCTGTTGGAAAAATTTAAGATAAAAATCACTATCCCTGGCCTATTGTTCATCGATACTCCTGGTCACGAGGCTTTTACTACTTTGAGAAGAAGGGGTGGGTCTGTAGCTGATCTAGCTATTCTAGTCATAGATATTAATGAGGGGTTTCAGCCGCAGACAGATGAATCATTGGATTTCTTAAAGCAATTTAGAACTCCTTTCCTAGTTGCTGCTACGAAGATAGATTTAATCCCAGGCTGGTACCCTCACAAGGGCGAATGTTTCATGGATAGTTTTAGCAAACAGAGTGAAAGCGTTCAAGACGATTTAGAAAAAAAGGTTTACAACATAGTCTCACAGTTATCAATGCGTGGTTTAGAAGCAGAAAGGTTCGATAGGGTCACTGACTTTAAAAAACAGATAGCGATAGTTCCTACTTCTGGAAAGACTGGTGAAGGCGTTCCGGAATTGTTGATGATGCTGGCAGGTTTATCGCAAGCTTTCCTGAAAGATAGATTGGAATTATCAAAGAAATGCAGGGGGACAGTTCTGGAAGTAAAAGAAATAACAGGCTTAGGAGCAACAATAGATGCGATAATTTATGATGGGACAGTTAAACGTGGCGATTATTTAATCATAGGAGGAAAGGAACCTTTAGCCACAAAAATAAAAGCATTGCTCAGGCCTCCAGTTTTAAAAGAGTTGAGAGTCGAAAAAAAGTTCGATTCTGTTAATGAAGTTCGTGCTGCCGCTGGGATAAAGATTTCTGCACCTGATCTTGAGAGTGTGATTGCTGGAAGCCCTATCATATGCGTATCAGAAAAATCTGGTGTGGAAGAAGCAAAGAAAACTGTTCAGAAAGAAGTGGAAGAAGTGGAATTCTTCAAAGAAGGGGAAGGTGTGGTAGCGAGGTCTGACACATTAGGAAGTTTAGAAGCTTTGATAAATATACTGCAGAAGAATGAGATTCCAATAAAAAAGGCAGAAGTCGGCCCTGTGACAAAACAAGACATAATTGAGTTATGCCCTTTGAAAGATGAGTTGAAGAAAGTTGTGCTTGCTTTCAATGTTGGAGTTTTACCAGATGCCGAAGCGATAGCAAGAGACCTGAAGATAGAGATTTTTAAGAACAACATAATTTATCGTCTCATCGAAGAATATCAGAAGTGGTGTTCTGAAAAAAAAGAAAGAAAGGAGTTGGATAAACTCGAGAAAGTTGTACATCCTTGTAAGTTCAGAATTTTGCGTGGTTTTGTTTTCAGAAAGAGGAAACCTGCGATCTTTGGAGTTGAGGTATTAGCTGGAGTTGTTAAGCCAAATACTCCTATGCAGAAAGAAGATGGAAAGGATGTTGGAAAAATAAAAAACATTGAAAAAGAGGGGAAAATTATTCCTTCTGCCAAGACTGGGGATAAAGTTGCTGTATCCATGGAAGAACCTACTATCGGCAGACAGATAAATGAAGGGGACATTCTGATGTCGGTTGTTACTAAAAGTAATGTTGAAGGTTTGAAGGAAATTTGGAATAGACTACATGAAGATGAAAAACAATTGTTGAAGGGATGGAAGTTAGTTCCCTAAAAAATCTAGCATTTATTTAAATTTAACAACGTAATGAATTGTCATGAAAAGGGGTTTGCTCGTAATATTATTCGTTGTTTTAGCGGCATCGACGGCAATAGTATCGGCTCAAGCAATATATAGGATAAAAACACTCGGGATTCTTGGAAAAGGTATTGCGATATCTACGACATATCCAGAAGATTTTAAACTAATAAAAATTGGAATAGGGACAGTAACAGTAGAATTGCTCGGAGAGGAAACTGATCTAACAATAGGGGTCCTATTCCTAGACGATGACAAGTTTAAGTTGAAGGATGTTGAAATGGGCAATGATACTGCATCAGGCAAAGTATTCTCTGACGATGAAGAAGTTGGCTCTTTCAGCGTATCTTTGACGATTAAGAATGAACAAGAAATTTGGTATGGAACTTTAACAGTGAATGATGAGAATTACAACATCTACATCTTGGAAGCAGAGAGACAGATCAAACCATTAGAGTTTGCAACAAAAGTAAAGAACTTGTGTGATGAATATCCAGAGAAATGTTCTGACATCGCAAAGGGTATTGGACAAGGATACTGTGAGAAGGTAGAAGATAGATCATGTAGAGAAAAAATAGAAGAATTCTGCGAGGAGCATCCAGATGACAGAAGGTGTATGGCGGTGTTCAGGTTTTTCTGTAAAGGAAATCTGGATGATAAAAGATGCAGACAAGAATTGAAACAATTTTGTGCTAAAAATCCAGATGACGAAAGCTGTGAAGAATTCTGCAAAAAGTTCCCGAACGTATGTAGATTTTTCACGACTACTACCATCGCAGAGACTACAACAACTACGACAACTTCAACTACTACTGCACCTGTAACAACCACGACAATAACTATTACAACCACTATACCAGTAACAACGACAATACCAACAACAACTACTTCAACAACAACATCTACAACTACGACCATTACAGAGACTACTACTATTGAAACTAATACGACAACGTCTACCACGACAGTGAGTGGGTAAGATGAATAAATTAACACCTGGTATACTGGTAATTATAATAATAATCCTAGCGTTCGCAGCGTACAAACTTGCATCAGTACCTGAAAGGATAACCACAACTACAACAGTTCCTTCAGTAACTGAATCCGCAGAAGATCTGGCGATAAGTGAAATCGAGAGAGAGATGGAAGAGGCTGTCGAAAACATGACAGCAGAAGAAGTAGAGAATGCACTTCTCAGTTAGTTATCAACGAATATTTTTTAACATTCCGAGATAAGTGCCGTCCAAAAGGTAGAGTTGACTTTTGTCTAGGTTAACGAAATTATTCTTCAATAAAGGTCCTAACAGTTCATTGCTAGTTGTCTTGACATTAACAGGAGTTCCTCCCAACAAATTATTGAACGCTGGCATGATTATGACTTCTAGTTTACCTGTTTTCTTGACTTTATATCTCTCTTTTATTTTTTCTTGGTCTATTTTGCCTTTAATCCAAACTGGTTCTACAATCCTATAACCGAATTTATCTGCGAATTGAATCGTCGGATGTGTGTGAGAAATTATCAAATAATCGCAAGTCATCAGTTCTTTAGAAGGCCAGGCATGGCCGTGATTGAAACCGAAGTTTTTAATCTTGAAACCTTTTGAAGTATGAATTTTTACTCTTTTTGGAATAATTTTTTCGATGTGATCGTCATGGTTTCCCTTGCATATGATAACTTTTACTTTTGATGATAAGTATTCGAATAACTTAGGGACATCTTTAATTTCTTGCCATGACATTCCCGGAACTTTATGTTTAATATCTCCTAAAACAACAAGAATTGAAGCTTTTGTAAGATTAAGTAAGTAATCTATATTTTCTTTCATCTTTTTTGTTTGGGACGGGATATTGATGCCCGATTTTGATAATTCATATTGCAATCCTATATGAAGGTCTGCAATCGCGAGTATTTTCTTTTCTTCGATAAAGAGAGCTGGGAAGTCTTTAATGAATCGAATCATGAATACCATTTAATTCTAATTCTTTTTCTTAATGATCTCAACTGCCATTTTCGCGCCTTCTTCCATACTGTCTATAACGGTAATGTTTGCATCTGTTAATATTCTTCTTCCTTCTTCCTCATTTGTTCCGACTAGTCTTATGACCATAGGCTTTTCATATCTCAATTGTTCCCTTGCTTTCAAAATACCTTTAGCAATTTCATCACATCTAGTAATTCCACCCATAATATTTACAAATACTGTTTTAACTTGTGAGTCAGGCAGTACGATGGAAAGGGCATCATACATTCTATCAGCTGTAGCACCACCACCTAGATCAAGGAAGTTCGCCGATTTTCCTCCATAATAGCTGATCGTATCTTGAGTAGCCATAGTAAGACCTGCACCATTTCCGATCAAGCCAATATTGCCATCTAACTTAACATATGAGAATCCACATCTTTTAGCATGAAGTTCTTGCGGAGAAAGTTCAGTTTCTCTCTTTTTCAGTATTTCATTAAATTTGGGGTGCCGATAAAGTGCAGCATCGTCTATCGGTAGACGAGCATCTGCAGCAATAAATTCTCCTTGAGGCGTTTCAATAAGAGGATTAATTTCTGCTACTTCAGCATCTTTATCCAAAGCCATCTGATAAAGTTTAACAAACAATCTTGCAAGTTTAAGCATTTGATCTCCAGTGTAACCCATGCCTTTGGCAATTTTAATAGCATGATATTGCCGAAATTCAAATAGTGGGTCGATCCAAAGTTTGATAATTTTTTCTTGTGGCACTTCTTCTATGTTCACACCACCTTCAGAAGAACCCATAGCTATGTAACAGCGATTATCTCTATCCACAGTTATTCCAAAGTACAGTTCATTTATTGAGGGAAGTTTTTCTTCTACTAGAACACATTGAACCTTTTTTCCTTTTATTTTCATATTCAACAGTTCATTAGTTATGGATTCAGCTTCTTTGGATGAATACGCTGAATGAATGCCACCAGCCTTTCCTCTTCCCCCTACGGTAACCTGCGCTTTGATCATAACTGGAAATTCATATCGTAAAGATATTTCACTAGCTTCTCTTCCATTATAAGCAACTTCGCCAGACGGTACTTGTATACCGTATTCCTTAAAAATGTTTTTAGCTTCGTGTTCAAGCAGTATCATGTTTATCTCTTTTTAAGAATAATAATTTAAACTATGCCTAAGACGATAGGAACAGTAATATCATCCTTCGAAGGCCCTTCAACTTACAAGTTCGATTTCGTCATCAAAGAGGATTCTGGCGAAATACCAGTCCATAAAGGTCAGTTCATACAGATGAAGACTGAACAGGGCATTCTCATCGGCAGAGTGGATGAAGTCATCAAGACTAATAGATACTTCATGCAAGCCGAATCTGTCAGAGAATATGAGAAATCTGGGAAGCCGTTGACGGATATGTTTCCCGTTGACAGATGGGAGTATCTCGTTGCTAAGACAACTACTCTTGGCATTTATAATAATGGTTCGATGAGGAGAGTGACTTATCCTCCATCTCCTGGGTTAGCTGTTGAAGATACTGATACTGATATTTTATCTAAGTTTCTTGGTTTGGATGAGAAAGGGATGAACGTTGGTAAGATTGCATTTCATGATTTGGATGCGAAGATAAACTTGACAAAATTATTCCACAAGCATCTGGCTATTCTTGCTATTTCTGGAGCGGGAAAGTCTCACTTAGTGTCAGTATTCTTGGAAGAATTGCTTGATAGGTCTGATGATATGGGAAGACCTGCTATCGTTGTCATTGACCCGCATGGAGAGTATGCTGGGTTTTCTGAAGATAAGAATTACTCTAAAAGAACTAGAGTTTTTGATAACAAGGGTTTGAGCATTGGCGTTTCTTCACTTTCGCCTTATCAGATTTCAGAATTCCTACCAGAGATATCAGCAGTTCAAAGAAGAGAGTTGAACAAAATCATAAACAAACTCAAGAAAGATAAGAAAGATTATTCACTCAATGATTTGTTGAATGAGATAGAGAAATCAGAAATGAAGAATTCGACGAAGAACACTCTGATGAGTTGGATATCTAACCTTGGGATGAATAGAATATTCTCTAAGTATAGTAGACCTTCTGTTTATGATCTGGCTAAGCCTGGACAGTTGAGTGTTATTGATTTGTCAGGGTTCACGAGGTTGAAGGACAAACAGATTATTGTTACTTATTTTGCCAGAAAACTGTTCTATGCCAGACATCAGGAAAAGATTCCTCCTTTCATTTTTGTCGTGGAGGAATCACATCAATTCTGTCCTGAGGGGGTTGAGAGAGAGGGGGCAATATCCAAGAGCATAATACAGACTATAGCCAGAGAAGGAAGAAAGTTTCATG
>Ga0172362_10006260_pt1 | contig 10239 bp, 6 predicted proteins | sample LakKivs1_kivu2a2_FD_114534 | JGI IMG/M metagenome (GOLD analysis project Ga0172362, IMG submission 114534) | Sediment microbial communities from Lake Kivu, Rwanda - Sediment s1_kivu2a2 | ecosystem: Environmental > Aquatic > Freshwater > Lake > Sediment | place: Rwanda: Western Province, Lake... | reverse complement strand
TCAAACGACTATTGCTGTTGGGTGCGCTTCTTGTCGTCTTGCTTGGCGGTGCGGCACTTGGCGCCGTGCCGCAGGAGAGGATCTATCTCGTCGGCCCAGCCCAGCCGCTCGCATCGGGGCCAGGGACGTTCACTATGCAGGTGGACGGCGAGAGCTTCGATCACATCTGGAAGGTGACGATCGGCGTGTACGTCGATCCAGCTCCTGTTCTGGGGGACGCCTTTGTGGTCACGGGCGCGATGCCGCTCGGCGTTTTTGCCGAGCGCAACGCCACCTGTAGCGTCCAGCAGCCGGGCCACGGCCAGGATTACACCCTCATCACGATGCAACTGCCCAGCACGTTCCCGTCCATGTACACGACGGCGACCTTCACCACGAGGCAGGCAATCATGCAGGTTGTATTCAGCTACCCGGCGAGCGCCTTTGGGCACTATACGCTGGAGTATGATTCCGCCGCCACGCAGGCCACGACAGTGACGGGAATCCCGCCAACGCAGTCTACATTCGCCCTTTCCTGCACGGCGGGCAGCTTCGACGTGGCGGATACAAGTGCCCCCAATCCGGCGACAATGACCTGGGCAACACAACCGTTCAACACCCCGGACGACCTCGCCGTCAAGATGATCGCCACCAAGGCGACCGACACGCAGCACGCAGTGGAATATTACTTCGAGGAGACGACAGGCAATCCGGGCGGTGACGATTCCGGCTGGCAAACCTCGCGTTCCTACACCGACACGGGCGTGATGCCTCTGACCACCTACTCCTACCGCGTGAAAGCGCGGGACACATCCCCCAGCCAAAACGAGACGGATTGGTCCACGACGGAGCCCATCACGACCCCGGCAGACACTTTCCCGCCCCAGCCGAATCCCACTGCCTGGCAGACGGTTCCGGAGAACATGCCGGACCAGATCGGCGCAACGATGGCGGTCCAAACCGCCGAGGATGTTGGCGGGGTGGAGTATTATTTCGAGGAAACGTCGGGCAACCCCGGCGGCGACGATTCCGGCTGGCAGGACTCGCCCACCTACACCGACACCGGCCTGAGCCCCAACACGACCTATACCTACCGGGCGAAGGCGCGCGACAAGACGCCCCTCCAGAACGAAACCGCCTGGAGCACCGAAGAACCCGTCACGACCCCGCCCGACACTTTCCCGCCGATGCCGAACCCTCCCGGCTGGGCAGCCGCACCCGCGGCTGACGGCTTCGCGATCACAATGACCTCCCAAACGGTGGAAGACGTCGGCGGGGTGGAATACTACTTCGAGGAAATGTCGGGCAACCCCGGCGGCGACGACTCCGGCTGGCAGGACAGCCCCGCCTACACCGACACCGGCCTGAAGCCCGGCACGACCTACACCTATCGCGTGAAGGCGCGCGACAAGATGCCCGTGCCCAACGAGGGCATCTTCTCCGAGGCGGCATCCGCCACTGCGGCTGCCCCGAACGACGCCGTCCCGATGCTCATCAGCTACCAGGGCAAGCTCAACCAGGCAGGCTCCGCGCTGGACGGGACAGTCCAGATCAGGTTTGCGTTCTACACCGCGGCTGAGGGCGGCACGGCGCTCTACTCCGAGGTGCAGACCGTGCAGGCAGTCAAGGGCATCTTCAACGTCCTGATCGGCTCGGTCGAGCCGCTCAACAAGGAGATCTTCGACGAGCCGGTGCTCTACCTGGGCGTGAAGGTCGCGGACGATGCCGAGATGGTGCCGCGCAAGCGCGTCGCCTCGACGGCGTTTGCCATCAGGGCGGCCGCCGCCGGCACGGCGGACCAGGCGTACTGGGCGCAGACGTCGGACAGCGCCGAGGAGGCGCTGGACCGGATCGCGGCGCTCCAGCAGCAGATGCAGGCGCTCGAGCAGCGCGCGCAGGCCCTCGAGCAGCAGATCCAGTCGATGCCCGGCCTGCAGGCGCTGCTGGAAGGTGTCACGCGAGACGGCAGTACGATCACCTTCAGCGGCGTAAACCTGCAGATCGTGAACGGGGCCGGTTCGACCGAAACGGCCAACGGCCTGGGCAACCTGATCGTCGGGTACCACGAGTCCGACAGCAACGTCCGCACGGGTTCGCACAACGCCGTGATAGGCAAGAACCACAGCTACAGCAGCTACGGTGGCCTTGTTGCGGGGTACCACAACAAGATCTCGGCGCCCTATTCCTGCGTGAGCGGCGGCAGCCAGAACACGGCCAGCGGCCCCTCTTCCTCCATCAGCGGCGGCAGCCAGAACTGGGTCTTTGGCGACAATTGCTCCGTCAGCGGCGGCGCCAGCAACTCTGTCAGCGGCTCAAGTTGTTCGGTAAGCGGCGGAGACTGGAACGAGGTTGGCGGCACCAACTGCTTCATCGGCGGGGGCTCGGGCAATATCGCCGGCGGGCAGAGCAGCTCCGTGAGCGGCGGCCGCGAGAATATCGCCAGCGGCAGCAGGTGCTCCATTGGCGGCGGGCACTACAACTCGGCAACCGGCGACTACTCAGCCGTCAGCGGCGGCAGCCAGAACTCGGCCAGCGGTCTCTGTTCGTCTGTCAGCGGTGGGAGCCTGAACCAGCCCAGCGGAGACTGCGCTTCCGTAAGTGGCGGGAGCCTGAACGAGCCCGCCGGAACCTGCGCATCCGTGAGTGGCGGCAATATGAACGCGCCGACGGGGAGTGTTCCTCGGTGAGCGGAGGACGATACAACTCGGCGAGCGGCGACTATTCGATGGTTGCCGGCGGGGGCGGGCTCCTTTCTTCATGCGGGAACAAAGCGTTCAGCCACTACACCGCGATCCTCGGCGGCCAGGAGAATCTCGCCGGCGACCCGGAACGGAGATACCGCACGGTCGGCGAGAGTTCGACGATCAGCGGCGGCTACGCCAACAACACGAGCGGCTTCAACGCTTCCGTCACCGGCGGCACCGGCAACACGGCGAGCGACGACTATGCAACGGTGAGCGGTGGCAGCGGCAACGAAGCAAGCGGAGAAAGCTCGTCGGTGAGCGGCGGCAGGTACAACCTTGCCAGCGGCCAGCATGCCTCGGTGAGCGGCGGGGCGTTCAATGAGGGGAGAGGCAATTCCGCTTCCGTTGGCGGCGGGGAATACAACCTTGCCAGCGGCGGCTCGGCATCGGTGAGCGGCGGCGACCACAACACGGCAAGCGGCAGCTCGGCATCGGTGAGCGGCGGCAGCACCAACACCGCATCGGGCACGAACGCGTCGGTGAGCGGCGGCTCAGGCAATACGGCTGCAAGCATGAACACATCGATCAGCGGCGGCTACAACCGCTCGACAAGCACCTCTGTCTACTGGCGGGCCGGCGACCTGTGGCTGAACACATCTGCACAGCGTCCAGGCTGCACAGAACTCGACATCGAGGGTGCGGGAGGTGCCCCGTGATGACATCAACACCACTGCGCACGTTCATCATCGTTCCCGCACTCTTCACGGCACTCGCCGCGGCATCCTTTGCCGCCGACAGGCCCGACCCTCTCGCGCCGTATACGGGCATACCCGAGGGCTACATCCTCGTTCAGGGCGACATGCTCTACCGCATTGACGGCGGCCGCGGCGTTCAGTCCGCATTCGAACGCAACATGTGGCCGGGTTTCAACATACCGTACGAGTTCGACGCCAACGTCACCGCCGATAACCAGCAGGCAATGCGCCTGGCGATGGCTGAAATCGAGAGCGTCTGCGCCGTTCGCTTCGTCCCCCGGGACGGCGAGGACGACTACGTGCACATCCAGGCCCACGCATCGAAGAACAGCTCAAATGTGGGCTGTATCGGCGGCGAGCAGATCGTCAACATCGTGAACTGGGGCACCCGCTTCATCATGGTTCACGAGCTCATGCACACCCTCGGCTTCATGCACGAGATGTCTCGCGCTGACCGCGATTTCTACGTGACCATCCACTTCGACCGGATAGAAAGCGGCGAGGAGCACAATTACTACGATGATGGCGACCTCATGTACGGTCCCTACGATTTCGACTCGCTCATGCACTACGGCCAGTGCTCGACCTCGACGTGCGAGGATTGCCTTGCCGACCCGGCCAACTGCCGGACCATCACCGTGAAGCCGCCCTACGCGGATCAGTGGCAGGATCGGATTGGGCAGCAAGACCACCTGAGCCGGGTTGACATCGCGACGCTGCAGTGCACGTACCCCTACAACCTCGGCAACGTCTTCGTGGACGACGACCCGTCCGCGTACGACGTACCGGAATACCCACTCGGCACGTTCTTCAACCCCTACCGGACGTTCCTCCTGGCCGAATCAGTAGTGCCCGTGGGCGGCACCGTGATGATCCAGCCCGGGAACTACACTGCCATAGGCAGGCACAGCAAGCCGATGCGGCTGGGTAGCCCGCTGGGAGGAGTGAAGCTGGGAAACTGACGCCGCCATCATGTTGCAGAGACGCCTGCGAGCGAAGAGGAGTGACTGGCGCTGCTCCGCGCCCGGATGACTCGGCTTTGCCCCCGGCGCGCCGCCTGGCGGGTAGGTCCTCGGTCTCCACCGGTGCGAGCCAGAAGAGGCGCAGCCGAGGCTGCGCCAACAGGGATTCCTCCTTGGGAGGCCAGGAAAGGAACGAGAAGAGCCGTGAAGAATGGATTCCGGTTTGCCATCGGCACTATCCTGGTGTATAATGATGATAGCGGCATCCCATTCAAAGGTTTACGGGCATTAGAAACTATCTCAAAACCGCAGTGTGAACATTCTGCGGTACCAGACGGCTTTCTTTGCGCTCAAGGCGCTCAAGGTGCCTGACACCTTGAGACTGCCGTTGTCGGCGGGATCAGCGGCCGGCCCCGGCCGCGCGGGCCCCGAGCCGGGCACGGGCCGAATCCCGTGATTTTCTTGATTTCACGCCTCGCTTCTGGTCTAATTGAAGTTTTCTATCCTGATCCAAGCCGCTTCACGCGGGCCACGCTGCCCCCGGTGGTGCACGCGCCTTCCGCGAGACGTTGGCCCTGTTCCGGACGACAATCACTATTATGGGCGATAAGCAGAGAGACGACAGGCTCGCCAAGCTCGACGAGTTGCGCAAGCTGGGCGCCGATCCCTACGGCGCCAGGTTCAGCACCGACGGCTCGCTCAAGCGGATCGCGGATTCGTTCGACCCGGCCCAGGCCCCGCCGCGGCGCGTCACGGCCGCCGGCCGCATCATGGCCAACCGCCCCCACGGCAAGGCGGCGTTCGTCGACATCCGCGACTGGTCGGGCCACATCCAGGTCTACGTCCGCCGGGACCGCGTGGGCGAGGATGCCTTCAAACTCTACGAGCTGCTGGACGTGGGGGACATCATCGGCGCCCAAGGCGAGCTGCAGAAGACCCGCACGGGTGAGACCACCGTCTTCGCGGAGAAGATCACGCTGCTGGCGAAGTCGCTGCGCCCGCTGCCCGAGAAGTTCCACGGGCTGCGCGACGTGGAAATCCGCCAGCGGCAGCGCTACCTCGACCTCATCGCAAACGAAGACTCGATGCAGGCGTTCCTCAAGCGCACGCGGATCGTCCGCACGATCCGGCGCTGGCTGGACGACCGCGGCTTCGTGGAGGTCGAGACGCCGATGATGCACCACATCGCCGGGGGCGCGGCCGCCAAGCCGTTCATCACGCACCACAACGCGCTGGATCTCGACCTCTACCTCCGCATCGCGCCGGAGCTGCACCTCAAGCGCCTCGTCGTCGGCGGGATGGCCAAGGTCTACGAGATCAACCGCAACTTCCGCAACGAGGGGATCGACACGAAGCACAACCCCGAGTTCACGATGATCGAGATCTACGAGGCTTTTTCCGACTTCGAGGGGATGATCCGGCTGGCCGAGGAGCTGGTCTCCGACGTGGTGCGGGAAGTGGCCGGCAACCCGAGGATACCCTACGGAGAGCGGGAGATCGACTTCACGCCGCCCTGGCGGCGCGTCCGCTATGCCGAGGTGCTCCGCGAGACGGCGGGCGTGGACATCCGCGACGAGGCCGCCGTGCGCGCCAAGGTGGCCGGCCTCAAGCTCGAGGTGGAGGGCCGCTCGCACGACGACCTCGTGGACGCGCTGTTCGGCACGACGGCCGAGCCGCACCTCGTGCAGCCGACGTTCGTCACGCACTTCCCGGCGTCGATGTGCCCGCTGGCGAAGTTCGACCCGGCAGACCAGGGCGTGGCGCTGCGATTCGAGTTGATCGTGGCGGGGATGGAGATCGTGAACGCCTACTCCGAGCTGAACGACCCGGTGGAGCAGTTGCGGCGCTTCGAGCGCCAGGCGGGCGGAGACGCCTCGAAGGTCGACTACGACTACGTGGCGGCCCTCGAGCACGGCCTGCCCCCCACCGGAGGCTACGGGATGGGCATCGACCGGCTCGCGATGCTGCTGCTGAACAGGCAGTCGATCAGGGACGTGATCCTGTTTCCGCTGCTGCGGCCGGAAGGGAAAGAGCAGTGCTGAAGAAGTACCACACGTTCCTGTGCGTCCGCCTGATGCGCGCACGGGTGATCAACTACCTCGTGACGCTGGCGGTGGCGGGGAGCGTGTTTGTCCTCATCGTCGTGCTGTCGGTGATGTGGGGTTTCGACCGCGACCTGCGGACACGCATCCGCGGCACGCTGGCCGACGTGTCGATCGAGTCGGTCGGGCTGGACCGCGTGCAGGACTACGATACTGTGATCTCGTGGATCAAGGAGGACGCCCAGCTTGGGCCGCTGGTGAAGGAGTGCTCGCCCTACGCGCAGTGCTTCGTGTTCCTGTCGTGGAGCGACAGTGGCACGACCTACACGCTCTACGCGATGGCGCGGGGCATCGACTTCGACCGCGAGAAGAACGTGAGCGACCTTGCCTCCTACCTCCAGGGCGGCAAGTCGCCCGACTTCAACCTCGACGGCGGCGAGCCGCCATACCCGGGGCTGCTGATCGGGCAGCAGCTTGCGAAGGACATCGACCTCCGGCCTGACGGCGAGCTGCAGAAGGGCGCCCGCATCCAGTTGACGCCACCGATGTCGCGGGGGGTGTTCCTCTCGTCGCCCACGTTCACGCTCGTGGGCGAGTTCAAGTCGGGCTATCTCGAGTACGACAGCCGGTTCGTCTACATTCCGCTCAAGGAGGCCCAGCGGCTGGCGGGATACGATTACGACGAGGCGTCGGGCATCAGCATCGCGCTCAAGGACTACAACCAGGCGGACCGCGCGAAAGAACTGCTCGAGCAGAAACTGAAGGGCATCTACCCGGTGCGGACGTGGGCCGAGCAGCGCAAGCCGCTGCTGGAGGCCGTGCACCTGGAGCGCGTGGTGATGGCGGTGATCCTGGGCAGCCTCGTGCTGCTGGCCGCGCTCTTCGTGTGCGCCGTGATGCTCATGGCGGTGAAGGAGAAGACGCGCGACATCGGCATCCTCAAGGCCCTCGGCGGCACCGTCGGCGGGATCATGCGCATCTTCCTCGTCAACGGCCTGGTGATCGGCGTGACGGGCGCGGCCGTCGGGGCGGCCGGCGGACTGCTGTTCGTGAAGTACATCAACAGCATCGCCCGCTTCGCGGAGCAGTACCTGGGGCTGCAGGTTTTCCCGCGCGACATCTACTACCTCGACAAGATCCCGACGTTCGTTGACGCGACGGGCGTGTGCCTGATCGTGTTCTCGGCGATCGCCGCGAGCCTGCTGGCGGCGGTGGTGCCGTCGCTGATCGCGGCGAGGCTCAACCCGGTGGAGGCGCTGCGCTATGAGTAGCATCATCGAGGCCACCCGGCTGAGCAAGGTCTACCGTGACGGCACGTCGCAGGTGTACGCCCTGCGCGAGGTCAGCCTCATCGTGAACGAGGGCGAGACGCTTGCCATCACCGGCGAGTCGGGCGCGGGCAAGAGCACGCTGCTGCACGTGCTGGGGCTGCTCGACAAGCCCACCGGCGGCACGGTGCTCTATCGCGGGCAGGACCTCGCGCGGCTGTCGGACGCGCAGGCGTCGGACATCCGCAACCGCCGCTTCGGCTTCGTCTTCCAGTTCTTCCACCTCCTGCCCGACCTCAACGCCCTGGAGAACGTGATGCTGCCCGAGATGGTGGCCTCGGGCTACCTGGGCTGGCGGGGCAAGGAAGCCCGCGAGGCCGCGCTCAGGGCGCTCGAGACGGTTGGCTTGGCCGACAGGCTTCGCCACCGCCCGTCGCAGCTTTCGGGCGGCGAGAAGCAGCGCGTGGCGATCGCCCGCGCCCTCGTGCGCAACCCCGAGGTGGTCTTTTGCGACGAGCCGACGGGCAACCTCGACTCGAAGACCTCGGCGGGCATCCTCGACCTTGTCTTCAAGCTCAACCGCACGACCGGCCAGACCTTCCTGATCGTGACGCACGACGCGTCGCTGGCCGCCCGTGCGCACAGGATAGCACGTATGTGGGACGGCAGCATCAGCGACATCATCGTGAACCCTGAGCCGGCCGGCAGGGCGCCGGCGCGGGCGGGCAAGCAGCCTGCGGGGTAAGGAGAAGCACCATGGGCTTGAAAGTCTACATCGACGGCCGCCTCGTTGAGAAGGACGATGCCAAGATCTCCGTGTTCGACCACGGCTTCCTCTACGGCGACGGCGTCTTCGAGGGCATCCGCGCCTACAACGGCAAGGTCTTCAAGATGAAGGAGCACATCGACCGCCTCTACTTCTCGGCGGCCGCCATCGAGCTGACCGTGCCGATCACCAAGGAGCAGTACGCCGCGGCCATCGAAAAGACACTGAAGGCCAACAACATGCGCGACGCCTACATCCGCGCGATCGTGACGCGGGGCTGCGGGCAGCTCGGCCTCAACCCCCGCATCTGCACGGACCCGTCGGTGGTGATCATCACCGACAGCATCACGCTCTATCCGCCGGAGCTTTACGAGAACGGCCTTGACGTGGTCACGGTCTCCACGCTGCGCAACCACCCCAACGCCCTCGATCCGCGGATAAAGTCGCTGAACTACCTCAACAACATCCTCGCGAAGATCGAGGGCCTCAACGCGGGCGTGATGGAAGCGATCATGCTCAACGTCCAAGGCTACGTGGCCGAGTGCACGGGCGACAACATCTTCGTGGTGATGGACGGGAAGCTGATCACGCCGCCGAAGAGCGCGGGCATCCTCGACGGCATCACACGCAACGTGGTGATCGAGCTGGCCGGCAAGATCGGCATCCCGGTTGCCGAGACGAACCTTACGCGCTACGACCTCTTCATCGCCGACGAGTGCTTCCTCACGGGCACGGCGGCGGAAATCATCCCGGTCATCAAGATCGACGGGCGTCGGGTGGCCGGCGGCAAGCCGGGGCCGGCCACGCTCAAGCTGCTCCAGGAGTTCAGAAAGCTGACGAGAGGATGACGCCGGCCGTGAAGAAACACATCGAGCCGCGCCGCTACCTGATTTCGTTCGACACGGCCGCGCTGCCGGAGATCGCCGCCGACGTGCTGGTGATCGGCAGCGGCGTGGCGGGGCTGCGCGCGGCCATCGAGGCGGCCGAGCACGGCGAGGTGCTCGTCGTCACCAAGGAGACCGTCCGCGAGGGCAGCACCGAGCACGCCCAGGGCGGCGTGGCGGTGGCCCTCGACCTGAGCGACTCGAACGAGGCCCACGTGCGCGACACGCTGGAGGTGGGTTGCGGGCTGTGCGACGAGGCCGTCGTGCGGTCGATCATCTCCGGCGGGGCCGAGCGCGTCCGCGAGCTGATCGCCTGGGGCGCGACGTTCGACGCGAAGGACGGCAAGCTGCAGTACACGCGCGAGGGCGGCCACTCGATGCCGCGCATCGTGCACGCCCGTGGCGACGCCACCGGCGCGGAGATCGAGGCCACGCTCGTGGCCGAGGCCCAGGTGCGCCGCCGCATCCACATCCTCGAACACTGCTACGCGGTCGACCTGCTCACGGAGGGCGGGGTCTGCCGCGGGGCGCTCATCCACCACCCCACGAAAGGCCTGATGGTGGCGTGGAGCTGCCGGACGATCATCGCCTCCGGCGGGATGGGGCGGCTGTTCCGCGAGACCACCAACCCCGCCGTGATCACGGGCGACGGCATCGCGATGTCCTACCGCGCCGGCGCGAAGCTGATGGACCTCGAGTTCATGCAGTTCCACCCCACCACGCTCTACGTGGCCGGTGCGTCGCGGGCGCTCGTCACTGAGGCCGTGCGCGGCGAAGGCGGGATCCTCCGCAACCGCTTCGGCGAGCGCTTCATGCCCGGCTACCACCCCGACGCCGAGCTCGCACCGCGCGACGTGGTCGCGCGCAGCATCATCCGGGAGATGAAGCGCACCAACGAC
>Ga0172362_10006258_pt1 | contig 10241 bp, 8 predicted proteins | sample LakKivs1_kivu2a2_FD_114534 | JGI IMG/M metagenome (GOLD analysis project Ga0172362, IMG submission 114534) | Sediment microbial communities from Lake Kivu, Rwanda - Sediment s1_kivu2a2 | ecosystem: Environmental > Aquatic > Freshwater > Lake > Sediment | place: Rwanda: Western Province, Lake... | reverse complement strand
TCGTTCGAATTGTGCGGCAACCTCTCTGATAACGTAGATTGCTTCTGATTCCAGTTTTTGGAGATGGTTCAGGTTGTACCGTTTCATAAGAGGGTATCTTTATAGGGGAGCTATTCAAAAACTTTACCAAATAATGAATTGTAATCGAACAACAGGTAGGAAAAAAGATTTATCGTGTATCTTTTTTTTCGTAGATTCTCCCACCCCAGAGAATATGTTTCTTGATACTTGATGCGAGAATGTTGTAGGTGTATAAAAGGAATGCCAGAGGCATGAGCAAGACATAGCGGTACGCATGTTGCGTTCTGCTACGTGGGTATCTCATGAGTCGGCGCAAGACCATGATACCGATGCCTCCGTAGAGCATTTCTGTGAGTACCAATCCTAGCATGATTACTCCTGGTAACGTCCATCCAATGCCTACGAACAGTAGTCCGAGAAAAGGAAGACCGGTGAAACCAATGAGACCGACAAAAGAAATCGACCAACCCACGGGGTTGTACCATCGTACCCAGGTGAATTGTGTTGTCCCCCATCGTAAGAATTTTTTCAATTCTTTTTCTGGCGGGCTATCGACTAAACACAGCGGAGAAAACTCTATCTGATAGCCAGCTTTTTTAACTTCTCTGGTGAGGATGAGATCATCAGAATACCCTTTCTTCCACTGTGATGCGAGATGTACTTGTTCAAAAAGCGTTTGTGTGATGGCGGTTGATCCACCCCAGGCAAACGTTGACACCGGGTTAAACAAACCACTAATGGTCGCCATGTTCCACGTGGAGATAACAGACGATGTCCAGTCCGTGGGGAAGTACCAACGATACCCCGTCACAGCACCGATTCTTTTTTTCGAGAGCGGAGCGACTAAAAAGGCGAGCCACTCGTGATGTGGGTGGATGTCAGCATCAGCAAAGACAAACACTTCTGCGTCCCTTGCGTGGTCAATACCAGTGAGAAGCGCTGCTATTTTACCGCTGCATCCTTCAAGTTTTGTGGTCAGAACAATGTGTGCATTCTTCGTTTTTTCAGTAATCTTTTTCAGCGTCGGATACGCTGCATCATCTTTTGAATCAATGATGAACAATACCCTATAGTCTGGATAGTCTTGGGTGCTTATCGCTTCAAGATTGTCCTGCAGATTCTCTTGCTGTCCTTTGCAAGGGACAATCATAGCAACCTTCGGATGAACATCGGGTAGGTGTTCATTACGGTGTTTCAAGTATCCACCAACAAAGAAACAAACAAGTGCAAGCACGATGAGATGCACAAGGATACTTATGATGAGGAGAACTCTGTAGATCATAGGTGAGAATGAGAAGTCATCCTTTCTATAAATTCATTGTGGAAGAATGCTGTTTTCGTTCAAGAACAACCGCTATCACCAGGAGGATGAGTGCGATCATACAAAGATAAAAACCACTCGAAGGACCCCAGGTTGATGATATCAAAACCTGTGGAGTCTCTCCTGGGATGGTCGTGGTCAATGGTCCATTTCCGAACACACCACCAACACCAACTTTGGTGATAACCGCCATGACACCATAGAAACCACCAATGCAGAAGATGAGGAACAGGAACCCAAGGACCAAGAATACTTTTGAAAGTTTTTTTCTTTGAGACTGACGTGCCAGGAGATGCGCGATGATGAAGATGCTGCTCAGTACAATAGCACCAATAAGCGCATTGATGAACAGGGTGAACAACGTCGCTATGGATGCTGATGCACGTTCACCGGCAATCACGGTGGGGGTGATGGTCACCGTGATCAGGTTTGCGGGCAGCAAATAGAGGTTCGTGCTTGTTTCCAGGTCTTGTTCTATGGAGGATCCCTGCAGCGTCCACCAGGGGACAACAAGGGAGGTCATCATGAGGGCGATGGCTAGGAATTTTACCAGCGTATATGCTTCTTTTTTTCGGAGAAGGAGGATTGCTCCAAGAATACAACAGAGGATAACAACAATGATGACAATGAGAGGAAAGAGTGGTTCTTCGTTGGTCAGCAGATCAAAGCTTCTCTCGCTGATGACCGTCAGTGTTCGTTTTCCAATAGTAGTATCGCTCTGTCGTACGGTTACCTGGTATCGTCCAGGGGGAAGCTGCGTAGTGTACAGTCCATTCTGTCCGTCGAGTGTGATGGTTTTTCCTTCTCGCTCTAACGTGATAGCAGCTCTAGAAAGTAAGATTCCCCGAGCGTCATAGGTGCGCAGGGTGATATTGTAGTCAGTAGGAATCACCAGGGTGAGTGTTTTATCTTGTGAGTCTGTCATGGTAATGGTTTCTTCTAAAAGAGAGGATTGAGAGGACACTTGCAGGGTGTAGGTTGCTGGGTACAGATCGTGAAACCTGTACTGTCCGTTCCCTAAGTCTTCAGCGTTAATCTGTTGTGGTTCTTTCATATCTGTGCTGGTGAGTGTTGGGTGAAGTGGTTCTGAGGGTGGGATCCCCCAACGGTCTTGGAGGGTAATGGTCAGATCATAGAGCGGGATATCGACAGAGATTTTTCTGGGAATGAAGCGGTTGATGAGACGTAGTGGCACTGGTGAGTCGTAAATAAGAAAGCCGTTGTAGAGGATTTGTACTTGGTACGTACCACGCATGAGACAGGGTGCAGAAAGAGATGTTGTTGTCTCTTGGTTGTGTATTTCTTGTGCAATAATGATATCGTCGGAGAGAAGACGTGTTTCATACTCAGATATTTGCTTACCTTGTTGGTCCTGTACGTCCACCTGAAGATGAGCATCAGGTCTGCAGACAATATGAGTTGAGGTATCTTGTTGCACCTCGATGATTCTGTATCCTATGTATTTGCGTTCCTTCCCAAGTTTAGGATGTTCTTTGAAGATTTTTACTAGATACGTTCCTGGTTCGAGTTTCTCAAATCTTATTTTTTTAAAAAACGTGAAGTTTTTCAAATCAAAGATACTGAAAACGGTGGCGATTTTTTTCAAAAACCTGGCGTCACTGAAGCTGGGAAACGAGGTTATCCTGATTCGTCCTGCGATATCACTGCTCATCAAAACGTTCGCCTGGTAGAGTTCTGCGCTGATGTAGGAAAAGTTCCTGCCGGTGAGTAGGGAGAGTGCTGTTCCCATCGGTGCGGAGGGAGCGAGATGTACAAACGTAGTAAGAGTGTACGTATCCGGTTCTTCTTCCTTTTCAGTACTGTCCTCTTGGTGGGATGGTCTTGTTTGTACCAGTTGTTGATACACCTTTGATTCGTTGTCCACTGCAGGGTATCCGCCTTTCATCGATGAATAAAATTCTGCATCGTATTCAACCACAAAATCATCAGGGATGGAGAGGTCGTTGTCTGTTCCTGTGTTGTACGAGTTCCGGCTGCAGTAAAACGTTTGGGCGGTCGTACGCAGACCAAGCAGTCCTGGTCCTGCTGCTTCGACTGCTTTGATTTGGATACCGTCACGTTCATCGGTTCCTGATTGAAGTATTTGCGTGGAACCAAAGATGAGCGAATGGGCTATTCCCGTGGTCCCTTCATCGAAACTAATCCAGCCTTTTTTACCGAGATCAATATCATCCTTGGTATTGATGATCGTGATTCCTTCTGGTGTGTAGTCTGGGTTCATGTCGAGCGGGTAGCTTACGGTGCGGTTGTCTTGCGTCACGAGATTGAGGTAGGGGAACATTTGTCCGAAATTGAGCTCTTGAATCGAGGGGCTTTTAAATTCACCGACCTGGAAACTCGCGATGTTCCCTGATGATTCAGAGTACCCTGGCTCATCAACGACCTGCGAAGGTTTGAGTGCCTCATGTTTCACATGGACATTGATGCGTCTGTTCTCATGATCAGGGTTGTAGTAATAGGTGTAAGTTACCGTGGTTTTGAAATCTTGTTGTTCGGTTTCACTAACAATGGTGCAGGAAACCATGAGATTGCCGTCGATGAGAATCTGTTTGGAGATGAGTCGTTGTATCGTTGATTGAAACTGTTCAATCGATGCCCCTGCGTAGTAAAAATAATCGAACGAGGCGAACGCTAACCCGTCTTTGGGGGTGGTCACGGTACCGGTCTGGTCTTTGAAGAGTGTGACTTGCTGAGCGGTGCTCACCCCTAGGAATTGTCCTTCGTAGGCGACACCGTAGACAATGTAGCCGTCTTCTGTGATTTTGTAGTAATCTGACTGAAACGGGTATCCTGGGATAGGAGCAAAATAGTAGTGAGCCTCTTCAATCTGAAGATGGTCTGGGTACTGTGCAGATGGTGTTTCTTTCTCATTGTAGTAAACATAGTAGTGCTCGTTTCCGGTTGCCTGTTCAGGGATAAGAAAGACAACGTTACAGGTGCTGAGGTGGGTTGTATCTGAGAAATTGAGATCATAGATTTGTGATTCTAGCTCATAGCAGAGGTCACCATCTTGAGAGATGATTCGTAGAGAATAGTCTTGTTCGTTTCGAGCCCAGCACGGTTCGGAGAATGACAAAGATATATCGATAGGCTGGTGTTTTGCTTGATCATAACTCGTATCGATTGGAAGAGGTAGTTCTTGTCTGAACGACCAAGTATCGTTCCACCAGGCTGGTTCAGCAGATGAAACATTCATTGGTATCAAGGTCTGCAGAAAAAGACAGATAACGAGTACTGAAACAAGTCGTGCTGGAATCATTGCCTCTCAAGATACCCCCTGGTATATATCTTGATTTTTATATGAAAATCATATTTATAAAGTTCTGGTTCGATTTTTTCAGAGGAAAATAGGGGTAGCGGAACTATTATATAGAGTACCTGCATCAATTTTTATTGAAGTTTATGGGGAAAAAAGTGTTCTGGGGGGAAGTCCTGGTTGTTAGTATTCTTCTTCTCTGTACCAGTATGACTGCAACCGGCCAATCCCCGGATGAGAGTAACGAACAACAGGGAACCATTATTTCTTCCAGTGCTCTTGATATTGCTTATATCTACAATCTTACTGCTACGTTAAGTAATATTGTTTTCACATGCTATAATGAGTCAGCTGGTGAGATAGCAAAAGGCAGAGCGTTTGGTACGAAAGGGGAACATGCAGCAGCAGATATTTTATTTGACAATATGTCCTTGCTTGGGTTACATCCGGTTCGTGAGCGTTTAGAACAACGACCTGGGATTCCAGATGATGACCTCCTTACGCAGCTTGAGGTGGTGAACTATTCTGTTACGCTAAATGGCCGAGCTTTAGATTGTTTCATGGCTCCGTCGTGGAAAGGACCTCGCGGTGATGAAGAGCAGTTGAACTGCTCGTTTTCGTACCAAGGTCTCAAAGTGAAAATACTGCCTTCATTTCCTTGTTTATACCATCCGAGCATCGCCAAGGAGACTGATGATTTCGTGTTCCTTGGTATTGATCAATGGAATGATCCGGATGGTGTGATGCCTGGTCTTGATCTTCTCAAACCGTTCCTTGATCCATTGAAGTTTTACATGCTGTTTCATATCAGTAGCTTGATTCAGATTCAACGACAGACCGCGGCGTGGTATCGGATGTACCCGCATTGTAAGGGCTTATTGCTGTCTGATTTTAACGCAGAGTGCCATGACATGATTTATTTTCTGAAAGATGGGACATCGTTACCTGTAGTGTTTATCACCGGGAATGATGGGGCGTGGATACGGGAGCATCAGGAAGAGAGCCGTATTGATTTTTCCCTTACGCAACAGTTGAACACCTCAGTCGAGAGTTACAATGTGATTGGTGAAATCAAAGGAAGTGAGCCTGAGAAAACAGTCATTCTGTCTTGTTTGTATGATGGGTGGTGGAGTCAGTCCACCGCTGATTCAGCGATCGGAATGGCTATGGTCCTTGGGGTTGCTAAATATTTTGTTGAGAACCATATTCAACCAAAATATACCCTGAAATTCGTTGGATTTTCAGGTGAGGAATATGACATGCGGGGCGCGAAATATTACGAAGCAGCACACCCTGAATCGATTGTCGCAATCATTGACTTAAACCAGCTAGGGTTCACCCAAGAAACGCCACGCTTGACCCTTGATTTAGTAGCGAACCACTATAGATTTTTACAACAAGTATGGAATGTTGTCGAACCAATGGATTACGTAGAACGAACAGGGAATGTCACTGACATTAAACCAATCTGGTGGGCATCAGGAACCATTCCAGGGAACGCACTCGCGTTTGCTGAAGCACGACCTCGATGCAATGCTATGTCTATTTTCAAGGACGGAGGATGGGTGTTGCATCATCGTGACGGGAAAAATCACACCGAGGGTGATGTGTTATCATACTTTAATTGGACTGATGTGGAAGTAACCACCGAACTTGTGACGAATCTGACCATTAGCATTGTTCAAGGTGAGTTTGATGCTGTCGATGGTCTTTCAGAATCATCCTTGCACTTGATCGATGAACACTGGTCCCAGGAACGCCATGTACTCGTCTCTCGTATCATCGATCTGTTCATTTGATGCGTCCATCTGCTGCCCGTGTTGGCGGATGGCGACATAATAAAAGTCGTTTGGCTGCACATCAGGATCCTGGAATTCAACGACCGAAAGGCTTGCATTTGGGGAGACATGGCCAATAACTTTACACCAAGGTTGTCCCCGCTCCGTATCTTTTTTTATCAACCAAATATCTTGAATCGGGTACCCGAGTTCCGTGGGATCATACCCATACGGACACATGGATCTGCTGCTACTATCAAGTCCTGGGAACGTGGCGTACGCAGAAATCGTGACGGTTAAGGGAGACGAGCAGTTAATCCATCTCCCGAGTGCCATCTGCCCATCAAACCGAACATTCGCACGAATTTTCAAGGTCTGCAACCCATAGATTGTACAATTATTCAGAGCATCCCAGAGGTCTGCTCGTGTATTGTGGGTTGCGTACGCGGCCACAATACCTGAGGGATTTGTTTTTGAGACACGTTCGGTTTGTGTGGCTGCGCTTCCTGGTCTATCAATCCCATGGGTATCACTACCAGCTTCTATCACGAACCGTTGGTACTTCAGATGGTCTTTACTCCATTCCCAGAGACCGTTCTCAACCCAGTACTCAGGTTTATCACGGATGTACAAGGTTCCATACGGCCATTGGATTGGTATTTCTGAGTATTTCCCTATCGCAGTCCCCCAGCGACTATACGCTTCTACTCCGCGAAGCACTCTATCTCGTGCGCTTGTGTTCGTAATCTTATTGGCAAGAAACGTCCAATTCACGGTGTAATCACCCCACCAGAGGATTTTCATGAGTGGATGATGGGGAAACCCGACACTTGGATGACCCTGGTCCCATTCTTTGTTCATGGCTGCGAACACATCATCAAAGGTGTATTGGTCCCACGCTGAATATTTTTCAGCATCCTCATAATAATCTTTGTAGATGAAACAGATGTGCCCAACGTCCTGATGGTTGTTGGGACTGAATGGTGTCCCACCGGGGAACCAAGGTCCTGAGGAGTATTCAAATCCAAGAAAGGTGGTGAACTCTCCTGGTGTATTAAATCGTTGGACTTGTTCTTTGAGGAGTTGCCATTCATCGCGCTCAAAGAATTTATACGCTAACACTTGCAAGAAACTGCGCACTCTCATCCACACTGGTTGGGGTGGGGTGATGTCCTGTTGGTTGATCAGTTCACCGTGATCAGTAAGGCAGACAAAATCAAGATAGTTATCCATGATCCCATTGTGATAGAGGGTTTCTGGTGAGTAGTATCCATCGGACACCGAGCTGTGGAATTGAAGGTCACCGAAAAAGAGTCGTTTCAATTGAATGCGCGCAGAATCAGATGCAGTGTCTGTCCCGTTTTCAACCCAGACTGTTAAGTTCACATAGGTGTCATTCAAAGGTGTTGGTTCCGGGTTGAAGAGAACAGGTTTATCACCAAAAAAAGTTGTGTGGTGCCCTTGACCGTTGATCTGCCAATATTTTATTGATGGATTGCCTGTTATTGTGCAGTTGATGATGTCTCCTTCATAGACCTGACTTTCTGACGGTATCTGGATTGTTACAGAAAGTGTTGGCTCATGATGGAGCACAACTCCCTGATGTATGAGTATTGCATTGAGTGGAATAGCTGTTCCAACAAATATGAACACGATGCTTATGATAGGTAATGATCTCACTACTAAGTCCCCATTGTTCTCTTCTGGAAAGAGAAATTATGAACAAAGAGGATAAATATAATAATTTCGGAGAAAAAAATGAAGCCAATCGACGGTTATTTTACGTCAAAGAGGAACAATTCATCGATTGTTGTGGATAATGCTTGTGCGATGTCGTGGGCGAGTTGTAGCGAGGGGTTGTAGTTTCCTTTTTCGATGAAGAGAATCGTTTCTCGTCGAACACCAACCTTTCTTGCTAAATCTTCTTGGGTGAGGTTGTACCGTGCTCGCAGTTCCTTAATGCGGGTTTTCATACTTACTTCCCTTTCCGATAGAGGTACAAGTACGATACGACGAATACAAATGCCGAGACAAGTACTACAATTGCTGCAACATCTCCACCGTCCGGTTCATATCCGAAGAGGGGGTTAATTATCATGGGGCTAAAGACTGCACTCCAGATTGCAGCCATAAATCCGTAATATCCTGCTTTATGGCTCAAGGTTATTGTCCGTTCATCCTTTCCAGGTAATCCTTTCTGTACATTTCTTATTCTGTCCCATATGATGTACATCGCTAAACCAACGAGTATTAAGGCTATACCAACGAGTACGATTTGATTGATTTCAATTTCACCTGCGCTCATGAGATAAAAAAATAGGGTCAATAACACTCCAGCAACAACTACAATAGATACAATAATTTCTTTTTTTCCTTTCATTTTTTCTGCCTCTTTTTACTGTGTGTTAGTAATAACTTTTTATTATTTATTTCTAACATTATGTTATATATATGTAACATCTACCTTATAAAATTATCGCTTCCTTTTTTAGTCAAATGAAAATTTTTAAAGGTAAGAAATAGAAATATTACAAATAATTAATTCGTTCAATTATTTGTTTTTCGAATGAAGCAGATCGATGAGGGCTCCACCCCAAGTAGCAGGAAGAAAGAGAACCACGAAGCGTCTGACGATCACTATCAGTGGTGTGTCAATCGTGATGATATCATAGATCCAAAGTGCAATCAGACAAGAAATCGCAGAGATTAAGAAAATAAGGATGAGACGGACTGGGATAATCTTTCCGAATGTTTGAATGTCTTTGAGATGAAGGTTTCGACCACCAAAACCATACGCAAGAAGGGCAATGAAAATGAGTGAAAAAATAAAAATGATACAGAGTTTGTAGATAGGAAGTTTTTCAGAGATAGTGACTAACTCACTGGTGGGAGCAAACACAATTGCGGCGGCAAACGAGCCGATGATGATTTGTACGATATCCTGGAAATCTATTTGTTCTCGTCGTTTTTGGATAAATCGGCTAACGATCTTTGAAGGTACTGCAGTACTTGAGAGTTGTTCATTGACACAACGATCTCTTAATTCTGTGTGATGTTGGTCTTCAGAAACCATTGTATATCACATCGATTGTTCTTTTAAAATTATATCGTCTCAAAACGCTACGTATCATCATTTGAGTAAAAGTAATCCATAATAGTTTTGAGAGCAATTGTGATCAAAAACAACCTCGATAGGATAGCCTGCTGTTCGCGCGGTCCGAAAGACATCGATGCCGCATGCTTCCATCGAAGGACGTGCTTCTTCGGTGTGCTTACAAGTCTTCTGAACATTGCATGTCTCACAGAGTGAACATGGACCTGATCCCATACCAAAGGCTTTGTAATATCCTGAAAGAAATGCTTCCCGTTCAAGGGTAGAGACGATGCGTTTGGTACTCGTCCGTTTGTTAGAGGGCACATGGATTAATATTGCAGTTTTGTACTCATCCAGCATCCGTCTGGTCTCCTGTGGTGTGGGCGAATAGGGCGGGCAGGTGAGATGTTCACCAAAACCGTCACAACCATATTGACATTTCCGTCGCACCCATTCAGCAGTGAACACTTGTTGGGGTGATATCACCGTAGCTTCTTTAGCCCCAAGCTCACACGCTCTTTTTATAAAATGCTTAGGTGTCGGAAGCAAGGTTTTTTTCATAGATTCCGATATAAAATATAATAATTTAAAGGAATCTGAACAAATTAATGCGATGTTACCTTCCTCTTTTTATAGTTGCGACTGGGAATACTGCGTGGTCTGAAACGAAGTGAAAGACCCGCAGATGAAAAGTCGCATCCCTTTTTTCTCCAGCTAAACATTATCTTTTTGTCGCGTGCGGCAGGCATT
>Ga0172362_10006257_pt1 | contig 10242 bp, 6 predicted proteins | sample LakKivs1_kivu2a2_FD_114534 | JGI IMG/M metagenome (GOLD analysis project Ga0172362, IMG submission 114534) | Sediment microbial communities from Lake Kivu, Rwanda - Sediment s1_kivu2a2 | ecosystem: Environmental > Aquatic > Freshwater > Lake > Sediment | place: Rwanda: Western Province, Lake... | reverse complement strand
GGCCGGGCACGCCCTGGCCCGCTCGGTCGGCGAGATGGGCGCGGCCGGCGGGGTGATGATCGTGGCGGCAGTGAGCATCGTGGCCGGCCTGGGGGGGGCGGCCTTGGGCTTTGCGGCCGCGCTGGCGGCCCTGGTCGCCTGGGCGATGATCGCCAACCTGCTGGCCGGCCGGGCGGCCGAGGCCAAGGACCCCGCACTGCGCGACCCGCCGCGGCGCCGGTGGCCCTATGTTGCCGCCGCCGCCGGGGCGTTCGTCCTGGCCGGCGTAGCCACGCCATTCGGGCTGCACAACCTCGGCCGCAAGGACACCACGCTGCCGTTCCTGGAGATGTGGAACCTCACGCACCCCTTCGTCGTCACCGAAAGCAAGCTGTGGCAGTCGGTGATCGAGTGGAACCCGATCTTCACGCCGTCGGAGGACATTCCGACGGCCGGGACGTTCGGCACGTCGTGGGAGCTGTTCACGATCCTGGGGATTTTCGCGGCGCTGGTGCAGGCGCGGGTGGTGTGGCGGCTGGTGCGCCGCCAGCGACTGTCGGTCCGCGACGCGGCGCTGCTGGCGACGATCCTGGCCCTGTCGGCTTCGGTGGTCTTCGGCGCGATGGGGGTCTACTACACCTTCCAGCGGCACGGCGACCTGGCCGAGGGGGCCGACACGAGCGTGCAGCAGGGCGCCTGGCTGTTCGCGGCGATCGCCTACGCCGTGCTGGGCGCCGCCGCGGCGGTGGTGACCGTCGCCGCGGGCGTCGCCACCCGCAACCGCTGGCGCGGCCAGCGGGCGGGCGTGGAGGTGCTGTCGGCGCGGCAGGTGGGGCTGGTGATCTTCGACGTCGTCTGGGCGGTGTTCGGCGTGTCGATGGCGCTGAACTCGCGGCGGTTCATTCCGCTGGCGGGGTTCCTGGTGGCGCCGCTGGTGGCCGGCGAGTTGCAGTGGCTGCTGCGGGAGGTGCCGCGGGCCGTCGGCGAGGCCTGGCAGGCGCGGGCGGCCAGGAGGGCCGCCAACGGCACGCCGAAGGCCGACGAGGCCCGCGGCGGCGGCCTGGCCGCGGCGCTCAAGGAGTTCCTCGCGCCCCTCGGCGCCAGCACGCCGTTCATCTTCGCCGGCATGGCGCTGCTCGTGCCCATCGCCCTGCAGGGAACCAGCAACCTGCTGTACTACCTGCCGAACAACCCCGTCGCACACGAGGACAGCGTCCTGAAGTGCATGATCTCCTACCGCATGTTCCCGCCGGGCGCGGCCCACTTCCTCCGCGACAACGGCCTGACCGGCCGCGTGTTCAACGAATGGCGTTGGGAGGGCTTCCTGCACTGGTACGATCCGAAGCTCAGCCTGTTCCTCGGCGGCAGGGCACAGCAGGTCTACTCCGCCGAGACCTACAAGCTCCAGAAGGCGATCCTCTACGGGCGCCTGGCCCCCGGCGTGCTGGAACGCGACGATCTGAAGATCGACTGGATCGTCGTGCCCACCAACGCCAACTACTCGGTGTTCCTACAGGAGTTCGCCTACTCCAGCCTGGCCCGCTGGGTGACCGTCTACAGCGACGGCGAGAACGTCGTGCTGGCCAACGCCTTCAGCCCGGCCGGCAGGGAAGCCATCCGCCGCTGCCGCGCCGGGCAGTTCAAGTACCGCAGCGCCACCGACCCGCAGGTCGACGACCCGGCCGTGGCGGCGCTCAGCCGGGCAAGATGCGGCATGTCGCCGCTGGTGAACGCCCCGGCCGAGGAGGTGCTGGCCGCCCTGAGCGAATCGCAGCGCAGCCGGCCGATTCCTGCCGCCTACGCCGCCCTGAGCGAGCTGTTCCGCGGCAGCCGAGTGCCCGCCGACCGCCAGACCGCCTACCTGACCGCCGAGGCCGAGCGGCTGGGCAAGCTGGATTGGGCGCGGCCGAACGGGCTGCGGATCCTGCGCAGCCGCCGGTGGGTGCTGGAGATGCTGCGGAACATTCACCTGGCCGCGTTCCAGGCCAAGCAGCGCGAGGTGACGGAGATACAGAACGAACTGCGGGACGCCGAGCGCGATGGTTCGTCCAAGGCCGCGGAGATCCGCAAGAACCTCGGCCTCCGCCAGATGCAGTTGGGCGAAATCCAGGAGGCGTTCTTCAAAGTCGCCGACGAGCTCGGCCAGGTTCACGCTGTCGCCCAGAACCTGTTGAGGCATTGGCAGTAGCGGCGCCGGGGACAACGCGCGGAGACCTGACCACGACGTTGAGCGGAGCGCCCCCGGCCGGCAGGATGAGCGCATGACGATCGAGCAGCTTGATGCCGCGCACCATGCAAAGCCGTTCCGGCCGTTCCGCATTCACATGGCCGACGGCAGCTCGGTGCCGGTCCGGCATCCTGAGATGCTGCTGCGGACGCCGCAAGGCAGGACCATCGTGGTCGCCACAGGCGAGGACCACATCGAGATCATCGACCTCCTGCTGGTGACGAAGCTGACGTTCGGCAACGGCCGGACCCGCCGCTCGCGATAGCCCCCCTACCCGTCGTTGGCCCACGTTCCCGACACTTTGCCTTTCCGCGGCTCGCGCACGTCGTAGGTGCCACGGTAGTTGCCCGTCACCTTGTTGCCCTCGACGCGAAGGTCCAGGTCGTATCCGTTGACCGAGTCGGCGCGGAGGTAGTACCCGTCGGCCCTGATCGCCACGCCCGCCTTGCCCTTCACCCTGTTGCCTTCGACGCTGATTCCCGACACGTCGGACGGGTGCAGCCCGCCGCAGCCCGAGGCGCTGGCGACCGAATCGCTCAGCACCGTGCCGCCCGTGGCCGAGAAGTACAGCCGCAGGTTGGTCTTGCCCTGCACGGCCGTCGGCAGATCCACGGCGAACACGCCGTCCCTGGGTGCCACCGGCTCGGAAGCCGGCACCTCCACGCTGCCGGTGACGACGTGCGTGGTGGCCGGGCGCCCCTCGCGCTGCGACGTGACGCGCCCGCGGAGCAGGTTGTTGACCGCGACGACCTCGAACGTCAGCCTGTAGGTGCCGGCCTGGATGTCGCCGCTGGCCCGCAGCGTCAGCCAGCCCGTCAGCCGCCGCCCGTCGAACGCCAGTTCGTGGCGCAGCACCTCGGCTGTCCAGGCGTTGCGGTGCGGCTTGCCGAAGAATCCCTTGCGCGGGCCGAACGTGACGGACGTGAACTTTCCGCCGGCCATCGCCGCCGTCATCACGTGCTCGTGGTCCTGGTTCTGCCCGCCCCACCAATGCCTTGGCCAGAACACGCGGAAGGTGCCGTTCCTGCCCGCCGCGGCCAGCATGGTCCCCTTAGCCTCGCCGGACACCGCCTGTCCGCGGTAGGCGTCCTGGTAGGTCCCCCCGGCCGTGCCGTCCGCGCCCAGCGCCACGTCAAGCACGTAGTCGCACGTGGCGGCATCGAGGACCGCCTCCGCCCGGCCCGTCAGGCGCCGGCCGGCCACCGCCAGCGCTTCGGCGGCCAGCACGTCGGGATAGCGGCAGCCCGGCACGAGGCTCTGCGCCCAGCTCTGGTCGAACTTCCCGCCGCGCCCGCGGAAGCAGAAGAGCACGTCCTTGCCGTCCGGCCGGGCGCCCGCCAGCGACAGCTCGTAGAAGGCGTTGGCCGGGTCGTCGTGGCGTGCGGCAGCCTTGGGACGCCGGGAGGGCTTGCGGACGTCCAGGCAGGTCACCAGGCGCTCGGCGCTGCGGAAGTAGACGAAGCCGTCCGCCGCCGTCGCCGACGAGCAGTAGTTACTCGGCTCGGCCGCGACGCCGAGGAACCGCGGCGCCTTGGGCTGCAGGTCCATCATCCACAGGCCGCTGTCGCCCTGCCAGAACATCCGGTCGCCCATGGCCAGCGGCCCGGGGCAGACGGCGTTGACGGGGATGTCGCCGATCTCGCTGACCGGCTTGCCCGTGGCCATCTCCACGCAGACGAACGCGCCGCGCCCGCCGACGGTGTCGCAGTCGGTCAGCCCCTGTGCGTCGGCGCCGCGGCGGAAGCACAGCCAGGCGTAGCCGCGGTGAATCACCGGCGCCAGGTAGGTCGCCCCGAGATAGGCCGGCCCCAGCGACCAGATGCGATCGGCCCCGTCGGGCCGCAGCTTGAAGCAGACCCACCCCGGCTGGGCCTGCTCCTGCCCGGCGCCGCGCGCGGCCGCGCCATGGCAGACCAGCCGGTCGCCGTCGATCCCCACCTGCATCGCGTTGTGCGGCACCGGCCCGGCGCTCCAGAGCACCTTGCCCGTGCGCGGCTCGATGCAGCGCAGCAGGCCGTGGGCGACCACGACGTACTGGCGCCCCTCGTGCCGCCACAGCAGCGGCGTGGAGATGTTCCCCACGACGCCCGGCCGGCGCCACAGCTCCCGGCCGGTACGGCCGTCCAGGCCGATCAGCACCGACCCCGCGCTCCAGTCGCCGGTGACCATCACTCCGTCGGCCACCACGGGGCAGACGTTGTAGGTGTACTGGTGCAGGCTGCCGCCGAGGGGATGGGGCGGCAGGGCCTTCACCAGGTCCAGCGGCGGGGTGTAGGACTTCAGGCCATCCTTGACGCATTGGGCCTTGAACGTGTCCCAGACGTCGGCGGAGGCCCCCAGCTTGGCCGACCAGAGCTTTGCGCCGCTGCTCGCCTCCACGCAGTAGGCTCGCCCGCTGTTGCCGATGGCGTAGACCTTGCCGTCGGCGATGCAGACGTTGTTGTGCCCGCCGTAGGCCTCCACCTGGTTGAGCTCCGTGCCCTCGAAGACGGCCTGCCACAGCGTCGCCCCCGTCCGGGCGCTCATGCACACGATGACCTGGTCGGCGTCGATGAGCTGCAGCGCCCGCAGGCCGCTGGTGGCCCACATCGTCTCGTACTTGCCGTCGCCCTTCGTCGCCAGCGCCTCGCCCGCCGGACGCCAGTAGCTGACGTAGACCTTGCCGTCCCAGACGGCCGGCATGCAGTAGCCGCCGTTGCCGAGGACGGTCCGCGGCCACTGGGTCTTGCCCCGCACCACGCTGAAGTTCCACGGCTGCGGGCTCTTGACCTCGCTGACCCAGGCGATCTTCACGTCGTTCCACGAATCGGCCAGCGGCACGCCGCTGTCCCCGGCCGAGCCGTTGCTGCCCGGCCCCCGCCAGCGGGGCCAGTCCCCCGCCATCAGCCGCCCCTGGCACAGCAGCCCCGCCGCCATCGCCGCAACCAGCAGGACCGTCTTAACTCGTCGCGTGTCTTCCATCTCCGGCTCCCTTCGCGCGGGTCGCCGCTGCCGTCGCCCCCGGCTGCTCATCCTATCGACGCGGGCGCGTCGGTTCCACGACGTCGCCGGCGGCCAGGTCCATCGAGAGGTACACCGCGTCGGCGACCGGATTGGGGTAGTAGGCCTGGCAGCGGCGGAAGCCCATCGACTCGTACATTCGCAGCGGCGCCGTCATCCGCTCCAGCGTGTCCAGCACCATCCGGGCGTAACCGGCCCGCCTGCCGAACTCGACGGCGACCTGCGCCAGCCGCCGGCCGAGACCCGACCGCCGCGGCGGGCAGACGTACAGCCGCTTCATCTCGCAGGTCGCCGCGTCGAGCGGGCGGACGGCGACGCACCCCGCCGGCTCGCCGTCGCACGTCGCCAGCCACAGCCCGCCCGTTGGCGGGGCGTACTTGCCCGGCAGGCCCGCCAGCTCCGCCTCGAAGCCCTGGAAGCCCAGGTCGATCTCCAGTTCGGCCGCGTAGGCGCGGAAGAGGCGCCGGATCAGCTCAAGCTGGTCCGCCGATGTCGCCGCTGCCACTTGCATGTCCATAGGCGTAGCCGCTGGTCTCACGGCCCCCTACCGGCCGCCGACGCGCTGGGCCGCCTTCTTAGCGGCGCTCGCCACCCACGCGGCCGGGTCGCCTGCGGCCTTGTCCAGCGCCGCCAGGGCCCCTCGGGCGGCCGGGCCGAGCCGGCCGAGCGACTCGGCCGCGAGGAACCGCACCTCCTCGCTGTCGTCGGTCAGGAGCTTTGCCAGTGCCGGCACGGCGGCGGGCGCCGCGTCGGCGGGCAGCTTGCCCATCGCCTCGGCGGCGAGCTTGCGCACGTAGGCGTCCTTGTGGGCGGCCGCGGTCGCCAGGCGGGCGGCGCCATCGGCGCCCAGCCTCGCCAGGGCCTCGGCGGCAGTCGTCCGCACGCGAATCTCGTAGTCGGCCAGCGCCTTGGCCAGCACGTCGGCACAGGGCGCGGCGGCAGGACCCATCTCGCACAGGGCCTCCACGGCCGCGATGCGGGGCGCGCTGGTCGGATGGTCCATCAGCTTGCGGAGCGACGGGATCGCCGCCGGGCCGATGCGCCCCAGCGCCACAGCCGCACGCGCGCGAATGCGAACGCGCCGGTACTGCACATCCTGACGGTGCCAGTCGGCCGCCAGCGCCAGCGTCTCGACGGCCTCCCTGGCGGCAGGCCCCACGGCGCCCAGAGCGTCGATGGCGGCAATGCACACGCCCCAGTCGTCGTCGGTCGCCGCGCGGATGAGAGCTGCGACGGTCGGGGCGGCCTTGGGGCCAAGCTCCTCCAGCCGGCGCGCCGCCAGCCAGCGCTCGGGCGCCTTCTTGCTCCTCAGGTCGGCTGCCAGCTCGGCGGCCGAACGCGCCGGCAGCGGGGCGATCCTGCCTCTGGCGTCGTACGCCGCGTAGCGCACGTCCAGGATCTCGTCGCCCAGTGCCTCGGTGAGGGCGGGCAGCGCCGACCTGGCGCCCGGGCCGATCGCCCCCAGCGCCTCGCAGGCGTTGATGCGCACCATGGTGGTGCCGTCGGCGACGGCCTCGGTGAGAGCGGGCACGGCCGCTGCCGCGGCGGGGCCGAGCTTGCCGATGGCCTCGGCCGCCTTCGCCCGGATCTCCCAGTCCACGTTCTGGAGGGCCGCCAGCAATCCGGCGAGCTGTGGAGGCGCAGCCGGCGCGCTGGCGGGCTGCTGCCCGGCCGGGGCCGCGGCCGTAAGGGCGAACGACAGCAACCCGATGACAGTTCGGCGCATGATTTCTCGCCCGGCCGGTCGCCGCGGGAGCGGCCCGGCAGTTGGTTAAACCTGCCAACCGAGGCGACGGACGCGAGCACATGCGCCCGGGCCGGTCAGCGGCGCCGCCGAATCTGCGGCGCCAGTCGCTCGTAGAAGCCGGTGAACGCCACCACGCCGTACACGGCCGGGTAACTGAGCGCCACCAGCCCGATCAGCCCCTTCCAGACGAGGCGCAGCCAGTCGCCGCTGCGCGGGGAGCGCACGAGCGCCTCGGCGGCGCTGCCGGCGTTGTCTATCCCGGCCGCCGCCCCGAGCTTGCCCTGCCACAGCGACTGCACCGCGCCGCTGAAGGCCGCCGGACCGTTGGTCAGGTCGGTCATCACTCCCACCGCCGTCAGCGCCACCACCACGAAAACGCCCGCGATCACGCCGAAGACCATCACGAGGATGATCTGGATGAGCAGTTCCCTCGGCCGGCGGAGGACGCAGGCGCCAAGGCGAGCCAGGCCGCGGAACGCCCCGACGTTCTCGACCGCCATGGCGCAGAACATCACCGCCATGGCCAGGAAGCACAGCACGCCGGCGGCGTTGAGCAGGTACTGGGGCAGGTAGAACACGGCCGCGACAAGCGAGCCGACGTGGCGCTCGCGGTTGAGCAGGTAGGCCATGCCGTTGACCATGCCGAACAGCAGCAGCAGGACCACGCCGAGCATGAGGGCGGCGCCGAACAGCGAGTGGAAGTGCCGCAGGGAGAAGGCCAGGGCCTCGACGAACCGCTCGCCGCGCCGCTGGTTTTCCAGGTGGGTCATGCGGGCCAGCCCCCCCGCCGCCACGCCCGCCATGCCCAGCCCCAGCACGCCCGAGACCAGCACAGCCCCGGCGGCGACCTCCGGGTTGCCCGTCAGGGCCGCGCCGAACTGTATCGCCGCCGCCACCAGGAACGTCGCCGCCATGAGCAGCCAGTACAGGCCCAGCTTCTTGAGGCTCAGTGCCCGCGTGAGGCTCACGACGATCGCGTCGATGTTGACCGCGAACGGCAAAGGCCCCGGCGCCGCCGAGGCCTCCTCGCCGGGCGCGGCCGCCTCCCCCGCCGCCCCGTCCACGTCAGCCTGCCCGCGGAACTGCCCGTCGGCCCCGGCGGTCAGCGTGAAGCGTCCCTGGCATGCGCCGCAGCGGACGTGGGCGCCGGCCGTCGCGCCGCGCAGACGCAGCGGCACGCCGCAGCCGGGACAGGCGACGGTGATGGCCTCGTCGGCAGGCGATGGTGCGGACGGCGGAGCGGCGAGCGGCGCCGGCGGCGGGGCGGGACGGGGCTTCTCCGGCACCGTGTTGGCCGCTCCGCAGTCCGGGCAGAAGTCCGTCGTTCCGGCCAGCGAGTCCGGCGACATCATCTCCGAGCCGCACTTGCCGCAGTTGTACCGGATCATCACCGTCTCTCCTGTCGCCCGCCCGCGACGTTCCGGCCGCCCGGGCCGGCCGGCCAGCATGCTCTACTCTACCAGCGGTGCCGGCGGAGACAAGCAAAGCAGCATCGCACCTGGCACTTGAGGCGCCCCCTTGGCGCCGGTAGCATCGCATCGGCCCCCATCCGGAAGGCAGCTACATGCCCCACGAGGTCATGAACGTACAGCAGGTGGCCGCGTACCTCCACCTCGACCAGCGCGAGGTGCGAAAGCTGGCCTCGCGCGTGCAGATTCCATGCCGCAAAGTGGGCGGCGACTTCCAGTTCCGCAAGGGCGATCTGGACCACTGGGTGGAACAGCAGATGCCCAGCCTCGGGCGGGAGCGCCTGGCGGGCATCGAGAAGGGCGTCAGCGCCCATCACGGCTTCGACCACGAATCGCTGCTGGTGACGCCGCTGATCCCGCCCGGCGGCATCGCCGTGCCGCTCCACGGCCGCACGAAGGAGGGCGTGCTGCGCGACCTGGTGGACCTGGCCGACGCGTGCGGGATGGTGTACGTTCGCCAAGACCTGCTGGAGGAGGTCCGCAAGCGGGAGGAGTTGTGCTCGACGGCCATCGCACCCGGCGTGGCCCTTCCCCACCCGCGCCACCCGCTGCCCTACGACATCGCGGCCAGCTTCGCTGTCGTCGGGCTGGCGCCGGGGGGCATTCCGTTCGGGGCCGAGGACGGCGGGCTGACGAACCTGTTCTTCCTGATCTGTTGCAAGGACGACCGCACGCACCTGCACGTGCTGACCCGCCTGGGGCGCATGCTGCACGACGGGGCGCACGTGGAAGCCCTGCTCGCCTGCGGCAACGTCGAGGACCTCCGCGCCAGGCTGGAGGAGATGGAAGCGGCCGCCATACGCTGAGCGCGGATCGCAGGCGCCCGTTACGGCTTGGGCGCCACGGGCTCCAGCTTCACCCACGCCACGTCCAGCGTGCCGGGTATGCCCCCCATGCGCAGCGAGATGAACAGTCGCGACGCGCCCTGCGGCACCCGCGTCTCCAGCACCACGCTGTGCCACGCCTTGTCGCTGTTGCAGCTCCAGCCTCCGGGCGTCTCGCCCACCTGCACGGCCTCGACGCTCTGGAACGACCAGTCGATGTGCGCGCCGTGCCAGAGGGCCATCGGGTCCTTCTGCATCCCCGTCGTCCGCACGCGGGCCGTGAGCCGCAGGGCCTGCCAGGTGGGCTGGACCCGCACGGCCGTGCCCAGCGACGCGCCGCCCTTGCCGTCGGGGTTGGGCAGGCGCACGACGGCCTTCCCTTCCTCGCGGACGATCTTGACGGCCTTGGGGTTGCCGCCCCAACCGACGGGCAGGCCCAGGGGCGTGAGCTTCTCGAACGTGCCCTCGGGGAACCCCTCGTGGAACGGGTTGGCCACGGGCGTGCCGTTGGCGTAGACGCGCAGGTCGTCCACGCCGAGCTCGCCGCGGCTGCCGATGAAGCACCAGCGCACGTCGAGCGTCCGGGCGCCTCGCGGCAGGTCGATGGTCACCTCAAGCGGCGACCAGTCGCTGTCGACGTAGTAGCGCGTCTCGTGGCTGCGGATGATCCGCCCCCCGCCGTCGCGCACGTGCACCTGCAGCCCGGCCATGTGGTACGGCTCCTTGCCCGGCGCCAGCCTGGCCGTGCGGACCCTGGCCAGCAGCGACACGCGGCTCCAGTCCGGCTGCAGGACGATGCGCCGCGAGGCGCCGGTGTCGTTGCCGGTGCGGCAGGCGATGCCCAGGAAGCGGTTGCCCGCCCGCTGGCCGGGCGCGTCGGCCTCGCGAGCCAGGGCGACGGCGTTGCCCGGGGAGACCTGCACGCCCCAACCGGGGATCGTGCCGCCCGCGGCGGGCGCGTCGAAGTCCTCGGTGAGGATCAGCAGCCCGTCGGAG
>Ga0172362_10006256_pt1 | contig 10243 bp, 6 predicted proteins | sample LakKivs1_kivu2a2_FD_114534 | JGI IMG/M metagenome (GOLD analysis project Ga0172362, IMG submission 114534) | Sediment microbial communities from Lake Kivu, Rwanda - Sediment s1_kivu2a2 | ecosystem: Environmental > Aquatic > Freshwater > Lake > Sediment | place: Rwanda: Western Province, Lake... | reverse complement strand
GGCCATCGCCCATTTCGTCGAGCACCTGCGCGCCATCAACATGATCTCCGGCGAGCTCGAGCAGCAGATCAACGTCTCCATGGAGAACCGGTACCTGCTCAATCTCTTCACGCTGGAGAAGAGCTTGGTGTACTACCTCAGCGCCATCAACTCCAATGGCGTGCTCATCGACAAGCTCCGGAACAACTCCGCCAAGCTGGGCCTGAGCCCCGAGAACCTGGAGTTTCTCGACGATCTCCTGATCGAGAACAGACAGTGCCGCGGGCAGACCGAGATCTATTCCCAGGTGCTCGCCAGCCTGATGGACGCCCGCGCCTCGATCATCAGCAACAACCTCAATGTGCGGATCAAGGCCCTGACCATCATCACGATCGGCATCATGCTGCCGACGTTCATCGTCAGCCTGTTCTCCATGAACGTCCCGATCCCGATGTCCGGGTATGTGCACGCCTTCTGGGTCATCATGGGGTCGACCGCCCTTTCGGTGATCGCCCTGGCCCTCCTGTGGCGCAAGCTCCACTGGTAAACCTGCTCCGACGGGAGCCCCCCGCCCCTGCCTTCCCCCGTCCAACAGGGCCGTCGCTTTTCGCGCATCGAACCTGTTATAATAGCGGTGGCTGGTCTTCGAACAAGCCACAGAGTACCCGGAGCAAGTAGATGCATCGACGGCTGACATTACGAGGAAGGGATCTGATCCGCCTGTGTCTTCTGGCTATGGGAACCTGGATTCCTCACGGCGTCATCCCGGCCGGGGCCGCCTCGACATGGCAAGGTACGCTCGGGAGAGATGCGGTCTGGGGGCCTCAACAGAGCCCGTGCGAGATAGTGGGCGAGTTCACGGTGCCCGACGGGCGGAAGTTGACCATTCTTCCAGGGACGGTCGTCCCTTTTGCCGAGGGCACGCGCCTGGTCATCCGCGGCCGCCTGGTCGCGGAGGGCACGCCGAGCGAGCCGATCCGATTCACGCGGGCGGATGAGAAAGGCCGCTGGCTGGGCATCCAGCTCCGGGAGACCAACGCGGATAATCGCCTCCGGCACGCCCTGCTCGAGTACGCCCGCACCGACGACGGCATGATCGGCTTGGAGAAATCGCGCCTGCTGCTGGAGCACGTCGAGTTCGACCACTGCGACCGGCGGCGCATCCGGACCATCGATTCGAGCCTGATCGTCCGTCGCTGCCGGTTCCAGGATGTTTTCGCGACCGACGAGCCGCCGACCACCGACAACCTGAGCGAGCACCTGTGGGGCTCGGGCATTCCCGACGGCGGCCAGCTCCTCCTCGAAGAGAACCTCTTCGGACGCACCAAGGGCCACAATGATGCGATCGACTTCGACGGACCCGCCAGCCCCAAACCCATTCCGCACATCCGCAACAATACCTTCCTCGGCGGCGGCGATGACGCTCTGGACCTGGAATGCGATGCCTTGATCGAGGGCAATGTCTTCGCGAGCTTCAACAAGGACCCCTACAACAAGGCCTCCGGCGAGGCCAACGTGCTTTCCGCCGGGGCTGGCAGACACTACGTCCTGCGTCACAACGTCTTCGTCAACGCACAGCACGTCGTGCAGGTCAAGAACGACGCCTTTCTGACGTTCATCAACAACACAGCGGTCAACATATCCGGCGCCGCGATCTATCTCGACCTCGATTTGCCCTACCGCAAGCCCGGTCGCGGCGTGCTCGTCGAGAACTCCATCTTCTGGAAGACTCCGACGGTCTTTGCGGGCGCGGAGGACGAGGACGACCTTACAGTGAATTACTCCTGCCTGCCCTCGTCCTGGCATCGCTTCGGCACGGGCAACATCGACGCCGATCCCTTGTTCGTCAGGGAGGGGTACTGGGATCCGAACGGCGCCTCCGGCAATCCCGCGGACGATGTCTGGATCGACGGCGACTACCATCTGAAATCCCAAGCGGGCCGATGGGATGCGGGTCGGCAACGCTGGATCGCCGACAACGTCACCAGTCCGTGCATCGACGCCGGTGATCCGGGCGCCGACTGGACCGCGGAATTGTGGCCGCACGGCGAGCGGATCAATATGGGCGCCTACGGCGGCACGTCACAGGCCGGCACGTCCCTGTCGGTGGCGGGCGATCCGGTCGACCTCAATCACAACGGCAACGTCGACGGGACAGACCTGCACGCCCTCGCGAACCACTGGCTGGCCCGAATCCCCCCGCTCGCAGAGGACATTACGCGCGATGGCTCGGTGAATCTCGTCGATCTTGCGAGACTGGCGGGGAAATGGCAGGTGGGTCTGGGCGCCTCACGCGAGCCCTTTGAAGTCGCTCTCGGCAGGAGGGCCGGGTGGTCGCCCCTGCACACAGGGTTTGACCCCGAGCTGCCGGGCTATCATCTCGTCGGGGATATCGCGTCCATCACGATCAGAGCGCAGAGCGACGACCTCCTGGACCGGTTGGTGCTGGCCATCCAGACCTCGCCGGGGCAGGTCCCGATGATGGAAGGCTTCACCTTGGCCGCCCCCTGTCTCAAGATCGAAGGCGAACCCTTCAGGAATGAGGGGCTGACCTGTTACCGCAGGGTCGACAGCTCCCGGCCTTGGCAGGTCGAACCGGACGTCGAGGCCGGCACGTACCTCCAATTCGACATCGTTGGCGACGAAGTCCGCATCACGCTGCTGCCCGCCGCCATGGAACTGCTGCGGATGCCGTGCCAGATTTCGTGGATCGACTGGTATCGATGAGCGTATGCCGGGAGAACCCGTCAAAATCCTGCTGACCGGACCGCCGGGGTGCGGCAAGACGACGGCCGTCCGCAAGATCGTCGGCGTGCTTCACCCCAGGAAGATGGCAGGCTTCTACACCGAGGAGATCCGCGAGTCCGACACCCGCAAGGGCTTCCGCTGGCATCGACTCGATGGCCGCGCGGGCCTCCTGGCTCATGTTGACGTCAAAGGGCCGCGCCGCGTGAGCAGATACGGCGTCGACGTCGATGGCTTCGACGAGCAGGTGGTACCTGTCCTCAACCCCGCGGCCGCCGGCGTCGAGCTTTTCGTGATTGACGAGATCGGCAAAATGGAGTGCTTCTCCGCGCACTTCATCGATGCCGCTCGGCGGGTCCTGGACTCCGACCGGTCCGTCCTCGCGACGGTGGCCCTCAAGGGGGCGGGCTTTATCGGCGAGGTGAAGGGCTACCCCGGGACCCGACTGCTGCACCTGACCCGGGGCAAACGCGACGATGTCGTGCGCGAGGTCGCCGAACTGCTGAAGTGAGAGCGGCAGCCACCCTCCAAATGAGCAATTTTCTCCTTCCTTCTCCGCGCCTCTTGCACTATCATGACGGACTTGTAGCGGAGGGAAACGACGGAGCTGACGGGCTGGGCCCCCGAAGGGCACGCAGGGTATGGCTGAGAATTGGGTTGACGCGACAGCGGATCGGATCGTGGCCGAGGGTCCACTCCCGAGAGGAAAACTCCTGTTTCTCGGCGCGATCGTGCGCTGGCCACGAGCAAAAATGAAGGCAACGATCCGCGCCCCCCAGCTCGACATCCGAAATGTGCGATGCCTCACGATCGGCGACGTACAGATCGACATTCCATCCGCGTGGAGTTGACAAATGGAGACCGCCCCGCTGTATCGCAACCTGATCGAGCTCTTCCACCGGTCGTTGGCCCAGGTGACCCCTCCGGATAAGCTGTGCGTGGAAGTGATCCGCGCCGACCGGCACGAGACGCTGACCTTCCGGGAACTGAAGACGCGAGCCGAGATCTTCGCGACCTGGCTGCTGCTCCAGTCCGGCCTGCACCGCGGGGACAAGCTGGCGCTGGTGAGCAAGAACCGGGCGGATTGGGATGTCGCCCTGTGGGGCGCGATCGTCGCGGGGATGGTTCCCGTCCTGATCGATCCGGAGCGAGGGACGCACGGCGTGATGGCCCATTTGCAGACCACGGACAGTCGGGGCTTGATACTCGCCGACGACTATGGAGAGGAGAACTCCCGTCGTGAGCTGATCGATTTCTGCGGTGCGCATGACCTTCGGATCGTTACTTTGACCGGCGGGCCCCTGTGCCATCTCCGTTCCCCCGATCCCGTCGCTCTGGAGGCGGTCGCCCGGCAGGTGGACCCGCAGGATACCGCCGTGATCCTCTGCACCTCCGGCACTACGGGCGACCCGCGGGAGGTGGAACTGACCCATGCGAATCTCATTGCCAATCTCGAGGGCTCCATCGAGAAAGTGGACATCACGCCGAACGATGTCCTCGGCCACATCCTGCCGCCGCACCACTCGTTCGGCATGACCGTCGGCAAGATGCTGGCTTTGTTCGCCCGCGCGACGAACATCTATACGAACAAGTACCGCGAGGTTGCGGACCTGATTCGCGACCGGCACATCACGATCTTCATCGCGATCCCAGCCCTGTACACCACGCTGGCCAAAAAGCTCGAAGACGGCATCAACAAGCAGAAGAGGCAAAGCCGTCTCGTCGCCCTGCTCGACCGCTATGCCCCCGGGTACGTCGGGCGCCAGATGCGAAGGAAGCTGGGCTGGACGCAACTGCGGTTCTTCCTCTCCGGCGCGGCGCCGATGCCCCGCTGGGTGCTCGAGAGCCTCTGGCGCCGCGGGTTCAAGATGTACGAGGGCTATGGGACGACCGAGAACTCCCCGGTCTACGGGTTCAACGAGCGACCGGACCGGGTCGGCTCGGTCGGCCTGCCGATCCGCACGCTGGCCACGAAGATCGTCGATGAGGAGAATCGGACGCTGCCGCCGCGACAGCGTGGCGAAATCTGCCTGGGCGGACCCTGCATCGCGAAAGGCTACTACAAGAACCCCAAAGCCACCGAGGCCGCCATCGACGTGGACGAGCATGGCGTCCGGTGGCTGCACACCGGCGACCTTGGCTACCTCGATGAGGAGGGCAACCTCTACATCACCGGGCGCAAGAAGTACCTGATCATCCTGCCCGGCGGCAAGAACGTGAATCCCGAGCGGATCGAGACCGCCCTCTCGGAGGCTCGCTTCGTCAAGGAGATCCTCGTGGTCCCGAGCCGGAGGGAAGACAGCAACGGTCTCATGGAGGAATCCGTGCGGGCCCTGGTCCAGCCCGCCTGGGAAATCATGGAGAGCCACACCGGCCGCACCCGGCAGGAACTGCTCGCCCAGTCGCAACTCATCAAGAACCTCATCTGGGAGAGCATCCGGGAGTGCCAGCAGCAGAACAAGCACCTGTCCAGCTTCGAGAAGATCGCCTCGCACAACATCGAGATTCATCCGGGCGAATTCATCAAGACCTCCACGGGCAAGGTCAAGCGCGACCACTACATCAACCTCGAGCACCTGGAAGCGAAGCACACGCGCATGGCGGAATACATGGCTGCACGGAATGCCGCAAAACCCGTCCGCGATACCGCGGGAACGTAAAAAGAAATCCCAAATCCGAAATCCCAAATCTCAAACAAGCACAAAGGACCAAAATCCAAAATTCAAAACGGCTCCCGCTGATCCGGCGCCAGCGTTTCGGTCATTGGAGGTTTGGGGGTTGAATTTGTTTGTGATTTGGGATTTGGCGCTTGGTGCTTCTTGCGCAGCAAGTGGAGGATATCCCAATAGGCCCCTCTCGCCCCTGCGGCGATGGCATCGACCAATTCGGTGTTGTCATTGTAGTTGTGGTCGGTCGTCTCGGCGTCGGGCTCCTCGGCCATCGGATCGAAGAACCGCTCGTCCCCTCCTATGAGGTCTTTGACCAGCCGGGCGGGCTCGGAACCCAGGGCCGGCGAGATGTAGAATGTCGGCTGGAAGAAATCGACGGCGCCGGCGTATTTGCGACGCAGGCCCGGATGGGTCTCCAGCGGACCTTGAGCCTTCAGGACATCGACCATGCCCGTGCCGGGATAGATCCGAATGCCGAGGGAAGCACCCGCGCAGTCGGGATCGATCTCTTTGATGAACTCGATCGTCTCGGCCGCCGTCTCGGGGGTCTCGCCCGGTCCGCCGAGGAGCAGATCGATCATGACCTTGATTCCGTTCGCGCGGCACAGTCCCACCGCGTTTGCCAGATCGTTCTTGCGATGTGGCTGGCGGTACGCGCTGAGCATCTTCTCGCTGGCGGAGTCGCCGGTGAAGTTGATGCCCACGCAGCCGGCCTTGCGCAGAGCCGCCGCCAGCTCGGCATCGAACGGCGTCACCGCCAGATACGCGTACCATCGCATTCGCTCGCCGAGCGACCGGCGGATCATTTCCTCGCACACGGCCACCGCATGGCGCCGCGGGACGTTGAACTCCGCGTCACACGTATGCAGCACGTCGATCCCTCGTCCGAGCAGCGACTCGATCTCATCGGCAATCTCGACCGGCTTCCGCGACCGGGGTACGACCCCTTTCGACAGCGGGTCCGCACAGTACAGGCACCGGCGATTGCAGCCGCGCTTCGTCTCGAAGCCGCACTGGCCGCCCCGGGCGAAATAGGTCGCATTGTCGATGAGGTTCCGCCGTATCGGCAGGGTGAGATCGGCCGGCCAGGCCGGCTCATTGCTGAAAACGCGTCCGTCGCGCCGCCAGATCAGACCGGGAACCTTCCCGAAATCGCTGCCGTTGTGCAACTGGTGATACAGGGACATGGTGGCTGCCTCGCCGTCGCCGCGGACGCCGAACTCGACCCCGGTATGCTCGACGATGCGCTGAGCGAAGACGGAAAACCCGACCCCACCGACCACGATGGGAGCATCGCTGAGGGTTCGGATGTGCCGGACCAGTTCCGCCAGTCCCGGCACAAACCACTGGGCGCTCGGCCAGAAGCAGTCATCCACGTTGCGAAAAGACAGCCCGATCAGGGTTGGATTGCGTGCGGCCAGATGCTCACGCAGTGCGTCCTGTGGCTCGTCGCATAGGCCCAGATCGAGAACATCCACCTCGATCCTGGCCTGAACGGCCGCCTCCGCCACGTACTCCAGCCCGATCGGCGCGATCGCCGGCACCATGCGATTCGTATTGATCAGCGTCAGCATGGGGGAGTATGGTAGCCGCCTTTCCCGCCCGCCGCAATGCAAAACGATTCCGCCCCCTGACGCGCAGCGACACTCTGTGCCGGGGCGGCAACGTTTCGATCATCGGAGCTTTCTTACCGCATGACCCAGTCTTGTCCCTTGAAGACCACCTCCACGGAAGACCTCAGGGCCGGATCGCCTCGCAGGCTGTAGGTCAGGTCGAGGGTCTTGCGAAGAAAGACGGGCAGAGGGCTGCCGTTCTCATCCGTCAGGATGGGGTGACGAATGACTGCGGTTTCATTGCTCAGGCCGCCGATGAATACGTCGAAGCTCTTGGCCTGCGGATCGAAGTCCTGCCAGATGATCGCGATGTCCTTGGCGTTGTCCTCGCCTTCGAGGATGCGGTTCGCAACTCCCTGGAGCGGCTCGAGGAAGGGATACTTGCCGGCATGACGCTGCTTGATCAGTTCGAACACCACCGGCGGCACACCCCTCCCGGCGGGCACGACCTGGAGCGTGTCGGTCACGAGGTCGCACGTGGGGTAGAAATCGGCGTCCAGCCCGGTCCGATTCGTCACGGTCACGATCATGTACCAGAACCGCTGCTCGCCGCCGGCCGCCAACGGCAGCGCGATCTGCCGCGGATGCTCGTACCGGACCCGGAGCGTCCAGTGGCCCGGCCGCTGCACAATCGCCGGCTGGGGCGCCGCCAGGCACAGGCTCGCCAGAATCGTCGTAAGTAACGTTCCGTAAAGGAGATAGCTCTTCATCGGTAATCCGCTCTCCAGAGAACACCTTCGTGTTCGGATACACCAGACTCTACTGTTTGCCCATTTTACACGAAACTGCCCGATAAGCCAAGCAGATTTTCACACCGGATGCCGTCCATAGCGTCCACGCCGTCCACTCTGTCCACCAGCCAGGTATCGGCTAAAAGGGCTGGACGCTGCTCGCAATTCGAGTAATCTGGACGCCCAGCGGCGTCGCGTGAGACGCCGCAGCACGGCCCTGACCACGGGAGACACAACCATGACCCAGACAGATCGGCAGCAGACACCACAAATCACACGCCGCGGGTTCATTTCGGGCACCGGTGCGACGGCACTGTCTCTGACGGTGATTCACGCCCGTGCGGTCATCGGGACACAGGCCAACAGCCGGATCAAGGCCGGGGTTATCGGTCTTGGCGGTCGCGGCCGCATGATCGCCGGCATGCTCCAAAAGCACGGCGGCTACGAAATCGCCGCTCTCGCCGACTACTTCGAGCCCGCGGTCAACGCCGCTGGCGAGCAGTTGGGCGTGCCGAAGCCCCATCGCTACTCGGGCCTGTCGGGCTACAAGGCAGTCCTCGCCGATGGGGTGGAGGCGGTCTTCATGGAGACGCCGCCCTACTGCTTCCCGGAGCACGTCGAAGCGGCGGTCGAGGCAGGCCGGCACGTCTATACCGCCAAGCCGCTGGGCTGTGATGTCCCCGGCTGCCTGCGAATCCGCGAGGCCGCGAAGAAGGCAACGGCCAACAGGCGGGTCTTCCTGTGCGACTTTCAGACCCGCACCGATCCGTTCTTCATCGAGGGCGTCAAGCGGGCACGCAAGGGCGCGATCGGCCGAATCGGCCTGATCAGCTCCGAGTACAACGACGAGAGCTTCCGCGACCCGCCGAAGACCGCCACCATCGAGAGCCGTTTGCAGGAGTTGATCTGGGTCAACGACGACGACCTCGGCGGCAGCTACCTCGTGAACGCAGGCATCCACGCGGTCGATGTGGCCCTATGGATCGCAGGCCAGATGCCGACCAGCGCGACCGGCGCGACCGGCGCGTCGCAGATCGTCCGTGCCGACCCCCACGGCGACTCGCACGATGTCTTCTCGCTGACCTACGAGTTCCCCAACGGCATGATCCTGAACCATCGCGGCGAGCACCTGCGAAACCGCTCGGAATTCCGCAGCGATTGCATCGCCCAAGGCCAGGACGGCTGGCTTGAGACCGGTTATACTTCGCGCGTCCGCATCCTGGCCAACAAGGGCGGCTGGCGCGGCGGCGACGTCGTCGAGCTCTACCCACGCGGGGCCGAGCGGAACATCGACGCATTCCACAAGGCCGTCACGGCCGGCGATTGCACCAACCCGACCATCGAGCCGAGCATCAACGCGACGTTGGCCACGATCCTGGGTCGTGAAGCCGCCCGCCGGCGGACGAAGCTGACCCTCGACGAGGTCCTCCGTGAGAACCGCCGCCTGGAACCCGACCTGACCGGCCTGAAAGCATAGATCGTGACCCACCGAGGGATGCACAAAGGGGCCGTGAATACTTCCGACCACGGCCCCTGAGCCCAACCTCCTGTCGGATATCCGTCAACACCGCCGGCATTTCCGGCGCCGGCTTCACTCACGACAGCCCTCGCGTCCACATCGACGCCAAGACCCATACGACTCCAACAGATGAACCGGCTGCCACTTTATGCTCTCGCACGGAGCCGTCAATCCGTAGGGATACGTATTTTCGCCATCTGAGACGAATTGTGCGGAACGCCCCAGCGCGGCCGGCAAGGGACCACCGTGGCATTTGGACCGGCGGACCCAATCGGGTATGATACTCGTGCGACAGGTGGTCTGCTGCGCCATAGTTCGGCAATATGTGGAGGATGGCTCAAATGGCATCATCGTCTGCTTCGTGCAATCGTGTCTCTCGTCGAGTGCATTCCCCGAACCCTCTGCCTGGGCTGTGCTGCCGTCTGGCAGCGATGTTCACCATTCTGTGGGCGTCTCCGACGTACGCCGCAGGCCCCTATGATCTGGCGTTCTCCACCTACTTCGGTGGCAGCGAATGGGAACACGCTCGGGACGTATGTGCCGATGGCGACGGCAACGTCTTTGTGTGCGGCGGAACTGCATCACGGGACTTCCCTACGACGCCGGGGGCGTACGACCGGACGTTCAACTTCGGGGACAGCGCCGGCGACGGCATTCTGGCCAAGCTCTCACCCGTCAGCACGATCACCGTCGATCCGGGTACGACCGGGCAGACCATCAGCGGATGGGAAGCGGTCGCCTTCGCCTTGGAGCCGGGTGACCCGGCATTCGCGAACTTCAAGGACACGCTGTTCGACTTGGCGGTGAACGACCTTGGCATCAACCGCGTCCGGCTGGAGGTCCGCAGCGGCGTCGAGAACACCAACGACAACTGGTCGGCCTACCAGGCCGGGACCATCGACTACCCGACGTGGCGAGCCCGACGGTACGCGACGACCAACGATAATGCGGACCCGCATAGTATCGACGGGTCGGGTTTTCACTTCT
>Ga0172362_10006255_pt1 | contig 10244 bp, 10 predicted proteins | sample LakKivs1_kivu2a2_FD_114534 | JGI IMG/M metagenome (GOLD analysis project Ga0172362, IMG submission 114534) | Sediment microbial communities from Lake Kivu, Rwanda - Sediment s1_kivu2a2 | ecosystem: Environmental > Aquatic > Freshwater > Lake > Sediment | place: Rwanda: Western Province, Lake... | reverse complement strand
TATTGCCCGAACCGTAACTCCGGATACTCTCCGTATGTCCCTGCAATACAGGTAAAAAACGAAATCCTTTTTTACGATTTTTTAATCTCCCATGATCATCTGGTTGTTTCTCATGAGCGGCACATACGCTTTCAGGTCACAGAGCCGCTCAATCACACTATCCACTGCCCCCTTCGGCCCGGCATCACACCGTAATAAAAAGGTGGAGATCCCCCTATCCCCTCTCCCCGATCACCATTACCCTCCACTCGGTCCCGTGCAGCCCAACCGTGTCCCAGAAGGTCTCCTTCTGGACAATCTTCCCAGTGCCGGTACTATAAAACGAGAACGTCGCATACCCGGAACGGTTCCCTGCATACCGTTGTGCAAGCTCGATGATCTCCGGGAAGTCTGCAAACGTCGTCTCGTTGAAGGTCTGTTTCCCCACAAGGGCGGGGTCGGCATGGTAGAGGATGCGGCCGTCGGTCTGTGCGACGTTGTAAGTGAAGGGTGCCCATTCCATCGCCTCCTCGGTGACAGGTGCAATAAGGCCATAGGGTGAGAAGGCGGCGCTGACCACACCGAGGAACGTTCCGTCGGATGAGAAGATCGGGTATGCAATGACTGCCCCCACTCCCCCTTCGGCCAGGGTGAGGAGATTGCTCATCTGGGGCTTCCTGGTCGAGACGGCTTCTTTCACGATATCATACCCGATGAGGCTCTGGCCAATGAGGACGTGTGCCTCGTCCGGCGCTGCAGCACTCACCGTCCCATTCGGGTCGTATGTGATTACGTTCATCACAGCAGGGTCATATGCGGCGAGCGTTTCAAGCACCGCCTCCGCCTCCGGACCCGGGATCCCGCATCTCCCGAGTGTCTCTGCCCCATCGGCGATGGTGAAGTCAAGGGCATCGAGGGCGGCCTGCGTCTCGTTGATGACGGCGCCGTGGATCTTGTGCATGACCGCGTGGTGGGTGGTCGTCGTGTCGTTGGTAATCCCGGGTGCGTACTGCTCCAAGAGGCAGCCTGCACAGAAGAGAAGGATGATCACCACCATGAGGGGAAGGAGATATCCGAACCTGGTCATCAGGGGGGAGGTTGGATATATGGTATGTTGTACTTTGTGGAGCTGGAGGTCATCACGTTCTGCATGTTTTTTACGCTGGCCTTTTTTCGGAATATGAAGAAGAGTCCCCCCTAAAAGAAGCATGGATCCGGTGGACCCCCCCTTTTCTATCGGCTTCGTTCATATCTCCGGAAAGAAATCTTTAACCCCCTTTTAAAGAAAGTATGTATCCTTCAGGGATGTGCAAAAAAAAATGCAGATATTACGCGTATTGCTGGCCCTTCTCCTGGTTGCCCTCCTGTCTGCGGGATTTGGAGCCGCCGCGGAGGCAGCGATCTCCGGGACAGGGAGTGAACGAATCGTGAATTCCCCTTCGCATATCGATGGTCTTGATGAATACGTCTCCAGGCTCTATGATTCCGCCTGGAAAAATCAACCCATACCCCCTTCCGGTGAAGGGAGGTACCATACACGGCTGGTTCTCCTGGGTACGACGGGCGGTGTGAGCTGGTGGCCAGGCACAGATCGTGCGAGTTCCTCATCAGCCCTCGTGGTCGGGGATACCATCTATATCGTCGACCTCGGACAGGGCTCGGCGGCAAGGCTCTCCCAGGCGTTCAACAAAGGTGAGACCGGTTCTTCCACTTCTACGTTCCTCGAGGATGCACGCGCACTCTTCTTCACCCACCTCCACCCGGATCATGTCGCGGATTATCCCTCCCTCCTCCTGATCGGTCCCGGGGCAGGTCTTGGTACCAGGACAGATCCCCTGACCGGGCAGGTATCCATCGTTCCCCTGGTGGTGATCGGGCCAGCGGATCGGGGAACCATTGAGGTCGATAAATCCCAGTACCTCAACCGGAGCGGCACGGTCATCTATACCGACAGTGCGAATCCCGCACTTGTCACTTCCACACCCGGGACAAGGCTGATGACGAGCCATATCTGGCAGGCCTATGCACAGGCAATCAACGATATGACGCTGGACAATGCCTACCGTGATTACACGAAACTGGTCGAGATAAGGGAGATCGGGGGCAACGAGCCCGGGGATATCTACTTCCCGGTCCCCGACGTGGATCTTCCCAATTCGACGACGTGCGCAGCAATGGACCCATTCGAAGTGTACAGGGACGAGAATGTGGTGGTGACCGCGATTCTCGTGGACCATCACCAGGTATTCCCGTCGTTTGCATACCGGGTCGATACAAAAGACGGGTCGGTCGTCTTCTCGGGCGATACCGGTCCTGACACAAAGGGCAACCTGGAGAACCTCTCGGCCGGAGCCGACATCCTGGTGCACGAGGTCATCGACGGGGACTGGATCGATGAAAGGTTTGGCTATCCCGATGAGGGAACTCCGGCATATGCATTAAAGACACACCTGCTGACATCCCATACGACGATCGACGCGGTCGGATCGGTTGCAACCAATTGCAGTGTCGATACGCTGGTCCTCAATCATCTCGTGCCTGCAACTATCGAACCTGTGAAGATGATGCGGGTGAAGCAGAACTTTACCTGAAGGATGATCATCGGTGAGGACCTGATGGAGATCGGCATCGGGAGACCCTCCTCCTGATCTCTCCGCTCCTCATAATTTTTCTGAAATCCTGAACAGTCCTCCTGCTGTTCTTTTACCGGCCGGCACGGGCCCTGTTCATGGTGCTTTATCCGAAGGCGGGACGTGATCCCCGGAGACAGAAAAGGTACCATTTCTTCCGCACAAGAGAGAGGGGAACGACAATGGAACACGACACCAGGAATACCCGTGAATGGTTTTCGGACTGGGCGAACGAATACGGCACCGGTCTTGGAAAAATCAAGAGGCATCATGCACTGCTTGACCTGGCGGTCATCACGGGTCAATTCGTTCTCCCTGACGGTGCAGCGATTGAAAAAAGGAGGCAATGAGTTCATTTTATTTTCACTAAAAAACAACATATCGATGAAAATTCATGAAAATCGGGACATTTTATCCATTATAATACTTGCCGGTCGTGCTGCTTGGTGTTGGAATATCACTATTTACACTGTTGTATCTTTTCATCACCTATCCCGCTACCTGTGCAGAACTTGAGTGGTTGTCGCATGGCGCATACACGTGCGGCCTGGGGCCTGGATCGTATATCCCCGCATTCGCAATTGGATTGAGTTTGATAGTCTGGTTATATTTACTGTATTCTGCGATGATGAGCTCTCTGGAGTGAAACGAGTCTTATATATAAAAAACAGGGGTGTTTTCTTTTCAGGTTTTTGAGATGTTCGTCGCCATTGTGGCGGCACTCGTCGCATACTGACAGAGAACTCAGAAAATCGAGGCGAAGAATGAGACCCAGCAGGAGGGTGTCCTTCTTCGACCCGCAGGATGAAACCGTCATGAACCAGCATGGGGTGGTCTCGGCCCGCTCCTGGAAGATGAGCGACGAGACCAGTCGTTGGGTGACCTTCAACCACAAGCCCGATGAGCAGGCCTCTCTCCTCAAGCAGATTGCGGACGCAGAGGAGCAGAAATAGGTCAGTTACTTCATCTCGGTGCCCGGCTATTTTTATGAGATCGGGTACGGCCTGATGAAAAGATCGGGAATCGAGAAACCGGCGTAAGGTTCTGACCGCTCCGGGGGCTCCTATGTCTCTCCTCTCCTATCTTGTGGTGCCACAGCGATTGTGGCATCACAGAGGGAAGGCTGGTGGTGCACCCCCCTGCACCACCCTCTTCTTCGTTCGGGATCTCTATCACCTGTATTGCGGCCATAGGAACGCGGTGTCTGTTCGCCTCACGAACCCTGGAAACCTGGCAGCCTGCTCCTGGCAGGAGGGGGCAGGCTTGCTTCAATATCCTTTAGATGTTCTTGACCTATTTTATAGTAACAAGTTCATTCGTCAATTCAGGTTCTTATCTGATTAAATCCAGAATGCAGTCTCATGTGCAATTTTTTTAATTTTATTCAATAAATATAAATACCAAATATGATACCAATGAGAAATGTATGACAAAAGGTTGGTTCGATATTAATCAGGAAGATATTAAAAAGTTCAAAGAACTCACTGCAACTGCTTCACGAGATCTTGGAAAGAGTGAAACCGAGATAACAGCGAGCGAAGTAATTAAAGCAGGGGAAGAGAAATCACAGGCACCGGTTTTTACAGGGGATATTATCTTCTATCGGAGAGCTTTGTGGATGCTCAGTTTTATTCTCTTTGCTGCCGTTGTTGCACTCACAATTAGCGTTCTTATTGGAAAAGGAGGGACCGAAGGACTCGTTGCGGTTGCGTCAGGTGGGATTGGCGCAATGGCAGGGCTATTTGCAATTCAACGGCAGTAAGTCTTGTTCATAACTATTTTTTATTGGCATTTTTCAACAGCTATGGCAATATTAAGGTAATATTCAGCCAATTCCACAAGAATCGTTAAATATTATTTCAACCGCAATTTTTTTGAGGTAATCAAGGTGGCAGAGTTACCCATTGCAGCAGTTGTAAGGATTGCCAAGAAAAGTGGAGCCGAGCGGGTCGGAAGTGATGCCGCAGTTGCGCTCGTAGCACAGACCGAAGACTACCTTGCATGTCTTGTGAAAGAAGCAAATAAGCTTGCAATGCACGCGGGAAGAAAGACCCTCAAGGAAGAGGATATCGAACTTGCCGTAAAGTCTCTGTAATCATCACATTTTTAATCTGTTTTTCTGGATTTTTCTTCTTTGTGAAGGAATAATGTCGTTTTTTTTATCCCTGACGCTTGAAGGAGGGGCTTCGCCCCCCGCCGCGTGGGCGCCGCCCCGGAAGTGTCACCGGGAAGGTCCGGCTCGTCACCCCGCTAGAAGCGGAGGCCACGGCGTGAAGCCGATCCGCATCTTCATCAGCAGCGTGCAGCCGGAGTTTGCAGAGGAGCGGGCGGCACTCCGCGACTACCTGCGGGGTGATGCCCTCATGCGTCGGTTCTTCGAGGTCTTTCTCTTCGAGGACGTGCCGGCCGCAGACCGCCGGCCTGATAACCTGTACCTGGACGAAGTCCGCCGCTGCGATCTGTACGTCGGGCTGTTCGGATACGAGTACGGCACTGAAAACGCCGACGGCATCTCCCCCACCGAGCAGGAGTTCGACCTCGCCACCGCGGAAGGCAAGTACCGGCTCATCTACGTCAAAGGGACAGACGACGAGGCCCGCCACCCCGGGATGCGGTCTCTCGTTGCCCGTGCCCAGGCAGGGCTCATCCGGAAACGGTTCGCCACCGCCGCCGAGCTCGTTGCCGGGCTCTACGCTGCGCTCGTTGATTATCTCGTCGAGAAGCAGCTTGTCAGGTCGGTCCCGTTCGATGCAGCCCCCTGCATGAGAGCAACCCTCGCCGACCTCGACCCGGAGCGGATGCGCTGGTTCATCCGCACCGCACGGGCTGCTCGGCAGTTCCCTCTCGATGAGGATGCGGATGCCACGGAACTGCTTGAACACCTGAACCTGTTGGATGACGGGAACCTGACGAACGCCGCGGTCCTTCTCTTCGGGAAACAGCCGCAGCGGTACCTCCTCTCCTCTGAAATCAAATGCGCCCACTTCCACGGCACCAGCGTGGCAAAACCCATCCCCTCCTACCAGGTCTACAAGGGCACCGTCTTTGCGCTGGTGGACCAGGCAATCGACTTCGTCCTGAGCAAGATCGCCCTCTCGGTCGGCACCCGTGAAACTGGGTCACAGGCCCCGGTGACCTACGAGATCCCCCGGGAGGTGGTGGCAGAAGCGATCGTCAATGCGGTTGCCCACCGGGACTACACCAGCAGTGGCAGCGTTCAGGTCATGCTCTTCTCTGACCGCCTGGAGGTATGGAATCCTGGGGCTCTGCCCCCGTCGCTGACCCTGGAGAAGCTCCGGTCTGCACACGGATCGGTCCCCGGCAACCCGCTTCTTGCAGAAGCGATGTACCTGACCCGGTACATCGAACGGATGGGCACCGGCATCGGCGACATGATCCGGCGGTGCCGGGAGGCCGGGTTGCCCGAACCTGAATTTGCGATCACAGACGGCTTCCGGACGATCATACGCAGGGTCGAGGCTTGGCGACCTGGGGAAGAACCTTCGGAGAAAACTTCGGAGAAAACTTCGGAGAAAGCTTCGGAGAAAATTCTTGCCCTCATCAGGAAGCAACCGGAAATCACCATACAGGAGATGGCCGATGCACTGGGTATAAGTACCCGGGCAATCGAGTTTCAATTAGCAAAACTGAAAGAATCGGGACGACTGCAGCGCATTGGCCCTGCAAAAGGAGGCCATTGGAAAGTCCTGGGGGGTAAGGATGAGTAGCATCGGAGACCGCGAGATCAAAACGCAGCAGCGAGTCATTCAGTTCTTCCACGATGCCCTCCACTACCGTTACCTTGGCGACTGGCGGGACCGCGAAGAAAACAGCAATATCGAGGAGGCACTTCTTAGCGACTGGTTGAAACGCCAGCATTATTCTGAAAAGACCATCGGCAAGGTGATCTTCTCGCTCGGTAAAGCAAGAGCAGTGAGCGGCAGTAAGACCCTCTACGATGCCAACCGTGAAGTATACGGGCTTCTTCGTTACGGGGTGAAGGTCCGCCCCGATGTGGGAGAGCACCACCAGACTATCTGGTTTATCGATTGGGACAATCCTACCAATAACGATTTTGCAATCGCTGAAGAGGTCACTATCTCCGGGGAACACTCCAAAAGGCCGGATATTGTCCTCTATGTCAACGGTATCGCGATAGGTGTTCTGGAGTTGAAGAGGTCTATCGTATCAGTCACCGAAGGAATCCGTCAGAACCTCGACAACCAGAAGAAGACGTTCATCCGGCCATTCTTCGCCACGGTGCAGCTTGTGATGGCAGGAAATGAGACCGAGGGATTGCGGTATGGTGTGATCGAGACCCCGGAAAAATATTATCTTCGCTGGAAGGAGGGCAGGACTCCGCCAGAAGCAAGAGAAAATCCACTCTTGAGGGAACTGGGGCAGCTCTGCAGCAAGGACCGCCTGCTTGAAATCGTCCATGATTTCATCGTCTTTGACGCAGGAACCAAGAAAACATGCCGGCATAACCAATACTTCGGCGTCAGAGCGGCACAGGAGCGGGTCAAACACCGGGAAGGAGGGATCATATGGCATACGCAGGGCAGCGGCAAGAGCCTGATCATGGTGTGGCTGGCAAAGTGGATCCGCGAGAACATCACAAATGCCCGTGTCCTTCTCATAACCGACAGAACTGAGCTCGATGATCAGATCGAGAAGACATTTTTAGGAGTTGATGAGGACATTTACCGCGCCCAAAGCGGGAGTGACCTTGTGCGAGTGCTCAACACCAGCGAGGAATGGCTGATCTGCTCCCTGATTCACAAGTTCGGAAGTGGAGAGGACATCAGCGAGAAAGACATCAAGGACTACGTGGAAGAGATCAGGAAACACCTGCCGAAAGACTTCTCTCCGAAGGGTGAAATCTTCACGTTCGTTGACGAATGCCATCGCACCCAGTCAGGCAAACTGCACCAGGCGATGAAAGCGCTCCTTCCTGGCACGATGCTGATTGGATTTACCGGGACTCCTCTCTTACACCAGGATAAGCAAAAGAGCATCGAGATCTTCGGTCCCTACATCCATACCTACAAGTATGATGAAGCAGTTCACGACGGCGTCGTCCTTGACTTGCAATACGAGGCCCGTGACATCGACCAGAGCATCACATCCCAGGAAAGAATCGACCAATGGTTCGAGATCAAGACCCATGGGTTGACCAACCTGGCCAAGGCACAGCTCAAGCAGCGCTGGGGAACGATGCAGAAAGTGCTCAGTGCCCAGGACCGGCTGGAAAAGATTGTCGCCGATATCCTGCTTGACATGGAGACACGAGACCGCCTCAAAAGTGGTCATGGAAATGCTATGCTCGTCTCTGGAAGCATTTACTCAGCCTGCAGGTTCTTCGAGATGTTTCAGAGAACCGATCTGGCTGGAAAATGTGCCATCATCACGTCCTATAAACCATCACCGGCTGACATCAGGAGCGAAGAGACTGGTGAGGGATTGACCGAAAAGCTCCGGCAATACGATATATATCGGAGGATGCTTGCCGAGTATTTCGATGAACCTGAAGATGCAGCCATGTATAAGGTCGAGAAGTTCGAGCAGGAAGTGAAGAACCGGTTCATCAAAGAACCGGGGCAGATGAAGCTCCTGATTGTTGTTGACAAACTCCTCACAGGCTTTGACGCCCCTCCTGCGACGTATCTGTATATCGATAAGCAAATGCACGATCATGGTCTCTTCCAGGCAATTTGCAGGGTGAACCGCCTCGATAGTGAGGACAAAGAATACGGTTACATCATCGACTACAAGGACCTCTTCAGATCGCTCGAAAAATCGATCAAGGATTACACGGGAGAGGCCTTCAGCGGGTACGACAAGGAAGATGTCATCGGGCTGCTCAAAGACCGGCTGGAAAAGGGGCGTGAACGACTGGAGGAGGCAAGGGAAGCGGTGAAAGCACTCTGTGAACCGGTCGAATCCCCCTACGATACGGCGGCGTATCTCCGCTATTTCTGTGCTTCTGATACCACAAATTCGACTGAATTGGCGGATAACGAGCCAAGGCGAATAGCCCTTTACAAGCAAGTGGCAGCGTTGTTGCGAGCGTACGCGAACCTCGCTAATGAGATGCGGAGTGTCGGGTATTCCGATGTGGAGGCAGATGTGATCAGGGCCGAAGTCACACACTACGAGAATGTCCGTGAAGCGGTCAAGCTGGGTAGTGGTGATTACATCGACATGAAGATGTTTGAACCAGCCATGCGGCATCTTCTTGATACCTATATCAGGGCTGAAGAGAGTGTCAAGATATCTGCATTTGATGACCTCTCCCTCGTCCAGCTTATTGTGGATCGAGGGGTAGATGCTGTTGATCTCTTACCTGAAACAATACGGAAACATCCTGAAGCAGTGACCGAAACGATCGAAAACAACGTCCGCAAACTGATCACCGATGAATCCCCAGTCAACCCGAAATATTACGAGAAGATGTCAGCACTTCTTGATGCACTTATCAGAGAACGCCGGGCTCAGGCAATAGCCTACGAAGAATACCTGAAAAGAATTGTTGAATTGACACTGCGGATCAGGAACCAATCAGGCGACCCACGGTATTCCCGTGTTCTGGACACTCCGGCAAAACGTGCCCTGTATGACAATCTCGGAGAAGATGAAGCGATAGTCCTTGCGGTCCACGAAGCTATTGTCAACACCAAACAGGATGGATGGATGTACAATCCCATCAAGACCAGAATGGTCAGGTTTGCAATTGAGGACGTTCTCAAAGACGAGCAAAAGACCGATCATATCCTGGACATTGTGAAGAATCAGGAGGAGTATACCTGAATGCACCAGATACAGGTGGGAGGGCTCAAAGTCGATGTGGTAAGGAAAAATATCAAAAACCTTCATCTCGGAGTGTATCCTCCAGATGGTCGTATACGCATCGCAGCACCACTCCGGGTTAATGACGAAGCCATTCGATTGGCAATAGTATCGAAGTTAACATGGATCAAAAAGCAACAGAGCAGATTTTTAGCTCAGGAACGTCAGAGTGAGCGGGAATTCATCTATCGGGAAAGTCACTATTTTTTCGGGAATCGTTACCTGCTCAACATCATCGAACAATCAGGCCCTTCAAAAGTGAAACTGCAGAATAAAACCAGAATCGACCTCTATGTTCCTGTTGGAAGTAATGGATCGAAACGCGAGCAGGTTCTCATTGAGTGGTACCGTCGGGAACTCAAAGCACTGATTCCTCCCCTGATTAGCAAATGGGAAGTAATTATGGGGGTGACCGTAGAGGACTGGGGTGTAAAGAAAATGAAGACTAAATGGGGCAGTTGCAACATTCAGTCCCGACGAATTTGGCTTAATCTGGAACTTGCAAAAAAACCAGTCCAGTGCCTGGAGTACGTAGTTGTCCATGAGATGGTGCATCTGCTTGAGCGGAAACATAATGACCATTTTAAAGGATTGATGAACGAGTTTTTGCCACAATGGAAGCATTATCGAAATATATTGAATCAGGCACCCTTAAGCCATGAAACCTGGTCATACTGAAAATTTCTTTGTAACTGTTCAGCTTCGACCGCAAGATCCTAGTACAATGAAGTCATAGTAACAATTAGTGGCTGAAAATAACCAGAATAACCAGAAAGATAGCAGCCC
>Ga0172362_10006253_pt1 | contig 10247 bp, 14 predicted proteins | sample LakKivs1_kivu2a2_FD_114534 | JGI IMG/M metagenome (GOLD analysis project Ga0172362, IMG submission 114534) | Sediment microbial communities from Lake Kivu, Rwanda - Sediment s1_kivu2a2 | ecosystem: Environmental > Aquatic > Freshwater > Lake > Sediment | place: Rwanda: Western Province, Lake... | reverse complement strand
TGTATAAATGAAATAACACCACAATGGTTAGAATTATCTCGTTCTATAAATTAAATTTACTTTTAATAAATGATTCCTTTATTAAAAGTATCTAACGGATTTAAAAATAATCAACCAGTGTATAATGCTAGTCATATTAAAAATATAAATATCAATGGTACACCACAAAATAATGAAACATTAATATATAATAATAATAATTCATTTAGTTATAACAGTATAACAAATTTACCAGAATTACAAGCATTAGAAACACCACCAAACGCAAATACCTTAAAGTAAATGATACGCTGTTATTAGAAGATAATAATGAGAATAGTTTGAGTTTAGGATTAGAAAATGGATTATTAACTATAAGTAGTAATGTAGTAGATATAACAACAACAAATAGGGTATATCAAGAGTTAAATGAAGAGCTTGGATGGGGAGATGTAAATGGATATTATGCATTAACAAAAGATAGTTATCCAGGTGTAAGTGATGCATATGCAAATAAAGCAGTTAGTGTATGGACTCCTAGATTTGTAATTAATAATTGGTGGTCAATATGTTGGTCTTCAGAACTACAAATATTTGTAGCTGTTGGTAATTCAATAATGATAAGTCAAAATGGAATTAACTGGACATTTTTTAGTTCTCCAGGAGGAAATACATGGAGGTCTGTTGTTTGGAGTTCAAAATTAGGGTTATTTGTTGCTGTATCAAGTAGTGGTGTTGGAAACAGAGTAGCTACAAGTGATGATGGAATTATTTGGACTTTAAGAAATTCTCCTGCTGATAACAGTTGGCGGTCTGTTTGTTGGTCTCATGAATTAGGATTATTTGTAGCAGTTAGTGCTTCAGGAGAATCAAGAGCAATGTATAGTGATGATGGTATTAATTGGGAACTTTCTCAATCACCAAGACAAAATACTTGGAATTCTGTTTGTTGGTCTCCTGAATTAGGAATATTTATAGCAGTATCAAGTACTGGTAATAATGATAGAATCATGATAAGCAAAAATGGGGTTGATTGGAATATTATTATATCACCAATTGATAATGAATGGCGTTCTGTTTGTTGGTCTTCTGAATTAGGTTTATTTGTAACAGTATCAAGTACTGGTAATAATGATAGAATTATGATAAGTAAAAATGGTATAGAATGGCAGCCAATAAATTTCGTAACAAATGGGGTTTGGAATTCTGTTTGTTGGTCAAACATATTTAATACTTTTGTTAGCATTGGAAATAGTGTAATTATGACAATTTATAATGGAGTTGATTGGGTTATAAAAAATTTACCATCAAGTAACTATGTTTCAATATGTTATAGTAATGAATTAAATTTATTTGTAGGTGTAGCACAAACAGGTGTACAAAGTTCTAGGGGTATAACATCTTCCTTACAAACAATACCTACTTCTTACAATACATTCTCTTCATCTTTTAATACCATTGATCAACTTGGAAATTGGACTATTCAACAAGCGCTTAAATCTGGGATATATACATCTGGACAAATAACACCATCTGTTGCTGGTACCAATTTAATGTATATTTCCAATTCATCTCCAACAACCATAATTAATTTTACAAATGGTGTTTTAAATCAAGAATTAACGTTAATATTTAATGATTCAAATACAACTATACAAACTAATATAAACATACGATTGAATGGTGGTGTTAATTTTGTTTCTACACAATATGATAGCTTAACTTTATTGTGTGTAAATGAAATAATACCACAATGGGTAGAATTATCTCGTTCTATAAATTAAATTTAAATATTTAGAAATATTTAAATCAATACTTATGTCTACAAATTATACAACTAATAGGTTTTTTTGATTTTAATATTTTGACACACATGTCAAATGACCTATGTATTTATTGCATTTTACGCACTCGATTACCGTAATTTTTTCTTTTTCAATGCTTTCATAACATATTGGACAAACGATTTTATTTTCTTCATTTTTCAATCCTTTTGGGTCTTCTTTATAGTCATATTCATCAATAACATTAAATCCCGCTGACAATATAAAATTTTTGGATTTTTCAAGATTATCTAACATCATTTTTATTTTTTCGTAATTGGATACCATTACAGGGTTATAATGTGGTATAACGGATAGATTATCATTAAGTTCTCGTGTAGATTCAATTTCGTGTGTATATATTAGTGATGGAATTACAACGTTAAAGAGAATCATACTAAGCTTACTTCTGGTAGTTTTTTCTATTAAAATTTTTTTGTATTGATTATACAATGAACAAATCGTAACGTGATCGCCAATAGAATAATACAAAACAATCAAATCTAAAATACTATTTACTACAATTAATTTTTTTCCTTTATATGCTTTAATACATTCAAGTGTATGATATTTTGAATTTTCCTTGTCATAAGTTCTTAAAAATCCATGATATTGAATAATTATATTACTAAGACGATTTTGTGAATTTTCACAAAAATCGTGTCTATTCATATTCACAAGATAATACTTTTCTATTTCTGATTTATAAATTTCGCAATATTTATTAGAACTTAATTTTAATAATAAAAATACCAATTTTTCAATTTTGATATATTTAAAAAATAGTTTAATTTTATCAACATAATCAACATCATCATCAACATCAATATCATCATCAATATCATCATCCAAATATATGTTTTCAATACACCTTATTACATTTTCAACTGGAATAAATAATTGTCTATCTGTAACTAATGCATGCATAATATTGTAATATTCTATTAAATTTTGATTTATTTCTGAGGATTTAAGTAATTCCAAGTATTTAGGAATTTTATTAATTTCAAGAGCATTTATGTTTTTATGTATTACAAGTAAAATAGCAGGTAAATCTTTAGGATTTGGTTCTGAAATACATAAGGAATAACTTTGATTTATTCTTTCTCTTAATTGTATGTATAAGCTTTTATATTTTGAATCTTTTACAATACAATCAAATTCTAATTGATAGTCTTCAAATTGGTTTTTGCCTTCATTTTCTGTTTTAAGAGTTATATCTCTGCTAGAGTGAATTGAATTTTGAATTACTTTTTCAAGTGTAATTTTAGATTCAATAGAAAGTATAATTTCATTTGTATAATCAATATCAATTATAGATATATTTTTTGTAAGATGGTAATATGTTATTTCTGAGTGTTTTTTAGCTAAAGATAAAAGGGAATAAATACCGCTAAAATGATGCAATCGTATTTTATAAGTAAGATAAAGAAACAGCAAAATTAAATCATCATCATCTTCATATTTTAACGAATAAAAATCAATATTTCGTAAAAGAATAAAACTGTCATTAATATTGTCATGTTTAATATATTCAATAACTTTATCACAAATATCTGACATTTTATATAATTTAAATGTAAAATACATTTAAATCATTTTTATAAGACAATTTTATTATTTTAAACACCCAAATAATTAAATATCATTTACTTTTTATTTTCTGACGTTTCTAACGGATTTTTTTACACTTTTTTTACTTTTTTTACTTTTCTTACTTTTCTTATTTTTCTTACTTTTCTTAACACTTTTACGTCCTTTGCTTTTAGCACTACGCATTCTTAATACACCTCGTATTTTATTTAATATTTTTGTTATTAATTTATCCTTACTATCACTTGGTGAATAGTCTATATTCAAATACGAACATGCTCTTAAAAGTGTCATGTCATCGTATTCTTGCATTAATTCTCTCAAACTTTCTCTGCTTTCTCTGCTTTCTAATACAAGTTCTTTGAAATCTTCAAATTCTTCGTCACTTTCGTCTTCGAAATTATTGTCTTCACTTCCTTGTTGGAAATATCCACTTGGTCCTCCTCCATTTTTTCCTTCAAATTCATCGAATTCATCAAATTCATCGAATTGACGACCTTGTCCAAGTCTACTTACGGTTCGTTGTAAGTTTCTAGTTTCATATTCTTTTTTCTTTTTGATAATTATACCAAATAATTTATTAATTTTTTCATCCATTTGTTCTGTAGTATTTTGTTTATTATATTTTTGAGTATGTGGTATTCCCAAATCATCACATATTTGTATTAAAGTATTTAACGCAAGTTTACTGGATGTTTTTTCCTGATTACCCCCTTGTCTTACTTCCATATTAGATATATCAGTTAAAATATTACCAATACGTGAAACAACTTGTTCTACTGATAACTGATTAAAATTATTTATCAAATAAACAACAGGGTCATTTGCCAAAGATCTTCCCATTCTAATAAGTTTTACCATTTTTTTATTTATATAAATAAAAAAAATGACACAAATAATACAAAAATGTGATGATTTACAAACAAGAAAAAATTGTAGATATTATGATGTGAACGTAATACTAAAAAAAGACGGAACATATGATTTTGTAGTAGGAAAAGAAGTTGGTGCTGGAGGATTTGGCACAACTTATAATGCAATTGATAAAACAAATCCATCAAAAAAATATGTCTTAAAAGTTATAGATACAAGTAATATGAGCCAATCTTTCAGAAAGAGATTTTTAACCGAGTTCAAAAATGAAATAGATATACAGAATTTAGCATCTATAAGTGGATATGCAGGTGAAATTGCGTTAGCTTATAATATGGACAATGAATATGGATTTATAATGAAAAAATACAAGACGACATTAAATACATTTTTAAAAAATATTTATGAACCATTTGAATTAAAAAAGAACGTTTTAAAACAAGTTAAAAATGCCATTATTGCGATATCTGAACTTGGAATTGTACATGGTGATTTGCATTTAGAAAATATAATGCTTGATTTTAACAATAAAGTTAAAATTATTGATTTTGGGGAATCAATAATTGAAAAGCCCCAAAAAGCACTAAAACGTAACATGGAAGACTTTGATATTTCTCTAGAGATGAACTTAATAATTGAACCTGAAGAAGAACTTTCAGAACGAACGGAAAAATATAGGAGAAAAATTGTTGATTATTGGGAAAGTATAAGTGGGAATATCCAACAATTAAAATTTAAATCACCAAAATCTAAAAGGTCGCGTAAAAATTCAGGAAAAAAATCAATTCGCAAATAAATTATTGGATTAAAAATAATTAGCAAGTTTATTATTTACCATAAATAAATGAATATTCCATCAATCGCAATATCATTTATTGGTCTATCATTATTAATATACGGTATAATAACTCTAAATACAATGGTAGATGATTATTTAAAGAGTTTAAACAAGGAAATGTCTGATAATGTCTATAAAATTAAAGTTAATTCAGATATATTCATAGGAATTGGATTTGGACTTATTGTTTTAGGAGCTATTATAAAACATAAGGAATGAAAAATTTAAATATTTAGTTATTTAAATTTTATTTACTTTTATGCCACATCTTAGCAATTGTTTTCATTTTTTCTGTTGGTGATAAGTGAGATAATGATTTATCAGACATGTGTTTTTTAACAAATTTATTGTATTTAGAAGGAGATTTCATCCTTAGAGATGCATTTTTAGTTGCTTGATCCTGTTGAGGATGTGGAGGATAGTATACGGGATGTATTGGGCCATAAGGATTAGTTAACATTTGTCTTGTGGATTTTGACATTTGTGGCGGTTTAGCAATTTTGGCGTGATTATGTAATATAGAAGCAATTAAATTATCTGGTGTGTATTGAAATTGTTTAAGATTTTGACGATATGCTTTTTGATATTGCTGACGAGACGCACCTAACATATGTCTCATGTCTGGAACATCATAATAAGGAAGTAAATCAGAACCTATAAACATATTATATATTTCTTCGGTTGGTCTTAATTTTGGAGAATCTCCCGCAAATAGCATTTTAAACAAGTCCAAAGCATCTTCTTGTGTATAAGAAGATGGGTTTTGACGAAAATCATTTAATAACAACATATAATTCATTTATTATATACTATTTAATTTAAATGAAAAATTTATACAATAATAATATGGATAATTTTGAATGTTGTTTCTGTGGTTCTATATTATCATCTAAATATTCGTTAAATAATCATCAAAAACGTTCTAAAAAATGTAAAGCAATACAAAATGGCGATTACAAAACACTAAATACATGTAAATTGTGTAATAAAAGATTTTTAAAAACCCATAATTGTAAAAAAATACATACAATTGTTGATGAATATCTAACGTTAAAAAATGAAAATGCCGAATTAAAAAATAAATTAAAAATTACAATTAACAATCCAATTAACTCGGCTTTAAAATTTACTTTCGCTGTAGATAAAACTTTAAGAGATTTAGAAAAAAAACAAATTTATGATTTATTTACAAATAATTATAAGATAAAAAGTAAAATAAATGGATAATATTTCAACAACAAAAGTATGTGTAATGTTTTACATTTTACTTGATAAATGTAATACTGAATTTATGCAAGAAAAATATTCAATAAATATACTATTGAATATGTTATTTGTAGAATTACAAAAGTCAAAATACGATGAAATAAGTGTATTTTTAAATTCAAAAATGAGAAATTGTCTTAAAATGTACGGAAAAACACCAAAAATTTTATATGATGATAACACTAAAAATATAAGAGATGTTATATCCGACATTGAAAAATTATGTGAAAAAAATAATGATTTAAAAAATGAATTGTATAAAATAATTAGAAATTTTAATTTATATTAAATGATTTAATTTTACTAATTATATCATTATATGACATTTCAGTAAATAAAATATTAGAATATTCAGATAAATTTAAGTTTAAATACGTATAACCTTTATAAAATAATGTTTTTGTTGATGAAGAAAAAACTATATGATGTATTACAGAAAATAAACAAGTTTCATGTGTAATTTTATATACAATACCTTCATTTTCTGAACTCATATCTATTCGGTAATAATTTCCACTTTCAATATCGTTGTATAAATCTTGTGACCAATCAAAGTTATCATATACTTCTGTAAAAATTTTTGCATAACATTCATCTATAATACTTTTTAAAATTGTAATTTTATCTGAATTATTTGATACCATCTCTTTGATTTCATTCAATTTACCTAACGTTGTGTTCATTTTATTAAAAAATGTATTATCAAAATTATCTTGATTATCTTGATTATCAAATGATTCCATTAGTTATATTTAAATAAGAAATATTTAAATATTATATTAAATGCAACAATGGGAACGTTGCAATAAATATTTTTAACCCAAATTGAAATAAATTTCGTATTACTTTTCTGAACTTCATTTATATAAACAAATTTTATCCAAAAACTAGAAAATCATCTGATAACTCTATTTTTACTACTTTATAATAAAATGAATTTTCAGATGAAAAGTTAATTATAACTTTATACTCATTTCTATATACAAAAACATATTCTCCAAATTCGAATGTTGTAATATTTAATTTTGTAAACATTTTTTTAGAAGTACCGATATTATGAATTTTATATATTTTTATATTTGATAAATTGTCATTTTCTACTATCATTTCACCATTTGATAAAGTAAAAGTAATAGAATTATCTCCAAGTTTAATATCAATTTTAGATTCCATCTTGAATATTTAAATAATCGTTTTTGATTATTTAAATAATATTTTAAACTGTCTTTAAACTTACCTCTTGTCTTCACTATCTATTACTTACCTGTAATTTTTCCACTCCAACAGTTCCTTGTAACTCTTACGTGCTTTCTCAAGATTCTTATAAGGGTGATACCTAGTAGCAAACTTCTTGTATGCTTTCTTTATTTCTAAAGATGATGAATCTCTCTCAATCCCTAGATGTGTATAGGATGACAAAGGTGGTTGTTTCTTCACAAGTGAAAAATTTACAACCATCTCTTCCATCTCTTCCATCTCTTCCATCTCTTCCATCTCTTCCATCTCTTCCATCTCTTCCATCTCTACAATCACTTGATTTTTGGCAATCATTTCTTCCAACCCAATTGTTGGTCCTGAAGCAATCAAAATTGGTTGAGTTTTTCTGATGATAGGTCTTACCTTATTTCGAATCTTTGATGACTTCGTGATTGGTTTTTTGAAGGGAAAAACTTCGTCGTGCGTAGGAATTTTGCACTCAAACGCAGACTTCTTACCAAATAACATGTTTGAGTAAAACTCAACTTTCTCATCAACATGTTTTGTAACTTTTTCATACTGAAGTTTCTTTTCTTTCTCTTCTTCTTGTAATTTCATCAAACGAATTGAAATGTCTGTTAAACTCTTTGAAATTAAAACAATGTCGTTACCAAGCTTATCGTTTTCTTTGAAAGAATCAAAAACACGTGAATACTCTTCTGACAAACGCTTGTACTCCTTCCTCAACTCAACAATCTCATCTGCAATCTCGTATTGTGCATGCTTAATACTAAAATAGTCTTCAACACCAAAACCTGTAATATTCATAATATTATTTTCACAAGAACTAGTCATTTCCCCCAATGAGATTTTTTTCAGAAAATTTAAAAAAAAATCAATTTATATATTTTTTATAGAATTTTGATAATATATTTCTTAATTTTAATTTTTCATTTGTTTTAATGATTTTTCCTGTTGATTTAAAATGTTTATCATGATATTCAAATATTTCATAATATACAGAATATTCAAATGTATCTTTATCTATCGTATGTTTTAGCACTTTATATGCATAAAAAACACCGTTATTTTCAATAATACACGGTATTAATGAAATATTTAAATATTTTCTTGATTTTTTATAAATTCGTATATACATATCTAAAATTTTAATACCCATAATATTTCTATTTTTTTCATTTACTTTTTTTAAAATATCACCATATTTTTCAAATTCTTTAGAATCTTGTGAATTTTTAATATTTCTCAACTCATCTTTGATCATTTTTTTATCTATATCAAAATCAGACATCAACAAACAACCCAATCGTCCCATTTCATTAATTCTATAAATTGAATCTGGATAGAACCCCGATTTTCTTTTTATTTCATCTACTTCTTTTTCTCTTGCAAATTTACTATATTCTGCACGCAGACGCTTATCTATATCTTTTGATAAAAGTATCTCTTTTAATTTTTTTTCATTTAAATTAATATTTCCTGTTATGAAATTCTTTAATAACTCATTGTTATTTAATTGTGATTGTTCATCAAATAAGTTATATAAATCAAGAGAAGATGATGAAGACGATGATGAAGACGATGAAGACGATGATGAAGACGATGAAGACGATGAAGACGATGATGAAGACGATGATGAAGATGATGAAGATGATGACGATTGTTGAGGTTTTGTTAATCGTTGTATAGCTTTATTTATTTCTGCCTGTGTCATTTCTACAGTTGATTCTTCTGAACTTAAATTATCTGATAATTTAACTTTAGAAATATCATCACAAAGTTCTTTTTTTATTTTTTTAACAAGTTTATTTTTTGATTTGTATATACTTAATTTACATCTTTTTGCTAATTCCACCAATTCATCTTTTTTTAAAGACATGCATTTTTCAGGTATATAACAACGTTTGACATCGTTATTTCTAACGTTAGGTATGTTAGGTATGTTAGGTATTCCTTTTAATTCATTGCATAATTCAGCCATAGTTTTTTGTCCTTTAAATGGATATGTTCTATTTGTTTTAATACTACAATTTTTAGCAATATTTACAAGTTCAAATCTAGAGTATCCTTTTGGACATTCATCCTTTACTTCGCAATCATCTACTTCAGGAAATGAAAATTTTTCTTTATCACTTTTTGATGCTTTTAAAATTAAATCTATAAAATACGTTTTATTTTTTGAATTTAAGTCAGAACGTCCAGATATATCTAGTTGTCTTAAAATATATCGTATATCAGTTAACGGTCTCAATTTAAGCAGTTCTTTGTCAAAAACATTCATTTTATATTAAATAAAATTTTTACAAATAGATTTAATTTTATCAATATTTTTTTACTTTCTTTATTTTTCTTTACACCAATATTTCTTTCTAAGTTTTCTAGTTGAAAATGTTTATAATCTAAATCTTTACTAACTTTGCGTATTTTTTCATCCAAGTATTTTATGTAGTCAATAATCATACATGTTTCTATTTCCATTTCTTGATTGACTTAATTGATTCTTGTCTTCTATCACATAATTTAAAATATTCTTCATATAACTTATCAATAGCTTATATTTGTCAGACATTTTATATCTTAATTTATCTTACGTTTATCTTACGTTTATCTTACGTTTATCTTACGTTTATCTTACGTTTATCTTACGTTTATCTTAC
>Ga0172362_10006252_pt1 | contig 10247 bp, 5 predicted proteins | sample LakKivs1_kivu2a2_FD_114534 | JGI IMG/M metagenome (GOLD analysis project Ga0172362, IMG submission 114534) | Sediment microbial communities from Lake Kivu, Rwanda - Sediment s1_kivu2a2 | ecosystem: Environmental > Aquatic > Freshwater > Lake > Sediment | place: Rwanda: Western Province, Lake... | reverse complement strand
GTCGCGCCGGGGCTCGCCCCTCAGGAGCTGGACCTCGGCGGGATGGGTCGGGGCGAAGCGCGGCGTCCGGGGATAGAAATGGTATCCATAAGGGCGGTAGCAGGAAACGGCGGTCGCCGCTACCAGGGCGGCCAGAAGCATGATCGTGAGCCGTTTCGCTTTCATGGCTTGCCTCCTTGTCATCCGTTCACTCCACCCTTTATTTTGCAAGAAGCGTACCAAAGCGAAGGGCCCTCTCGAAATCTGGATAAAATATTCTCTATCAAGTATTTATGGGAAGGCCAGGCAAGGAATATCGCGCCCTGGGACCGTTCAGTCTTCCCCATATGAGAATGGGATGTCCTTTTTCGAGGACACCGGGTGCCTTACTTGACAACCAACTCCACCGTGGTCGAGACGACCAGGCTTCCCGAGGTTCCCCGGACCCCCACCTGATAGGTCCCGGCGGGGGTCCCGGTGTTCGTATTGCTCCCGCCGCCGTCGCCGGCCGAACAGGCCGCGATCATGACCAGGAGAGATACCGCCGCGACGGCGACGAGCCAGCGCCGCAGAGAGGGCCTCGGCCCGAGCCGCCGCGCGGCGAACGGGGCCAGAAGGAGCGCCAACCCCGCGAGCATGAGGGCCCCCGGCCCGAGCGGGCCGGGCCCTCCCGCCGACACCGAGGTCACGCCCGCGGCCGCGCTCGAGCGGGCCTTGGTGGTCAGGGTCAGCTGCGACGTCGCCTCGACGACCCCGGGCGTGACGCCAGCCGGCGCAAACGCGGCCGTGACCCCCCGCGGCAGGGTCGGGCAGGACAGCGTCACGGGCGAATCGAAGGAGGCCACCTGGGCGGCCACATGGACCGTGTAGGTCGTCGACTCGCCGGCCGAAACGCTGTTCGTCCCGGGATCCCCCGCGACCGTGAACCCGGCGACGGGGAAGCTCACGGAGCCCGAGGTCCCGCCGCCCGGCGTCGGATTCTGAACCGTCACACCGGACGTCCCGCTCGCGGCGATGTCCGCCGCCGCGATCGCCGCCGTGAGCTGGGTCGGGCCGGCATAGGTCGTCGTCCTGGCGACACCGTTCCACATGACGGCCGCCCCGGGAACGAAATTCGCGCCGGTCACGGTCAGGGTGAAAGCGCCGCTGCCGCCGGACGCGTGGCCCGGCGAGAGGGAGGTTAAAGACGGCGCCGGATTGTTGACGGTGAACGTCAGGGGGTTCGAGGCCCCGCCGTCGGTGTTCCGGACCGCGACCTGAACGGCCTTCCCCGCCGCGATGTTGCCCGCCGGGACGACGGCGGTCACCCGCGAGCTGTTGACGAAGGTCGTCGCCAGGTCCGTTCCGTCCCACGTGACGACGGCGCCGCTCACGAAGTCGGAGCCGTTCACGGTCAGCGTGAACGCCGACCCGCCCGCCGTGGCGCTCGACGGGGAGAGCGTCGAAAGAAGGAAGGCGTAAACGTCGGGGCCGTCGGACGTGCCGGCCAGCGGGGCCCGGACCGTCGCGCCCCGGCTGTCCCGGAACGAGAAATAGTAATTGTGGCTGCCGACGGCCAGGCCGGCGTCGCAGCCGTACCAGCCGTTGGAGGCCGAACCGGAGAGTAGGGCCATGGCGTGGGCCGCGCCGTCGATGACGACATCATTGATCGACGGCGTGTCGCCGTCCTGATCGGAATAGAAAACGGCGTAGCTGAACGTGTCGGAGGGGGTGCCGACGGCCGGCGTGACCTGGGGACTGGCGAGCGTCGGCGCGTGGTCGTAGGACGGCCCCGCGTACGTGTAGTCCACGTAGGCGTAGCCCTGGGCGGCGTCCACGGTCAGCGGGACGCCCGTACAGACGGTCTCCGTCGCCGGACTGGTCGTCAGGTCGACGAGCTTGAAGGCCTTGAGCGTCGCGACGTCGGCGCTGAAATTGTCGTAGACGCCGAGATAGTAGCGCAACGGGCCGGCGCCTTCGACGAGGATGTCGGAATAATCCAGGACGAAGCTGCCGTCGACGGCCGTCGTCGTCCCGTCGAACGCGTAGTTCCCGCCCTGGTTCTGGATGGCCGATGGCGTCCAATTCGTCGTCGGCGTCGTCCCGGACACGGCCGACCGCCCGAGGGTCATCTTGAGCTGGTTGCGCTTGGCGTGGTTCGCCGTGAACTCGGCGATCATCAGCGGCGAGTAATTGTCCCGGGCGGTCAGGACCCAGATCATGTCGCTCTGGAAGGCCCGCTCCCGTCCCGTCGTGGGCCCGCCGACGACACCGGTGACGCTCTTGAGCGCGTCATAGGCCAGCCAGATGAACCCGGCGTCCTCCCAGTACGCGCCCCACGAGTTCGCGATCCGGAAGCCGCCTTTCTCCCCCGCGTCGATGAGCCCGTTGCCGTTGACGTCGGTCCAGATGGCGTCGTTGTAGCCGACGATGGTCATGGCGTGCGAGCCCTCTTCGCCGTTGAGCCAGTAGCCGATCCTCTTGCCGACCTCGGGCGTGTCGTCCGTCGTCGCGGGGTCGTCGCCGATGGTCTTATACTGCCAGGACGTGATGTAGGTCCCGAAGATGAGGACGTAGCCGTTGGCCAGGAGCTCCTTGACATATTCGAGCCCCGCGGCCGTGCTGACGGAGCCGACGAACTGGGCCCGATTGGACCGGACGGAGAGCGCGTTGCGCCACACGGCCGCGTTCAGGCACCAGGCCGTGTAGTTGGTGTCGTAGGGGAATTCGGCCCAAGTCGCGGCCCCGTGCTTCTCGAGGAGCGGATAGACCGCGTTGAACGACGACCCGCTGTCGGTGCCCCCGTTGATCATGTTGTAGGTCCACTTGGGCGAGTATTTATTGGTGTTGTTGACGGGGTCGCGGATGTCGAGGTCGCGCTGGAAGGCCGTCATGTAGGAGAGCTGCGTGTAGGTCGTGGAAAAGGAGGCGCACGAGCCGAGCGGATTCTGGCTCCGGATGGGCGGGAAGTACTTCAGCTTGCTGTTGTCGACGGCGACGGGCAGATCGAGGGCCAGGGCCGAGGCCGGCGCGTCCGACTGGAGGGAGGCGATTCGCTCCCCGACGACGCTTTCGACCTCGCGGCCGACCGGGCGCACCGAGAGCGGGTCGAGCGCGGGCCGGCCCTGCTCCGCCCGGACCTTGTTGATCCGCTCGAAGCCGAGCCAATTGACGTCGACCCTGGCGACCCGCGGCCAGGTCCGGTAGATCTCGGCGGTCTCCTCGGCGGTGAGGGGGATGAGCCCCTTGGGGTAGAGGCGGACGTCGTCCGGCGCGGAAGGCGTCTGGCCGGCGAACCCGGAGGCCAGCGTCCCGACGAGGATCACGAGAAGCGCGGCTTTGGTGATTGTCTTGGTCATGTCCCTGCCCTTCGTTCCGCCAGCCATTATTCCCGATAGCCCGGCCCATGTCCAGGGCCCGAAGGCCCGGGCCAACATGATTTAGTCGTAGAGGAGGGGGGCTTTCCGCCAGTCCTTGTCTTTGTCGTGGCCGAATTCGGCGACGCGGGGCCGGCGCTCCAGGAGCCGGACCGCCGCGATCGTGCAGGCCTGGCCGACGCTCTTCGGACCGTTGCCGACGGCCTCGAGCCGGAGGACGTAGCGGCCGGGGTCGGGCCAGAAGTCGAGAAGCGGAAATATCGCTTGGACCCCGTTAGCGCCGGAGAAGTCGAGCGGCCGGCCGATCCTGACGCCGTCGAGGATGGCCTGATAGAGGCCGCCGTCCGGGGAACGGAACCCGGCGATCTCCAGCCGCAGCGGCTCCTTCTTGGCCACCTCGAAGGGGATCTCGAGCCAGGCCCCGTCCGGGCGCGCGGGCCGGTAGGCCAGGAGGTCGCCCCCGGTCATCTCGTCCCTCGCCTTGGCGATCTCGCCGGCCCCGTGGCGGCGGGGCGCGGCCGGGTCCCAAGCCGGGACGGCGATCCTGGCGAGATCGGCGAGGCGCCTCTCCCCCGCCCCCGGCGCCCGCTCGGCGAACGTGGGCGTGCCGGTCTGGTACCAGAAGGCCACGCTGGCGTAGTCATCCTCGCGCTCGTTCCAGCTCGTCGCCTTGTAGCCGGGGTTCTCGTCCTCCGACATCCAACCCATGTGCTCGATCGCGACCCTGATCCCCGTATTGAAGACGATGGGATCCTCGAGGTGCCAGCGGTAGGAGGCGACGTGGCCGCCGATCGTCCCGTAGTCGAAGAACGGCGTCCCGAAGTAAGGCGTGCTGGCCTTGTCGAGCCCCCAGGCCGAGAGGAAATAGTCCTCGGTCCCCGTGCCCCAGATCGAGGGCTTGGCCTCGCCGTCGATGGAGATCTTCTCGTCGCCCTCGCCGAACCAGGACGGGCTGCGCATCCGGACGGCCAGGACCGTGCCGACGTAGTGGCCCTTCCCTTTCGTCTCGAGGATGAGGTAGTCCCGGCCGTTGCGGACCGGGTACTCCTGGCGGTATTGGGCATAGAAGTAGGGCGTGTCCTGGGCCAGGCGGTCGAGCTTGATCCAGTCGATATTGAAGTAGAGCAGGCTGAGGGGTTTCTCGCTCTGGTTCTCGATCTCGATCCGGGCCGATCTTCGAAAGGGCATGCGCCAGAAGCAATTGTACGAGTCGGCGCCTTCGACGATGACCGGGACACTCGTCACTTCGGCCCGCTCGCCGAACGCGTTGGCGAAGAAATCGCCGACCGGCGCCTCGACGGCCGGCCGGGGGTCGCCGTCCCAGTACATCCTGAGCATGAGCTCCTGGTGGTTGGCCGAGCCCTTCTGGGCCCAGCCCTGCGGCTCGGGGCCGAGGAAGGTGATCCAGATGTGGGTGATGACGCCGGGGCCCTCCGCGTCCATGAGGACGTGGGTCGCGCCCGGAGGCACGTTGAAGTTGTCCCAGTTGCTCCGGACGTCGGCGTCGCCGCGGGGCTCGGCCGCCGCGTCGTAACGGCGCTCGCCGGCGTCGCGGTTCCCGTCGGGGCCGCGGCGCATCTCGCCGACCCGCATGGTCGAGGTCGCCCGCATCGACCGGCCCTCGATGGGCCTGGCCAGCGAGTCGAGGAGGCCGCCGCCGGCTTGCTCCCCGTCCTTGTCCCGGCAGCCGGCCATGAACGAAAGCCCAACGGCCAAGATCACAAACGCGGCCGCCAGGGAGATCGACAGGATTCGTTTTTTCATCAAAACCTCATTTCATCAAGCCGAGGAGCATGCGGACCTCTAAAAAGGCGCCCAAGGCCATGAAGAGGCCGGAGACGGCCCAGAGCATGCCGACGAACTTGAACCCGGACCCGGTGGCCTCTTTCCGGGACGAGAAGCCGAAAGCCCTCATGACGACCTCGTTGCCTTTCGAACGCCCGACATCAGAACGTATAGGTGAGGCCGACGCTCAGGAAGTGGACAAGGGCGAAGTTGTAGACCTCTTCGACGTCGGCCCCGCCCTCGAGGATGCGGTAACCGGCACGCAGAGCCACCCGGTCGCTGAGGCGGTATTGGAGCGCCAACGTGACGTCCTCGGCCCGCCCCTGCTTGGCCGCGGCGGCGTCCCCGTCGAGCAGAAGACCCCATCGCTCGTGGAACCTCCAGAGGACCCGGAAGTTGAGCAGGGGCACGAACCCGACGTTGGTCTTGTCGGCGCTCAGCCCGCCGCCCTCGACTGTGATGGCCGCGTCCCGGATAAAGGCGGTCAAGCCGATCCCGACACGCCACTTCCCTTTCCTCACGAGATCGTAGCGGTAGGTCAGACGGTAGGAATTGAACTTATAGGCGGCCGCGAGAGGGGTCCCCGCGGGGAACGTCTCCTCGAAGAAGGCGAGGTCGCGGCCGACGCTCCCGGCGGCGCGGACCCGCAAGGGCGCGGCAAAGACGGAGATCGTGTGCCTGGCCTTCCACTGGACACCGAGCCGGACGCGGAAGAAATACGTCCCCCGGGCGCCCAGTTCCTCGGACAGGGAGAAGAGCGTCCCCGTGCTCCGTGGGACCTGGACATCGTTGTAGCCCGGCAGGGCCGCGCCATTCTCGAAGTCGGCGAACCACTGGCCGAACGCGGGGGCCGCCGCGAGGAGGGTGAACATCCCGATCGTCGCCAGGCCGCGAACGCTGATCCTCATTCCCGCTCTCCCTTCGCTTTCGCTCGCTATCGGTCCGGAGGAGATCGACGCGGAAAGCCGGGCCGGCCTTCCGAGGGACGATTATAACCCGGCCGGAAAGGGATTGCCAACGTGTTGACGAGAGGTGGCTTTATTGTTACTCTGGCCTCCGTCCGACCGAAGGGGGTTTCGGAATGGCGCCTGGCCGGCCGGCCAAGGTCATCCGCGCGATCGTCCGGGTCAAGCCCGGCGAGAGGAAGCTCGCCGCCCTGGCCTTCTCCTATTTCTTCCTCATCGCCGCGCCGTACACGATCATCAACGCCCTGCGCACGAGCAACTTCCTCTTTAAAGAGGGCGTCGGCTGGCTCCCCGTGGCCTACCTCCTCGCCTTCGCAGCGACCGCCGTGTTCGTCCTCCTCCAATCGCGCGCCCGGGCCCGGCGGTCCATCCCGACATGGATCATTCCCAGCCTCGTCGTTTTTGCCGCGTCCGGGCTCCTGATGCAATGGGCCCTTAAGACGATCACCGGCCCGAGCGGCGGCCGCTTCGTCAACTACGTTTTCTGGATCTGGGCCAGCGTCCTGATCATCGTCCTCATCACCGGCTTCTGGTCCACGATCAACGAGATCTACGACCCGCGGCAGGCCAAGCGCCTGATCGTCGTCCTTAACAGCGGCGGCATCCTGGGCAGCGTCCTGGGCGGCCTGCTGGTGGTGCTCCTGTCGGAGAGCCCCTTTGGGGTCTGGCTCATGCCCCTGGCGTGCCTCATGCTCTTCGGCTGCGTGTTCGTGGTCGGCGCTATCTTCAGGCTTTACGGCGCCCAGGCCCAGGCGCCGGGCGAGCGCCGCGCGGAGAAAGAGAAGCCGGAGGAGACCGGGGACGGCGTTCTCAAGAGCTTGAAAGCCGTCCGGAAGGACCGCTTCCTGGTCCTTCTCGCCTGGATCGTCGGGATCGGGATCATCGTCTCGACGTGCATCGAGTTCCAGTACCTTTCGTCCGCCTATCTCCATTACGGCGCGAGACAAGAGCGTCTCCAGGCGTTCTTCGGCCTCTTCGAGGCCGCCCTGACGATCTTCGCGTTCTTCCTGAATTTCCTGATGGCCGGGTTCGTCCTGAAGAAGCTGACCGCGCCGCGCACCCTGCTCCTGACCCCCGCCGCCCTCCTCTTCTCTTCCGTCGTTGTCCTGCTCATCTCGCCCTTCCGCCTGTTCTCGGGACTGTTCGTCAGGGGCGTCGACGAGAGCCTGGCCTTTTCCGTCAACCATCCCTTCCGGGAGATCATGTACATCCCCGTCCCGGCCCATCTCCGGCACAAGGCCAAGGCGTTCATCGAGATGATGGTCAGCCAGTTCGCCAAGGTGGCCGGGGCCGTCGTCCTCCTTGTTTTCGCCGTGCTCATCAACAAGAAGGTCGAGGGCATCACTCCCAAGTTCGACCCCGTCCTGGCCCGCCATCTCAGCTGGGTCATCATCGGATTCCTCCTCCTCTGGATCGTCCTCGGGCTGAGGATCGGCAAGGAATACCTGGCCGCGCTCAAGGAGAACATCCAGCCGCTCTGGGAGCCGGCCGCGGCCAAGCTGACCGGGAAGGTCGACGTCGAATACGCCAAGCTCGTCTTCGACACGATCGACAGCCGGAGCTACAGCTCGGCCCTCTACGGACTGCACCTTTTCGACCTTCTGGCCCACCACGAGCTCGACCCTGATATCAAGAGGATCGTCACCGAGAAAGCGGAAGAGGTCCGGGCCAAGGCCCTCAGCGACCGGCTCGAGGCCGGGTCGGCGGCTCTTTTCCCGGAGGTCTTCGACGATCTTCCCCCCGCGAACGTCATGACCGAGATCCCCATCATCCTGTCCTCGAACGACTACCAGCGGGTCATGGGGTCCTACGCGGAAAGGATCCTGGCCCAGGGGCCGGGCTCGGAGGTCGAGAAGATGGAGCTGGCCAAGGTCATCGGCCTGATGGGGCCCGATTCCCTCCTGGCCGGCTACCTCACCCGGTTCATCGGCGACGAGAGCCCCGGCGTCTCCGGCCTGGCGCTGCGGAGCGCGGGCCGGCTCAAGAAGGCGGACGATATCCCGGCCATCATCCGCAGGCTGGGCGTCGCCGCCAACCGGGAGGACGCCGTCGAGGCCCTGCACCGCTACGGGGACAAGGCCATCCCCGCGCTCGAACGGTCGCTTCTCGACCGCACCGGCGAGGCCTCCCTGCGGAAGGCGGTCGTCGACGTCCTGGGCCGGATCGGGACGCGGCCGGCGGTCCGGGCCCTCACGGAGGAGCTGGAGTACGGCCGCGGCGAGCTCGACGGGACGATCCTCGACGTCCTCGACCGCCTTCGCACCGAGCGCCAGGTCATCCCCTTCTCGACGGCCGCGGCCCGGCGGAAGACCTTCGCCCTGATCAAGAGATTCTGCCGGGATTACCTCGAGCTCGAAACGAAGGGGCTGGCTTCACCGGAGGACGAGAAGGACCGGGTCCGGGGGCTCGAGATCACGCTCGGGAACGTCTTCAAACTGTTGGGCCTGTACTACCCGCAGGAGGACATCCGCCGGGCCTATCAGAACATCCGGTCGGGCACGCCGCACTCCGTCGCCCACGCCGTCGAATGGCTCGACAACGCGTTGGACAAAGAGCTGCACGACGCTTTTCTTCCGCTCGTCGACGATCTGAGCGTCCTCGAGAAGACGGCCCGGTTCCGGAGGATCCTCGAGCACTTGGCCGAGCCCGACGCCGGCTCGTCCTTCACCCCGTCCCGCTCGTGACGGCTCAGCCGGCGAAGACCTTAGGCAGGCGGTCCTTCCAAGGCCGGGCCGCTTCGAGCTGAGACGCGACCCGCACGAGCAAAGCATCTTCGGCGTAGCGGGCCGCGAACTGGACGCCGACGGGCAGCCCCTCCGGCGTCTGGTGGAGCGGCAGGGAGATCGCCGGCTGGCCGGTCTGGTTGAAAAGCTGCGTGTTGGGCGTCTGCTCGAGCGAGGTCTCGCCGAGCTGGGCCAGGATGGCCCGCATGGCCGCTCCGACAGGGACGGCGCGGAGGACCGCCAGGGCCGCCGCTTCCAACGGTTTGAGGGCGAGCTGGCCCAGACGAACCGGGGGATAGGCGACGGTGGGCGTCACGAACAAGTCGTACCGGGCGAAGAAGGAAGCCAGCGCCCGGCCGGCCGCCTGGGCCGCGTCCCGGGCCGTCTGGAGCTCGGAGGCCGAAAGCTTGCGCCCGAGCTGATAGAGGAACCAGGTGGCCGGCTCGAAGTATCGCGGCGCGGGCTTGCGCCCGACCCAGCCGCCCATCTCCTCGACCTCGGAGGCGATGCTGGCGGCGGTCTGGGTGAGATAGGCGCGGACCTGGCGCCCCCGGTCGAAGTCGGGCCTGGCCTCCTCGACCTCGTGGCCGAGGCCGGCGAGAAGGCGCGCGGCCGACTCGACGGCCGCCCGGGCCTCGGGATGGGTCTCTTTGCCGAAGAGCGAGCCGGCCGTGAAGGCCACGCGGAGCTTCCCGGGAGGCGCTCCGACCTCGGCCGCGAGCGGCCGCTCGAGCGGCGGGACGGCGTAGGGATCGCCCTCGGCCGGCCCGGCCATGACGTCGACGAGGGCCGCGGCGTCGCGCACCGAGCGGGTGAGGCATCCCCAACTGACGTAACCGCCCCAGCTCTCGCCGAAGTCGGGCGCCAGGGTGACCCGGCCGCGCGTCGTCTTGAACCCGACCAAGCCGCAGTGGCTGGCCGGGATGCGCAGGGAGCCGCCGCCGTCGCCGCCGTGTCCCAGCGGCACGGCCCGGGCCGCGACCAGGGCGGCCGAGCCGCCGGACGAGCCGCCCGTGGAGTGGGCGACGTTCCAGGGATTATGGGCGGGCCCCTTGAGCCGGCCTTCGGTCGTGCCCAGGATGGCCAGCTCGGGGAGATTGGTCTTGGCCACGAAGACCAGGCCGGCCCGGCGCAGGCGGGCCAGGGCCACTGAGTCGTGGTCGGGGACGAAGCCTTCGAGGAAACGGGTGCCGGCGGTGAAGGGCTCGCCCTTGACGAAGCCGTCGTAGTCCTTGACCACCATGGGCACGCCGCGGAACGGACCGTCGGGCAGGTCCCTCGCCGCGGCCCGGGCGGCGTCGTACATCGGGTGCATCACCGCGTTGAGCGCGGGATTCACGGCCTCGACGGCGGCGATGGCCCGCTCGACGAGCTCGCTCGGCTGGACCTCGCCGCGGCGGACCCGGGCGGCCAGCTCCGTGGCGTCACATTTGGCGTAG
>Ga0172362_10006251_pt1 | contig 10248 bp, 7 predicted proteins | sample LakKivs1_kivu2a2_FD_114534 | JGI IMG/M metagenome (GOLD analysis project Ga0172362, IMG submission 114534) | Sediment microbial communities from Lake Kivu, Rwanda - Sediment s1_kivu2a2 | ecosystem: Environmental > Aquatic > Freshwater > Lake > Sediment | place: Rwanda: Western Province, Lake... | reverse complement strand
ATATATTTTTTTTCTTTTAAAATCTCGTTGATTCGGGAACGATGTGAAAATTCTTTTAATGAGGAATTAAATAATATATTGAGTATTCTTTTTTGAAGAGAGCTTATCGGCCAATCTTGCCGCTGGCTATGTTTTGAGCAAACAATACCTTTTTTTTGAAAACTAAAAAATTTATTATCAACAGCTTTTCCGCACTCAACGCATCCTTCTAAAGACGGAAATAAACCTAAAATTTCTAAAAATTGAGCACTAAAGTAAAGCCAGAGAAAATCAGCAATTTCGGGAAATTTGTTAAAATTCTCTTCTAAAAAATAAAAGATATCGTAAAGGAGTTTCCAGACTTCAGGTTCAATCTGATTCTCTAGAGTAAAATTATCTACTAAATCAATAATTAGAAAAGCAACTAACAAAGGCTTTTTCTTTTTTTTAATCGTTGGAAAAGAAAATTTTTCTAAAGCGCTGACCAAACGCGGTTTTTGAGACATCGTAAATTGTATTTCTACCAATGAAGGAACTTCCAAATGACCTGATAATTTAGCATTTATTTTTCTTGCTCCCGGAGCCAATAAAGTCATTTTGCCAAATTTTTGAGTATAAAAAGTGTAATTCCGATCATGTTCTCTAATCGGTTCTTGCTTTAAAACAAAAGCTAATGTTGTGTAGTATTCCATAATATAAATCTGTATTCAGTATACAGGATTTAGTACACAGAATACAGAATACAGAATAAGGGCTTTGCTTTCAAGAAAAAATTGGCTATAATCTCTAAAAGTCCTTTAGACTAATTTACCCCCCTGTAGTTCAATGGATAGAATGCGGGATTGCGGATCCCGCGATCGAGGTTCGACTCCTCGCAGGGGGACTTATGGATTCTTTTTTAAAACTCTCTGACTCTGTTTCTAAAGCACGCGGCATAGGACCGCGTTATTTAAGATATCTTGAAAAATTAGGCATTAAAACGGTCAAGGATTTGCTTTGGTATTTTCCCTTTCGTTATGAAGATTTCTCTAAAATTAAAAAAATTAATGAATTACAACCGGAAACAAGAGCTTCAATCAAAGGAGTTGTAAAAAAAACAAGCCTCAGGCGCAGTTTCAGAAAAAAAATGTTTATTCTTGAAGCTTTAATTGAAGATGAAACCGGAGAAATCATCGCCATTTGGTTTAATCAACCTTATTTAAGAAAAAATATTCCTCTCGGGGCAACTATTTCTTTATCGGGAAAAATAGCCCAAAAAGGGAAAAGAATTATTATTTCCAGTCCGGCTTATGAAATCATTTCTCAACAAACAACGGATAAAAACCTTCCAAAAGAAACTTTGCACACCGGCCGTTTAGTGCCAATTTATTCAGAAACTCAGGGATTAAGCTCTCGGGCATTGCGCTATTTTATAAAACCGCTTTTAAAAATAACTATTAATCTAAAAGAAACTCTTCCTGATTTTTTGCTTAAAAAACATAGATTAATGGGTTTATCGCAAGCCCTGCGCCAAATTCATTTTCCTTCTTCTTTATTTCTGGCTCAAAAAGCAAAAGAGAGATTTGTTTTTGAATCACTTTTGCTTTCTCAAATTTATCTCTTAAAAAATAAAAAGAAAAATTCGCTCCTCAAAGCCCCAAAAATCAATCTTGACATTCCTTTGCTTCAAAAATTTGTGAATTCTCTATCTTTTTCCCTGACTAATTGTCAAAAAAAAGCTATCTGGGAAATAGCTAAAAATCTGCACCAAAATCCGATGAACCGCCTTTTAGAAGGAGAGGTTGGCTCGGGTAAAACAATCGTTGCGATGAGCGCGGCATTATTGACAATAAAATCAAATTATCAAGCGGCTTTAATGGCGCCGACGGAAATTTTAGCTCAACAGCATTATGATAAATTTAAAACCTTTCTCCGTCCTTTTAATACAAGAATAGCTCTCCTTACTTCATCAAAAGCCAAAATTTATGATAATGGATTAGAAGGAAATATCTCTAAAAAAAGTCTCAATAAAATCATCACTTCTTCTCTTCCTCATATTCCTATTATTACTATTGGCACCCATTCCCTAATTCAAAAAAATATTCGTTTTAGCCGTTTAGGTTTGATAATTGTTGATGAACAGCATCGTTTTGGCGTTGAACAAAGAAAAAAACTCATTTCAAAGAATGACAACCGAAAAGAAATACCCCATCTGCTATCTATGACCGCCACTCCTATTCCCCGCACTTTAGCCCTGGCTTTTTATGGCGATTTAGATCTTTCTATTTTGGATGAATTGCCAAAAGAAAGAAAAAAAATTCTTACTAAAATTATTATTGAAAAAGATAAAAATAAAGTCTATGAGTTTATTCGCCAAGAAATAAAAAAAGGACGCCAAGCATTTGTTATTTGTCCGCGAATTGAAGAAACGGAAACTTCTGAAATAAGGGCAAAAAATCTTCTTGATTTATCTGAAAAATTAAATTATGAAGTTAAAGCCGTCAAAAAAGAGTATCAAAAGTTAAGTAAAGATATTTTTCCTGATTTAGAAATTGCAATGCTCCACGGAAAAATGAAGCCAAAAGAAAAAGAAAAAATAATGCAAAATTTTCTTGAAAATAAAATCAATATTTTGGTTTCCACCTCGGTTATTGAAGTGGGCGTGGATATTCCCAATGCTTCAATTATGATTATTGAAGGAGCCGAGCGCTTTGGTTTAGCCCAACTGCACCAATTCAGAGGACGCATTGGCAGAGCTTCCTATCAATCATATTGTTTTCTTTTTACCGAGACACCCCAGCGTATCGCTACCAGCCGCTTAAAAACTTTGGAAAAATGCAATGATGGATTTCACTTAGCGGAAATGGATTTGTCCTTAAGAGGTCCCGGCGAATTTATAGGCACTAAGCAATCCGGCATTCCGGATTTAATTATGAGCTCTCTTCTTGACAAACAATTTATTGAAAAAGTGCGCCAAGAAGCGCTGGAAATACTAAAACAAGATTTTTCATTAAAAAAATGGCCCCTATTATTGACCAGTTTTCAAGAATTCTCAAAAAATGTTCATCATCAATAATTTAACATTCCAATTCTATACTTATTTCTCCTTTTTTCCCTTCTCTCCAATAAGCAACCTTAATGGTGTCGCCGATTTTAAAGTTCGCTAATGATTGAGCAAGATTATATTTTTTGATTATTTTTTTACCGTTGATTTCCAGTATAATATCCCCTTTTTTCAAACCCGCTTTTTCAGCCAAACCGCCTGAAACAATGCCCCCGTGACCGGGAATAGTTTCATGGACAATAAAAGCGCCGTAGTTAAAAGGAAGATTATGCAACTCCCGCATCTCTTCGTCAATCAAAAAATATCTTACCCCTAAACTGGGACGGCATATTTTGCCGTATTTTTTAATATCTGCCAAAATGCTTTTTGCCTGATTTATCGGAATTGCAAAACCAATATTTTCCACTCCCAGAATAACCGCCGCGCAAATACCGATTACCCTTCCGCAAAGATCAATTAAAGGACCCCCTGAATTACCGGGATTAATGGCAGCGTCTGTTTGAATTAACCCTGAAAATTCCTGAATATTCTCTTCCGCTTCGGTTTTTATCTCTCGGGATAGTCCCGAAATAATTCCCCGAGAAACCGTGTTTTGAAATTCACCTAAAACATTACCGATAGCGATTACTGTTTGCCCTAATTGCAATTTGGAAGAATCAGCTAATTTTAAACAAGGAAATTTTTCATTTAAAGGATTGATTTTTAAAACAGCAATATCGGTTATTTTGTCCCGCACTAAGATTTTACAGGGATAAGTCTTATTTTGCCAAATAACCGTATAAGAAGCCTCTTCATCCTCTACTATATGACGATTAGTTAAAACATATCCGTCAGCAGTGACAAAAAAACCGGAACAACCTCCTATATTTACCATTCCTTTCTCGTCTTTTATCAAATTTTTGGTTAATTCTACTCCTATTTCTTTGGTGATTTTTGATAATTCTTTGGATACCAAAACAGCGACCACTGAAGGAATAGCCTTCTTGACAACTTGAATGATTTTTTTTGATTCAGAAAACATTATTTTTCTAGTGCGCGGGAGAGGAGTCGAACCTCCACGTCCTTACGGACACATCCACCTCAAGGATGCGTGTCTGCCTTTTCACCACCCGCGCTGAAAAATTATTTTGCTCCTTCTTTGATTTTGGAACGAATTTCTTTCTGAGATTTATCCCTGAGAAAATTCATTTTTGCTCTCCTCACCCGGGCAGCACTTATTAACTCTATTTTTTTAATATGCGGAGAAAAAATTGGAATAATCCATTCTACTCCAACTCCTTCCATTATTCTTCTTATGGTAATGGTCGCTCCGGCTTCTTTTCCGTGCTTTCGAGCTATCACCAATCCTTCCATCTGTTGTGTTTTTTCTCTATCGCTGCCTTTTCCGCTTTTCGTTTTTACTTTATGAAAAACCGGGATTTTTTGTAAAATCCTTATTGTCATTCCCGGTTTTATTTCTTCCATTTTTAAATCAGCCATATAATAAATTAAATAAATATAATTAAGAATCTGGAATCTGGAATATTGAATATGGAATGGGAATATAGAATAGGAGAATATGAAGAATTATCTAAATTCTAGATTCTAAGATTGTTATTACTTTAACACAAATGAATGTTTTTAATCAACCCTGTTAGGAGTTTTCGGTTTTAATTGCTGTAAAAAATTTTTTAATTCTTTCGGCAAAGACGTCTTTATTTCAAGCATCTTTCCGGAAGGAGAAAGAAAAGAAATTTCTTGAGCATGAAGAAAATGGCGGGATAAACTTAAATCTGCCGACTTTTTAGATTTGCCATATAACTTATCTCCGACTACGGGAAAACCTATGCTTGCCAAATGAACTCTAATTTGATGAGTTCTACCGGTTTCAGGAATAATTTCTAAAAGAGTAAATCCCGACAATCTTTTTAAAACCCGATATTTAGTCAATGCCGTTTTTAATTTTTTTTCTTTTATATCTCCAATGACCACTTTTCGTTTTAACGGTGATTTCTGAGAACGAATCAAAGGCAAATTTATTTCTCCTTTTAAATTTGTCAATTCGCCTCTGACTAAAGCAACATATTTTTTCTTAATTTTCCTTTGCTTAAAAAGATTTTTTAAATAATTAAAAGAAGAATTGTTTTTAGCAATGACTAAAACCCCCGATGTTTCCTTGTCCAAACGATGGACTATTCCCGGCCTTAATTTATCTTCGCCTACTTGAGCAAGAAAAGAATATTTTCCTAGCAGCCAATTAACCAAAGAAGGAGTATTTAAATTATTCAAAGAGGGATGGACTGCGACTCCTGCCGGTTTGTTAATTATCAACAAATCTTCATTTTCATATAGAATCTCTGGTTCTGGACGAAGCGACTGCGGCTCTAAAATAAATGCTTTTTTACTTTTTTTAAAGTCTGAAATATCCAAATAAATTTCCTCGCCTCCTTTTAATAAAAAACTTGGTTTTACTTTTTGTTTGTCTTTAATTTTTATCTTCCCTTGCTTGATAAAAAAAATAATCTTCTCTCGAGAGATATTCTTAAAAATATTTTTTAAATATTTATCCAAACGAATGGGTTTGGATAATTGTCCAACAAAAATTTTTTTCATTACAAAAACTCGTATTGAACGAGCGAGAATTTATTTTTTTGCATTGCATCGGTGGGCGGTAGAGGACTCGAACCTCTGACCTCATACACGTCAAGTACGCGCTCTAACCAACTGAGCTAACCGCCCTTGGTGGGCGCGGAAGGGATCGAACCTTCTACCTCTTCTTTATAAGAGAAGCGTTCTACCAGTGAACTACGCGCCCTTGCCATTATTTTATAAGTTTTTCAAATTCTTCTTTTTCTAATGTTTCCTTTTTGATTAATTCTTGGGTTATCTTTTCCAGTTTATTAATATTTTTTTGCAATAACTTTTTGGTCTTCTGATAGCATCTTCTTATTATACCAAAAACCTCATTATCTATTTTAGCCGCTGTTTCTTCTGAATAATCTTTTTCTGTGGTAATCTCCCGGCCTAAAAAGATGAATTCTTCGGTTTCGCCGAAAGAAATGGGTCCAATTTTTTTACTCATCCCGTATTTTGTTACCAAACTTCTGGCAATATTTGTTGCCTCACTCAAATCATTAGCCGCGCCGGTAGAAATATCTTTAAATTTAATCTCTTCAGCCACATAACCTCCTAAAAGAGCGCATAAATCATCCAAAAACTCCGAGTGAGTTTTCATATATTTTTCTTCAGCAGGCATTCTCATTGTATAACCTGCCGCTCTGCCGCGGGTAATAATAGAAATCTTTCTCACTAAAGCCGTGCTCGGAAGCAAAGCGGTAATTAAGGCATGCCCTGCTTCATGATAAGCAGTAATCTCTTTCTCTTTTTTGGTCAAAATGCGGCTTTTTCTTTCTGGCCCTAAAATAACTTTTTCAATTGAATCCAGTAATTCTTGTTGACTGATATTTTTTTTATTTCTTCGCGCCGCTAAAATCGCTGCTTCATTAACTAAATTCGCCAAATCGGCTCCAGAAAAGCCCGGCGTTCTTTCAGCAATTTCTCTTAAATTAGCCAAAGGCTCTAAAGACTTTCCCTTGATATGAATTTTTAATATTTCCTCCCGATCATTAATGCTCGGCATATCCAAAATCACGCGCCTGTCAAAACGACCGGGGCGGAGCAAGGCCGGATCTAAAACATCTGGTCTATTGGTTGCGGCAATGACGATTATCTTTGTGTCTCTGTCAAAACCATCCATCTCAACTAAAATTTGATTCAAAGTTTGCTCTCTCTCGTCATGACCGCCGCCTAATCCGGCTCCTCTAACTCGACCGATGGCATCAATTTCATCAACAAACAAAATTGAAGGAGCTGATTTTTTAGCCGTCGCAAATGTATCCCTGACGCGACTGGCTCCAACGCCAACAAACATTTCTACAAATTCAGAACCGGAAATATGAAAAAAAGGAACTCTTGCTTCGCCAGCCACGGCTCGCGCCAGCAATGTATTATGAGATATAAAACCATTTGAAATAAAGGAGTGGTTTTTAGGAACGGTAAAATCGTATACCTCGCCTTCCCCGGGTTCAATTTTTTTGATGGGCGAAAATAATAAATTACTAGAATAAAGAGAACGCAAATAATCAACTTTTGTATCTTTTATTTTGTGTTTTCCAAACAAATCCAATATCTTGCCAAGAGATTTGCGAGAAACCCGGCGACGGTCTCTTATTTTATCTATTAAATTTGCAAAGTATGAATTGCTTAATTTTTGTTTACTTAGTTTTGTCCATTGATTCACAATTGTATCAGTAATATAAGGGAAAATATCTATATTTGTGTTGCCAATACGATGATTTGTTAAATAATCTTCCAATAATTTTTGCTTGCGGCTTAATCGGAATCCCACTTCTCGTTTAAAGACTTCTAATGATGTCCCTGATATTATAATTTCATAAACCGAATTTGGATGGTCTTCATTAAACTTGGCCTTAATGCGACGACTTGGAATAACACCCAGATTAAGCAACATCATCATTATTTGGTCAGCTAATTTTTTACTAATTGTGCTATAGCCAACATTACTCCTTTCAAAATAACCATCAGTGTCAAACAATCCTTGCAAGAAAGCAACCACTGTTTCTTTAGGCGCTTGTAAAATCGTATCGGGAATACTTTTGTCATAAGAAAGAAGACCATTCATTCCAACATTATATAAATCCTTTTTTACTTTCCAGGAAGCAATGGTTTGAGTTATGCCATCAGAAGCGAGTCCTATTTTAAAATCTTCTTCATAATTATTATGGATATAATTACGGAATGAATTAGCAATTTCTGTATCAGTGCTTGTCAAGCCTAGGCGGCTGCCTTGGCTTAAATTTCCGTCGCCTGTCAAAAGTCCCATTATATATGCTTTATCCGGAGAGACTTCTTTCAGTGAGCCAAAAAATTGGGTGTTGAATTTAATCGCTACAAAATCATTTTCTTTCAGTTCTTTTAATGGTCTGAATTCTAATTCACCGTTTTCATTAAGAACGACTATAGGGTGTTCAGGCGTTCCCTCTATGTCAAATCCTTGCCTGAGCGTTATTTTTATTGTCTCTTGTCTTCCCAAATTATACCAATGTGAAGCAGAATTAACTTTATCTTTCGGATTTTTAATAACAATTGTTGGAAGTTTAGCCCCGTAAACGCGATTTGTCTTACTATCAACACTGAAATATTTTGAAACATCTTTTATTTCCATCAATCCCTTATTCGTAAGAATTAGAGAATTACCGACTATGCATTTTCCTGAACCCGGAGGACCCATTAAAAGAACTCCTCTGGGAATTTTAGCGCCTAAATCATAAAATTTTTTAGGAGTTTTTAAAAATTCAACTACTTCTTTTAGCTCTTCTTTCGCTTCTTTCAAGCCGGCTACGTCTTTAAAAGTAATCCTGTCTTTAGTGGGGGAAAATAGCCTAATATTTGAACGAGAAAAAGAAAAAATCTGCATTGCCCCTTGGTTTGCCCGGCGAAAAGAATAAAACAAAAGAAAACCTAAAATAATAACCGGAAGTAAAATTGGTAAAATTATTGAAAAGAAAATTGTTAATCCGCTGTCTCCTTTAACTTCTATATTAAGAGCAGTTATTTCTTCGGGTAAGAAACCAAAATTTTGAAGAGTTTCGGAAAAAGAAACATTAGGCTCTCTTTCAGCTGTAAAAATTTTTTCTTCATCAAGAATAATTTCAAATTTATTGGGATAAAGAACTACTTTCGTTGGTTGTTCCTCCTTCAAAATTTGGATTGCTTCCGAAAGGCTAATTTTTTCCGGAGTTATTGTAAGATTGCTTATTGCGGAAAAAATAAACGAGATGCTTAAAAAAATAAGCAAAACGAAAACAAAAGACTTTGCTAATTTATTCATAGCAATATTATCTTAACCTAAATTAAATTAAAAAGCAATTTTATGGATAAATCGGCTCAGTAAAGCCACTTAAATGGGAAATCGCACTATTCACCGATTCTAAGGACGAAGTCATTATGAGATATTGATCGGAAAAAGCATAACTAATAGCCGTTTCCTCTCCGGAATACACAAAATAACGAATTTCGGCGCCGGCATTAGTTGTTTCTTGAAATTCTTTTGAAACTTTTTTTGTAGGGACACTAACAAGGAACAAATTTTTTAAATCATTTAAAATACCTAAATTCTTTTCCCAAGCTAAAAATATTGATTTTACATTCTCTCTGTTTTCTTCTCCGATATCAATTATCAAACCAAGTGAAGGATTAACTTCTCCATAATAAGTATAAATTAAATACTTCCGGGCCAAAAGATAAGGATGTAATCTGGTTGGCAATTGAGGAACCAAAGAAAGAACAACTTCTTCATTTGTTAGAGGATCATTATGGACTTTTGGAATAAGGACTTTAAAGGTATCAGGAGAAGCTAATTCAGAAAGCGCAGCGGATCTTACAGCGTCTTTGACTATATCTCCGGACACTTTCACCTCAACAATAGCTTTTTGAAATGGCCCGCTAATCTGAGGATAAGGCGAATAAACAATTGTGGTTGTCGTTGTTGTTTCTCCCGTAATTGTTGTCGTCGTTATTGGAGTTACCTTTTCTTTTCTAAATAAAGGCCATAAAAAGAAATAACCCAACAAGACAGCGCCAATAACTAAAATACCGATTATTAATAAAGGAATTAGATTACTTTTTTTAGCTGGCGGAATTTCTCCTCCCGGCATTTCTTGAAATCCAACGCCTGGTATTTCTGAAGAAACAGGAGGCTCGGTAATACCTGGTTCTATACCCGGAATAGTTCCCCCCTCAGTTTTGATTCTTTCTAAATCTGATTCTGACGTTCTAATAAAAACGTTTGAAGGAGGGGGGGTAAATTTTTGCTCTTGTTCTTTCGGAAAAGATTCTTCCGGTTTTGGCTGCCCAAATGGTTCTGAAGGTATTTGGCTTGCCGGCTGTTCTGCGGCAAACTGGCTTGGCGCTTGTTGTTGATAAGCGCCCATTTGTCCGGCTGAAGGTTCATAAGGTTGCTGGGGATATGGGGCCGGTTCTGGTTCTGGGCTTTTTTGAAAATTAGAAACTTCCTCCTCTTTTTTTGGAAAATCCTGAGAAGAAATATTTGGATTAGGATTAAAGTCTTCAGGCATATTTTTAAATTTTAAATTTTACAAGTGAAAACTCACTTACATTTATTATAATATTATGAAAATGAAAGTCAACCCCCTTCTGTTTTAATT
>Ga0172362_10006249_pt1 | contig 10248 bp, 8 predicted proteins | sample LakKivs1_kivu2a2_FD_114534 | JGI IMG/M metagenome (GOLD analysis project Ga0172362, IMG submission 114534) | Sediment microbial communities from Lake Kivu, Rwanda - Sediment s1_kivu2a2 | ecosystem: Environmental > Aquatic > Freshwater > Lake > Sediment | place: Rwanda: Western Province, Lake... | reverse complement strand
TCATTATAGTATACAATATTAATTTTTCAGCTTTTTTCCAAATTATGCAATTCATCCCACATCTTTCTTCCCAATCTTTCCCTATCATTACTTACATCCACCAAATCATTCTCAATTAATAAAACAATTATCTTAAACTTCTCATAAAATTGTATTGTCTTATTCTTAATCAACCTATTATATAAATGCTCATATTTTTCTGGTAAACTTATTTCTACAGTATTTAAAATCATCTCCAACTGAAATACATTATTTATATATTTTGTTAATGATGTAAAATATTTATCCATAAATTCTTTATGTGTTGTTAATGTAAAAATTTTATTCAACATAAATTCATAAAAATCATCTTGCAAAAATACCAATAAATTTATTGCCTTCTTTCCCCTATTATTCTTTCTAACCATTATTTCCATAAATCGATTCTCATAAATCTCAACCAACAAAAAATTTATCAACTTCCTAAAATTTCTTAAACTACATTCACAATTCTTAAAACTTGCGCTTCTCATCAAATGTATCATCAAATTATTACCCTTTTCCATATCACTCTTATTCTTTACCACATTCACCAAAAATTTCTTATTATGACCCTTCATGTAATTTATCAAAAAGAAATAATTATCATCCAAATATATCAAATCCCTCATTATTTTATGATGGATTTCAACCTTCTCATTGTTGCTTACATTACACCAATTAGAAAACATATTCATTGATGGTAAATAAATAAAATTATTAACTTTTCTGTCTTGACCCAAATAAATTACTCTAAAATAATCTATCAACATATCCATTTCATCACTTATATTTTCATAATCGTAAATCAAATTCACATCTTTGTGAAAAAGAATGGATAAATTATGGAGAAACCAATACTTTATTGTTTTAATCTTCATGTTATGCTCATCTCTCATATCTACTAAAAAATTTCTACTCATTAATTTAAAAACTTTTTTGTCAATTTCATTTAGATAATTGATTCGATCATAATCATTATTGTGATAAAATAATAAATTCGGATTTTCTTTTTCTAAATCAGATATAATTTGATTCTCCATATATATAATTCCTCCAATTTTTATTATCAATTCCTAAAAAAATAAATCTCTCGTATTACCTCCATTATTCTTTTGTAATATCTATAAAATGAAAACATTATATAAAATTACTATCGCAATAATATCCATATTCATTTTCTTTATAATTGTCGCAGCAATATTCTTCAGCATAATACTCTACAAAAAATACAGTTATCTCTGGAAAATCGTTAGACGCATGGAAAACGATAAATATCTATGGCCTTTAAACAAAAAAATTAGCATCGGTATCGCCCAAAATATTAAATCCAACGGCAGCACTCTTCTAATTGGAGTCGGAAATTGCACCGTCCTCGACCACTTAGTCCGTAAATTATCTACCGATGCCAAAATTGATATTATCGATTCCAATCCATATCTTCTTGATTTAGCAAAAGAAAAATATAAAGATAGATGTAAATATATTAATGACGATTTTATCTACTATAAATTCGATAAATGCTACGATAATGTTATCAGCAGTTTACCTCACAAAGAATTTCCATTAAATGATATCGAACGTATATTTAATAAATACTTCAACATAAGTTGCGAAAATATTATTTTTTTCGAAAGCAAAATAAATCACGTAAAAAATTCCTATGTAAAAATGTTAATTGAAAACAAAAATCAATTAACTGATAAATATAAATGGTATTTAACTATCAAAAAAAATTATAAAAATATCCCTCCAGTCAATATCTGTCTCCTTCAAAAAAAGCTTGAAATAATCGAATCCTAACTCTTTCCCTTCTTACCCTTCAATTCAACCTTCTTTCCCTCCTTTCCTTCTTTACCTTTCAACTCAACCTTCTTTTCCTCCTTTCCTTCTTTACCTTTCAACTCAACCTTCTTTTCCTCCTTTCCTTCTTTACCTTTCAACTCAACTTTTTCAACGAATTTATTTACTTTTTTATTTTCCCCAATCTTACTAAAAGTAATCGCTAATACTCCATTTTCTTTTATAGCCTTAAATGGATAATATTTTTCATACAAATCATTACCAGCTCTTATATTTGGAAATCCCGGTAAAACTCTAAAAAGATTCTCATTATATAACAAACTCTTAAAATCTGGATACTTCGTTAATTTTATAATCTCAACTGGATATTCCTCCATAACTCCCTCCCTCGATTTATGAATGAAATTAATTCTATCTCCAACCATATAACTCACAACTGGTCCCTTAAATAAACGTCCCTCAACCTCTTTTAAACCTCTCTTTATCAAAGTCATCCAAGGTTCCTTTATATACATTTCATATGTCTGCGGTTTTTTAGTTACTTCTGTAAATTCTATTATTTCTTGCTTCTTATTTTTTGGAACATTTTCTTTCTTAGAATCTTCTTCTTTCTTAGAAACTTCTTCTTTCTTTGGAACATTTTCTTTCTTTGGAACATTTTCTTTCTTTGGAACATTTTCTTTATTAACATTTTTAACAATTTCAAAATTGAATCCAACTAAAACACCATCCTTTAATTTGTTTCCATAAATTTCTTCATATAACTTTTCTCCCTCCTTATAAGATTTTACCCCTGGCAATATATTTTTTAATTTCATTTCTTTTAACATATCTTCCAAATCATCAAAATATTTTACGTCATTTACTTTAACAGTTATTTTTTCGTCTGAACGAGTTCCATCTGCTAAATCTTTATAATAAACTAAAATATCACCGATATTCAAATCTTGATATTTGTTTTTATACATCTTTCCATCTTTCCATTTAAATAAACGACCATCAGATGTTTTCTTACCGTTTTTTAATAAATCAAAAAACTTCTCTCTTAACCCTAACTCTATTTTCCTTACCATTTATTATATCTACATAAAATTATTTTCTCCCTTGTTAGTCAATTTCAAAATTTCATTCTCCAACTCTTCTTTTAACAACTGTTTATTTCTATTTTTATGCTTATTCTTGCTTGCATCTATTTCTTCCAATCTTCTACTATAAGTAACTTTCTTATTCTTTGGTAAACTTCTTATTAAACTCTTTATCTCATCATTAATTGTTCTAATCTTGATTCTAGTCTCTTCTGCTGCTTTTTCTGCATTTTTTTTAGCCTTTGCTTCAGCTTCTTCTGCTGCTTTTATAGCTATTATTCTTCTTTTTTCAGAATTTAATTCTTTTTTGTAAAACATTAATCTTTCAATAAAATCTTTTTCAGATTTTTTCTGTAAAACTTTTGCCAATTTTTCATCTGATAATTCTTTTATTATTTTCATTAACTTATCTATTTTTTCCAATTCATCATTACTTTCCGCTTTCTTTACCATATTTTTAAATCTATTTTTAAGTTTATTCGACAATTCTTCTACTGCATTTTCAGTTTCTTTTAATTTACTATTTGAAACTTGCTTTAACATTTCTGTTTTTTTAGAATTTCCAATTAATCCAGATATGCCCATTTTTTCTTTTTCTCTCTCTTCTACTCTTCTCTTTGCTTCTCCAAGTAATTTACTTGATTGTGTTCTTGTATTAATATTTCTATTTATTTTTTCTTTTTCAACTCTTAATTTATCCAATAACATTTCATATTTACCTTTTTCTTTCAATTTACTTATCAATTGGTTATAATTAGGTAAACCCTTTTCTATAAAACTAATATAATCTTTTAATCCAGAACTCATACTATTTGTAAAACTCCTATTAATTAATCGATTTGTTTGCATAATTATTAACATTTTCATAACAATGTTCTTAAATATATCAAATCGCTCTTCAGTCAAAAAATAATCCATTAATTCCTTTTCACCTTTCTTCTCTTCAATTTGTTTCAATATCTGTTTGTTAAGATTCTTCTTTTCTTTTTTTACATTCTTCTCCAATTTTTTAGTTATTCCTTTAGATAATAATAAGCGACTATTTGAATTTCGATAATTACTTACACTTATCGTCGGTAATGATTTATAATTAGAACTATTTTTTTTACTTTGTTCATCAATTTTTTCTATAGTTTCTTTCATTTTCGCATTAAATACTCGAATTATATCATTGTATATTTCCAAATATTTTGATTTTTCTTTATTTTTAGTAATTGAATCTTTAATATGCACGAAAAATTGATTTACATTAATTACCAATGTTTTTAATAAAGATAAATCCTCTATATTGTATTTTTCCTTATTTTCAATTGATCCATAAACTCTCAATAAATCGTTTATGATATTAATATCTTGTGCAACATCAAATGCACTTAAAAATGCATCATAATCCTCCAAATTTGATAATCCTAATCCTAAAAATGTTCCATTATCATCAATATTTCCCGTTTTTCCCAATAATACAGAATATGGATAAAAACTATCTACTATCTCATTTATTTCTACTGGATTATTTTTAACAGATAATTCATAAATATTCAATAAAACTCTAGACACACTATCCATTTTACTCTTATTGACGACTGATGAATATTCATTTAATAATTTATCTAATTTTTCAGCAATTATTTTGTATTCCTTGGAATTGGGATCTAAGTTTTTCAGTTTATTCTTTAAATTTCCAATTTTATTTGAATTTTTTATTAATAATAATTTCTTTAAAATTTTATTCTCATTTTTAAGTGTCATTCTATTTTTAATTGATGAAAATTTTGTAAAAAAATTAGAAGCTTTATTAACATTATTAAAATATTGTCCAGATCTATCTGGATGAAAGATAAGTGATAATTTTTTATATAATTTTATTAACCTCTCTTTTGTCATATTATTCTGAAAATCTTTTATAAGACTTTTTATTTCATCTCCAGTCTTTTCATCTTTTATATCTCTTATAAATAATAGAATTTGTTCTAACAAATTATTTGTATTTAATTCTACTTCATTTTTTGATATTTCCATTTGTTCTTCTTCTCCAATTTCCTTATAAATTTGTTCCTCTTTTGCATTTAAAGAATTTAAATCATCTTTTGACATATATGTCTCCACCAAGATTCTAAGTTCTGAAAATAATTTACCTACTTTATCTCGAATATTTTTAAGATTTGTTAATGGTTTTTTTGTTTCCGGATCATAATAAATTTTAATTGAAAGATCTAATGATTCTACTAATTCTTTTATCTTTTTCTTTTCAGCTTTTAAACTATCCAAAAACATTTTAAAATTCTCTCCATCCTCATCTATTCCCATAAAACTATAATTTCTTCCTTTCTCTATTTTTGAAAAAACATTATTATCTGAAATTGTTTTTAATATTATTTCCAAACTAGATACTAAATTTTTCTGTCTATTTTCTTCACTTATTTCTTCTTCTCTATTTTTTTGTTTTTCTTGTTTTTCTTTAACCATTCCTTCCTTTAAATTTTTTAAGCTTATTTTTCCTCTACTTGTTTCTGTTAAATTTTTTTGTATTTTTTCTTCTATTTCTGCTGCCTTATTTCTTTTCTTATCTTCTTCCTCTTCTCTTTTCTTATCTTCTTTAAAAACTGGTCTTCCTTCCCCTTTTCTTTTTTTAGCAATATAACCTTTTAAAATTCTATATTCTCTTCCAGTTAATCCCTGAGATAATTTTTTATTTATTTTTTGTATTTTATTCTCTATTATTTTTTTATCATTTGATGATAATATACTTTCGTCTTTTGTTATTCCTTCTCTTATACTGTTTCCCTTACTTTCTGACTTGTAAATTATATCAATCGCCAATGCTTTTAAATATTCATTTTGATGAAATACATCTTCATTTTCAGATTGTAATGCAATTGATTCAATAATTTTTGGATTTTTTTCATAATATTTTATTAATTTGTCCCATGAATATAAAAAACTACTTTGTTCAAATAAATAAGTAGAATTATCCCATAATTTTTTTAAATAATGCAAATCAATAAGATATTCCAATATATCCTGTATTTCTCCTTTATCATCCGAAAGATTATCATACATCCTTCCATCAAATAAAATTTTAACTAAATCAAAATCATAATACCATTTCTTACTTTCTTCATCATAATAATATATTTCATCATCTGTTTCTTTTATCAATAATTCACTATTATTTTTAATATTTTCAATTAATTCACTGAATTCCCTTTTTGTTAAATATTCTGTGATATTTTTATCATTTTCTTCAAAAGATACGCGTATATCTGCGCGTTTTGGTATTTTTACAGGTTGAAAATTTTCAATTTCCCAATTATTAGACATAATATAATAATTAGATTATTTTTTGAAATGATTTTTTATTTTGTTAATCTCAAAATTTTTGTATCTAAAGTGAAGTAATCTATTTAGTTCCTTTTCTTTATTTAAATCTATATTTGTATTTTCACCCAAATAATATTTCACCATTATTAAATCTGCTAATGCTTTATGCGATTTCGTTAAATTATATCTTCCATTTCTTTTAGATACTTCCACTACAATACTATTTGTTTTTAATCCAAATAAAAGATAATAATCTTGAGGAAATAAGAAAATAAAATTCCAATCGTAATAATCTTCATCTTTTTTATAAATAATATTTGTATTGTAATCACAAGACATTTTTCTTGGCTCTTTCATAAATTTATTCTGCAAAAAATATATATCTGTATCTCTACTTGTTCTGAATCCAAAAGCAAATAACATAAAACTTCCACTTATTAAAAAATATTCCAATTCTAACAATGAATAGGTTTTATATAAATATTCTTTTAAAAAACGAATTCTGTAAAATATTTTAATAGTTTTATCGAATTGTTTTCCGTAAACGTATGATAATTGGTTTTCAAATACATAATAATTTGGATAATGCAAAAATATTTTACTTCCTTCTACCAATTCATAAAAATTTTCTGAAAAAAATACTTCTTTTTTATATTTCTTCTTCTTTTCTTTTAAAACATAAATATTTAATTTTCCAATTTTTTTATGTTCCCCAAATGGAGTTAAATCTGCTTTACTATAATAATCCGCATTATTAAATAAATATTCCATAAATTCGTCAAATTCCATTTTCATAAAATTTATCTGCAATTCTATATATTTTAACGCCTTTTCAGATATATCTATGGAAAAACTAAACAAAAAATCTTTTTTTATTTCTTCATCTAATAAAACTAATAATTTACAATCTTTGTCACTTGAACAATAATATCTCCAATATAACAATTCAGAAGAATAAGTTTCGAATTCTCCTTTTTCAATAAAATAGTCCAATTCATATTTTAAATCATCATTGTCTATTTTTTCTTTTATTTCATTTATTAAATTATCTTTGTTAAATAATGGTTTTAAATTAATTTTAGTATTTTTTTGTTTATTAATAAAATTTCTGCACTGATTTCTATATTTACCTTCTTTTATATTTTCTAATAATTCCATAATTTATATAACATTTATTTTTGTTATTCTCCAGAATAATTCCAATTTAATTTTACTAAATCTATCATATATTGGTTTATCATCCAAATAATTGTAGGCTCTTTGCATATCAATTCTTATATTATTATTTATTGCATATCCTAAGCAATCATCTATTTCAATGAATTTGAATTTGAATTTATCGAAATTAAATTTTTTGATGAATTTATGGAAACCTTTTTTTCCACCTAATTCTGCTCTATACTCTGGCATTAAAAAATAATATATTTCATTTAATTTATCATCTGATTTATTTATTGTTTCCAATATATCAATTGCAGACATTTCTGGTTCTTTATGAATACATATTAGTTTTTTGAAACATTTCTTGCAATATTTTTTCATATAATATATTATAAAATAATTTAAAACATTTTTGTTATATTATATATAATGTATTTTCCAGAAATTGAATGGTTTTTTGGAGCACTTTTTTTGTATTCAATAAGTTATCTTATTGTTGATTATGAAAGTAAATCAAATGATTCTTATACAATTTTATCTCTTGATAGAAAAAATTATTATAAAAAAAATATAGTAAAATCAGTTGCATTGACCGCAATATCAATTTATGGTTCTTTCATATTATTTAATGGATTTGTATTTAATCGGTGGAATAATATTGAGATGTATCGAGTTGGATATTTATATTCAGCATTGGATGTATTAGGATTAGTTAAAGTAAAAAATTTACCAAATAATTCACGTATTCATCATATAACTACTTTTATATTATCTTATATAAATACATTAATAGATTATTCAAATCCATCTTTTTGGGTGGGTTTACCTGTTTATTGTATTTTAAGTTGTTATGCTTGTGGAGTGAATTATTTTTTAGGAACTAGATTATTGAAGCCATTAAGTGAATTAATAAATTTGATTAAGATAAATATAATTTCATATTCATTTTTGTTAGGTATAAATTGGATTTATCAGATATACAATGTATATAAAAATTTTGAAAATTCAGGATATGACATGTATATTTATATTGGATTATTATTATTTGTTGCGAATGATGATGTGAAGTTAGTTAAATTTTTAATGCATCAATTAAAAAAGGCGAGAAAGGATGAATTGGAGTATGTAAGAAATCTTTAGTCTTCTTTTTTTATAAAAATATTGAATGGGTTTTCTTGGCAAATTCTACTATTTGGACACAAATCACAATCGAAAATTTCTCTTGAAATACATGTTCCATCTCCATTTTTGTCTATACACCATTGACAATATTGTTGACAGCCAGTGCAACTATCTTCTGCATCTTCTCTTCTATCAAAGATTCCACAAGGAGTTCTTTGATTTCCATTTTCGTCGTAGAAAGCGTAACAAAGATTACCGGGAATATTTTTGCATTGTGGGACGGTTCCTTGACGACATTCTGCATTTTCATCGATACATCCTTGGCAATTAACAAGTTTTTCATTTGTGACTTCATTAAAATTATCGAAATTTTCACGGAAATTTTGAATTCTTTTTTGCATATTTTTTTCGTCAACTTTTAAAAGAATTACAATATTTGGATAAATTCCAATTTGCTCTAGTAATTCGATATCTCTAATATTTCTGGGAGTTCCATCCATTATCCAACTATTATTAAATTTTTTCTTGAGAAGTATTTGTTTAATAATATCAGTTGGAATAAGTGCACCTTGATTGTAATAATTTTGAAGGATAGAACCTAATTGAGTATTATTTTTAATTTCATTTCTGATTTCTTCACCGACTGAAATGTAATTTAAGTTTAATTTTTGAGATATAATTTTAGCAACAGTTGATTTTCCTGAAAATGGAGGTCCAATTATTATTATTTTGGGAATTTTTATAAGTTTCATAATAGTATCAATTGTTTTATCCAAATTAATATTATTAACCTCTACTAAAATATCACTATAATAATTTTTTATATCATTTATATTTTCATAATATACATCAAACCTTTTTCCAATAACTTGTGGATTATCATCTGGTCTTCTATTCAAAATAAAAAATAATAAAACTAATAATAAAATTAAACATAAAAATATCATTTATAATATAATAGAATATTATTCTTGCCAAGCTACAAAATTTTCAGAATAGACATTGCAACTTCTAGAAAAATCTCTTGGAAAATAATTATTCTTACGATGTGTATTTAAACTTTCCTCTAAAATTTCTTTTTTCGGTATTTCTTCCATCAAGAAGTGAACAAAATCATCTTTATTTTCTTCAACTCCATATTTAACAACATCCATAATAATATTGTGGTATTCAATCAAATTCTTTGATTTTAGAAGTTTGTTAGATGCATTTTTGTAAATGTGGGATAAATGATATTTCTCATATTGAAAATGTTCTTTTACTCCCCAACGATATGCATAAAAACTTATTTCTTCGAATATTTTTCTCATCAATTCACTTACACCATTAATTAAATAGTAACATTCGATAGTTCTGTTGATTCTAAGAAAAATATTGGTGTAAAAAATATATATTTTGACAATCGATGAAATATTGAAAGAATCAATAACAAATAGACTTCTTTCAACTTTTCTCAATATATTTTCAATAACATCATTTCCATAAATAAAAAGAGAATGACCGAGATATTTGAAATCTTTTGATGCTTTAGCATATTTTATTCCATTTAATTCAATATTTTCGATTGAATCATTTGTAAGAAAATATGTTTTGTTTGTATTGATTTGGAATCCATAAAACGATAAAATTCTTCCCATAAGTTTCATTATGGAAGAAAGATCATCGTTTTTAGATAAAATCATAGCAATATCATCAACAAATGCGAATGAATTTTTAGACAAATCATACTCTTTATTGA
>Ga0172362_10006246_pt1 | contig 10253 bp, 7 predicted proteins | sample LakKivs1_kivu2a2_FD_114534 | JGI IMG/M metagenome (GOLD analysis project Ga0172362, IMG submission 114534) | Sediment microbial communities from Lake Kivu, Rwanda - Sediment s1_kivu2a2 | ecosystem: Environmental > Aquatic > Freshwater > Lake > Sediment | place: Rwanda: Western Province, Lake... | reverse complement strand
GACGATGTCCGGATTCGAAGGCGCAACGGTCACGTCACCGATCGTTTGCTTGCTCTGGCCGTCGAATACCGGCCGGAAAGTCGTCCCGTTGTCGGTCGTCTTCCAGAGCCCGCCGGTCCAGGCGGCTACATAATAAGTATAAAGATGGTTCCTGGCCGGAGAATCGGGAACGGCGATATCCGAGATCCTGGCCCCGACCCTGAACGGACCGATGTTCCGATAGGTGAAAGCCTTCACGAGATCATGGTCAAAGCGGCCCTGCGTTTGGCCGAACGCTCCGGACACAACGGTAAGCCATAGTAAAATCAACGCGCTTTGAGATGAGATGTTTCTGGTTTTCATGCTTTCCGCCTTTCCTTTCGTATTCATGACTTCGACGGAATGGCTCGTCCTGTCGCCGCAATAATAGAGGCAAGTATACCATGATCGTTAATCAGAATGATGCGTGGAAATCTCTACCTATCGAGCCACACCACAGTATACAGACAGTATATTGTTTCCCGGAGAAAAGCCCTAATAACAATGCCTGGCAGGACCAAGCCTTTCACGCCGTATTGACACCAACCCCGCCCGGCCGTTAATATAGCCGTGAAACGGAGGGGCAAATATGAACATCATCTGGACCATACTTCTTGGACTGGCGGCCGGCATAATCGCCAAGTTCATCTACCCCGGCCGGGAAAGAATGGGTCTGATCTGGACGGCCATTCTGGGCATCGCCGGCTCTTTCCTTGCCACCTATCTCGGTCAGTGGCTCAAAATCTACGGGCCTGGCGAGACGGCCGGCTTCCTCGGCGCCATAGTCGGTGCTCTCATCATTCTTCTTATCTACGGGATGATAAGGAAAAAAGGACACTGAGGCCTCTCTTTTTCCCCTCCGGGCCGTAGCCGGTAAATCATCCATCACCTGACTGGCGGAGAAAGCCGGTTATCAACCGGCCAAGCTCGTCGGCAACCTGTTTGATCGCCGGCGTCATTCCCTTTCCGAACTCGGTCGATGCGGGCACGATCCCCAGCAGGAAGACTTTCTTGCCGCTTTCGGCTATCACCCGGCCGGTGAGCCGGAGTGCGAGCTTGTGGGTCGAAGCCGGTTCTCCGACCTCTTCAAACTCCTCCAGCGGACCGAAGAGCACGGTTCCCGGCGGGCCCTGAGCCACGACGGCGTCGACGAAGACGACGTTTTCAACGTTCAGCCGGGCTATCGGAAAAGCATAATTCTCGGGAACGTCCTCGACGGCGATGAGCTCGGCCTGGCCGACGGCAAGCTCTTCCTTCAGCTTCCCGATGAGGTAGGGCCCAACTCCGTCATCGGCCCGGAGAGGATTACCGATGCCAGCCAGGCAGGTTTTTCGGCCGAGAACCCTTTCCAGAAGCTCGAGCGGTTCGATTTGAAGGCTTTCTCCCGGCATCTCGATCTACTTAAACCTGATTCTTAAACGGAAAATATCAGAAGCAGCGGGCTTTGTAAACATCAGGCCCGGCGGGACACTGATCCGCTCCCGGAATAAGGGGCACGCCGAACTTGAAAGAAGAAGGCGAGGTGGTTTACGATAAACGGCGACCGATGGCATCTATGAGGAGGAGGTTGGCATGGAAATAAAGATCGTCAACATAGAGAAACCCGATGACATGAATTTCATACTCGGGCAGTCCCATTTCATAAAGACCGTCGAGGATGTTCACGAAACGGTCGTGACCACCGTTCCCCATCTCAAGTTCGGGCTGGCTTTCTGCGAGTCCTCAGGCCCGGCCCTGATCAGGGCTTCAGGGAACGATCCGGAACTCATCGAACTGGCCCAGCGGAACGCTCTTGCTCTCTCGGCCGGCCACTCGTTCATAATCTTCATGACCAACGGTTTTCCCGTGAACGTTCTCAATGCCGTCAAGGCCGTGCCGGAGGTCTGCCGTATATTCTGCGCTACGGCCAACTCGGTCGAAGTCGTGATCGCCGAGACCGAGCAGGGTCGGGGCATACTCGGAGTGATCGACGGCGTCAAACCGAAGGGGGTTGAAAGGGAGGAAGACATCCGGGCCAGAAAAGAATTCCTGAGAAAAATAGGTTATAAGCTCTGAAAACCGGCTCGGCCGTCCGGAGGCGGGCCCGGTAAGACTTGATTAAAGAGAGGCCAAGATGGAAGCGACTCCAGCCATCCTGCTCATTGCTTTGTCATTGGCGGCCTGCCAGGGATCGGGCCCGGCCACCGAAAAGAGAAGCCCGAAAATGACGGTCAGGACGGTTCAAACTCCGCCAGCCGAGGGCCGGAACGTTCATTATGTTTCCAACCGGCCGCCGCTACTGCCGGCGCCTCTGGTCAAGCTGCCCATCGGAAGCATAAAACCCGGGGGCTGGCTTTTAAGCCAGCTCGAATTGATGCGGGACGGATTCACCGGCCGGCTGCCTGAACTGAGCAAATATCTCAAGTCCGACAGCGCCTGGCTGACCGGGAAGGGACGGGGCTGGGAGGAAATGCCTTACTGGTTGAAAGGCTTCGGCGATCTCGGTTACGTACTCAATGACCAGTGTATTCTCGACGAATCGAAAAAGTGGATCGAGGCCATTTTTGCCAATCAGGATGAGGACGGATATATCGGTCCGCTGGAGAGCAAGACCAGGCGCGATCTCTGGCCCAACATGCTCGTGTTATTCATCATGCAAAGCCTGTACGAGGCCACGGCCGACCAACGGGTGATCCCTTTCATGACCAAGTATTTTCGCTACCAGACCGAATTGCCGGAGGAAGATCTCCTGCCCGAAAGCTGGCAGAAACTCCGTGGCGGCGACAATCTGGAAAGCGTTTACTGGCTTTATAACCGGACCGGCGACGAATTCCTGCTCGACCTGGGCGAGAAGATCTTCAGGCGGACCTCTGACTGGACCGCTCCCATTTTAACCTCAGAAAGGGATAAAGAGTCAGAACCCAGTTCCTTTTACCACGGCGTCAACATCAGCATGGGCTTACGCCAGCCGGGAGTCTATTATCAGCAGTCCGGCGACCGGAAATACATCGAGGCGGTCGAAAAAAATTACGCCCTGATCATGGACCAATACGGCCAACAGCCGGGCGGCATGTTCAACGCCGACGAGAACATCCGCCCCGGCCGGCGCGATCCCAGATATGCGGCCGAAACCTGTTCCATGGTCGAATCCATGTACTCCAACGAATCAATGCTCCGGATAACCGGGGCCGCCCGCTACGCAGAAAGGGCCGAAGAAATAGCTTTCAATTCTTTCCCGGCCTCGATGACGCCGGACCTCAAGGGTCTTCATTACCTGACCGCGGCCAATCTCATCTCCTGCGACAGCTCCGGCGAGCATGATTTCCAAAACTCGGGCACCCTCGTTTCCTATGATCCGTGGAGTTACCGGTGCTGTCAGCACAATTCCGGTTTTGGCTGGCCGTACTACGCCGAGCATCTCTGGATGGCCACCCTGGACGAAGGGCTGGCCCCGGTTCTGTATTGTGCGTCGGAGGTCACGGCCCAAGTTGGCGGCGGCGTCACGGTCGGTATTTCGGAGGAGACGGATTATCCATTCGGCGATGTGATCTATTTCACGCTCCGGACGGAGCAGACGGTGGAGTTTCCCCTCTATCTGCGTATACCAGAATGGTGCGCCGGTGCCCGTTTAGCCGTAAACGAAACTTACGTCGAAGCCGGGCTTCAGCCCGGGACTTACGCGGCTGTCGAGCGCCAATGGAAAAACGGCGACAAAATCCGGCTCGAGCTGCCGATGAGGTTTGAGGTCAAAATCTGGGAAAAGATAGGCGGAGCCGTTTCGGTCAGGCGCGGCCCTCTCTGGTACTCCCTTAAAATCGAAGAAAAATGGCAACGCTACGGCGGCACGGATGAATGGCCAGCTTACGAGGTCCTGCCGGATTCGCCATGGAATTACGGGCTTCTGGTCGATCCCCGGAACCCGGCCGCAGCCATCAAACTCGCCGGCCGGGGAAAAACCGCCTATCAGCCTTTCACCCCGGCTGACGCACCGCTGGCCCTGACCGCCAGGGCGAAAAGGCTCCCGCAGTGGCAGGCCGAAGGGAAAATGATCGGCGAATTACTCCCAAGCCCGTTGAAATCCGCGCTTCCTGCCGAGGACATAATCCTGATCCCAATGGGCTGCGCCCGCCTGCGGATCTCGGTTTTTCCGCTGATAATCAAGGATTAAAGAAAATCACCCGGAGCGTCCGGGCAATTAAAGCCGGCCCTGGCTGGGGTTCATTCGGACGAAAAGGCCTGCTTGTAATACATCCGAATGTATTTTTCCTGAACGCCGAAGGACCAGTGGATGTCCCTCAGATAGTTCGCCGCTTCCCGTATTTTCCCGGCCTTCAGCAAATCGACGATCCGCTGGTGCTCGATGATCGAAGATTCCTCCCACTCTTTGACGAAGCCCTTGGGCCTCGGGAAATCGTACAGCCTTTTCTTCAGATTGTTGACGATCTTGATCAGACTGGAGTTGCCGCATAAGCTCAGATAGGTGTTGTGAAACTGTAAGTTACGCTCGTAATAAAGATCGAAATTGCCGCTGGCTATGGCCTTGCCCATGCCGTCGTTCAATTTCTGCAACGTTTCGACATCGGCCGATTCCATCTTTTCCCCAGCCTTCAGCAAGGCCATGCTTTCCAGGCCGCTGATTATTTCATAGTAGTTTCTGATGTCCGCTTCGGTCAATTCCTTGACCACTATTTTGCGCCTGGGAAGGATGGAGACGAAATCCTCCATTTCCAGTTGAAGGAGAGCGTCACGGAGCGGTGTTTTGCTTACGCCGAGACGGCTCGACGTTTCCTCCATATCTATCACCGAACCAGGCAGAATCTCGCCTTTCCTCATCTGTTCTCTCAGGTACTCATAGACCTGCTCTTTCAAAGACTTGATGTTAAGTATAGGTTTATCGTACATATTCCGACTCCCTCCCGAAAATGAGAACCAAAATATAAGATATATCTCAAATTTGAGAATGTCAATAAAACAATTTACCCTGTCCTGCCAGGGGGGCCAGGATTAGAATCGTGTATTCGGTTTCGACGTTTTCGAAGAAAAGCCCGCGGAACAGGCCCGGCTCCAGCCGTGGTAACGTGAGTTTGAATTCATGCCGGATGTCGGGCCGCAGCGACGAGACATCGGCATAAAAACCGAGGAATGTCCTTTCGGGCGAATGCGGATAAACGCTGTTGTATGCTTTCTCCAGCTTGATTCTCTTGCCGTCGATTTCGAGAACAGGCTCCATACGATCGTCGGGCTCGGCCAGAGCCACGTAGAGGAGAAGTCTCCAGGGGCCAAGCCAGGGGGCTTTGAGATCGTCTGGCGTGTACTTGACGGGCCATTCCCTTTTCAATCCCTCAAGCTGCTTGAAGATCCTGGCCGGGATGACGATATCAGCCCGGAAGACGCCGCCGGTGAACCCGGCCGGCACTTCGCCGACGGCCTGGGAGCGTCCGAAAGCCCGGCCGCCTGCGAATCTCACCCGGGTCTTCAATATTTTATTTTCGCGCGTGAACGGGTAGCCGACTCCGTTCACGGTCAGTTCATCGGCTCGCTTGCCGGCCGGAAGCATTACGGCCAGCTCGCGGGTGGTGCCTGGCTCGCCTTTGACGGCAGTCAACGACACCCGTATCCCCCGCAGGGCGATGTCGCCAAGGGCATTGAAAAGGACCGGTTGTTCTATTCGGTCCGGCGCCTGGAATATCTCGAGGACCACGGCCTGCCTTCCCGGAACGTCCTGAGTGAACTTCGAACCTGACGGCCAGAACCCTTCGGGAGAAGCAATCAGCCTGCCTTCTTCAGGAAAAAGTTCACGGACAACGTAATTCGATCCCGCCGTCAAGCCGATCGAATCATCCAGCGCGAAAACGGCTCGGCCGGCTTCCGGATTGGGATTGAAAAGAAATATGTAGCCGCTGTCTTCGATGATCGCGGTCGTCCCATCGATCCGGCCGGCAGCCGGCGGGCCGATAATCGGCCGCACATGCCGCAGGTAACGGGCGTTTTCGTCGGTCCAATCCAACCATTTCTTGAACCAGGCCATGTCGCTCTCGGACAGGGCTTTGAATTCTTCGGTGTCACGGGCGGGAATGAAATTGACCACGTGATTGAAAGGAGCCGTGGCGATAGAAGAAAGAAGTGAAAACTTCCAGCCCCCGTAATCCCAGTCGCGCGGCCGGAAGCGGTCGCGTCTCATGACCCCTTTCTCGTCGCTCCGCTCGGACTGGTGAGTGATGAAACCCGGCAATATTTCGGGTGGACAGAATCTTTCCACTCTGTACACCCAGGCTGCGAAACGCTGCCTATTGGCCGAAACCCGGTCGGTGTGAAGATCGGGAAAGGCTTTGAAACTTTCAGGCTGCTCGTCGGTCAGAAGCGGGTGAGGATAGGATCCCGCCAGCCAGGTCCAAGGCCCGAAATTCTGGTACTGCTGGCGGCCGTCAATGACTATGTCGAAAGCTTCTTTTCTCAGGCTTTCAAGGATGCGGCGAAGCCCGAACCATTGGACGTACTTACTCGAAGCTCCTTCATAGTTGATCCACCAGTGGTCAAAGGAAAAGCCGGCCGCGCCCGTTTTCTTCATGAAAGCCAGGCAGGTCTCGACCCACCAGTCCTGGAAACTGCGCAGCCCGGTGTCGGCACCCCGGCTGCCGCCCGCTTCTCCGGCCGTCCAGGCCGTCCATTCCGGTCTCTGTTCGAAAGCCAGAGAAGGGTAAGCATAGGCAAGCAGCTTTACCTTCCGCCCGGCGGCATAGTCGGTCATGGCCTTCAAGCCGGCCGGTAAGTCGTCGACTCTCGGATCCCATTCCTCTTTCCTCATTTTCTGGCCCAGCCCGAACCACAAGACATTCTCCCAGCCCCAGGCATCGGAGTTGTCAGCCAGAGCGGACAGGAGGTTATTGGCCGGAGTGAAAAGCACGTACCCGCAGCCGAGTTCTGCTGCCCGGTCGATTATCCTTTTATATTCTTCCTGGCCCTCCGCGGTCCCAACGTCGATCTGATAATCATTCTCGCACCAGGGCACGTGAACCCGGAGGCTTCTTTGCGGGACGTACAGCAGGAAGGCACGCACGCACTCGGTCAAGGCCTCGATTTCTTCTCCGTATATGACCGGACCGAGCCGGAGGTAATCTTCATAGTCACGGATCAGCCGCCACTCGGGAACGGCTTGGGCCGGAAATTTCGTTCCGCGGGCTTCGGCAAAGCCGAGACACAACCGGTCGGACAAAAAAGGCCCGAAATCGGACTTCCAATCCATATCCGGAGAATAAGAAACCGAAATCGCCGGGCCGTCTCTCTTCCAGACCTGGAACGGATTTTGCAGCATGGCGAAAAAGCTCCAGCCGCCCGGTCTCACGTCCCCGGTTTGCGATGAGAAGCGGCGAAGCAGGCCGAAAGAGCCTTTGCCGAGCAAGACCTCTTCGACCGCCGGCCGGTCTATCGAAGCTTCCATGACCGATACGGATTCGACACGGAAAGGCGAGTAAGAGGCCGAAGAAACCGATACCTGCTTGGTCAGAAAACGCCAGCCCGACCGGAGTTCGTAGGTTATTTCCAGAGTGTAGGGATCCAGATTATAGCTGTAAACGAGACTGGCCGGCCTGATCTCTATCTCGGCCAAACCGAGTCCGGCCGGCTCGAAATTTTGACCGTTCATTTTCAACGAAAACAGGTCGCGGCCGAACCTGAGGTTCCTGCCCGACTCCAGATCGGTCAGAGAGATCAGACCGGCTTCCCCGAACTCGGCCTTCAGACGGCCGTTGTCCAGAGCCAGGCCCTCCGGCCGGGAGCCGGATGCCGGACGGCATAAGGCCGGCCCGGCCAGAATCACACCGGCGACGACCACCAACGCCGCCTGAACAGGCCATTTCATTTTGCTCATGTTCATTTCCGCCTCTATATCGAGTTCGAACGCCAGCCTTAATTAACGTCCCGGTCTACGCTCTCGGGTGATTTGACGGCTTCTGGTGTCCTGGCCAGCCAGACCGCCATTTCGGATTTACCACGGTTGGCCCAGGAGTAATAAGGGATGGCTGTCAAAACGGTTCCGGCCTTTCCGGTAATGGCCATCACCCCGCCGAGGAGACCGGATTCAAACCGGCTCTCGAATACCGATTCGTCGGGGACGACGATGCCGAGGGCCCGGCCTCTGTTGTCCCAGCCTTCTACACAATAAACGATCGGCCCACGTTGAAGAGCTAACCGTCCCCTGTCGGCCTCGACCTTTTCATGGGCAGAGACTTTTCTGACCGGCATGGGCAGGTCGAGCTCGATTACGTCGCCTTCATGCCAGCGCCTGGTCAAAAAGACATATCCGGCTTCAAGTTTCAGGGGCTGTCCGGCTCCGTTGACTTTAATAGACGGATTCTCTTCCGCCCGGTCAAGGAAACGGTAAAGATCGCCCGGCACGGCCTGGCCTCGCGACCAGCCCGGGATTCTGACGGCCACCGTGAACCGGCCCGGTTTCGCCGGCCGGATTTCCAGCCTGACCTTTCCCTGCCACGGATAATCTGTCTCCTGTTTCACGACGACCTGGTTCTCACCCAGGCCGATCCGGGCTTCGGAGCCGATGAACAGGTTGACGAAAATCGTGTCGTCGCCGACGCCGTACATGTAACCAGGAAGAGAAGGCATGAAACGTGTCAGATTGGGAGGGCAGCAGGCAACCTCGAACCATGGGCTCCTTTCATAGTCGCCGGCCGATTCGAGAGGATTCTGGTAAAAGAAACGGTCGCCGCTGAGAGAAACACCGGCAAGAAGCCCGTTATACAGGATGCGTTCGAAAACGTCCATGTATTTCGCATCGGCGTGCAGCAGGAAAAGCCTGTGATTCCAGATGGCATTTCCGATCGAGGCGCATGTCTCGGCGTAGGCCGTCGCATTCGGAAGTTCGTAGGCCTCGCCAAAAGACTCGGAGCCGGACCGGGCACCGACGCTGCCGGTCAGGTACATCTTCCTGCCTGCGACGTCGTCCCAGAGCCGGTCGATGGCCGCGATGTATTCCGGATATCCTCCGAGGGCGGCCACGTCGGCCATGCCGGAGAACATGTACATGGCCCTTACGGCATGTCCGACGGCCTCATTTTGCTCGAGCACGGGCTTGTGGTTCTGAAGGTATTCCTCCGGATTATAGATGGCGAAGGGATCGTCCTGGCTGTATTGGATCCCCTGGTGGTAGTAACCGCGCTCGTCGAGAAAAAACCGGGCCAGGTCCAGATATTCCTTCTTTCCGGTCAAGCGGTAAAGCTTGGCCAGGCCGATCTCGATCTCCTGATGACCGGGAAAACCGCGGCGCCTGCCCGGTCCGAACGTAGCGAGAAGAAAATCGGCGTTTTTCAAGGCTATGTCGAGAAATGTTCTCTTGCCGGTGGCCAGGTGATAGGCGATGGCCGCCTCATACATGTGGCCGACGTTGTACAGTTCGTGACTGGCTCTCAGATTGGACCATCTCTCGTCGCCTGCCCCTGGTGCCGGGTCGGCCGGATCTATGGTTCTGGCCGTATAAAGATAGCCGTCGGCTTCCTGGGCTTGCCCGATTATTTCAATGAGCTCGTCCATTTTCTTCCCGAGTTCCGGATCTTGCGTCATAGCCAGCGAATAAGCGGCCGCTTCCATCGATTTGAAGATGTCGGAGTCGTTGAACCTTCTGCCTTTGTGTTTGCCCGGCATGAGCCCGGCCGCTTTGCGGAAATTGTCGACTCTTCCGGTCTCTTCGTTCATTCGAAAGGCATAGGGGATGGACTTGATCCGGTTCGTCTCCAGGCGCGGGGCCCAGAAATCGTCAGTCAGGCTGACCTCGGTAAAAGCTACGGGCTTCACGGGGTAATCCCGGAAGGCGGGCTGCTCCTTCGATGTTTGGCAGGAAGCAACAACGATAATCAAGACGGCGGCAACGGCCGTAAAGAAAGCCGGAAACGATTTTTTCATCGCCATCCTCCTCGACACAATCACTACTTTACCATAAAAATCATCGATTCGAGACGCGGCCCAGTTTTGTATATAATAGCAGGCATGGACTTCGGACTGCTCGTGTTAGTCGGCCTGGTTGCCGGGGTATTCGCCGGGCTTTTCGGCATAGGCGGCGGGATAGTCATAGTCCCGGCCCTGATTCTCATCGCCGGTTTCCCGCTGGTCATGGCCACCGGTACTTCGCTCGCGGCCATTCTGCTTCCCGTGGGCATCCTGGGCGTCATAGCCTATTACCGGGCCAGGATAATCGACGTCCGGGCCTCGGCTTACATCGCTTCAGGACTGCTTATTTCCGTGGCCTT
>Ga0172362_10006243_pt1 | contig 10258 bp, 7 predicted proteins | sample LakKivs1_kivu2a2_FD_114534 | JGI IMG/M metagenome (GOLD analysis project Ga0172362, IMG submission 114534) | Sediment microbial communities from Lake Kivu, Rwanda - Sediment s1_kivu2a2 | ecosystem: Environmental > Aquatic > Freshwater > Lake > Sediment | place: Rwanda: Western Province, Lake... | reverse complement strand
ACCGCCATGCTAATATCGCAGCACCATTGAATATGAAAATCCTTTCCCCCACTTTAGAAAAGGGGGGTCAGGGGGGATTTGAAATGGACGATCAACCAATCGAATCCCTCTCAATCTCCCTTTATCCAAAGGGAGAGGTCCGGTGAATGGAATTATTGAATATCTTGAATAAAATGAGTATTCATTGTTTGCTGGTTACTCGTTACTGATCACTCGTCACTGTATTTCCAGGATAGACCATCAGGCCGTGGAACGGCACCATATGACAATGAAAACTGCGACGCAATAGATTTTTATGGCGGGTATCGATACCATCCGTCATTCCCGAATGTATTCATCGGGAATCTATATCTTTTTTACTTTAGACCCCTGATAGAAACATTCAGGGGTGACGAAAGTATGTGAAATATATGTTTCATAGCTCGAATCCCTTTGTCCAAAGGGAGAGGATCGGTGAATGGAATTATTGAATATCTTGAATAAAATGAGTATTCATTGTTTGCTGGTTACTCGTTACTGATCACTCGTCACTGTATTTCCAGGATAAATTATCTATTCCCCGGTCCGGTTTGATTAGACCATTTTAACTGGTACACATTAAACAAACTCGGTTATGTGTATCATAATTTCAAAAAAGAAGGAGATACATTACCGATAAGTATGTCCTCAATGAAAGATGTTGCTCAAATAGCCGGGGTCTCGGTTTCAACCGTTTCTCGGGTAATCAATAACAATATACCAGTTGATAAAGAAACGCGATTAAAAGTTGAAGAAGCCATTCGGCAATTACGATATAAACCCAATCTTCTTGCCAAAGGTCTGCGTTTGAGAAGTGGTGGTATTATCGGTTTGGTTGTCCCCGAAATCATCCATCAGACTTTTGTGAATTTTATTCATTATGTGGAAGAAAGTGTGGTTGATAGCGGATTCGAGCTGATTTTAGGCAATACCCACGGAGATCCTGAAAAAGAAGAACGTTTTATTGACAGCTTGATCCGGCGCAATGTCGATGGGATTATTTTTTCCCGGGTTTCCGACCAGAGCCGAGTGCTTAATATACTTGAAAAGACGAACATCCCGATTGTCATTATCGACCGTTTTTTAGAGAATGAGAATATTCCCAGTATTGTTCTGGATAATTATAAAGCGGGTCTACTGGCTGGGCAACATTTAGTTCAATACCATCATAGGAAAATTGCCTGTATTACCGGTCCTCTCAATATTGCCCTCAGTCGGGAAAGGCTCAAGGGTTTTAAAGCAGCTTTATCGGAAGCCGGGGCCATTTTACCGGATGACTTCATATATGAAGGCGATTTTAAGTTTGAGTCGGGACTGGCGGCTGTTGAAAAATTTTTAAGCGATGAGATTGAAATGACAGCCATCTGGGCACAAAATGACATGATGGCGATTGGAGCTCTCAAAGTACTCAATCAGCATGGCATACAGGTTCCGGAGGATATTTCTTTAATGGGGATGGATAATATCAGTTCGTCGGAAATGATTACCCCTGCTCTGACTACCATTACTCAACCTTTTCAAGAAATGTGTCAAAAAGCAGTAAATGTTATTATTAACCGGAAGGGGAAAAAGGAATTAGCACCGAGTCGTATCGTTTTGGAACCCAGTTTAATTATTCGAGACTCGACTTGCCCTTTGCTGCGGGAATCAGTCTGTTGATACTTGCTGCTGAAATTCAGCAATACAATGATCAAAGGAATACTTTGAAATTCATAAAAGAAAAGAGGGATTGTCTATGAGTAACCCATCAAGCATCGTACAAAGAGCCCTGGAGCAGGGAGAAGGAATTTTTCGTCTTTTTCCTACCTGGGTTCCGCGCTCATTTTGTATTCCTGGCAAACGCCTGAAGCTGCACCCTGCTGATTATTATGCTTTCGGAGCTCACCGGGGTGGAATAGACGAACGCTGGTTTGCCTCAACCACCAAAGCCGATAACGGTCCAGAAACCTTACCGGATGAAGGATTGAGCTATATTTATCTTAAAGATGGCGAAAAAGAGGGAAGGGTTCTCCTGAAAGATGCCATCGAACTTATGGGTAATGAAATATTAGGACCGGAAGTAATGAAAAAACATGGCGGCTGGTTGATGTTCAGTAAGTTTTTCGATAATATGGAACCGCTTCCGCATCATCTTCATCATAACGACGAAACCGCTGCGAAGGTAGGTGCCCTGGGGAAACCAGAATCGTATTATTTCCCGGCTCAGTTGAACAATCATGGCGGATGGTTCCCCTATACTTTCTTTGGTCTTAATCCAGGAACCACTAAAGATGATGTAAGACATTGTCTGGAAATCTGGGATCAAGGTGATAATGGAATTCTTTACCTCTCCCGAGCCTATAAATTAAAGCCAGGCACAGGATGGGACGTCCCACCCGGAATTTTACATGCTCCTGGTTCGCTCTTGACTTACGAACCCCAGAGAAGTTCAGATGTTTTTGCCATGTTCCAATCACTGGTCTGGGATGTTCCAATTCCCTGGGATCTTTTGGTGAAAAATGTTCCAGATGAATATAAAAAAGATCTGGATTATATTGTCAGCCTGATTGATTGGGAACTGAATGTCGATCCAGATTTCTATCGTAACCGCATTGCCGAACCCAAACCAGTGAAACCTTTAGAAGAAATGAAAGCTGAAGGCTATGAGGAATACTGGATTTCATACAAATCCAAAGATTTTTCCGCAAAGGAACTGAGAGTCTATCCAGGGAGAACCGTTACCATTAAAGATAAAGAAGCCTATGGATTGATCACCATCGAGGGACATGGAATATTTGGTCCACTTCCCATTGATTCACCAGCTCTTATCCGCTTTGGTCAAATGACCAGCGATGAATTATTTGTAACTCAAAAAGCAGCTCGCAATGGGGTCACTATCACCAACGGAAGTGATAACAGCATGTTGGTCATTCTCAAACATTTTGGTCCTGAAGTATAAAGCATTGGGTTCAGAGACAATAATGTAAAAACAGCGGGGGTCAGTGTCCCCGCTGTTTTATTTACTGGAATACTGCAACTCTCAATTACACTATTTCCCAATCAATACCCAGCATATTGCATACCATTTTTAATTCATCGATGTAGTTACCGTATACTCCATGGATGTGATTACAGGGGAATTTTTCGATGAAGCGGTCGATGGTGGTATCCAATTTGCAGAAAGCATGAGGCCATTCAATCTGGGTGCGGGTCATGATATCGTGGTTGGTTATTTCGTCAAATTGAATGAATTCACCGGTTAAAATCGCCATCCAATAACAGCCTTTTTTTCGTCCTAAGCGAGCGAGAGTGACTCTTCCGGGGTGAGCCAGATGATGAACGGCGGCACCGCCAGCTTGAAAGTAAAAACCTTCAGGCATTAAAGCCACTTTGGGGAGATTGTCGCGATAATCAAAGCTGGCGCCGGCAAAGTAAGTGGCATGTTCACCGGAGTTGCACAAATCGAGTATTTGGTAGTCTTCGTGCCAATGGCGGACATCAGCAAACAGGACTGGAGTTTTCGCCAATTTTTTGAATATTTCCATGGTCAGAGCTGCGTCCATATCGGCTTCGGTCGAGCAGACGATCGGTTCTTTGGGGCCATCGAAATCATAGGGATCGTTCATAAATGCCTCGGCGATATCCATAGTGCAGAAATTCGTGGTAAGCTCGGGCTGACCTTTAATGCCGCAAAAATCCAGGTGCATTTCCTGGCAAAGTGCTTTCACCGCGTAATAAGAAGCAATTTGTCTTTTTAATATTTCAGGGGTGAGCTGTTTTCCGTCGTATTCAATTTTCCCAATATTTTTTCCACACCATAGAAAGGCTTGTTCGATTTTTTGAGGCTGGTTGGCAAGCAGATGTTCGGAACGACGGACGATTTCCCACTGGTCGATGTGTTCCACGTCGATCCCGAAGATTTTCATCCAGGTATCGGTGCCCGATGTGGCGGTGTACATCCCCATGGGGCGACCACCGAAACAACCAAAGGTTTCACCCCGGATTCCCTTGACGCAACTGGCGGCATGGATGAAAGTATTTACTTTTTTGAAAATATTCTCTTGAGCAATATCACCCGAAATTCTGGTATATGGTATTCCTACATTATCGAGCGCCCCCGAGCTGGCCATCATTCCCACCAGTCCAGGATAGCCGGGATTGATGTTGGAGAGGCAGAGATAGGGTCGGGGGGCAAATTGAGCCGCGAGCACGGTGTATTGAGGCCAAGACCAGATGGAGTAATTAAAAATAGTGCAATCGACACCAGCCAGCTGCATTTTCATTCCGGCAGCGACAGCAGTCGGATTGGTCCAGGGCAGTTCATCGGCAGTAATAACCTCGTGACCATCTTGTTGTAATCGTTTTACCAAGTTGTCTTGGAATTTCAAATTCATAGATAACAGTTCTTGATGTACGTGCGGGCGTCCGTCGGAGAAAGTGATGACACCGATTTTACTCATCTCTATTATTCCCCCTTCAGATATATTTCTTTTATCGATAAAAAAGCAACCGATTACAGTTATTGTAATTTATTTTTCTCATCGTTGTCAAACTATTTCACTTTTCCCATCTTACGCCGTAGGCACGCTGGGGTGCCTTTCCCCAAGCGTAATGGATTATCTTTGATTTTTCATCTTACGTCGTAGACTGTTATTTTTAGGATAGACCCTCATGCCACGTTGTGGCACCAGATGAGAATGAAAACTTTGAGGGTCTATCCTTATCGTTTTTTTCTTTTCAATCTTTTTATCTTACGCCGTAGGCTGATATCCTGTCGGAGTTTACAGGATAGACCCTCATGCTGCTTTCGCAGCACCAGATGAGGATGGAAACACCAAAAGGTTGAGTTGTTGAGAGGTTGAGTTGTTGAGTTGAAAAAGATCAAAAAGATGAGATCCTCACGCCATACTCTTGAATTCTTTCTCCAAGTGTATACATGTTATTTTGAATTTTTTTCATCTTACGCCTTAGGCACGCTGGGGTGCCTTTCCCCAAGCGTAATGGATTATCTTTGATTTTTCATCTTACGTCGTAGACTGTTATTTTCAGGATAGACCCTCATGCCACGTTGTGGCACCATGTGATAATTAAAACTTCGACGCAATAGATTTTTATGGCGGATATCGACACCATACGTCATTCCCGAATGTATTAATCGGGAATCTAAGTCTTTTTTACTTTACTTTAGACCCCTGATAGAAACATTCAGGGGTGACGAAAGTATATGAAATGTATGTTTCATAGATCGAATCCCTCTCGATCTCCCTTTATCCAAAGGGAGAGGTCCGGATAGGGTGATGATTGAGTCTCTTTACACTTTTTACATTTTACTGTATTTCCTGGATAGCAAGATCATAAATGTTTCTCTTAAAATCGGTCAATTTCTATTCATAAAGCGAAATATATGTTTTTACTCTATGGGCTTTTAAGATGATGAGATGCCCCTCATGCTTATCACCTTCGTTGACTTTCTTATTGAGGAATGATAATATGAAATCGGTTACAATTATTGGTTAAAGAAGGAGGTGATATTGAAAACTTAGACAGTATTTTTTTATCAAGTGAAGAATGAAGAAAGTTAAAATTTTTTGAAAAGGAGGGTATTTGCATTGAAGAAAATTGGGTATTTTATAGTATTTCTTTGCCTGGTCTCTCTCATGGGGAGTGCTTATGGACTTGATTTAGGAAGGTTTGACGGTGTTACCTTAAAGGCATGTTTCATCGGTGGAGGAGACTACGAAAAAATCTATGAGAAATTCATCCCCGAATTTGAAAAATTAACCGGTGCCAAAGTCGAGATCGTTTATAAAGGGAACGGATTCGATATCGACAAAAAGATGAAAGTTGATTTCGCTGCCGGGACAGTCGATTATGATGTTTGCTGGGATCACACCAGTTTCTTTTCACAATATATTGATTTTCTCGAACCCTTGGAAGGATACTTTACTGAAGAAGAATTAAAAGATTTTTCACCAAAAGTCATTCAATACTGCCAGAAAAACGGACATCTCTGGCAAATCCCACGCCATGCCGACATCAGCTCTCTTCATTACCGGACTGATATCTTTAATGATCCTGAAATTAAAAAAGCCTATCGGGAAAAATTCGGGAAAGAGCTGAAAGTTCCCGAGACCTGGGATGAGTTTAAGGAAGTTGCTCTTTTCCTGTCCAAACCCCCCGAGATTTATGGGACGCAGTTTGCCGGGAAGGAAGAAGCCTTATCAGGCCGTTTCTGGGATATTCTGATGGCTCACGGTGGAAAGATTATTGATGAAAATTTCAAACCCGCCTTTAATGGTCCAGAGGGGATAAAAGCCGCAACCATGTTACGAGATCTCTATCAGGCGGGGGCGATGCCTCCCGGAATGGTGAATTTCCTTTGGGATGATGTAGCAGGAAACTGGGTGAATGGGACGATTGCCATGTACACCGAATGGTATGGCTGGTATTCCTACTTCCAGAATCCAGAATCGTCGAAAGTGGCAGGAAAATTCGATATCGCCCGTCAACCCAAAGGCGATGCTGGCATTCATAGTGGTTGGGCTGGTGCCCATTGTTTCTCTGTTACCAAAGCGAGTAAAAACAAAGAAGCTGCAGTCGCTTTCGTAAAATATATTACCAGCTACGAACCGCAGCTCTTTGAGGCTCAAATCGGGTATATCCCGGTTCGTAACAGCGTTTTTGAAGCCATTATTAAGGAAGCAGATAAATCAACTGATCCTTTGGCCAAGAAACGGTTTGAGTTAATGAAGCTTCAAATTAATGAAGACTTCACTCCTCCACCAATTGTTGCCGAATGGATTCCGATTTCCAATGTGTTGTACCCCAAACTGCAAGCCATCATGTTGGGTGATATCAGTGTTGAAGATGGTCTCAATAAGGCTGCTAAAGAAGTTGAGGCCATCATGGAAGAAGCCGGATATTATAATTGACCAAATTTACACCGGGGGCAATGCCCCCGGTGTAAATTGAAGAGGAGGGATAACTGGTAATGATCGATCAAACGGCATTCTCTCTCCAGGAAAAAGCCCGTCGCAAGCCATCCTTCATAGATCGGCACTTATCCTGGCTGATGGCTCTGCCGGCTCTGGTAGTGGTGGTGGTTTTTATCGTTGTCCCCATGGTTTATTCCTTTTCCCTCAGCTTAACGAATATGAATTTGTTGAAGCCGGCGACGACTCAATATATAGGTTTTCGGAACTATATACGGCTTTTTCAGGATGATATTTTTTGGAGAGCCTTCTGGAATACGGTGATTTTCATGACCGTCGCCGTTAATGTTGAATTTGCTCTTGGGCTTTTCATCGCCCAACTCATGTTTAAAGTAACTCGAGGACAGGGGATTATTCGCACTGCTATTATGGCTCCCATGATGTTTGCCCCGGTCTTGGTTGGGTTTCAATTTAAATGGTTTTTTAACGACCAGGTAGGATTAGTGAATAATCTTCTCTATTCACTTACTGGACGATACCAAATCATTCCCTGGTTGATTTATTATCCGATGAATTTATTTGCTATTTTATTGGGGGAAATCTGGATGAGTACCCCGTTCATGGTCATCGTCTTTTTAGCCGGTTTAGTAAGTCTTCCGACCGAACCATTTGAGGCAGCCGCGGTTGATGGCGCCAGCGGTTGGCAGCAATTCCGCTACATTACCTTACCGCTGATCGGGCCATTTATTTATATTGCTATGGTGATCCGCTCGCTGGATCTCGGGCGGGCCTATGACTTGGTGCGGATCATGACCGGAGGCGGACCGGCTAACCGATCGGAGATGATCTGGACCTATACCTACCGTCTGGCTATTACCAACAATAAATTCGGGATGGGAACAGCCATGTCGTTCATCACCGTGGCGGTCTCCTTTGCTTTTGTCATCTATCTCTTCAAGCAACTTGCCAAAAGTCGTCAGGAGGTTTACTAAACATGGAGAGATCGGGTGCTATCCGTCCGGTATCGCGAAGACGGAGAAAAGTTCGTCAAGAATTATACAACCTTCTGGTTTTTTTCCTGGTAGTGGTTTTTTTCCTCCCGGTTTTATGGATCATCATGACCGCCATACGCCCCGAAGTGGAGGTCAATGCTCGCCCCCCGGTCTATATCCCCTCCAGTTTAAGTTTAGAGACCTTTGCCAGCCTTTTGGGAGCCGGACATACCGAAAAATCGATTCCCTTTTACAGCTATTTACGTAATTCACTCCTGGCCTCGATTTTCAGCACCCTTTTAGCTTTAACTGTAGGAACGCTGGCTGGATACAGCTATTCCCGGTTTCGATTCCGTGGTGCCGACCAGACGTTCATCGGGATGATGCTGGCTCGCTCCATTCCCGGCATTTCGGTTAGTCTTCCTTTATTTGTTCTTTTTGCCCGGACCGGCCTTTTAGACCGGGTATCCGGGCTGATTTTGGTCTATACTGCTATGACCATTCCCTTTACCACCTGGCTAATGCAGGGGTTTTTTAAGGATATTCCCGCTACACTTGACGAAGCTGCCCAGATCGATGGGTGTTCCCGCTGGCAAGCCTTCGTTCGTATCGATCTTCCTCTCACTCTCCCTGGTCTGGCGGCGAGCGGAATATTCGCTTTTTTAACTGCCTGGAACGAATTCCAAATCGCCAGCGTCATTACCCGGACGCCGGCCTCCAAAACTTTTCCGGTCGGGTTGTTTGATTTTACCCAGGAGTTTACCATCGACTGGAGGGGGATGTGTGCTATGTCGGTGATCATGCTGGTGCCGGCGATCGTTTTTGTGTTGCTCACTCAAAAGCAACTGATTAAAGGACTGACCTTTGGAGCGATTAAGTGAGGGGTTCAGCATGAAAAGAGAAGTCATGAATTCTCGAGATCGAGTATTGCGGGCTATCCGACATCAGGAACCCGACCGGATTCCTATTGATATTTCAGCCGTCGAGGAAGTAATGGATGCTCTCATCGATTATTATGGCATCTCAATTTCTCATGATTTTGAATCAAAAACGTTTATGGGAGCGGACGGAACTCTCTTTGAAAGGAAAAAGATAAACGCTCAGCTCACTCTCCTTGAAAAACTTCATATTGATTTTCGCTGGGCTTGGGCTCCTTATATTGGTCCGGAATTGAAAGTATATCCTGATGGATCGCGTGAGGGACTTTTCGGAGTGAAACGCGGTGGTTTGTTTTTTGGATATGCCCTGGATCATCCGCTTCAAAACGCACAAACTATAAAAGATATTGAAGAGTATCCCTGGGACGTTTACGCGAATATCGATCATTATGATTATCAACATTATGCCCAGGAGTGCCGTAATTTTCACGAGCAAGGGTATGCGGTTTATGGAGGTCCCTGGGCACCGATTTCTTTTTGGGCGATGGACCTTATGGGTATGGATCGCTTTTTAATTGCTTTGTATGATTCTCCGGAGTTGGTCATGGTTCTCATTCAAAAAATATCCGCTTTTTACTTTCGACAGGCAGAAATTATGTTTGAAGTCGGTGCCGGTCATACCGATATATTTTTTATGGGTGACGATTATGGAATGCAGAACTGTCCGATCGTCAATCCGGAACTCTGGAGAAAATTTTTTGCGCCTCATCTTAAACGATTGTGGGAGCTGGCTAAGTCATTTGGACTCATTGTACAACTCCATTCCTGTGGCTCAGTAAGACCGCTCATTCCGGATTTTATTCAAATGGGCCTGGATGTCCTTGATCCGATTCAAGTTCGAGCTCGGGGGATGGTTCCTGAGGAACTGAAAAAAGAATTCGGGAAAGACCTGGCTTTTCATGGTTCAATGGATACCCAACAGACTCTCCCTTTTGGAACTCCCACTGAAGTCCGAAACGAAGTTCTTCATCGCCTGAAAACTATGGCTCATGGAGGCGGATTTATCCTTTCTCCAAGCCAGCACCTCTTAACTGAAATTCCCATCGAAAATATCATCTCCATGTATGAAACCGTCTATGAATACGGATGGTATCCTGATCTTTATCAATTTGAAGGATAGACCCTCATGCTGCTTCGCAGCACCAGATGAAGATGAAAACTTTGAGGGTCTATCCTGTCAGTTTTAGTCTTTTCTGTTTTTCAATCTTACGCCTTAGGCTGCCATCCTGTCGGAGTTTACAGGATAGACCGCCATGCTGCTCGCACAGCACCATGTGAATATGGAAACACCAAAAGGTTGAGTTGTTGAGAGGTTGAGGTGTTGAGTTGGAAAAGATAAAAAGATGAGATCCTCACGCCATACTCTTGGATTCTTTCTCCAAGTGTATGCATCTTGTTT
>Ga0172362_10006238_pt1 | contig 10261 bp, 4 predicted proteins | sample LakKivs1_kivu2a2_FD_114534 | JGI IMG/M metagenome (GOLD analysis project Ga0172362, IMG submission 114534) | Sediment microbial communities from Lake Kivu, Rwanda - Sediment s1_kivu2a2 | ecosystem: Environmental > Aquatic > Freshwater > Lake > Sediment | place: Rwanda: Western Province, Lake... | reverse complement strand
TCTGCCGGAGCGGACAGGGCCTTTGGCAAGGGCATGTTCATCCCTCGCATTATCTGCATGATTGTGTAGTTGTGCCGGTAGATTTCCTCGAAAGAGGCTTCAATCTGCCGCCAGGTCGGAGCAAGCAGCTCATACAGGATGCGTCGCTGCTGGTCCTTGAACAAGTGCCAGAGGGAATATGTGTTTCCGGCGAAAGAGATGCTCATCAGGCGCATCACCTCGGTCGTGTCGCCTTTATAAAAGGCCGTCTCCATTTTTTGCCGCATGACCGAGAAGATGTCATCGGGCATTCGGGCGTTGACGGCGCCCAACAGATTCTGATCGCCAAAATGCAGCACGGCGAAGTCAACGGGATGTCTCTCAAGAAGGATATTCGACTGGATAGTCGTTCTTCCGGCCGCAAGCGATTGAATTCCGGCGTTTACACGTTCGTATGATTCGACTTCTGCGGTATAGCAATAGACTTCCACCTTGCCTTTTGGCTGCTGTTCGAAAACAGAGCTGACCGCCAGGTGCGCTCCGACCCTGTTGAGATCGACGTTGCTGGATTTTACACGAGCGTCGTATGCTTCCCTGCCGTTGGAAAATTCTTTCGTATTGGTGGGCGCTTTTTCAAGAATGTTTTTGAAGCCGGGCTCAAAATCCTTGCCGTCGATCTCCTTGGCCAGTTGAATCGCCCGGGCGGCGTATTGCATTATCTGAAGGGCCTCGATCCCGCAGATATCGTCGAAGAACCATCCGCAGCTCGTGTACATCAGCATGGCGTTTCTTTCCATCTCGAGCAGCTTGAGGAACTCAATCTTCTCATCGTAGGAAAGCTCTTTTCCCGTTGTCTTCGAGATGAAGTTCTCCACATTCTCGATGGACCGGTCGTTGACGACCGTTATGTACTCGTTTCTGACCTGCCATGGGTCAGGCTGGTATCGTACCATCTTGCTTTCATAGAGGGGAACAAGCTGGTCGCGAAGCCAGTCCATGGCATTTCGAAGGGGCGCTCGCCACTGCTGGGCGCCCGGGCGATACGTGCCGTAATTGCAGCCGCAGTTAGCTCTCCATCTTTCGATGCCGTGCGAGCAGCTCCATGAGGTGTTTCCATGAATCTCAACTTCGTATGTCGGTGGATACTTTTCCAGGTACTCGCCATAGACCGTTATTTTTGCCAGCTTGTTTGATTCCAGGAAGTGAAGGCAATAGGCCAGGGCCATATCGGTGTAGCGGTGGTGATGGCCGTACGTTTCGCCATCTGTTGCTATATGGGCAAGCCGGGCCTGCTCTTTGTCATCCGTTATCAGCCCGGCAAGCCTCCTGGCGAACGCTTCGCCATTTGCCAGGAGACGCCCCCCAGCCACCTCCGAGGCTGTCGCACCATTGTAGAAGAACAAGCTTATGCTCCGCCCGGAGGCAAGCCGGCAGAGATATGGCCTGCTGGTATCTAATTTGTCGCGGTTAACGTCCGTCCAGTGTGTTTCTCCGAGCCTGCGTGTCCGGCGGGCCTGATGAGGGGCCAGTACGGTAAACCTGATCTGCTGCCGGGCAAGTATATCGAGCGTCTCTAAATCTACGGCTGTTTCCGGCAGCCACATACCTTCCGGCTTTCGACCAAAGCGGGACTCGAAATCGCTTATCCCCCAAATTACCTGGGTATTTTTGTCCGCCGTGTTGGCGAGGGGCATAATAATGTGATTGTATACCTGCGCCATGGCCGCTCCGTGACCAGAGAAAAATTTTTGGCTTTTCTTGTCCGCTTCGAGAACGCTCTGGTAAACGTCGGGTGCGTGTCTTTGAAGCCAGGACAGCAGGGTCGGACCGAAATCGAAACTTATCTTCGAGTAGTTGTTGACTATGTCTATAATTCTTTTGTCGGAGTCGAGAATGCGAGACGCCGCATTTCGCCTGTAACATTCTTCTGTAATTTTCTCGTTCCAGTCATGGTAGGGTGAGGCTGAGTCCTGTAGCTCAATGTCTTCCAACCAGGGATTTTCCCTCGGTGGCTGATAAAAATGGCCGTGAACACATACATATCGCTCCATTGTTGGATTTTCCCTTTTTTTCAGTATTATGCTATAAAGCGGAAGCCTTTTCCAAAGGCTTCAGGCCACATCTTCTCGAAACGGAGCTCGAAGCACGGCCCATCTCAATATTTTCTATGAGAAATCCCGACTTCGGCACAGAATACGCCGCCGAAATCCGTGTCAAAAATTATTTTTCAGAATTTCCATCGTTCGCCGGCATAATTCAAGGCCATAATCCGTCCAGACACCTCCGCCCCAGTAGCGAAAGCAGCTCGTCTGAGAAACCATTAGATGAAACAACGCGTTGCGAAAGCGTGGATCCGATGTGGGGATGTGTTGAGAGAGGACCTTTTCGGCGAAAAGCGCGCTGGCGGATTGCATCGGCCCAAGCACGTGTTCATAGCCCCGGACCCATGAAATGTTGTTGGTCCAGCTTCCACCTTCCATGTGGAAGCGGGAATCCTCCTTTTTCAGCTTTTCGATTAATGCGCTCAAGGCCTCCGGTCCGGCCCCATCTGTAAACCGGTCCCAAATCCGCTGCTGCATGACGGGCTGAACAGCAGGAAAGTCGTGCCGTGTAATGCCGATGCTCTCAAGGTATTCCAGGTACTCAGTTACGTTCGCTGGCGGCGTCTTGCTGCCCGAAGACTCGGCCATAACGTCAAGATATTTAGAGGGGAATTCATTCATCATGACGCCGCCGTTCTCGCCATCAGCAATTTGGGTCACTGTGGGGGGGATGGATTTGCCGGATAATTCCATGCGAGAGAGGTTCATGGCCTCATAATAAGGCTGCATTTGACCAACCAGCTTCGTGTCACTGCCTTGAGTTTTAATGATGGCGGTGATATCAAGAACCTGACCATGTGAATTTTTCGCCACCAGCCTGTGAGGGACGTAAGGCTGGGTTATCGGGCCGCCGTCCTCGATCCTCTCCACTGTATGCTCCTGTACCAGGATCCAGCGATAGCCGCAGTCTCTTAGGGTTTTTACGAACTCGTAGCAGACGTCAGGCTCATTGGGCAGGGCCATTTCGCTCGGGGAAAAACCCCGTACCCGGCTTAATGCCTCGAAGCCGAAGAGAGCGGCGAAGAAATGCTGCCAAGCCCGTACGTGCAGCCGGTAATCCTGTACCGGTGTGGAGGGCGCTACAGGGTGACCCCAGGCCGAGCCGAGCCACTCAACACATGAGCGATATGCCGGCTCACACGTAATTGTTCTTAAGCTGTCAATCACGTCACCTAATCCCATTTGTCGCAGGCCATGAAGCAGACAACCTGAATAATCCAGCATCACCCGGGGCCGCTTGCCTTCCCGGGTTAACAGCGGGATAAATCCGCCTATTCGCTTATAGCACCAGTGGAAAACACGGGCGTTGTGGTTGTCCCCGATTTCGGAGTGGTCCATCATGTGCTTAAGGTTGCTGATCACGCCGGCTGTCTGCAGAATGTCCCCGCCGACGGGAATCAACGGCTGATGCATATGGATAGCTATCGCAAAAGCACTGTTAGTGTTAGCAAAGTCAATGCCGCTGCCCGGCAGGTAGAATGGGCCGCTACCAGCACGCGCTTCGTTCAGGAGTTCTTCCGATCCACATATATTCGGAAGGCCATCGATATATTCCGGAATCGCTGAAAGCGTCATTACGTTTGCCTTTTTTTCGCGAGACCCCGTTCCAATTATACTACAGCGAGGTCGCGGCTACCGACCGGCAGTGACGTAGTCACGCCACCAACTGCAGACAGATAATAACCCATCGTGTAGTCCAGCAGCATCCGGCGTGCGTTATATCGCCATGCAAGCGTTCGCAGGGAACGTTTCTGCATGGCCACCCATCCGTGGGGAATGCCATCCTTGCCGCGCTCATAAAATAGCGGGATCACCTTGTTTTCCATGACTTCATGGAAGGATTGCGTATCCAAGTGGTCCTGGCGTTCCCAGTTGGAATGCTCGCTTCCGTGACCTATGGCAAACCCATTCAGACCATCGTACGCCTCTGCCCACCAGCCGTCAAGGATGGAGAGGTTCAGACCTCCGTTAAGGGTCACTTTCTGGCCGCTGGTACCACACGCCTCCAAGGGACGGCGAGGGATATTCAGCCACAAGTCAACTCCCTGCACAAAATGCCTGCTTACGTTGATATCGTAGTTTTCGAGAAAAACAATTTTGCCGAGGAACCGTCGGTCGCGAGTGAGCCGGAAGACTTGTTGAAGGATTTTCTTTGCCGGTTCATCCTTCGGATGGGCCTTGCCGGCAATGATGATCTGCACGGGCCGCTTGGGGTCGTTAATGATGCGGTCAAGCCAGCCCAAATCACGCAGCAGAAAATCACCCCGCTTGTATGCTGTAAAACGACGTGCAAATCCGATGGTAAGAACAGATGGTTTAAGACAGTTTGACATTGCCGTGCAAATCTCTTCGGAGTCCCCTCTGGCCTGGGCCTGGGCAAGTGCGTTGCGTCGGACGTACTCGACCAAATGATTTCGGAGGAACTGGTTTATTTCCCAGAATTCCGCATCATCGATCTCGGTCACTTTTCTCCAGGTGGCCGGGTCGTCTGCTTTTTCCTGCCAGTCTCTCCCCATGTATCGGCCATAAAGCTCGTCTCTCTGCTGGGCCAGCCACGTTCCAATGTGCACGCCATTTGTAATGAAGTTTATTCGGAACCTTTGATCGTTTGCTTCCGGCCAGACCTTGCGCCACATGGCCCTGCTGACGCGTGCATGCAGCGCAGAGACGGCGCTTCGCCTCCCTGACATCTTCAGTCCAAGAACCGTTGGGCAAAAAGGTTCATGTTCATCCCTTGGATTGACTCGGCCCAAGGCCAATAAGTCATGTTTGGAGATTCCCAATTGCTGCCGCAGCGGCTCCAGCACGCGTTCTATCAGTTCCGGTCTGTATCGATCCACTGCGGCCTCCATAGGCGTATGCAGGGTGAAGATAGTCTGTGACGCGGCCATCTCCATCACGTTCTCGAATATCTGGCCGTCCCGTTCCATTAGATATCTCGTCAGCTCCAGAACGGCAAAGGCGGTGTGTCCCTCATTTAGATGAATGACGCCTGGAAGAATGCCCATTGCGGCAAGTACTCGTAGTCCGCCCACTCCCAGAACAACCTGCTGCCTGGCGCGGACGTCACCGTCTCCGCTGTACAGGCCCGTGGTGAGAGTCCTGTTGTAGTCAGAATTGCCGTCAACGTTTGTGTCGAGCAGAACAAGGCGATTGCGGCCCACACCGGTGCCCCAGGCTCTGACCTGAATATCACCTGTATCTATTCGCACGGTCACGCGAAGAGGATGACCATATTCGTCTGCAATGGGCTCCAGGGGCAGCTCGCTTATGTCGACGTTAAGATAGCGTTCGTGCTGGCATCCGGCTACGTCCACGGTTTGGTCGAAGTAGCCCTTGGCGTAGTAGAGGCCGACGCCGACCATCGGGATGGCCAGGTCCGAAGCGGCCTTTAAGTGGTCACCGGCCAATATGCCGAGTCCTCCTGAGTAGATTGGAAGGGACTCGTGGAGCCCGAACTCGGCTGAAAAATAGGCTACCGGATTGACGCTGAGAGGACCGGCGTGCCAGAGACCCCAGGCATCTTCAGTTTCCAGGTAATGGCGCACCTGCTCAAGAGCACGGTTCAATCGAGTCGCTGGGACCGGGTCTGAACCTTTCTGCTCCAGCACGTTCTTTGCCAGCCGGGAAAGAAACGTGGTGGGATTATGGTTTACCGCCCGCCACAACTCCGGATCAAGGTCGCGGAACACCGCAACCACTTCCGGGTGCCAGCCCCAGTAAAAGTTTCGAGCCAAATCTTTCAGTCGTGCAGCTACCTGAGTTACTTCCATAAATTCACCCCAGACCAATCAAGACAGTATTTCTCGATAAACGTTCTCAGTACGCTCGGCAATGGTATCCCAGCTAAAGCCGTAAGCGGCTTTTGTCCGTCCGTTCTTGCCCATCCACCGTGCGTGATCGAAGTTGTTGAAGATTTCGCCAACCCCCCAGCAGATTGATTCCGGGGTATCATAGATAAGGTAGCCGTCCTGTCCATGTGCTATCAGCTCTCGCGGGCCGCCCCTCTGCGTGGCAACAACCGGTTTTCCGGCCGCCCATCCTTCGAGTACGGTGATCCCGAACGGCTCGTTCCGGCTCGGGACGCAGACGACGTCTGCGCTCTTAAATAGATTGATGAGGTCGCCATTCTGACCCATCGCGCCCGGGAACCTGACCGCGTGAGCGGCGCCTATCTGATGAGCACGCCCTTGCAGACCGGACTTGAGGTATCCATCGCCCACGAATACGACTTTCGCATCACCGCGTCTTCGTAGAATAGACGGGACAGCTTCAAGCAGCAGGTCAGGGCCCTTCTGTGTCGTCATCCTTCCCACGAACAGCACCATGGGATCAAGCGGGCCGATTCCGTAGGTTTTGCGGCAGATTCCCGGATCAATATAGCCGTCGAAGCGGTGACAGTTTATCCCGTTATGTACGGCCCGGAGTTTCCAGTCAGGTATATTGTACTGCCGCTTGATTTCATCGGCCAGGGCACCCGAAACCGCAATAACACGATCGGCGCAGAAGGCGCCTTCAGCTTCGATGGAACAGACGCGTCCAGCCTGCCCGCCGAAATGATTGTTTCCGCACCGGCCATATTCGGAGGAATGAAAAGTCATCACGATCCGGCTGCCTCGATCATTCTTGGCCTGAACGATTCCTTTGGCACACAGCCAGTCGTGACCGTGCACTATGTCAAAGCGCGCGTTCTGATAAGCCTCGGTCTGGCCCATGAAATAAACAAAGCTGTTGCACATATTGTTCATTTCGGTGACGAAGTCCGGATTCAGAGTAATGGGACAGCGATGATAATGAACGCCGTCGATAACGGCATATGGTGTTTGCCCCTCGCCCATTCGGGCAAAGACGTGCACCTCATGACCACGGCGCTCCAGGGCCGCCGCCAGTTCCGTTACGTGTACCGCCACGCCTCCGACAGCAACTGAATGGAGACTTTCCCATGCAAACATTGCGATTCTCATAATAAATGGCCCTCTCACATGTTCCACCAATTCAAATCGATCTGGGGGAAAATGACGTCATGCATGTCAGGATCCTGCAGGTCGAATCTTTGCACTTCGTTGAGGTTATGAAGGTAATTGGGATCAACGGCCAGATTCTCTGCGACATCGGTAAGGTACTCAAATCGCGAGACGTGTCCCATGAACCTCTTTATACCATAATCATCAGCCTGATTGCGTGCGATCGCAAACGGCCAGTCACTGGCCTGCAGCAGCAATAGCTCACGACCGGCTTTTTCCAGAATTTTGCGAAGCGCTCGATGCTTTCGCCAGGGCAGATGGTAGGTCAGCTTGCCAAAAAGAACCTCACACTGGTACTCAATGTGCCACATCCAGTTAACCTTCTCATTGGTCCAGACCCGGTGGTCACCGCCTTCGCCCCAGGAGCCCTCCGATAGCGACGCACTGTTCTGAGGTTGATATTTTTCCAGATATGCCTCCGGCGTACACAGATTCACATCCGGGTCGGCATTCAGAGATAGCAGCACATCATGCAAAAAGCGGGGCCCTTCGAACCACCAGTGACCGAAAAGTTCGGCGTCAAAACAGGCCACTATGACTCCGCGGCGGCCCGTACGCTGGTAATACTCGCTCAGCCGCCTCTTGACCTGGGAGCAGAAGTGTTTGGCGTGTTCGTAAATTTTTCCCGCGACGTCGTCCGGATAGTACAACTGCTTGGCGTCGAGACCTGACCGGCGGTCTGTAATCTTCCAATAACGCAGTCCACGACGCGGGCCGTGCCTCTTATGAAACTCCAGGTATAGACCATCAGCAGGATAGCCTACAAATCCACACCAAACCTGTTTGCAGATTTCAGGATCACGGGCGAAGGCCGAAGTCAATCTGCTCTTGTTCCCATTATTGCTGACCCAAAACGGCTCGCGTATCGCTTTGGAATTTTGATTATCGAATTGTCTCAGCAGGTGGTCTTCGACAAAGAAATGTGATAGGTTTTCGTCTGCGATGATCTGGTCAATTCCGAGGCGGTTGTTCTTGGCGCCCCATGGAATCGGCGGGTTCCATGGACCTCCGGGTCGATATGCTCCTTCCGGCAGCCATACACCCGTAGGGCGCAATCCGAGAATACGTTCCGAACTTCTGATACCGGCGCGCACTTGCGCCCGCACGCATGAGTCCTCGAGCAGCAGCGGCAAATATGCGTGTGTCGCGCTGGAGGTCAGGATCTGTATAAGATGGCGGCCCGCCTGCTCTGCAAATGCCTTCGGGATATTACCTTCAATTCGGTTGAATTGTTCCGATGTGCGGTTAAAGAAGAGTTCCCACAATTCCGCAAGATGGGCCTGGTGCATCTGGTTTTGACGCTTGAAATTGGCTTTGTCCTCTCGCGCCCTGCTCATCCGGTCGGTTAGATATTTTTCAAATCCGGACTTGAAGTTCTCATGGGCGAGCTGTTCGAGCAGCACGGGCGTCAGACCGATCGCAAATTGCGGGTTGCAGTCAAGATGTTGACATTCATCGATGAGGGCCAGCAGCGGCAGGTAACACTCAGCCGCGGCTTCATATAACCAGTCCTCGCCGTTTGGCCAGGCTCCGTGACAGAGCACGTAAGGCATGTGCCCATGCAAGACCAGACAAAAGCTGCCGATAGTCTTGTCTTTCCGATTTTTAGTGCATTTCGCCGTTTGCATCCTTGCAGTTGACATACCTGCTGTAATTTGCGACTTTGGTTCTGGTTGGTTTTCTTCGTCTTCGCAGCTTACTGTGCAGCTCTTCACGACACATTTGCAGTATCTGGGCGGTTGTATCGCTGCCGGTGGAACTTGTATCTGAAGGTATTGAAGTTTCGAGCTGGAGAGAGCAGGCAACTCGGCTTAATCCGGTTTTGTGCATCTGTGCATGGCATTGTTCGACGGCAGTCAACAAAGTCCTGAATCCGCCTTTCAGGATTATGCTGCCGTTATCTCGCTGTGGTTGAAGCCCTATTTGCACCAGACGCTCCCTATAGGAGTCAAGTGTGTGTTTGGTGCCGTCTCCGTTGTGGTCAATCTCTAATCTGAGGTTTGTGAAGAGCTCATTGAGAGGGGCTTGTTCGATTTCGGGTTCAATTATCGAGTATCCGGAATCTTCTGCCAAAACCGGGCAGACCTCTTTATAGACGGCAAGCGTCTTTTCCAGGATCATGTCCCATGTGAATCGCTCGTCCACGGCCTTTCTGCCGTTACGGCCCATCAAGCGGGCCCGCTCAAAATCGGAAAAAATCGTGCCTAATCCGCAGGCTATGAAATTTGGATTAGCCTCTATTTTCAGGCCGTCCACTTCATGCCGGACGTACTCTCTCGGGCCCCCGACCTGGGTTACAATTACAGGTTTGCGAGCGCTCCAGGCCTCGAGCACAACGATCCCAAATGGTTCATTCCGGCTCGGTACGCAGACCACGTCCGCCAGTTTGAATAAATGTATAAGCTCATCGCCGTCTCTGCGGCCGAGAAATCGCACTGATCGGGCGATTCCAAGTTGCCGCGCTCGTGCCTCCAGTCCCGATCGCATCTCTCCCTCACCGACAAAGATAAACTTTGCGTGAGGACAGAACCTGAGCACCGAAGGTATGGCCTCCACCAGAAGATCAGGGCCTTTTTGCCACACAAGCCGGCCGCAGAATAGTACCGTGGGATCCAATGGAGCGATCTCGTACCGTCTTTTGTCCTGCCCTGGATCGGCGACTATATCGAAGCGGGAAGGATTCACCCCGTTGTAAACCACTGATGTCTTCCAGTCAGGCAGCTCGTACATCCACATTAATTCGTTTTTGGTTGCCTGTGAGACCGCGATAACCCGATCGGCCCAGTAAGTCCCGGCACGCTCCTGGTCTCTGATGCGGGCGGATCGCCCGGGTGGAAAAGAGTTGCCACACCGGGCATACTCGGTTGCGTGGATGGTCAAAATACAATTGTGTTTGCGTCCCTGCTTAATCCAGATCATGGCATTGGCTGAAAGCCAGTCGTGCGCATGGACTATGTCGAACCGTCCAACAAAGTCTTCGACCTCAAAAACGCGGTCAACGAAGGCCCGGCACATGTTGTTGACATCGTCCACGAAATCATTGTGCGGCAGGTATGTACACCGGTGGTAGTGGACGCCATCTATGCAATCGTGACTTCGCTGGTCTCGCATGCGCCGAGTGAAAACGTGTACGCTATGGCCTTTTCTTGCGAGAGC
>Ga0172362_10006236_pt1 | contig 10262 bp, 9 predicted proteins | sample LakKivs1_kivu2a2_FD_114534 | JGI IMG/M metagenome (GOLD analysis project Ga0172362, IMG submission 114534) | Sediment microbial communities from Lake Kivu, Rwanda - Sediment s1_kivu2a2 | ecosystem: Environmental > Aquatic > Freshwater > Lake > Sediment | place: Rwanda: Western Province, Lake... | reverse complement strand
CGCACCAGCGGCACGGAGGAGGCCTGGCTGCGGACCAACTACAACTTCATGGACCTCGTGCGCTACCAGTTCCTGCTGTGGCGCAACCTCGACCACGCCAGCCGCGACAAGTACGTCGCCGAGGGCGCCGCGGTTTTCCAGGAAGGCGGCTGCTGACATGACCGACCTGGCCGCCCCCGCCGCCCCCGCCGCCCCCGCCGCCGCTTCAGCGCCCGCCGCCGCCGCCCCGCCGCGAGCCGAGGCGTTCTACGACGCCAAGTTCAGCATCGAGGCCATCCAGCACGAGCCGTACGAGAACGGCTTCACCTGGCGGACCGCCCTGGGCGCGGTGTTCGTCGCCTTCGTGATGCTGCCCGGCGTGATCTTCATGGGGCTGATGATCGGCCAGGACCTCGGCACCGCGGCCGAGTGGGTCACCATCATCCTGTTCGTCGAGCTGGCGCGCCGCAGCTTCATCGTCCTGCGCAAGCAGGAGCTGTACATCCTGAAGTACACCGTCAGCCACCTGTCGCACATCAGCGGCGGGATGGCCCTGGGCGGCGGGATGTTCGCCGGGATGGTCTGGAACCGCTACCTCCGCGAGTCGGAGGCCTTCAAGAGCTTCGGCATCGCCGAGGCCCTGCCCGGGTGGGTCGCCCCCCACGGCAGCGCCGTCTACCGCAGCTTCCACGAGAGCGTCTGGTGGCCCGTCATCGGCGTCACCGTCGCCGCCATGCTGCTCAGCAAGCTGACGCAGCTTTCGCTGGGCTACCTGGCCTACCGCGTCACCGTCGACGCCGAGAAGCTGCCCTTCCCGCTGGCCCCCATCCACGCCGAGGGCGCCATCGCCCTGGCCGAACGCAGCAGCGACACGCACAAGAAGGGCTTCCGCCAGTACTGCTTCTCCACCGGCGTGGTCATCGGCGCGGTCTTCAGCCTGCTGTACATGGGCGTGCCCACGCTGTCCAAGGCCTTCCTCGACAAGCCCATCCAGCTCCTGCCCATCCCGTTCCTCGACCTGACGGTCGACCTGGAGCAGTGGCTGCACGGCGGGACCTTCGGCATCGCGCTGCAGCTCGGGCTGATCTTCGTCGGCTTCGTGCTGCCCTGGCGCATCGTGCTGGGCTCCTTCATCACCTGCATCCTCATGCAGCTCGTGATCAACCCCTTCGTGCTCCAGCCGGCCGGACTGCTGCCCCACTGGCAGCCGGGCAAGGACGCCATCGAGACGCAGGTCGCCGCGAGCATCGACGTGTACATCTCGGTGGGCATCGGCACGGCGTTCGCCATCTTCTTCGTGGGCGTCTTCGGGCTGGTGCGGTCGCTGATCCGCTACCGGCGCAAGACCGGGCCGACGGATGTGGACATCCGTGCGGTGCTGCGGCGCGACCGCCACCGCGGCGACCCGCCGACGTGGACGGCGCTGGCCGTCTGGATCGCCGCCGCCGTCGGTTTCATCATGCTGTCGGACCACCTGGTCAACGGCGGGCGCGCGCCGGAGGAGCGATTCTCCATCCTCTGGTTCGTCGCCTTCGCGTTCCTCTGGACGCCCATCAACACCTACATCAACGCCCGCATGATCGGCATCGCCGGGGTGGGAGCCGGCATGCCCTTCGTCACCGAGTCGGCCATCTTCATCTCCGGCTTCCGGTACGTGGACATCTGGTTTGCGCCCATGCCGATCGCCAACTACGGCGGCATGGCCGACATGCTGCGGGTCACCCAGCTCACCCGCACGCGATTCACGTCCATCCTGAAGGCCGAGCTGCTCATCTTCCCGCTGATGATGGTCGCCTCGTTCATCTTCTGGAGCTACATCAGCGGCCTGGGGCCGATCCCCTCCGACAGCTACCCCTACGTGCAGAAGTTCTGGCCGCAGTTCGCCCAGATGCGGGCTTTGTGGGCCTCCAGCATGCAGGAGGGCAGCAGCCTCTTCCAGCACGCCATCAAGCCCGAGCTGATCGGCTTCGCCCTCGTCGGCACCATCGCGATGTTCATGGGCTTCGGCGCCGCGGGCATCAGCCACCAGTACATCTACGGCGGCCTGGGCGCCCTCAACGCCTTCCCCCACATGATCATGATGACCTTCCTCGGCGCCTGCCTCGGACGGTTCTTCTTCGCCAGAAAGTTCGGACGCGAAAAGTGGCAGAACTTCGCGCCCATCCTCGCCGTCGGCTTCATGGCCGGCATGGGCCTGGTGGGCATGCTCTCGATCGCCATCTACTTTTTGTGGGTGGCCGTCGGGACGGGATACTGAAAGAGTGTCGGGTGTTCCGCCTTTGGCGGATCGGGTGTCGGGTGGCGGGTGTTCCGCCTTTGGCGGATCGGCTGACGAGTGGCGAGTGCTGGAAGCTGGTAGCTGGAAGCTGGTAGCTGGTAGCTGGAAGCTGTCATGCCCGTGACGGAATGGGAAATCGGCAAGCTGCACCTTCGCCCGGCCCTGGTCTGGGCGATGGCCCTCAGCAGCCTGAAGGTGCGCCTGGCCCGCGCGATGCTCACCACGCTGACCATCGCCACGGCGACGGCGTTCATGATGTACCTGCTGACGATGGCGCGGAAGGAAGACGCCGCCGCCACCGACCGCCAGAGCTGGACGCTCATGCTGGTGCTGTCGCTGGTGGTGGCCTCGGCCGGGGTGCTGAACGCCATGCTGATGAGCGTCGCCCAGCGCTACCGCGAGATCGGCACGATGAAGTGCCTGGGCGCCCTGGACAGCCTGGTCTTCTCCAGCGTGCTGCTGGAGGCGGCGATGCTGGGGCTGGTCGGCGCCGCCGTCGGCGTCGTTGCCGGCACCGTCATCGCCGTGGTCATGGGGCTGGTGGAGTTCGGCGCCGGCGTGCTGGCGCGGATGTCGCCTGCCCTCTGGCCCCTCCACGTGCTGGGGGTGTTCCTGGTGGGCATGGCGCTGACGACGATCGGGGCGGCCATCCCCGCCTACGTCGCCAGCCGGATGGCGCCCGTCGAGGCCATGCGAGGTGAGAAATGACCTCCGGGCAGTTCGAGCTCGCGCCGCGCCCCGTGCTCCAGCCCGTGGAGCAGACCGGGCGGATCGACTGGTTTTCCGACCTGGCCAGCCAGCTCGAGTACACGGTGATGACGCGGAACGTCACGAAGGTCTACCGCATGGGGGCCGAGACGATCCACGCCCTGCGCGACGTGTCGCTGGAGATCCGCTGCGGGGAGTACATCTCGATCATGGGCCCGTCCGGCAGCGGCAAGACGACGCTGTTCAACTGCGTGGGCGGGCTTATCAAGCCCACCAGCGGCAGCGTGTTCATCGACGAGATCGACGTCGCCCAGCTCGACGCCAACGAGCTGGCCTGGCTGCGCTGCCGCAAGATCGGCTACATCTTCCAGAGCTACAACATCATCAAGGTGATGACCGCCCTGGAGAACGTCACGCTGCCCATGCTGTTCGCCGGCGTGCCCGGCGACGAGGCCCAGGACCGCGCGGTGGCGATCCTCAGCCGCGTCGGCCTGGGCGACCGCGTGCTGCACACCCCGCGCGAGCTTTCCGGCGGCCAACAGCAGCGAGTCGCCATCGCCCGCGCCTTCGCCAACAACCCCGCCATCATCCTCGCCGACGAGCCCACCGCCAACCTCGACCTGCACACCGGCGAGGAGATCATCCACCTGATGAAGGAAATGAACGTCGAGCACGGCGTCACCGTCTTCTGCTCCACCCACGACCACAAGATGCTGGCCATGTCCGACCGCATCGTCTGGATCGACGACGGACGCATCAAACGCATCGCCACACGCGATGAAGTCCAGATCGACGTCGACGTGCTCGAAGAGCACAAGTGATTGCGGGCATGTCGGGCTCGCCTCCCGGGCAGGAGGGCAGTAGAATGGCTCGGTTGGGGGGCAACGCGGCCGATGAAGCAACGGGTGTACATCGAGACGACGATCGTGAGCTACCTGACGGCCATGCCGAGCCGGGACTTGATCCTGCGTGCCCACCAGGATGTAACGCGGGAGTGGTGGAACGAGAAGCGCGGGCTGTACGAGCTGTACACGTCGCAGTTTGTGCTGGACGAGGCGGGCGCCGGCGACAGCGGCGCGGCCAAGGGGCGGCTGGATACGCTCTCGGGCGTGGCGCAGGTCCCGGTGACGGAGGAGGCTGTGGCTCTGGCGAGCGAGATGGTGGCCGGGGGGCTCCTGCCGCGAAGGGCCGGGACGGACGCGGCGCACATGGCGATGGCGACGGTCCACAACCTGGACATCCTGCTGACGTGGAACTGTCGGCACCTGGCCAACGGGGCTATCCTCGGCCGGATCGGCCGGTTCGTGCGAGGGAAAGGATATGAGATGCCGATTGTCTGCACGCCGGACGAACTGATGGGCGATGCCGGCGAGTTGGGAGACTAACCATGTACAAGGACCCGATCGTCGAGGAAGTGCGAAAGCACCGCGAGGCCCGCGCGGCGAAGTTCGGCTACGACGTTTGCGCGATCATGGAGGACGCACGGAAGCGCGAGGGCAAGAGCGGGCATCGCATCGTGAACCTCCAGGAACTGGGCAAGCGGCGCAGGGTTAGGGGCGGCAAGCGGGCGGCACGGGTGGCGCGGTAGTGGGCGTGCGGCTGGCGCTCGCGCGGCTGTTCGTCGGGCAGGGAGGGATGCGAGTCGCCGGCGTCGGTTGGGGGTTCAAGGGGAGGAATGAGGCCCGGCCGCCCCGAAGCGGCCTTGGGCGCCGGTGGCAGGTCCGGGTCGATGGCACCCGATGGGAGATGAAGATGCGAACGCATGTGATTGTGATGTGCCTTGTGGTTTCCGCGGTAACCTTCAGCGCCGCTGGCGCCGAAAAGTCGGTGGTCCGCGTCAGCGGGCGCCCGATGGACGTGAACGGGCAGACCGTCATCCCGCGGGGCCTGTTCGGCGTCCACGCCGATTCCGGCCTCAAGGAGGAGGAAGTGACCGATTGGGGCGTGGATTGCTTCCGCCAGATCCACTACGTGCCCGGCGGCGGCTCGGTCGCCCTCGACAAGGAAGGCAAGGTCAAGCCGCTTTTTGCCCCCCTGGCCGTCGTCATCGACTGCCAGGGCGACCGGTTCTTCCCGGCCACCTGCCTGTCCAACCCCAACTACAAGGAGTACTTCGACAAGATCGGGCGCCAGTACGCCCAACGCTGCAAGGACGCCAACTGGCCCGGCTACGCCGAGTTCTGGAACGAGCCGTACCTGAACTGGGCGGAGCGCAGCCGCAAGAACTACGACCCGAAGTTCTACGACGTCTCCAAGGCCGCCGACGACGGGCCGGTGACGATCAAGGGCTGGGCCGAGCCGCTGAAGTACCTGCGCTGGCGCCGCCTGTGGGCCGCCGACCCCAACACCGGCAAGATCAACTACATGGTCCCCGTGCCCAAGGGCGCCAAGGCCGGCGACACCATCACCCACGAGTTCCAGCTTTACTTCCAGCCCAAGGGCGCCAAGAGCTACAAGGTCGTCGAAAAGTGGGACGTCTACGACCCGACGGCCGTCAGTTTCTGGTCCGGCAAGCAGAACTACGACTTCTACATGTGGATGTTCCTGCCGTGGGCGAAGGCGATCAAGGAGGTCAACCCCAAGGTGACCGTCATCGCCGGCTGGGACTTCGCCATCAACGCCGACGGCTGGAAGGCCTGGGAGCTGCTGTACAAGCCGATGCTCGACGACGCCTGGCAGTGGATCGACGGCGTCACCGAGCACCACTACGGCTCCGACACCCGCGCCACCACCGCCCAGTACGAGGTGGTCACCGGCTACAGCGTGGCCGCCCACGGCAAGTGGATCCGCTGCTACAACACGGAGACGGCCGGGTGCGTCGATCCGGCCGTTCCCGGCAACCGCCACGCCAACGCCACGCCGTACGGGGCGTTCAACTACGGCCTGCGGGACATCGTGGAACTGATCTGGCTGAGTCCGGCCAAGGCGGTGGCGCGGACGGCCCACGGGCGGCACGCGGCGGGCTGGGGCGGCGGCGGCGACGGGCCGCGATTCAAGATGTTCAAGGACCTCCGCGGGCGACTCGTCCACGCCGCCAGCGACGACGTGGACGTCTGGCCGGTCGCCGCGCTCAACGGCGACAGGCTCGTCATGGCCATCTACAACGACCACGGCGCCGACCGCGCCGTCGAGCTGGCCGTCGACGCGCCCAAGGGCACACGGCTGGGCGACGCCGTCGTCTCGTGGGTGGCGCCCAAGGAAGAAAAGGGCGAGCTGGCCGTGCATGGCGCGAAGATGCGCCTGGCCGGGCAGGCCGGCTCCGTCACCTGTACCGTGCCCGCCAGGTCGGGCGTGAAGGTCGAGATTCCGCTCACGGGCGCGCCCCCGGCCGCTGCGCAGCTCCTGCGGCGGCAGTTCTTCGCCAAGGCGCCCGCCGGCGGGTCATGCGTGCTCAACAAGGTCCAGGCGGGCAAGCCGGTGACGCTGAGCGTCAAGCTCGACGCGGCGCTGCTTGCCGCCGCCGAGGCCGCGCGCGTCCGCGTCGTCCTGGAACGCGCCCGCGGCGGCGAGGCGACGGTCAAGCTCAACGGCACCGCCGTCAAGCTGCCCGACCGCGACTGGCTCAGCGAGGTGCCCGTGGACGCCAAGCTGCTCAAGGCCGACAACGTGCTGGTCTTCGAGACCTCCGGCGACGGCTACCAGCTCGACGTGGCCAGCATCGTCCTGGACGCCGCGGCAAAGTAGCCCCGCGCGGGCGGTCACCCGTCGGCCGGGTGTTCGCCGGCGGCTTCGGCGGGCGAAGCCGCCTGCCCGGGACGCTTGCCGAAGCGGTACAGCCACAGGGGGCAGGCCAGCGACGTGCAGAGGGCCACCTCCCGGCGGTCGTAGCAGACGCACTCGAGGCAGAACATCCGGATGGCCTGGCGGGGCCAGGCGCCGCCTGTGGCAGCGCGGAGATACGCTTTCCGGAAGGATCGCGGCATGTCTTTGGCGCGGCGGTCGATGGCCGCCCTGCGGTTCGGCTCCAGTTGCGGATCGCCGTTCGCGAGGCAAAAAACGGCAGCTTGCTTGCGTTTTTCGTCCGAAGGGCAACCGGGGGTGTCCAGGGTCACCTGACTTGCCGTTCGCGTGTCTGGCGCGCGAAAAACGGTAGCATGCTGGCCTTTTCTGGCCTTGGACGAGACGCGAGGCTCCTTCCACCCGCCCGGAGTCCGGGCGTTCCTGCGCGCGGTCGTCGTGGCGGCGGGTCCGGTCAGTTCGGCTGTGGTTGTCATGGTCGCTGTCCTTTGCGGAAGCTGCTGCGTGCGCGCAGAGCGGCGGCATTGTACGTAACATACGTACATTTCGATGGATGCGCGCCGACGGCGCGAGCGCAGCGAGAAGGTTGCGGGTTTCTGGCACCCCCCCGTCGGCCCGGGTGCCCGCCTGTGGCGCGGGCAGGCTGGAGGCCGTATTGCTATTTGGTATAAGAGCTTACGTCACGCCCCCTCTTCGGCCCCGTTCCCTCGGTGCTCGCCGCCTCCATTCACGGCAACCTAATTCTAGCAGGAGAATTGCTCTTGTCAAGGAAAAACCGAAAAATCTTTTCGACACGCCATGAGCCGGCTTGGGCGACGCGACGCCTATCCCATCGCGCGCTTGATCTTCTCCGCGGCCGCCTGGGGGTCGTCGGCCGAGCAGACCGCCGAGCTGACGGCGACGATCTTGGCCCCGGCGGCGGCGACGGCGCCGGCCGTCTCGGCCGTGATGCCCCCGATCGCCACCACCGGCAGCGAGACGCAGCGGGCGACCTCGGCGACCAGCTCCAGCCCCACCGGCGGGCCGGCGTCCTTGGTGGGCGTATCGAAGACCGGCCCGACGGAGACGTAGTCGGCGCCCTCGTTGACGGCGGCCTTCGCCTGCGCCAGCGAGTGGCTGCTCCGCCCTACGACGGCCCCCTGGCGCAGCAGTCGCCGCGCGTCGGCGATCGGCAGGTCGTGCTGCCCGAGGTGCACGCCGTCGGCGCCGACGATGGCGGCCACGTCAGGCTGGTCGTTCACGATGAATATCCTGCCCGTCTCGTCGGTCAGCTCTCTCAGTTCGGCCGCCAGGGCGAGCATCTCGTCGTCGGCGACGCCCTTCTCGCGGAGCTGGATGGCGTCGGCCCCGCCGGCGATGGCCGCCCGCGCCAGCTCGCGCAGGCTGCCGCGCGCCCGCGGGCGGCTGAGCAGCACGTACAGCTTCGCGCCCGCCAGGCGCAGCCGCACCGCCAGCCGCGTGGCGATCCGCTGCTCCAGCGTGTAGCCGTTGTAGCGCATCCGCTCGATCTTCAGCACCGTCTCGGGGGCCACGAACTTGCCGTACTCCTCGATCGTCCGCAGGGCCTCGCTGAGGCGCTTGCACGCGGCCGTCACCACGTCGCTCAGCCCGTCGCGGCTCTGCTCGGTGGGGCTGGAAAGCTCCGTGCCGATGTCGCCCGGGGTGTCGCGGCTGGCGAGGAACTGCTCGACCGGCATGGACTTGAGCACCTCGGCCAGGTCGCTGCGCAGGTTCTTGGCCATCGCGGTGACGGCGGGGTCGTTCAGCGCGAACCGCCCGCAGTCCTCGGCGACGCGGATGGCCTCGCGCGCCCGGTTGAAGTTGGCGTCCAGGATTCGATAAACCTCTCGCATGGGAATGTCCTCGATAGTCAGCTTTCAGCTTCCAGCTTCCAGCTTCCAGCTACACCATTCTCGCCCGCAAGTTGCGCGGCCCACAGAGCCGCCGCGTGTCGCGGCGGACGGCCCCGCAGAGGCCGCCGCTGGCCTGCTTTCCGTTGTCGCGTTCGCCTACTTTCCGTTGTCGCTGGGGATGGGGAACCGCCGGCAAAGCTGGCGCACCTGGCGGTGCACGTCGGCCAGCACGTCCACGTCGCCGCCGCTGGTCAGCACCCGGTCGATCCACCCGGCGATGTCCCGCATCTGCTCGCCGCCCATGCCGCGCGTCGTCAGCGCCGGCGTGCCCAGGCGAATGCCCGAGGCCTCCGTCGCCGGGCGCTTGTCGAACGGCACCTTGTTCCAGTTGGTGATGATCCCGGCCGCCTCCAGCCACGTCGCCGCCTGCCGGCCCGGAAGGTCGGCGTCGCGGCTGGACAGGTCCACCAGGATCAGGTGGTTGTCCGTGCCGCCGCTGACCAGCCGCCAGCCGCGCTCCAGCAGCCCCTCGGCCAGGGACCTGGCGTTGGCGACGATGGCGGCGGCGTAGTCGCGAAACTGCGGCCTCATCGCCTCGGCCAGGGCGACCGCCTTGGCGGCGATGACGTGCTCCAGCGGCCCGCCCTGGAGGCCGGGGAACACGGCCGCGTCGATCTTCGCCGCCCACTGACGGCGGCAGAGGATGATGCCGCCCCGCGGCCCGCGGAGCGTCTTGTGGTTGGTCGTCGTCACGAACGTGCTGTGGGGCACGGGGCTGGGATGCACGCCGCCGACCACCAGCCCGGCGATGTGCGCGATGTCGCACAGCAGCGGGCAGCCGGCCTCCTCGGCGATCGCCCCGAAGCCCGCGAAGTCGATCGTCCGCGGATACGCCGTCGCCCCCGCCACGATGATGTCCGGGCGAATCTCCAGCGCCTTGCGCCGCACCTCGTCCATGTCGATCCGCTCGGTGGCGCGGTCCACGCCGTAGCCGAACGAATGGTACAGCTTGCCCGAGACGTTGACCTTCATGCCGTGCGACAGGTGCCCGCCGTGGGCCAGCTCCATGCCCAGAATCTTCGCCCCAGGCTCCAGAGCCGCCAGGTACACCGCCAAGTTCGCGCTGGTGCCGCAGTGCGGCTGGACGTTGGCGTGCTCGGCGGCGAAAAGCTGCTTCGCCCGGTCGATGCACACCTGCTCGACGCTGTCGATGTTCCGGTTGCCGCAGTAGTACCGCCGGTGCGGGTAGCCCTCGGCGTACTTGTCGGTCAGCACCGAGCCCATCGCCACCAGCACCGCCGGAGAAACGTGGTTCTCCGAGGCGATCATCTCCAGCGTCTCGGACTGGCGCTTCTGCTCGGCCCGGATGAGGCGCGCGATCTCGGGGTCGGCCTTCTCTAGCTGGTCCATCAGCATCTCCTGGGGCGGACATGCCCGCCGCACGCGCGACACTCTATCCCCCCGCGACGCGCGGGGCAAGGTCCCCGTCAGCGCCGAGAGGGCCGTTTCCCGCATGCCATGCTCACGCGGCCCCTCGGGTGCCATGCTCACGCGGCCGTTTGCGTGAGCATGTCTTCGCGCCGTCGGCGCCGAGAGGGACGTTTCCCGGGTGCCATGCTCACGCGGCCGTTTGCGTGAGCATGTCTTCGCGCCCTCGTCGGCGCCGAGAGGGCCGTTTCCCGGGTGCCATGCTCACGCGGCCGTTT
>Ga0172362_10006235_pt1 | contig 10263 bp, 4 predicted proteins | sample LakKivs1_kivu2a2_FD_114534 | JGI IMG/M metagenome (GOLD analysis project Ga0172362, IMG submission 114534) | Sediment microbial communities from Lake Kivu, Rwanda - Sediment s1_kivu2a2 | ecosystem: Environmental > Aquatic > Freshwater > Lake > Sediment | place: Rwanda: Western Province, Lake... | reverse complement strand
TTTTTTGGTTATCAAGTAATGGTTTAATATCAACATCACAGTTAAAAGATAAAGAATATGATTGGTTACCCTCTTTTACAGAAGATCTTTCAACACCATTTGGTGTTAATACTGATTTTTCAAGTTTACTTTTTGAATTAAAATTTGTTTGGTCGAAACCTGCTTTTGTTATAATTGCACATTCACTACTTGTTAAAACTTTAAGTCTTCTTACATAATATTCAGATCTTGTTTCTGTTGGGTTTGATTTATTTATTATTCTTTTAAAAGTTCCGATTGTTCCAGTTTGGAATGTAGTTCCGGTGTATCCAATATTTGTAATACCAAAAATATAAAGTTCACTATCATATCCAGGTGTTCCTAAACTATTAACTTGGAATATAGTTTCGTTTCCATATGGAAAAGATAATTCAACGAATTCACCGTCTAATAATCCATGTTCCATTGGACATTTAAAATTTATAAAATCACCATTAAGATCACTACCCTCTAGAATATAAAATGGTATACCGTCCATTGCTGTCCAAGACCAAGATGCCAAAGTTTCCGGGTCAATTGAGTATAGTGGTTTAAAATAATCATTATCAAATGGATATGTAATGTAGTGAGACCAGTTATATGTTGAGGCGCTCTTATTTATAAAATTAATGTGGTTATTTGGTGGTGTTGTATATCCTGGAACATTATTGTCAACTCTTACAAAATCAAACTCAAAATACTGTGGATAACCTTCCCATGGTGTGTTTGGTAATGTTATTGTACTTACAGCGTTATTAACCGCATTTGTATAGTAAAGATTATTTTTAAATGGTTCATATGTTGTAGAACCTGTATATTCATTTTTAAAAATTAAAGAATATTTACATATTGGTCTAAATATTGTTGCTTCCTGTCTTTCATCATCAAAAACAGTTTCTAAATTAAGATCAACATTCCTATCAAACTCAACAATTTCTTTTGTTGTTTGTTCCAATGGTATATTTGCAAACACACCCTGGTCTTGAGATGATTTATATCTCAAACTACCTAAAACTACTTTTGTTGATTCATCAATTCCCATTATTCTTCCGCAGTTTCTATATATATTTTTATAAATCTATTTAATGCTGTTTTACCATTTTTTAAACCAAAATAAAAATGATTAGGACCACCAACTAAAAACGGAGTTGTTGTTCCACCATTTGGTTCTGGTTGTGGTGGTGTATTAAAATTATACGCTCCATTAAAATTTGTTATAAATCCAAAATTTATATTTGGTGCCGAAGAAAATGGTGTTGTAAAATAATCACCAGAACTTGCGTCAAAATTTTGATATTTTCTCTTATAGAATGGTGCTGTTGTGTACCAATTATTATCTTCATTTCCAAATATACTTGAGCTAGAATTTAATATCCATTTGTAGTTTGGTACCTCTTGTGTTGATGAATACCCATAATAATCTTGTAAAAGAGGTGAGATGTTATATATTGTAACACCAGGACTCAATCCTCTTCTATTTTTATATTGTTCTTCATTAAGATCATAGAAAATACCAAAAACCGGTTTTCCTGGTGTATCTTCACCAAGATATATTTGTCCGTCTGGGTAATTACCACTAATAAATGGATTTATTTCATATTCAGAATTTATTGAAAATGATTGGGCAAAATCACCATCAATTCTATCACCAGTTCTTGAAAAGAATTGTCCGACTGAAGCGTCACCAGTACTTAACAATTGTTGTGACCAAGTTGAGTTTAATAATCTTGATATTACACCTAATTGTAGTAAATCTGAATTATCATTATATGATGTGCTTTTTAATGTATTTACAAGATATTCACCTGAAAAATTTGGGTTTGCACAAATTTCAGCGATAAACTCATCTCTATTTCCTAGATCCATAATTGTTGTTGGAAAAAGTATTTGAGTTGTATTTTGTGATGGGTCAGAAGGTGGTGCTGGTAATAAACCTGGTAATGCTGAAGTTGGTGGTGGTGGAGTTGCACCAATAAAATCAGTTCCATCCCAGGGTGAACTTCTGTAATAGAAATTATTACTTAAATCATTAAATATTACAATATCATTACAATATTGGTAATTTGTGACTTGTCCTGTTATATTAAAAATTGTCCCTTTATTAAATGATGGCATATATAACACACCATTTATCCAGTTATTTTGAAACATGTGACTAAATACACCACGGCATGCGGCAAAATTTATTCTAAACCTTGCGGACCATTCTAAAAATAATTTAATATCGTCGTCAATATTTGCAATATATGGCTTGTTTAAAAGATAATAACAACCTCCTTGGACTTTATCAGATGTTAAACAATTTTGATCAACACCAAAATTAACACCAGAACCGGTATAACACTTTAATTCAACAAGTCCAGTACAACTTAAAGATTCAACAATTGATGTTCCAACAGAACCGGTATAATCTAAATCTTGAGATGTTCCGGTTGAGTCTGGACTAGTTGATGTTACTGAAAGTGATGTGTCTAAAATACCCCCATCTGGAATTTTATAAATTGTAAAACCATTGTTTTGATGTAGTGCAAAACTAGTATTTGTGTTACCAACAGATCCTTCTGTAGATGTTGATGTTGGTAATCTATCACTTCTCATTACAATACCTTGTGGGTTGTTAAAATTAACACCTGGTAAAGTATAAGTGTGGTATGCTGGTGAATAAACCCACCAATATACTGGATTATTATTAAATGCGGCAACAGGACCTGGTATAAACTGATCGTCTCTTAATGTATTGCTTAATAAAAATGAACCACCACCAATGTAATAAGATTGTGTTGCTGTAATTAAAGTACCTCCAGCAGTATTTGCAGGTCCTGATGAATTAGTGTATTGATCTCCTTGTAAACCATTTGGGTTTGATAGTGAATTACCTAATGGTAACATTAAGCTATTTACATTACTCGGACCAAAAGATGCTGACAAATTTAATCTATTTGTTCCGGCACTAACAACTGAACCTAAATTAGGTAAGGATCCGACAGGACTATACATTCCTGGTAATCCTGAATTATTATTATCTGTTGACAAATAGTAATATGGAAATTGTGATGTTATATTTTGGTATTGTCCAAATAAAGTAGTATCCGGTGTAAATGTAAAAGATGGGTGAAACAATTTTCTATCTGTTGGTGAAGATATTGGGGTATTATCGGTTGTATTGTGTTCTATTGGTTTCAAACCATTAGAATATCCTCTAATTGGGTAATTTAATTTAAATTTACCCGAAACTTGGACTTGGTTATGGTTTGGATAACCAAATAACCTACCTAAACCGTATGTTGTGTCTTGTCTATCGGTATATGGGTCAACACCTCTTACTAAAACCATTATTGTTAAATCATTCCATTTTTCACATTGTGTACCCAAAGCCAACCAGCTTTGACTGTAATCGACATTACCGGTAAATTCTTCATATGTATATCTTATTCTATGATATAGATATTCTGCGGGAAACGCTCCTTGGGTTGAGAAATCTGGACTTTCATTTAAAAATTGTTGTACTGTCATTCCAGTCACAACTTGGAAGTATTCAGCGTCTGCAATAAATTTATAATTTGTTTTTGTATTTCCAGTTTGTATTATAGGTATTGTAACTGATAAATTTGATAATCCTGTTGGGTCTGTTGGGTCCGCATAATATAATGTTGTAGATAATGTTAGACCAGTTGTTGTTGTACCAGTAATTGACGATGTTCCAAATTCATTCGTAACTGTTCCACCAGTGGTATCTGTAAGACCTGTTAACCTTATTAAATCTGTTGATAGTGCTGGATTTTGAAATGTTAATAGGTCTCCTGACTGGAATTGCGATGACATGCCAGCGTCACCAAATAAAATAATTACTTGATCTTTGAAATCTAATGAACCATTAACACTTGTTGTTATTTGGTTAATGTCTCCAGAATTATCAAAATATTTATCTCTTAAATTAAATGAATTTAACTTTTGTGCCCAAGGTTCTGTAACCGGATACCCGTATTCATCATTACCACCATTACAGCTAGAATCCCTAGTTATAAAAGATCTTGATCCTCTTCTCCATGAAACAACAGGGTCGTCAACACCAGAAAACATTTGGTTGTAGTGATTTGTTGCATCTAAAATTATTGATGTACCACACTCATCCTCATATAGTTTATTTAAATATGGATTTCTATTATAATTATCAGTACTTCTACCACATTGATAACTTGTTGATGAACTTACATTTGCAAGTGGTGAGAAATTTGATTCGCCGGTACCTGACGCAAAATTTTCAACCTCATCAAAATCGGCTGGCCTATCTTCACAAGGACAAGCATCACAATCCGGATAAGAAATCATTGGTAGCGCTATTTTTGAAAACCCTTTTTTTGCTATTAATCTTGGGGCAATTCTTGCTAAGAAAAATATTAATATGGCTGTATATGCGGCCATCGCAAAAATATTACCAAGTAACTGACCTAAAGCAAATGGTGTTGCACCAGCAATATTACTTGCTGCTTGTATTATTAAGTAAAGTAATAAAGCAGGAATAAATATTACAATTAACCACTTAAATATTGGCCATATTGCGGCAATAAAATGTGCTAATGTTATTAATATTATTAATGGAAATTTTAATACAAATAATAATATACTTACAACAAATTCAATAAAATCAAAATTTCTTTGTAAATCATTTACTGGAAACTTATTGTTTTCACTTTGACATGCTCTATTTGTTATTTCCTTTATTCCAAGATGTCTTGATCTTCCTTTACCGTTTTTATATCTATCAATAAATGAACTTACAGTATAAACTTTATTGTAGTTAAATTGATAAAATGTATCATCACAATTAATAGCGGATTGTTTATCAACATAATCATCCCAGTCTAAACTAAAAGAGTATGACCTTAAAACATCAAAATAATCTTGTGGAAATATTGTATAGTTGATTGTTTGTGGTTGTGTGTCGTCAATAGGATTTGATACAATTTGTAAAATATCACCAACAGAAACTGGAATAACAGATGGATCACCATAATAAGGTGTTCCGTTAATTACAACAGAATAATTTTGTGAATTAACACTATCTTCAAATAATATACCACCAGTTTGTGTTATTGTTGTTGTTCCGGTTAAAACACCAACCGGTATTGTTATAACTATAGGTGATGTTGATGTAGGGTCAAAAGGATCGGTACTTGATGATGTCCACCCATGTTCTTTAATATTTGGAACCAAAAAGTTTCCTCTTAAAAAGTCATTTTGTAATCCTTTTTCATTTTGCCACTTAACTTTAAATCTATATTTTCCCTTTGTAGGTATTCCTTTTGTTGGGTCATTTGAAATAACCTGTTGTCCAAATTCATTTGTTACAACATAATCAAGGTTCATTGGAACATTAATTAACCAAGTTCCATTGTCGTCAATTACCTTACCGTCTTCCTCTAATTTAAATTGTTCCAATACTGGATCTCCATTATCATCTGGAAATATTGTTTGTCTAATAGCCAAAATTTGTCCAGGTCCGGCAACTAAATCACACATATTACCTGTATCATTTTTTGGTTTACAATTCCTTTTTACAGAATCTTCATTTGTTGTTGAGACAAGTGACCCCATAAAAATTGCTGTTGGTTCTATTTTGATGTTTGCTTCCGCCGTTAAATCAAAATCCATTCTTGTAATACCAAACTGACAAATGTCTTCATCACCCCAAAATGGTGATATTTCGGCAATTTTATTTAAAGTTTTTATTTGTGGTAATTCATTTAAATTTGTTGATGTTTTAAATTTATTACCATCTAATTGTGATGGTGTTGCTAAACCTGCTTGTATTAAATCTTGTGGTGATAATGAAAAACAACCAATATCTGATAAATCAAGATCCATCACAATTGTTTGAGTACCAGTTGGTACACCAAAAATCATATAATCTCCACTTTCGTTTGTCTTTACGGTGTATTTGTAATATTTGTCATACACTTCAATATAGGATTGTTCCAATAATACCTCGTCCCTTGTTGGAAATGTGCCGGTTGCTGAATGAGTTGAGTAAGATGGTTCTTTTGGTAAAAGATTATATCTAAACCCGTCTTCACTAATGTCAGATAAAGTTTTATATGGATATAATTCAGAAATTATTGGATTTTGTTCGTCTTCTTCTGATAAAGGTATAAAAACCGAAACTTTAGCGTTAGGTACACCAAAACCACCATTAACCAAAACCCTACCAACTATTACACCATAATCAGAACAAATTCTTGTATATATGTCAGCTTCATTTATCTTTAGTGATAAAATTTCTAACTGATCAAAATCTTGGTCTAATTTTACATTTATATATTTATCCTGACCAATTTCAGTTTTTATTCTATATGATTTTGGCATTAAATTTGCGTTTTTTGATAAATAGTTTATTTCCTATTTTCAAAAAATAATCTTAAAAACGAATAAATAAATTATTATGAAAAATTAACCGTTTTTAAATTGATTACCCTAACATTAATATCTTTGTTTGGGTATCTAACTTGATATATTTGTGTTGGTTCTGCGAATATAGTATCATTGATTAATTCTATTTGTTTTGTTGTAGGGTCTGAATATCTTTGTGATGTTTGATAAGAAGAGTATTGTCCTCCGACTTTATTAAAAAATCTAATGTCAGATATACTAACAACACCATTTTCATTCTGAATAATCCTTCTTAATTCAGAAACATTGACATTCTGTCCAAGTTGTCTTGATGCCGGACTAAAGAAGGTTGTAACAATGTTTATTAGTTTAGAGACGATTGCTCCAGAATTTTGTGTTGCGTCTAAAACAACATCTAAATCAATAGACAAATCAATTGGGTTTGCACTTTCAATAGAAATATAGTCATTTATCATCCTATAGTTTGATAAGTAATTTGCAACATTATTTTTTAATGTGTTTGATATTGTATCTGTTAAATTACCACTAGCATCATATGATAACATTTTTATTTTTATTTTATTATTTTCTTCGGTTATTGATACTTTAGCTGGTGCTCCAAATTGTGACGGCATTGTCCTTATTAACGAATCGTAGTCATTAATTGTTACCGCCCTATTTTGTGCGGCAAAATTAAATGAAACCATTTGTCTGACATCTTCTGTTGTTGGTGGATTTGCACCTCCAATTGCTGCTGTAACATTATTACATCTTAAAGTATTAATCACATTTTTATTCACACTTTCTGATGGTCCGTTTACAAAAAATGATACAGTACCTATTTGTGTTATAACATTTGCACCAAGATTTGATGCTTGACCACCACCTATTCTATATTGAATGAATAGTGTTGAGTTTGATTTTAGTGCGGCACCTAATGCTAAATTATTTGAATACTTATTTAAATCAAATGAATTTCCAGTTCTTGCAAATTCTCTCAATTGTTCCTCAGCTGAAACATTACCACCACCAAATGTCATTTTTAAATAACCTTCTGGTGTATATTCTGAAATAAATTTTGTATTTGTTGTTATATATCTTCCAACTTTTATGCCTGGTTGATCTGATACTTTTGTTGGGTCTTCAATAAAAACTCTGTCTTCAGCCAAAGCTTTAACTTCAAACCATCTGTTTTCAAGACCCAAAAATTCTTGTGGTTCTGGAATTGTGTTGTATTGTGTACCATCTTTTAATATAACACTGGAAATACCTAAAACATTTTTTTCAGGTAAAAATAGTTCAAAATATGGTTTAACATCGTTTGGTGTTATAACTCTTTTAAAAACTTTTGTTGTCCCGTTAACAACAACTTCTCTTTTTGTAATTGTATAATTTAACAATCTACCATTCGCATCAAAGTTTGGGACTTTCAATCTATTTGGTGAACCTTCGGCATTTATCGGTGACGCAAAATCAATATCATATACAGTTTCAAATGGTTGTCCAGCACCAGATACTTGTGATCCTCTTCTTAAAATACCACAATACCTTAAATCTTCTCTATCACCAAAGGCTGGAACAGTTATTGAAAAATCGACAAGTGTTACTGATGGTCTTTGTCCCGGTATTTTAAGGCCATATGTTCTTGCTATATTATATATTGATGATTTTTGTTGTGCGTATTGTAAAACAGTTTCTTGTATACTTCTATCTATTTGGAAATGTAAGTTGTCTGTTACAGCCGCATTTAAATCCATTAGAACGGAAAAAACTCCAGCATCATTAAAATTTTGAATAAGGTCCGGATAATAGGTTCTTGTAAAGTTTATTAATTCAGTTCTTAATCCCTGGAAATCTCTTGTTGTGTATGATATTTTTTTCTCTGCCATACTATTAAATATTGATGATTACAAAATCACTACTTTCTAAAGCTTGATTTGTAACTCTATAATTTATTTTTACCCTTGCGGTATGTTCTTTTTCACCAATTCCCTGAACCGTAAACTCCCTTTCACCTTGTGAATTTATAAATGTACCTTTATTTTCTTCACCTTCAGAAGCGTCTTTAATTTCAATATTAGTTATTAGTAAATTTGGTAAATATTTTTCAACACTATCTCTTATTTCCGATTCAATATCTGAAAATGTTGGTCCATCCAATGGTTCAAAAATATATTCATATAATCTTGTACCAAAATCTGGTAAAAAATAACGTGAACCTCTCCTTGTTAAAATTAAATGAATTAAATCTGTCCTAACCTCCTCATCTGTAGTATCTGAAGTGTCCAAATATCTACCTGTGAAAGATTCTCTAAAAGGAAAATTTATTCCATATGTAACCCCATTTGCCATATCAAATAAATATAAGGGTTGGTTATTTTATATAAATAAAAAACCCTCCTTTGTTTTATTTTGGGGAGGGTTGGTTATTTTATTTAAATATTTTTATGTTGTTTGTGGTTGTGTTGAAAATGCCACATTACAAGCATTATTAAGAAAGGTAGATAGTTCACCTTTTTTTGGTTCGATTACACCGCCATATGATGATGTGGTGTCTTCTTTATTTGTTTTTAAATCTATATAACTTGTTGGGTTTAATTTATCTGGTGTATTGACCGCCAAAGAAAAACCACCTTTTTTATTTGGTTGACATTGAATAATGTATCTTGCTTTTAACCCTGTTTGACTATCAAAATTAGCGTCCACTTTAAGTAATTTTTTGTTCGCATCTCTAACTGTAACTGAAGTTGTAATAACTTTTTGGTTTAATGATGGAATCGTGGCTACCGTCTGTGTTGTTGCAAAATTGTGTATTTTTTCTTGTGCTGTTCCACCACCACCAACCGCTTGAGGTTGAGTTGTTGTTCCAGCTTGAGGCTGAGTTGTTGGTTGTTCAACTAAATATTGTTTTTTTGTTGCATTTTTGTGCATTTCAAGTATTCTTGATTTTTCGTCTTCTGATATAATCATTCTATTCATAATATTTTTTTTATTATAAATATATGTTCAAAAAAAAATCACCGATTTCTCAGTGATTCTTTTAAGTTTGTATTACCTTTTTCGTAAAGTGGCTCGTATGGGCAATGACGACAATTTGAACCACAACATTTTCTTCGTTTTATATGAAATGATTCAGTCATAACAATATTCCCAAATTTATCCTTATAAAAGTCAGGTTCAGGAGATTTTTTTGTTGTCTCCTGAACGTATAACTGTTGTATCCAATCTTTTGATGCGTTTACTGTCATTTTAATTTTGTTTTCTCAAGTTATAGAACGCTAACAATACTTGATATGTTAGTGTTACATCATTTCCCCAAGTTACTTTCATAACATTAAATAATCTCGCAAGATCCGTTCGCACAAGCCAATTCTCCACTCAAATTAGTATTGTCCTGTAATTCAATTACTTTTGTAAGATCAACATTTGTTAATGTTTTAAGTAATCTTTCATATTCTTCCTTACTACAATCCTCATAAGGAGCCTGTTTGTAAGTATGGTTAGAATAGGGTAGTACTGACAATCCGTTATAGAATTTTCTTGACTTCCACATCCAATCACCAACTAAATCCCACTCATCTTCTTTGATTGAAACTGTAGCAGATACATTGTGTGTGTTTTGTCCGGTTCTATGTCCGTTTCTAACCCATTCTTGAGATACCTTTTTAACTCTTTCCAACATTTGGAATACTGATTCGTAACGTAAGATTGATCCTTCTGGTGCTTTTTGTGGTATTGTAATTACCGCGGTGTCGTGTGGACGGAAATATTCATCTTCAACTAATTCTGGGTGGTTGATTGCAAGATATGTATAAATTGCTTCATTTTTCCCAACACGGATTCTTCTTAAATAATAAT
>Ga0172362_10006234_pt1 | contig 10263 bp, 8 predicted proteins | sample LakKivs1_kivu2a2_FD_114534 | JGI IMG/M metagenome (GOLD analysis project Ga0172362, IMG submission 114534) | Sediment microbial communities from Lake Kivu, Rwanda - Sediment s1_kivu2a2 | ecosystem: Environmental > Aquatic > Freshwater > Lake > Sediment | place: Rwanda: Western Province, Lake... | reverse complement strand
GTTCGTATTGTTCTTCCTCATTCCACAACTAGCTCACGACAGTTTATTTGCACAAGCTAGCAATAGGATTACGGAAAATTGGAAGAAACAGATTGAAACACTCATCACTACTTAAAGCATCAGTAAGTCATCGTAAGGTATAATGGTAGTCATAGCCTAAACCTGTTATTCAGCTCACGTGGGCTTCTTGACACAAGCTGATGGAATGTTTAACTCGACGATTGTCGTTAGTTTTAGCAATTAATCATAGACATTGACCCTATCTCACTCGTGGTATATAGTTGGTATTAGATTACTAGACTAAAGTATCTGGGGGTTCTAATTTAACGAAGGGGTGAGCAATGCCTAAGGGTATTTCTGACCTTGGCTACTCGCAACTGTACCTGATTAGCGCACTTCAAGGTGAAGTCGATGGGTGGGCTAAGCAGGGATGGACTGGAGTCACCCAGACCACCCATGACCTTCTCTCCTATTGGTTCAATCGGGACGAGGAAATCCAAGAAAGGTTCTACCTTTGTCAACAGCGTGCTATTGAGACTGTTATCTACTGTCACGAAGTCCTTCAAGTTAAGACTTTGGGCGAATTATATGAGCGGCTGGCACCAGAAGTTCTCCTTCAACATTTGCCTCTTAAAGAAGAGGTTGAGTCTATTCCTTTTCCTAAGTACTGTCTCAAGATGGCAACAGGCACCGGAAAGACATGGGTTTTGGCCTCGCTCTTGGTATGGCAGTATTTTAATAGCTTACGTGGTGAGCACGCTGGCTGGTATTCCAACCGTTTTCTCGTGGTGACTCCCGGGCATGAGGTGCTTAACCGCCTACTCGATTCTTTCAAGGGCAAACGTGACCTCAAAACAAGCCAGCGAAACCCCGCTACTTCAGACTATGCCCGCTCCCTGTTTATGCCTGACGGTGCTCGCTGGAGAGACCAATTCCACCTCGATATTTATGAACCTTCCGATATCCGTGCTAACACTAATCCTCCCGATGGCCCATTCGTGCTCCTCACTAATTGGCAACAGTTCCGTCTGAGCGAAGGGCCAACCAGTCTATGGGAACAATGGACAGGCGAAGACGTCGAGGAGCAACCCCGCGGCGAGGTAATAGCCGACTTCCTTTCCGAATTCCCTGACCTTGTAGTCATGAACGACGAAGCGCACCATGTTCATGGGAAAAAGACTATCCGAGATGAAGAGCTCGTATGGCGAAAGTTCATGACCTATCTCTACGGGCGACTGACCCAAAAACACTTTAAGGAGCGGGGGTTGTTCGTGCAGGTAGACTTCTCAGCTACACCATTTTATGGTAGTGGTGCCAATAGAGAATACTTCCCACATATCGTGTATGACTATGACCTGGTTCAGGCAATGCGAGAAATGCTGGTGAAACAGCTCTTTCTGGAAGAACGCCAGGCCATAGCAGGTGAGAGACTGGACGAACTAGATTTCAGGGCAGAGCGCACTGAGGCTGAGGGGAGGAAAAAAGGTGAGATAAAATCCCTATCGCCAGGGCAGAAACTCATGCTGGATATAGGTCGCCGCAAGCTGGAGCAACTTACACAGGAGTTTCAAGACCGTGGCATAGCTCGCAAACCGGTAATGATGATTCTTGCTGAGGAAACGGATGTAGCTCTGCTCGTCGAGGAATACTTTGCCACTCTCACCGACGAACACGGCAGGCCATATGATCAAAGCCAGGTTATGAGGATTCATACTCCAGACAAACAAGCTCGCTTTACTGACGCTGACTTGGATAGGGCGCGCAAACACTTAGATGCTATTGATGATGATAACGACTCACTCCGCGTGGTCATTTCAGTCCTTATGCTACGTGAGGGATTTGATAAGACTAACATCTGCGTTATCGTAGTCTTACGGGCAACTGAGGCTGACCTATTACTTGAGCAAATTGTCGGGCGTGGTTTGCGCCTGATGTTCCCTGAATACCGCTATCCTGAGTTCTGGGATGCTAAAGTCGAAGCAGTTCAGGACCTACGCCGACGGCGAATGCCATCTAATTCCTTAGACTTTCTTTTCATCGTGGAGCATCCCCGCTTTCGCGCTTTCTACGATGAGCTACGTCAACAAGGTTACCTTATTGGCGGAGGCGATACCAGCAAGACACGCTCCACTGGCGACCTTATACCAATAGACGCCATTTCTGAGCGTATTCCTGCTTACGACATTGCCTGGCCAGTGCAGATATTTGAGCAGGGCAAGCTCCCCGACCTTACTCAAATTGATGTTTCCCGTTTGCCCAAATACCCTACTGACTTTGAGCAGCTCAAGCATATGCTGGCAAAATTGGCCGTATCCGATACGCATGTGGATACCGGAACAAGGGCTAGAACCTGGAAGCTTGATAATCAATACTTCGACTTCGCTTTCTTCTTGCGACAAGCTTCGCATGCCATTGCTACTGCGGGCAAAGGGAGCCCTATCCTGACGGCCAAATATGCCGATATCGCCGCATTAGTCGACGAATATGTCTCAAACCACCTTTTTGGAAAACCAATAGATTTCTCACTGTCTGAGAACTACCATGTACTCAATTTCGCCTTAGTCTTCGACCATGTAGTAGAGTACCTACGTCGTGCTATTCTCACCGCTTGCGACCAAGCACAATATTCCGTAAGGCAAGGCGTGTGGGGTCGGCTCTCTAACCTAGAGCGAATTACAGTGCGGGAGTCCCGGTCGGTTCCAACAGAAAAGTGCATTTATCCCCGGCAGGGTTATTCTGCTATAGGTGGAGGGTTTGAGCGGGACTTCATGACAGAAACGCTGAACACCTCGCCCAGCGTGCAAGCCTACGCCAAACTCACTCGCAGGCATGGCTTGGTCATACCCTACCGAGATGTTGATGGTATCCAGCGGGACTATGAGGTAGACTTTATCGCGCGTGAGCCTAAAGCTATGTATCTGATAGAAACCAAAGCTGATAAGGACTTGCCTACGCCGTCCGTAGCTCTTAAAGCTCGCGCCGCTCAAGCCTGGTGTGAGAGTGCCAGCGGGATTTCGTCGCCGGAAGACTTGCCTCAACCCACGCATTGGGAATATTTGCTCCTTGCTGAGGGCTTATTCAAGGCTAACCGTGGTCTCTCTTTTGAAGCTCTGGTGCCCTTGTGTCAGGCGTTACGAGAAAAGGTTATCGCCCAGCAGCAGGGGAAGCTATTTTAGAATTTGTAGATACGCAGTCGCTCATATGGCAGAGGATTCATAGCTACTAGGGATGGATTGAGATGAAGGAGTTAGAAGAGGAGATACTAAACCAGATTTATATTAGGCATATAGGGCAACCCGGTTTTGTTATCAATACCTGGGAAGAGTATAGAGACCTTGTCACGAAAGCTTACCCCGTTCTGGTTGATGCGGCGAAAAGGGGAAGGCTTATTACCTATGGCGAGGTTGGAGGAAAGATAGGTTTATATGTTGGCTCTGATTATTTTCAGCTGAAGATTGGTTATATAGTGGGTGCATGTAGTGAATATGAGAATATCAAAAGGCGTCCCCTTATTTCAGCCATCGTGGTCAACGATACAACAAGCTATCCAGGTCAGGGCTTCTGGGGCTTCTCAAAGATACCAAGCATCATTCGCTTGAATATACAATACTCAGACATAGAATCCAGCTATGTAATGACAAATGACATGCTGGACTTCTGGAGCGCTGAGGTAAAAGGGGTTTTTAACTGGTGGCGGGAACATGATTGTTGAAACCACCTACGAGTTAATTGAAATGATGTATTACTGACAATTGTGGTGGTAAGAACTATGCCGAATGGTGAAAGATACAGGAAAAAGGACTCTGCCCGGCTGGTGTGGGATTCTAAGCCTCGCCGTGCTCCCAACCCAAGAGACATAGAATTCCAGACCGCTGAGGTTGTCATTCCTAACTGGGTTCGTGATAGTGGTCAGATACCTATCTCTTTTCGTGATAGTTTATTCGGTGAGAAAGAATTAGACAAGCAGCAGGTGAATCGCCTCATCTGGGGAGATAACCTGCTGGCAATGCAGGCTCTTCTCGCTCAGGGCTACGAGGGCAAAATCAAGCTCATCTTCATTGATCCACCGTTCTCCACAGACGAAGACTACTCTTATCTCTACAACGTGGGTGAGGAGGTAGAAGTCAACAAATCACCTTCCATAATTGAACGTTTGGCGTATAAGAATACCTGGAGTGGTGGTTTAGACACTTATCTGGACTTCATATATCCCCGTCTTTCACTCATGAAGCGATTGATGGCCGATGATGGGATGATTTTTGTGCGGTATGATTATCATGTTGGGAACTATATCAAAATAGTCTTGGATGAAGTTTTCGGCAGAGAAAACTTTCAAAACGAATTGGTCGTGAATCGGATCAAAAAAGGAGTAACATTCCAAGGTAGAAGATCTATGCCTGTTGCCACTGATGCCTTATATGTGTATTTCAAATCTGACAAAACTACGTTTGCTAACATTGAGAAAGAACGTGAGCAAATTCGTCCCGGTTTTTGGCGGCACCTCGACGACTCTTCTGGCATACGGCATCCGCGAGAGCGAGACTTCTTCGGAAAAACCATGCTGCCACCAGCCGGCAAGCATTGGAAATTCAGTCAAGAACGCATAGACCGGATGATAGATGAGGGCAAGCTACGGCTGAATCCTGAGACTGGAAGGCCCGAGTATTGGGTTGAGAAAAGTTCATATACTCCATTAGATTCAAACTGGACTGATATTCCGGGGTATTCCTTCACAACTGGCTATCCGACGGAGAATTCTCTGCCACTGCTTGAACGTGTTCTCACTGTTGGTAGTGGCAAAGGACATTTAGTAGCCGATTTCTTCAGTGGCTCGGGGACAGCGCTGGTGGCAGCAGAAAGGCTAGGCAGACGTTGGATAGGCTGCGACCTCTCTAAGGTAGCTATTCAGGTTACTCGGACACGCCTCGTTCAACAGGATGCTAAACCCTTCCTCATTGAAAACATCGGTAATTATCAGCGGGAGATGATTTATCTTTCCGGCGGGCGTATCGGTGAGATGCAGCAGATTATCTTAAGGCTCTACGGAGCCACTCCTCGCAAGGATTCAGCCGACCTTGGCACTCGCCACAGCCCTGAGGATGGGATGCTGGAGCTAGTATATGTAGGCTATCCCGACCGCCCCGTAACTGCTCGCAAGGCTGAGGAGTTGGCACGGCAAGCAGAGAAACTCGACGGCACCGGATATAAGCGACTAATCATTCTCGCCTGGGACTATGATTATAATTACTCCTCCGAACTGGAGAATCGTCTGAAGGCTACAAAACAGCCTCTCAAGACAAAAATCGAAAGCCGCACTATTCCGCCTGATATTTATGAGTATCTCAAGAAAGCTAAGGATGAGGAAGATATCGAACCATTACGGGGGAAGATAAAGTTTTATGAGAAACCTTATCTCCGCCTGACCATGCCTCAAGTTACGCCAGCCACACAAGGTAAAGCCGAGGTGACCATCGGCATCGAACGCTATGTGGTCTTTGACCTGCCTGTAGCTCAAAAGGAACGAGAAAAGCTTCAAGAACTCATTAAGGATAACTTTGCCATTCTGATTGATTACTGGGCTGTAGATTGGGACTATGATGGCTACACCTTCAAGAGCCAGTGGCAGGACATGAGAGGAAATGGTCGCAAGACAAAGGTGGTAACAATTCAGGCCAGTGCCAGCATGGCTACCGGTAAAACCTACACTGTTGCCGTGCGATTGGTAGACATCTTCGGCAACGATGCCGCAGGAACTTTAAAGGTTGAGCTGTAGCGGTGCTAGAGATACCAGAGATTGTTTATCCGGATAACAGCGTCATGATAAACTCTAGGCGGAGGGAAAAACAAGCACATCTTGGGGTGAGATAATGAGTGCTCCTATTATTCTAAAAGTCCTCAAGTATGTTGTTGACCAAATAAGAGAGCGTGATGGTATTCCTACAAGGACCAGGGTTGTTAAGTTTTTGTATTTAATAGACGTTGAGTATTATAGACACCATGGCTCCACGCTAAGTCAACTCCCGTGGAAATTCCTCCATTACGGACCCTACACTATGGAAATAGAGCCTTTGCTTCAAAGCTTCAGCTTAGATGAGAAAGAAACTATTGTAAAGAACCACTACAAGGTCTTCACCTATAAGGTTGATCATCCTGAAACTCTGGATGGCATATTGCCATTTTCCGACCAGACTATGATAGATAGAATTATAGAGCGATGGGCTTTAGAGAGTCTCAATAGACTGTTGGATTATGTGTATTTCGAAACTGAGCCTATGAAAGGTGCATCGCGAGGAGAGTTGCTTGACTTTTCTACAATCACGCACGAGCCTTTGGTTATAGAAAAAACTCCACAAGCCCAGCTTCCTGGAGAGACAATTAACAAATTTAGGAAAAAATTCAAAGCCATCCACGCAGGTAAAACTCACGCTCGTCATTATACTCCTCCACCCTATGATGATATTTATTTTCAGGCAATAGAGACTATGAATTCTGAGGAAACAGGGCTTTCAACGCTCCGTTTCATAAGAAACCTCGAGATTGTCGAAGAAAATGCGCATATAATAGCTAATCAGTCCGAGTGAGCAACATAGAATTTGATAGAACTTGTTTCAACATACTATCAAGCACTTTCAGGCATGTACCGACAATGGTATCAGCCTGGTCAGTTCTTTGAAGCTCCGGCAATTTTCCTCATCAGCGAAAAACCCATGCCCGTTTTATCAGCGAAATATGACCCTCGCTCCAATACCTACACTTATGGAGTAGATATGGCTGATACCGAAGCATTTAAGGAAGAGCAAATGCCCGTTCAACCCCTGGGATTACGCTCTAATGAAAGGCTTGCTGTGGTAAAATGCAAGATGAGGCCAGTAATCATTGTCTCCAGAGCAGCCGATAGCTGGAAAGATAAACAAAGAAGAAATGACGAATGCTTCCTAGTTGCTCCTGTCTATTCCTTCGAGGGAGATAGGGAAAAGGTGGGTTATTCACCAGCATTCATTGAGCGGGTAAAGGCATACGCCTACAATACTTTTTTCTATCTCCCTCCAAGTGCAAATCCTTTTGTTAAAGAGTCTTTTGCTCGTTTCGACCGAATTCAGGCCATCCACAAATCTTGGCTACAGCATAGGCCTGTCAAGATGACCGCTGACGCTTTTGAGTGTCTTCAAGCATGGCTTTATTGTTACTTAACTTGGGCTCCTTCCGAAGCGGCTGCTGCATCAAAGATGTGTGATTTGGTTCTGGAGTATAGAGAAGAAAAGCTAAAAGCTCTAGGGATTTCATAGTGCATATTGGTCTGGCTTCGTTTAGCATTCCTTCTGCACACTCCGTCAACTTGTTGGGCGACAAACTAAGGTATAGTTGAAAAGTAGACCATTGTGGCCGCTAATTCCTGTTAGCAAGAGGTGATATCACCAAAGCACTATATTGATAAAGTACAGCAAATTGCATAGACTGATAGAGACTGATAGAGTTTTCTAAAAATGCCTTCTTAATATTAGCTAGGAGTTGACAATGGAGACACATAAACCTAGGACAGCAAGTATAAATGACTTTAGAGAATGGAGTCAGAGAAACGAATTAGTTCTAGCACCAGAGTTTCAAAGAAGAAAGGTATGGGGACCAAAAGCTAGATCGTTTCTAATTGACACCATACTAAGAGGATTTCCAATCCCGGCGATTCACGTAAGGCAGAGGATTGATGTGAAGACTAAGAGAACAATCAGAGAAGTGGTAGATGGTCAACAACGGCTTAGAGCCATATTAGACTACATCGAGGATGGATTTAGCGTCATGAAAGTACATAACGACCGTTATGGCGGCCTAAAATTCTCAGAACTGCCTAGTGATGTACAGGAAAGATTCCTTGAGTATGACCTTTTCGTTGATTTCCTTGTTGGTGCCACCGACGCAGATGTGCTTGAAGTCTTCTCCCGGATAAATTCATATACCATCGTGCTAAACGCACAAGAAAAATTGAACGCGAAATACTCTGGAAGGTTCAAACAACTTGTATTTCAGCTAGGAAGGGAACATCTAGAATTCTGGCGTAGGAACCGGATACTGACTGACTACACCATAATGAGAATGAAAGAAGCTGAGCTTAGTACTGACCTAGTTATCGCTATGATTGACGGTATCCAAGATAGGAAAAAAATAAACTCGTACTATGAAAAATATGACGATGATTTCCATCAAGAACAAGTGGTCAAGGAGCGTTTCGAGAGACTCATCGATACAATTGCCGATATATATGGAGATTCCCTAGCTGTGTCCCCCTTTGCGAAGTCAACTCTCTTCTACAGTCTCTTCTGTGCACTGTATGACTTGGCCTATGGATTTCCCAAGACTGATACCCGAAATGTTCCAATAACGCGTGAAACCTATGATGCCATTCGGAGGGCATTGGCGAGACTTGAAAAAGAGCTTAATTCCAAAGAGCCTTCGCGAGCATACTACGAATTTGTAGATGCTAGTTCCCGCCATACAACGGACCAATCTAGTAGGTTAGTTAGACACAGGACGATTGTAAATGAAATTTTGAAGGAATTGCTAGAGGAGTTGCAGTAGCTTTATGCCTCTGGGTGCTTCCCCCGCTCTAGTAAGTCTCCAGAATGGAATCGATAGTAGTATAAATTTGGTATCCAAAATTCAAAACATAGGTATCCTGCGGGTTCAACTGGAGATGGTTGCGGAAATGGCCTTCTTGCGAATCTTCATGGCGTGGGAAAGTTTCTTGGAGGAGTCTTTCATTAGGTACATGGCTGGGGCTTCTTCGCCTTCTGGCTATACACCCAACGCTCGCAGTCGTGCACAAAATATGAGCCACGCATTAGAGCTCGTTTCGTCTGGTCGGGATTATACCCACTGGAACTCTCCGAGTGAAGTTATTCGTCGCGCAGCGCTGTACTTCCAAGATGGAGAACCATACAGAGGTGTTCTTGAGCCGGCGTCAACGGAACTAGAAGAAATGAATACCATCCGAAATCGGATAACGCACAAGTCTAAGTACTCAAGGAGTCAGTTTAATGCGTTTGTGCGAAGGAAATTCGGCCACGGTGTACGTGGAATGACCCCAGGAAGATTTCTACTCGCCTCGCCGTTGCGTCCTCCTCCAAACACCTTTCTAGATTATTATATTGAAGTGATCAAAATCGCGAGCGGCAAGATCGTTCCTTAACCTGGTTAAACTTTTTCGTTATACAGAAATCTAGAATGTTATCTCCCTCTGATACTCAGTAATAACACTCTTCTAAACTGTAGTCAGTGATATAATAATTAATACAAAACAAATTACTCATTTAGGGAGCTCGATGCTCGAGCAATAAAGGAGTGATAAGCTATATGCACCCTACTATTCGAAGAATTATTGAAGCTTATAATCCCTCTCTTCTGGTTCAATTAGACAATGCATTAAAATTGCGCGTGACAAATTTCAAGCGCGATCTCTTTCCAAGTATCAAAGAAATAGATTTGGCAATACCTGGCGCTGGCTTCCAATTTGTAATTTGGGTAAAACATGAACCCAAATTCCCATTTCCAGGTTGGGATTTCGACGCCATCGCAAGACCGATGAGGTATATCCCAACATATCTCGCGTCGGGAATGAAGTTCTTTGATATCGCGAGAGCAGTTGCGCGAGACTCAGCTGGTCACGTAGAAGAGTGTCTAAAATTTTATTGTTCTAAATTAAATCCACCTGTGCGTGGCTACGAGCGTCTGCCGCTTGGAACTCTTGCCAGGCATCCCAAAGTAATTAATTCTTTAGGAACTGATTTGTCGAAATCATTGTCTGAATATGCTGGCGTATTGGGTAATCCGGCTAAGCATAAATATGGATCAGGTTCACCCGCACCTGTGATTTCTTTTGCAGATGCCTTAGGCGGATACTTTGCTTCACGGATACTTGGTTCGCAGATCCTTGAAAGAGGAGGAATTCTTGAAAAGTATATGGAAGCAATCAACAAAGCCTATTCAGAGGGTGACGTTTATACATTCCCAGAAGGCATCGACCCCGGTGATGATCCCGATGCGTGGCTTCTTCAGTCTAATCTCTCAGAATCGGAAGATAATTACGAGGATAGTCGGTATTAGCCATTAAACACTCTCAATTATACCTGTGCAATCATGGCAAAATTAACAAAAAGCCATTCGGTTACCTTAGTATGCCTCTACTCTAGCGGTACCCAAAACCATAAGTGAGTCTCATAATTCATAGTGATAGTATAATGTACCTATGTGGCGGGATATCATTCTGGTAAT